>Ga0181576_10000688_pt1 | contig 25388 bp, 18 predicted proteins | sample 101ome_22_FD_132464 | JGI IMG/M metagenome (GOLD analysis project Ga0181576, IMG submission 132464) | Coastal salt marsh microbial communities from the Groves Creek Marsh, Skidaway Island, Georgia - 101412BT metaG (megahit assembly) | ecosystem: Environmental > Aquatic > Marine > Intertidal... | reverse complement strand
CTAGCTCGAACTCGGCCTTTTTCCAAAGTACAGAGCCGATGCAATTGACCAGTACATCGAGAGAGTCAAAGGTTCGTGCTAATGCCGTAATCGCGTCGGTGCTTCGAATGTCCAGACAATGGAAACTCATACCTGCAAAATCATTGTGGTACTGATCCGCGCTGCGCGTGCCGGTGATCGATACCTGCGCACCCGCCTCCACAAACGCCTTCGCCACCCCAAATCCGATGCCATCGGAGCCGCCGCAGACCAATACCCGCTTGCCGGTGAAATCAAGAGCGTTCGTTAGCGCCATCGTCAAAGCTCCCCCAAGCGCAGAATTCTCAGTAGCAGCGCTGTCTGTTGATAAAAGCGGCGTCAGTTAATCAATGGAGATCAATTCGACCTGGAAGATCAGCGCCGTGTTCGGTCCAATTGTGCGGCCTGCACCGCGTTCACCGTAGGCCAGCTCGGGCGGAATATACAGTTCCCACTTTGATCCGACGCGCATCATCTGCAGCGCCTCGACCCAACCCGGTATGACGCCCGTCACCGGAAACGAAGCCGGCCTGCCACGATCAACAGAGCTGTCAAATACGGTCCCGTCAATAAGCGTTCCGTGATAATGAACCGTCACCGTGTCGGTGGCCAGAGGCTTGGCTCCCCTACCCTCGGTTAATATGGTGTATTGCAAGCCGCTGGCTGTCGTAACCACGCCAGCTTTCGATGCGTTTGACGCCATAAAGGCGGCGGATCGGGCAGCATTTGCTTGGCGTTCTTCGTCGCTTGTACAACCGGCGAGTCCAAGTATCAGGGCTGTAATCATCAACAGGTACTTCATTAGAGCCTCGGGTTTGCGATGTCTGCAACCGCTGCGTGCTACAGACTCGAGTAAATATGATCTCTGGAAAGATCAGCGATCCGGGTCAGCCCCATCAACGCCAGTCCGACCTCCATCTCGCGTTTGAACGCGTTCAGCAAGGCGAACAATCCTGCCTTACCTTCCGCCGCTGTTGCGTAGATCCAGGGGCGCCCCATCAGCACGCCATCGGCGCCGAGCGCGACGGCTTTGAGCACGTCGAGGCCGCTGCGAATACCGCCATCCATGTATACCTCGATATCGGCTCCAACCGCATCCGCTACCGCAGGCAGCATCTGTATCGAGGAGGCAACGCTATCGAGTTGACGTCCACCGTGGTTCGATACCACAACGGCATCGGCCCCGGCATCTCGGGCGGCGCGGGCGTCATCAGCGTCAAGCACACCCTTGATCACCAGCTTGTGCGGCCAAATCGATCGTATCCATTCAATATCTGCCCACGTAACACTTGGATCAAATTGTTGCTCGACATATTTCCGATATTCATTCAGATCCGTTGGATCGGGCACCACATCCGACAGATTACCGATGGTGTGCGGCTTTCCTTTGACACCGACATCGAGTATCCAGCGCGGACGCGTGAGTAGCTGATGTGCCTTGCTCAGCGCCATCGCGAGCTTACGATCACCGATCATGCCGTTACGATTGTCGCGGTAGCGTTGGCCGGGCATCGCCAAATCGACGGTGAATACCAGGGTTGTTACCCCGTTACGCAACGCCCTGTCGAGCAACCTTTGCACGGCATCACGATCTCGCAGCATGTATAACTGAAACCAGATCGGTGCGCCGCTCGCTTCGATGACCTCCTCCATCGGGCATACGCCAAGCGTGGATATTGTGAACGGAATACCCGCTTCGCGGGCCGCAGAGGCCGCTTGTGCCTCAGCCCTGCGCGCCATCATGCCGGCCATCCCCACTGGTGCCAACATCAGCGGCATGGTGGCATCTTCACCGAGGAGTTGGGTGCTCAAATCGATGTGCTCAACATCGCGCATCACCCGTTGACGTAACTGTATCGCACCAAAGTCTGCCGTATTTTTGTCCAACGTTCGCTCATCATTGGCCCCGCCATCAATGTAGTCAAACAAAAAGCGCGGTAGCCGCTTTTCCGCTAGCAGACGGTAATCCGCCGTCGTTGTCGGTGCGACGAATCGTGTTGCCATGGTCATTCTCTCCTATCAAACAACTCTGTCGATGACGCTCCCAGCGTCAAGGAACTGCTTGAGATTCGCAACGAGGCGCATGGCCATATCCTGACGGCACTCCGCGGTCGCACTGCCTATGTGGGGAGTCAGCGTCACGTTATTGAAGTCCTTCAGGGCCTCGGTAACCTGTGGTTCAAATTCGAAGACATCCAGCCCAGCGCCGCCGAGGTGACCGGCAGCGAGCGCCTCGACGAGAGCAGCCTCATGGACCAGCGCGCCACGTCCGGTGTTAATCAGGATCGCACCGGGACGCATCATCGAGAGTGTCTCTGCATTGATGATGTGGTGGGTGTTGTCGCTGAGCGGACAATGCAGTGAGACGATATCCGAGCGCGCCAGCAGATCAGATAAGGACGCGCAGTACTGCGCACCGAGCGTGGTTGCTTCCTCAACTTTGGGGCGGGGACCGTGGTAGAGAATCGTCATCCCAAATCCCCGGGCACGTCGGGCGACGGCCTGTCCGATGGCACCAAATCCGATGAGTCCGAGCGTTTTCCCATGAACCCGAACCCCCAAATGCGATGCGCCAGCAGCGAAATCACCAGCGCGAAGCAGCTTTTCGCAGTGGTTCAGCCGTCGACAGGTCGCTAACATCAGGCTCATCGCCAGATCTGCAGTGTCCTCAGTCACCACCGGCGTATTACTGACCATGATTCCTAACTGGCTGGCTTTGGCGAGATCAATATTATCGGTACCAACCCCGATGTTGGCGACCAGACGCAGTGAATCACTGGCACTCGTCAATAGCTCGGCCTGAACTGGATCTACGGCGACCGACACCAATGCGACGGCCCCGCTAAGGTTGCTTCGATCGGCAGCCAATACCTCAACGGCGCCAAACTGGGACAATGCTGCCATCATCGCCTCTGGCAGCTGTCGCGCGGTGATTATTTTGGGCGTGTTCACTGTTATGGAGTCCTTAACGCTTTAATCCAAGCCAAGCTTAATCTAGGATCGCGCCTTCACAGGCAGGACGCACGTGCTTGCGATACCGTGTCATGAAGCCCGCTGGGATCGGTCGTTCGATGATCTCAAGCGACTGCCGACGCCTTGCGAGCTCTTCGTCGCTCACATGCAAATGCAAGCGTCGCTCGGGTATATTGATCTCGATAATATCGCCATCCTCAACCAACGCTATTGGTCCGCCATCACTGGCTTCGGGGCATATGTGGCCAATGCAAGGCCCAGATGTAGCACCCGAAAATCGACCATCGGTGACCAGCGCTGTCTTACCAAGTCCCTTTGACTTGAGTGCGATCGTGGAGCCCAGCATTTCGGGCATCCCGGCAGCGCCCTTCGGTCCCTGATAGCGCAATACCACGACATCGCCCTGCTGCACGATGCCATTGTTGATGGCATGTAGCGCTTCGTCCTCGGAATCAAAGCAGCGAGCAGGACCGCTGCACACACTCATTTCCTCGGACACCCCCGAGGCTTTGATCACACCGGTATCCGGAGCAAGATTTCCACGCATTATTGCGATGCCGGCATTCGGACGAAAGGCCTTGGAAAGATCGGGGATGATCTCGGTGTCGCGCACAACGGCGGCATCGATAATATCTTGCAGCGTGCAACCTGCGGCGCTCAGTGTGCTGGTATCGAGCAGCGACTGAATCTGCTTCATAACCGCCGGCATACCGCCTGCACTCCAAACATCCTGGATTCCCCAAGGTCCGTTCGGGCTGACCGCAAGCAGAGTCGGTATATCGCGGGCTTGATCGAATGCGTCCATCGAAAGACTAACACCCGCGCTGTGCGCCACCGCCGGAAGATGCAGCGTCGTATTGGTGGATCCGCCAATAGCCATCGTCGCCTTAACGGCATTGGCGATCGAGGCCTCGTTGATGAGCTGACGCGCGTTCAAGCCCTCCGCCACCATTTGCACAACGCGCTCACCGGTTGCACGCGCGGCCTCGAGCTTGTCGCTGTGCCAGCCGGGAATGTTGGCACTTCCGGGCAGACAAATACCAAGCACTTCAGCCAGACACTGGAACGTGTTGGCGGTGCCCATGATTTCGCAGGCACCGCAGGTTGAGCAGGTAAAGCTCCCGCGCAACAGCTCCTCATCGTGGTGATAATCATTGTGGTCGATCGAGCGCGGGGCACGACGATTGTTGCGTATATCCATCTGGCCGGGACCGCCAGACAAATAAATCGACGGGAGATCCAAGCGCCCCATGGCCATCATCATGCCCGGATTGATTTTGTCGCAGCTGGCAATAAAGACAACGCCATCGTATGGCTGAGAGCGTACGTGGGTTTCAACCATGTCGGCGATAAGATCCCGTTGAGCAAGCACGTAGCGCATTCCGTCATGCGCCATCGCGATACCATCACATGGAGCAGGTACGTTGAACTCTGCCGCTTCACCGCCAGCCGCAAGAATGCCTTCGCGCACTTTTTGAGCAAGCAAGCCGAGATGGGAATGCCCTGTTGTCAGTTCGGTATTGGAATTGGCAATGGCGATCAGCGGTCGTTTCTTGATTCGCTCGGTGCTATACCCGGCTCCGTGCATCAACCCGCTTCTGAATTTATTCATCAGTGGACTTGCACTACTTGAAATAACATCGCTTCGCTTGGTGTTACTCATGGCTATTCTCCTAACGCGCCGCAATCAATTTTAGTGCTATGCAGAATGCACCAGCTGAAGAAAGATATATGTCAAACAGGCGACAGTCCGAACCTTAAATAGCCTATTGTCTAGTTAAAACTGAGATTGGTGGGCAACACCACTTCTGGCCCGCTATGACTGGCAAATCGCGCCTCAAAGGCGTTTAGATCGGGCAGGTATATTTTTCCGTAGCGAAGTTCGATCGCACCCTGACTGACAAGGGCATTGAGCTCCTTGTTCACGGTTTGGCGCGATGCGCCCAGCATACGGCCAAGCTCTTCCTGAGAAATGCTTACATAGCAACTCCCATCTGTGTCGACCACGCCCTGAACGTGAGCCAGTCGATAGATCGTCAACCCCAGTCGTTCGGGGAGGTTCATTGCGTTCGCCTCGGTGTGCAGGTTGTACAAATAGCGATAGCGTCTGCACAGCATGAGCATACAGCGCTGGCGAAACTCCCGGTAGGAATCGAGCAAAAAGTTAAAATCAGCTTTGGGTAAGACTCTGAGTTCGACTGCTTTCGCGGCGGTGGCATTGGACGCTCTCGGCAGATTATCGATCAGGCCCATCTCACCAAAGCAGTCGCCGTCTCTGAATTCGATGGCCAGAAACTCGCGGCCATCTGGCGTGAGATTGCCGAGCTTTATGGAGCCGCTAACCACCTGATACATTTCGGTTGGCTGATCCCCAGCGATATACACCGTCTCCCCGCGGCGATATTTCTTCAGCCGGCTTCTGTCGTGGAAGGCCTTGAGGACCTCATCCGACAGTCCGTCGATGAAGTTGTTCAGATTCTGGACCGGTTGCATATGATGATCCTTGGCGTTGCCGTGACTGCGCTCAGCGTGTGCGCGCCTTTAACCAGGCCGTTGCTGCAGACATCTGGGCGCGCGTAGCTTTGAACACGCTGAGCGGCGCCGCGGTATCTTCGCCTCGGCCAAGGCGCGCGATTTGTTCGTAGTACCAATACTGAAGCGCAAAGGTTCCAAGGGTTTTGACCAACGTAAATCGATTCAGGAATGCGAGCCAGGACGGCAACAGCGACAGCTCGTTTTCCCAGCGCCGTAAGCTTTGTTCACCCTCGAGCAAGCGTTGCGGCGCGCGCTCATCAACGCACATGGGACGTGCGATACCGATCATGTCGGCCGCTCCACTTTGCAGCGCTTCTTCCATGGCGTCGCGTCTTCGCAGCCCGCCGGTGACCAATATCGGAATCGATAGATGAGCTCGCATTGCCTGCGCGAAGTCAACAAAATAGGCTTCTCGCGCCCGCGTGGAGGCTTTGAGAGACTGTTCCTCGACCGGCTCGATGCCATCGACATTGAGCAAGCGCGGTTGTTCATAGGTGCCGCCCGACACCTCGATGAGGTCAACGCCCGCCTCCTCTAACCACTTGGCCACAATCAGACTGTCATCAAACTCGAACCCGCCCCGTTGAAAATCAGCACTGTTGAGTTTGACCCCGACCGGAAACTCAGGCCCAACGGCTGCTCTGACAGCTTTGACTGATTCGAGCAGCACCCGAGCGCGGTTTTCCAGCGAACCGCCATACTCATCGGTCCGTTGATTACTGCGTGGACTGAGGAATTGGGATATCAGGTAGCCATGCGCAGCATGCAGTTGCACGCCACTGAAGCCGGCTTGCTTGCAGACGTCGGCGCATTGCGCAAAGCGCTGTATCAGGTCTTCAATTTCATCTTTGCGCAGCGCGACAGGCTCGCCAAACTGACCGCCGGGTAAGCCCAGCTGCACCGCGGACGGTGCTTTGGGGTGAGGGTTCACCATTTTTTGGGTTTGGCGCCCGGCGTGACTGATCTGAGCCCAGAACTGCGAGCCCTGCCGGGTCGCGGCCGCTGCCAGCTTGGTCAGGGCCTCCTGTTGCGCTGGCGTTGGAGGGCGGTCGATGATGACATTCCCCGGGCGCTCGAGGTGGTCTGCATCGATCTGAATATTTCCCGAGATCAATATGCCCGCTCCGCCTTCACCCCAGCGTCGATACAGCTCGATCAATTGCGGCGATACGCTGCCGTCGGTCAGAGCAAGGCCCTCGGTCATCGCCGACTTGGCAATGCGATTGGGGATCTCGACGCCACACGGCAGTCTGAGCGGGGTAGCAAGAATCGAATCACTCATAGGTCACCTCGGAAACCGACACAGCACGCGCTGATAGCTGACGGTTGTATTTTATTGTTCGCACGCAGTCTAAACCGATCAGCTTTGGTGCTACAGATTGGCGCTGGCCAAAGGCCTCTCGCATTCGAGCGCGGCTGAAGCACCCGCACTGGATTCTGGTTGCGGCTGGCGCGGTAGCGAGCGGATCCGCATTGAGTTTTTCGCGTTAACTGCTTTACTTAGGAGAGCAGAAATAAAGAGCAAATCCGCGAACACGCAATGCGTTTGGCGCAGCGCAGAGCAGCGTGGCAACTCAGGACAGATTATGGACGCCCCCAGAACCGAACGACAAAAAGCGTTGGCACAACTTCGCGGTGACCTTGGTGATACGCCGACCTCAAGGCTGAATCCGGTTGACGATTATCTTCGTGGCAAATCGGCCACCTCTGTGGTTACCGCACGATCTGTGTTGAGAAAAGTGGCTGCGCTGATTGATAAGGATCCCGACGAAGTGGCGTGGCACAAGCTCACGGCCGCAAGTTACGGCGCTATTTTCTCTTTGTTGCCCAAGTCCCTGTCGGCCGCAGGCATCAATAACTACCACTCGGTACTGCGAGGCATCGCCAAGGAGGCGGCTGCGAACGAACAGCTCAGTAGCACCGACCTCAGCAGAATTTTGAAGTATCCGCGCCGACGAGTCAGCAAGGAAGGCTCCGGGCGTGCGGTAAAACCTGCTCAAATCGAGCAACTTGTGCGCACCTGCCGCGAAAGCGAAGGTCCTGCCGGTATTCGCGATGTTGCTCTGCTGTCACTGCTGTTCACGGCTGGACCGCGACGCACTGAGCTCGTCAATATCGATATCAAACATATCGACGAGCACGCACTGACGATTTCCATCATCGGCAAGGGCGATAAGCCGGGTAAGCTACGTATCACGCGCGCGGTTTATGCGCTGATTCGGGACTGGCTGGCGGTGTCCGGCATTGTCTCGGGGCCGGTGTTCACGCGCGTCGCCCGGGGCGGTAACGTTCTTCAAGGGCAGCGACTCACCCCCCAGGGGGTTTATGACATCGTATCGCGGCGCGCTCTGCAGGCGGGTTGGGTTAACGAACAGGGGCTGCGACTGCCGTTGAGTCCGCACGACTTCAGACGCGGGTTCATCACCTACTTGCGCGATTGTGGCGAAGATATTGAAACGGTTCGTGAGATGGCCCGCCATGCCAGCGCGGATACCACCCGGCGCTATATCCGGGATCAAGAAGATCGCTACCGCGACGCCGCAGAGAAGTTCGATTTAAAACTCTGAGTGCGCGTGCCGCCCTGAGTCGCACTTGCGTTAGAGCGGGTGCGGCGACATCATTAACAAATTATACTGTTCGATCATCAATAGTTATAACAACGGAGGCTCTATGGAACACCTGACAGATATCGAAATCGCCCAGCGCGCGGAAATGAAGCCGATTGGCGACATTGCCAGCAAACTCGGTATCCCGGATGAGCATGTGGCCCCGTACGGAAAGACCAAAGCCAAAATCAGCCTCGACTATCTCCAGAGTCTTGAGGATCGTCCGAACGGCAAACTCATTCTGGTTACTGCGATTACCCCAACACCCGCCGGAGAAGGTAAGACGACCACCTCGGTTGGCTTGAATGACGGACTCAATCGAATTGGCAAACGCTCTGTGGTCTGCCTGCGCGAGCCGAGTCTGGGGCCATGCTTTGGCATGAAAGGTGGTGCTGCTGGTGGTGGCTACGCCCAGGTTGTACCAATGGAAGACATCAACCTGCATTTCACCGGCGATTTTCATGCGATCACGACCGCGCATAATCTGCTGTCGGCGCTGATCGATAACCATGTTCACTGGGATAATGCCGAGGGTCTGGATATTCGCCGCATCGTCTGGAAGCGCGTATTGGACTGCAACGATCGCGCGCTGCGCTCAATTTCCTGTGGTTTGGGCGGACCGGGTAATGGTTTTCCGCGTGAAGACGGATTTGATATCACCGTTGCGTCGGAAATCATGGCGATTTTCTGTCTGGCCACCGACCTGAAAGACCTTGAAGATCGTTTGTCGCGAATCGTTATCGGCTATCGTCGCGATTTGACGCCTGTTTATGCTGGTGACATCAAAGCGACCGGCTCGATGGCGGTGCTGCTGCGCGACGCGCTTGCACCCAACCTGGTGCAGACGCTCGAGCATAATCCGGCGATCATCCACGGCGGACCGTTTGCCAACATCGCGCACGGATGCAACTCGGTGATTGCAACCCGTGCCGGCTTGAAGCTCGCCGATTATGTGGTGACCGAAGCCGGCTTTGGCGCCGATCTGGGTGCGGAGAAATTTTTTGACATCAAGTGTCGCAGCGCCGGGCTCGAGCCCGATGCGGTCGTCGTTGTTGCAACCGTCAGAGCGCTCAAGATGCATGGTGGTGTGGCGCTGTCTGACCTCAAGGCAGAGAACGCACAAGCGGTCGAAAAAGGCTGTAGCAACCTGTCGCGGCATATTGAAAATCTCAAACAGTTCGGCGTGCCGGTCGTAGTCGCCATCAACCGTTTTGTCACCGACACGGATGCCGAGCTCGAGGCTATACAGAAGGTGGCTGCCCGTAACGGCACCAAAGCGATCGCCTGTACACATTGGTCTGATGGCGGTGCCGGAACTGAGGCACTTGCCCACGAAGTCGTCGCTACGGTCGAGAAACAAAGTGCAAACTTTGCCCCGCTCTACTCTGCTGATATGCCGCTGTGGGACAAGGTGAAGACGGTTGCACAGCGTATTTATCGTGCTGATGACATCATCGCTGACCAGCGGGTTCGCAATCAGATCCGTAAGCTCGAGGCCGACGGCTTTGCAGATTTGCCGGTCTGTATCGCCAAAACCCAATATAGCTTTTCAACTGACCCGAGCCTCAAGGGCGCGCCGTCCGGACACGTGGTGCCGGTTCGCGATGTGAGGCTGTCAGCGGGCGCAGGCTTTGTAGTGGTTGTCTGTGGTGACATCATGACGATGCCAGGGCTGCCGCGCGAACCGGCTGCCAATCGTATTGGTCTTAACGAAAACGGTGCAATCGTCGGACTGTTTTGATCGGCATGCCGCGGTTGCAGCTTTATCTGTACTGGCGCACGTAAGCGATCAACCATTCGGCGGTCAGAAAACGAGTTGCGCTCGACTCACCTCAGACTCTATTCTCTCGCGGCGGCTGGCGATGCTCCTCACCGGAAGGATCCCGCCGCCCGATACATTGACCCACTCAGGAGAATGACATGTTCAGCCATATCATGGTCGGCGCTGACGACCTTGCAGAAGCAAAACAATTTTATGATGCGACGTTTGGCGCACTTGGCTACAAGCCGGGCGTCGAAGATCCAAAGGGGCGCATTTTCTACTTCACCGACTCAGGCATTTTTGCTGTCACCAAACCCATCAATGGTGAGCCTGCCAGCTGTGGCAATGGTATGACGATTGGGTTTGCGGTAGAAAGCCCGGCACATGGCGATGCGTGGCATGCTGCGGGTCTGGCCAATGGCGGAACCAGCTGTGAGGATCCGCCCGGGGTTCGTTCAGAGATGAATATGTACCTGGCGTATCTGCGTGATCCGTCTGGCAACAAGCTCTGCGCACTGAAGCAAATGGGCTAATCTGCGGTGCTGCAGCCCCTTCGGGGGCTGCGTTTCACCGGTCTATATTCACTCGCCAGCAGATACACCCACACGACCAGAGTGCTTAGTTGGCGCGATCCTGTTTGGCCTCGGTCAATGACTGCAACATCGTGCTGTAATAGCGGGCATAAAAATCGCGCTCAAAGCGCTCATCGAGTGATTTGAGCTCATCGCACAGAGCACTCATTTCAGCCTCAACTTCGCCATGTTCCGATGCCCGCGCAAGTGCGGCGGTAATCGTATCGTCGTAGATTGCTGCGATGATGCCGTCGAGATTGGGGAAGTACTGGTAGATCGATCCGAAGGTGACTCCGGAGACCTCGACGATGGCCGATACGCTGAGCCCTTCGATGCCACGCTGATCCAGCGCCAGCATGCATGCTTCCTTGACCGAATCCACGAGCATTCGCGAACGTGACTGCGACGGCACCTTGCGCAGCTGTGGCGGCATATCACCGTGCGCCTGTCGAACCGTGGATAGGCTTCTCGCAGCGGCTTTTCTTGCTGCCAGCGAATAGGAAAACGAGTTGTGCGGCAACGCGTCGGTGGTTCGTGAATGCCAAACGTCGGTCATATCAGTACTCCGTTCTATTCGAAAGGTGACGCAGTATCGGCCTGCTCTCTCGCTTTTGACAGGTCTATTTTCTCCACTTAAACTCACAAAAATTATCAATAATCTCGTTTTGCATTCGTTTGATACGCGCTTTTTTGCACCGATATCATCCATACGCGAGAGTTGCTCAAGGTGTTTTTTGATGGCGACGATTTGCCAACATCATGTTTTATCGAGTATGGCGGCGCTACCCGCGGATACCCGCTTGCGCCTGCTGAGAACAGCCGGCATCAACCCGGCAATTTTCAACGAGCCCGAGCACCGGATTCACTCCGACCAGGCTGCACGCCTCTACCGCAATGTGATGAAAGAGCTGAACGACGAATGTATGGGCTTCAGTAGCGATAAGGTTCGCTTTGGAGCGTTTCGCGCGCTGTGCGAGTTGGCCAGCCGAGACCTGACGGTGAACGAGTTACTGGTTCGTGCTGCCGGGTTTTACCGCATCGTCAACAACAGCATGCGGCTTGACCTCGCGACGGACGGCAACACCGCGCGACTGGCGATTCGCCTGAGCGACCAATCGCTCGATTTTACCGGCTTCATGACCGAGTTTTTATTGGTGATATGGCATCGGGTTCCGAGCTGGTTCTGCGGCAGTCCGATCCCGCTGCGCGAAGTCTGGTTCAAGTTTTCGGAGCCCGATCACGTTGATGAGTTGAAGATTATGTTCCGCTCGGAGCTTCGTTTTGATCAGCCGCTCAATGCACTCATTTTTGATGCGGACCTGCTTGAGCTGCCATTGCAGCGCAGTTGGGAGGAGATTCAGGGCTTTTTGAACTCCGCGCCGGCGGGCATCATGTCTATTCCGGGTGCCGAACACACGCTTGAACGGCAAGTTGAACGGCTATTCGATCGCCCTAAAGGCAGCGCATTTCCGGCATTGACGCTGGCCGATGCAGCCGAGGAACTCGGCATCAGTCCACAAACACTTCATCGGCGACTGCAGGATTCCGGCACCAGTTTCCAACGAATAAAAGACAACGTGAGACGAGAGTTGGCGATCCGCTACCTGAACCACTCGCGCTACTCGATTGACCGGATCTCCGAGATCACAGGATTTGCCGAGTCACGATCCTTCACTCGAGCCTTTAAGCAATGGACTGGCGCGTCGCCGCGGCAATTTCGAAAGTCCCTGCTGGAAACAAGTACCTGATCTGCCAAGACCCTCAGACGTTTGACCGACGCACCGCAACGCTCATCAAAGCGGGCTGTTTGAGGTACACTGCGCGTTTGGTTTGAATGGGAGTACTCGGTGACAGCGCGTGTATTGGCTTGGTTCTTGTGCGTGGTAGCGGCAAGCGTTAGTTTTGCTGCCGATGACACGACCGTACGCGAGCTGGTTGAGGCAGAGCGCCTCGCCAAAGAAGTCGAAGAGCAGTTTCAGGCCGCACCGCAAAAATTAAGATCCGAGTCACCGTTGAAAGCGATGCTGATCGCTCGCGATCGGGTCAGCAATAACGACTTCGCTGCTGCATCCGAGTTTCTCGATATGCGCTATCTCGAGGAGCCCATCGCCTCCGCCGACCCCGGCGAGCTGATGCGAAAACTGGTTCTGGTCTGGGCGCGCTACTCGATCCTTGATCTGTCGCAGTTAAGCGACGAACCCGACGGCCATCTGGACGATGGGCTGCCGAGTTATCGTGATCTGATGGGCGTGATCGACACCGGTTCAGAGGAAATCTCGCTGTACTTGCAAAAGGTGCCCGACCCTCAGCACGGGCACACCTGGAAGGTGTCCAACCAAACCGTCAAACAGATCCCCGTGCTGTGGGAGCGATACGGCTACAACGAGTGGGCTGTGAGACTCGGTGAATACCTGCCTGATTTCAATCTGCTCACCCTGCAGAACTGGCAGCTGGCTTCCATACTCATCATTCTGGTGTGCGGTTATGTGGTAGTCGCGTTGATTGTCAGGGTGATTGAGGCCAGCCTGACCCGTTTCAGTCCGCTTAGCGCTCATGATGTCGATGAGCTGTTCAATTTTGCATTCAGGGCGTTTTTGTATCTGCTCGTGGTCCGAACGGGGGTTCAGGAACTCGGGCTATCACTCAAAGCGCGGGTGATCATCGAATCGGCCGGCGGCCTTTACCTGATCTGGGCACTATTCCTGATCGGATCGGTCGATATCGCGCAGCAGCTGAACGCTCGCCGTCTCGAACAACGCGGACGCGCCTATGTCATCGCGCTGACAAAGCCCATTGCGGTAACCACCAAGATTCTGATCTTCATCGTCTGCTCGTTGATGTGGGCAGAAAATGCCGGCTACAACATGTCGACGATTATTGCCGGTCTCGGCGTCGGCAGTGTCGCCGTGGCGCTGGCCGCACAAAAAACCTTTGAGAATGTGATCGGCGCGTTCACGATCTATGTGGCTCGTCCAATCAAGCCCGGCGACTTCTGCCGCTTTGGAAAGTTCGAGGGCACCGTTGAGGAGATCGGGCTGCGATCGACAGTGATCCGCACGCTTGATCGAAGCCTTGCCTATATTCCCAATTCGGTGTTCGCCGCCAAGGAGGTTGAAAACCTCTCGGTGCGGGACAAAATACGCTATCGTCGCGAGATCAGCATTGATGTCGGCACCAGCGCTGATGAGATGCGGGTCTTGCTGGCTTCGATCCGAAAGTTGTTTTTGTCGCATCCCAAAGTCGAACAGGATTCGTTGCAGATTCGGTTTGAGAAAGTCGAGCACTCCGGATTCAAATTGCGCGTCATCGCGTACACGCTGACGACCGATTTTTCAGAATATTTGCGCATCGCCGAAGATCTCAATCTGCGATTGCTTACTTTGTTTGACGAATTGAGTATCCATTTGTCACAGGAGCGAAGCCGTGTTGCGGTGATCCAGCAGGGTCAACCCGACGTTAATACGCGAGACTCGGCGTCAGCCCTGGTACAGCAGTGGCGCGACGAAGAGTCACTGCCCTTCCCTGATTACGATGACTCTCAACGAGATGAACTTCGCGGCTCGCTGGATTACCCTCCGGCGGGAAGCGTACTTAAGAGCTGATACATGCGCCCATACCTAGTTGCCCTCGTTCTGCTGATCACCATTTTAGGTGGCATTGGGACATATATTATGCAGAGATTTGCCGCATTGAGCGAGCAGGTACAAGCACCTCCTCCGGTGCTGGTCGCTGCTGAAGCCGCAACGACCGAAGACTGGGCGCAATATACCGACAGTGTCGGAACCATACGCTCCGTTCAAGGCATTGATGTCACCGCCGAAACAAGTGGTGAAATTTCCGAGCTCCATTTTGACTCGGGCATGGTCGTCAGCGCCGGTGATCTGCTGTTGGTGATCAATGATGCGGTCGAGCAGGCGCAGCGGCAAAGTATTCTCGCTGAGCTGGATCTGGCAGAGCGTCTGCACAAACGTGATGTCACGCTACTGGCGCAAAAATCCATTCCCGAAACGCAATTTGACCGAAGCCGGTCTGAGCTGGCGCGGCTGCGCGCTCAGTTGGCGCGGACCGAAGCCGAAATCGCCAAGAAACGCATTGTTGCGCCGTTTGGCGGCGTGCTTGGAATCCGACGGGTCGATTTGGGCGATTTCATTCAGCCCGGCACCTTGATCACCAGCCTTCAGGACACCTCTGCACTCGAGGTTGATTTTAATGTCCCTTCGCGTTTCGCAACCGATCTGAAGGTTGGCTTGCAAGCTGAGCTAACATCTGATGCATTTCCGAACCAGCGTTTCACCGCGCAAGTCACGGCAATCGATAGCCGCGTCGAACCCGCGACCCGCAACCTCATGCTGCGAGCCCGTTTGGATCGTACAGACGGGCTGATCCCCGGGATGTTTGCCAATGTCCGACTGTACGTTGGTAGCAAGCAGGCGCTGGTAACGGTGCCGGAGACGGCGATTACGTTCTCTGTGCAAGGGGACATTGTTTGGGTTGTCAGTGAGGAGAACGGTCAGCTCACGGTGCAGTCACGTGTGGTTGAGGTCGGTGAAACTCGCGCTGCCCGCACCTCGGTTCTGTCCAATCTTGAGCCCGGAGAACGCGTTGTCATCGTTGGTCAGAACAAACTGTACCGCGGCGCAGTGGTGGCCTTGGATCAAAACTTTTCGCTGAATTTCAATCAATGAAGTTTACCGATCACTTTATTAATCGCCCGGTTCTGGCGATCGTACTGAGCAGTTTGATTCTGATGCTGGGGCTCGCGGCCAGTGGCAAACTATCGATCCGGCAATTCCCGGAAATTGAACAATCACAGATCACGGTTGTCACGGTTTATCCGGGTGCCAATGCCCGCACCATTCAAAGCTATGTGACTGATCCGTTGCAGCGCACCATAGCGACCGCAGATGGCGTTGAGTATGTCAGCTCCAAAAGTGATGCGGGTGCATCGCGAATCACTGTCCATGTGCGCCTTGGAGAAGACAGCGGCGAAGTGCAGACCAATGTCATCAGCAAGGTCGACGAAGCGCGCTTTGAATTGCCCAGAGACGTTGAAGATCCGGTGGTCACTTCACGCCAGTCGGGTGACGCAATGATGTATCTGTCATTCAGCAGCGATCAGATGACCATTCAGCAGATCGTTGATTACCTGCGACGAACCATTCAACCCGATCTGAGCACGATCGAGGGTGTGGGCGAAGCCAAGGTCTATACCTCGCGCGAGTACGCCATGCGCGTTTGGCTAAAACCGGCGCCGATGGCCGCACTTGGCGTCACCGCAAAAGATGTACTGGATTCCTTACGCGAACAGAACTACATATCAGCTGCTGGGTCTGTGCGCAGCTCGCTTACGCGCACGACGGTCGACGCAAAAACTGATATGCAAAGCACCGACGAGTTTGGCGCCATTGTTGTGCGACAGGACGGTGATCGACGGGTTCTGCTGACCGATGTTGCCGAACTTGACTTCAGCGCCGCCGATTTTGACTCCGGTTCTTATTCGAACGGCCATGACACGGTATTTGTCGCGATCACTGAAGCGCCTGATGCCAATCCGCTGGATGTTGCGCGACGGGTCAAAGAGCGTTTGCCGTACCTTACCGCACGGCTACCGGCCGATATGTGGGTTAAAAACGAGGGCGATATATCGATTTTTATTGAGGAAGCGATTGACGGTGTGATCACCACACTGATCGAAGCGGCCGCAATCGTCATGTTGGTCACCTTGCTATTCCTCGGCTCGATGCGAGTTGTGGTTGTCCCGATGGTCGCAATCCCGCTGTCGCTGATTGGCGTTTTGTTCGTCATCTGGCAAATGGGATTCTCCATCAATCTGTTGACCCTATTGGCCTTGGTTATTGCCATTGGTCTGGTGGTGGATGACGCGATTGTGGTGGTTGAAAATGTCCACCGTCACATCGAAGATGGTAAGCCGCCGCTTCAGGCTGCACTGATCGGCGCACGAGAAGTGGCCCTGCCCGTCATCGCAATGACGATTACCCTTGCCGCGGTTTACGCGCCTATTGGTGTCATGGGCGGCATAACCGGCGCACTGTTTAGTGAATTTGCGCTGACGCTGGCGGGAGCGGTGATCGTGTCAGGTGTGATAGCGCTCACCCTGAGCCCGATGATGTGTGCCGTGCTGCTATCAGACCACGAACACGAAACACGCTTTGAGCTTTGGCTTGATCGGCGCTTTGAGCAGTTGAACAGCGCATATCGGCGTGCGTTGGCTGTTTGTCTTGATCATCGCGGTGCTGTTTGGCTGTTCGCGCTTGGGGTGTTGATCGCCCTCCCGCTATTGATGTCTGTTACCCAGCGCGAGCTTGCGCCGCAAGAAGACAGTGGCGGCTTGTATATGGTCGCGACGCCGCCTGACTATGCCAATGTCGAGTACGTCAACCACTTTCTCGATCAGATGGTAGAGCGGATTCTTGCGATTGATGGTGTCAGCCACATCTGGCAAGTAAACGATCCTGGCCGCGTCTTTGGTGGTATTGAGCTTGTACCCTGGAGTGAGCGCAGCAGAACGCAGTTCGATATTCAGCGTGAGGCACAGGCTGCGCTGGCAAGCGTTGCCGGGCTGGATTTCTTTACCTTTGGTCAGCCTGCTCTGCCGGGCGTTGCCTCCGGGCTTCCGGTGAATTTTATTGTGTCTACACACAAAGACTTTGCCGAGCTGGACCAAGTGACTGATGAGTTGCTGGCCCGGGCGCGCGCGTCGAACCTGTTCATATTTGTTAACAAAACATTGCAATACAGTCGCCCCGAAGTGCGCGTCAATATCGATCGCGATCTTGCCGCCCGTCTTGGCGTCTCGATGGAGGATGTTGGACTCACGCTGCAAGCCATGCTAGGCGAGTCGGAGGCCGGTCGCTTCAGCCTTGAGGGTCGAAGCTACCGCGTGATACCACAGGCGCAACGCGGATTCAGACTGACGGCTGAGGCACTCGAACAGTTCTATGTGCGAGCTTCTGACGGCAGTATGGTTGCGCTGAGCACGCTGATCAAACTCGAGCGCAATATCGAACCTAACTCCAGAACCCAGCATCAACAGATGAACAGCACCACTATTCAAGGCATGGTGATGCCGCCGAATACGCTGGGAACTGCGCTGGACTTTCTGGACACAGCTTTGCTAGAGATTGCGCCGATGAATTTTCGCAGCGACTACGGCGGCGAGTCGCGGCGCTATAAACAAGAAAGCGGCGGCTTCTGGGGTCTATTCGTGACCTCGCTGCTACTCATTTATCTGGTCTTGGCCGCACAGTTTAATAGCTTCCGAGATCCCTTCGTGGTACTAATATCCGTGCCATTATCACTGTTTGGCGCGGTGGCTGCACTGGCCATGGGCTTCGCCACATTGAATATCTATACGCAGATCGGGATGCTGACGTTGATAGGCCTTATCAGTAAACACGGTATTCTGATCGTGGACTTCGCTAATCATCGCGTTGCAGACGGGTTGGACCACAAGAGCGCGGTGCTTGAGGCAGCGGCGCTGCGCTTACGCCCGATCCTTATGACCACCTTTGCGACCGTACTCGGCGTTATGCCGTTATTGCTCGCCTTTGGTGCGGGCGCTGCCAGTCACTATGCCATCGGATTGGTGATTACCGCAGGCATGCTGGTCGGAACCCTGTTTACACTATTTGTGTTACCAACCCTGTATCCGAGTCTGATGGATCGCCGAGCGTGAAATCGATCGTGATACACCCTCGCCTAAAACGCCGGCTCGAAGAAGCCTGCTTGCCGATCCAACCGGATGAGGCGCTACCATATCTGGTGTTCGGATTCGTCAGCTGGTTTATCATTGCGATGAGCGCTCAATCGTTGAGCTCGTTGCCTGTTAATCCCCGATTGTTATCCGAACAGCTCGTGATGGGTCTGTTTTTGATTTGCTACCAGTTGATCTGGGCTCGTCAGGTTCAGAGCCCAGTGATAGGGAAATGGTCGATCCCCATCGCCACGTTGTTGTGGGCGACAATTAATCTTTGGCTGCTGATCGCCGCCCAGGAGTTGCCTTTCTGGAGCGTTGTTCCATCGCTTTTCTTTGTGTGTGCGGGAATTTTTACGTGGTCTGACCGGCGCGAGCTAAACATTTCATACGCGTCTTTGGCCGCAATCATCACCGTAACCTTCGTTGTGATTACGACCGCGGGCTTGCTGTTAATCGACCCCGGTTTCGAACAAACATTCGCAGGCATGCTTTTCTACTGCGGCGCAATCATCTGGATGCTGGCTAGCCTGAGTCGCGACACGCGAGCGGCTAAGCGCTTGTTGTCTGACGCCCTTACGAATCCGAGTGCGGCGACAGTCAACGCCGGCCTCGATCAGTTTAACCGAATGGATCGCAAACGCTTTCGTGAAGTATCGATCTACGGGTTGATCGGGGTGCTGATTCCGCTGGCGATACGATGGTTCGCCACATTCTTTGATCTGCCGGGAAATCTTTGGGGCGAAGGTAATATCATAGCCGCAGGATACCTGCCAACCACTGTTGTCGCGATGACCATATTCGCGGTGTTTTTGTACCGCGCATCGCACAGCCCCAGAGCAAGAATCCTGATTTATGCTGCTTTGGCGCTGTCACTTCCGGCAATGGTGCCTCTTGCACCCGTGGTTGCTATTGCAGTTTCTGTGCTGATTGCAGTAGCAGGGATAATGACTTTGGGTCGGACTGGTCTAATCTTCAGTCCGACGGTTTTGATTGGCACGAGCGTGTTGAGCTGTTTTTTTGATCCGGATAACGCTCACTTGTTCACGGCGATGTCGATGACTTCGATGCTGGCCTTGCTTGCCATCACACCGTTGATTCGCGGTTACCTGCGACAGAGAGCGGCGTTTGCGTTACTTGCCGACGGCACCGATATCAGTGAGGATAGCGACGGTACCTTGCTGGCTCGACCGATCTTCGAACTTACGCCAAAGGCAGCGGGCATTGGCGCAACCCTGATCACTTTTGGTCAGATCATCGGCTTTATGATCGCAGGCCCGTTGGTGGATCAGCAGACCCGACAGACCAATACCATTGCTCAGGTTGAATCGCTGGCTCAAGACATAAAAGACGAGCTCAGTTTAGTGGAGATTGCCCTTGCCGGGTTCGCGCAGTCTGCGCGGCAGCGCGACGAGACCAGAGGCGAGAATAGCAGCGAGAATAGTGACGAGGGCCTTGATCGGATAGGCATGGTTGAGCTGACCGATCACCAGAGCGACCTCATCAAGGCCGTAATTATGGTCGATGGCGATCGGCTGCAAACCCTTGCCTCAACAGCCAGCGGTCAGTTCCATTTGGACCGCCAGTCACTGCGCCGCGCTCTGGCGTCGAGAACAGAGAATCTGGCCGGTATCCAACGCTCTTCCCTGACGTTTATTCCGCTTTACGACCAGAACGCCGAGCGATTGGTATATGCGGCCAGAGGGATCAAAGATGCCGAAACCGGCGAGTATTCGGGTCATTTGGGTGCCGTCTTATCGCTGGATAAACTACTCGGCCAGGATGCATCAGAAATTCACCACTACGGTTATGCCTTTGATGTCGAGCTGCAGCGTTACGGCAGCGACGAGTCGAACTTTCGGTTCACGTCCGACAGTTGGAAACCGGATTTCGCGCGAACTGCGCCAGAGCTTAAAACCTACCTTGGCAATACCCCGCTGGTGCTGCGAGCGCACGAAACAGACGAATCGCTGCCGCTGCTGATTGTGCTTTTGCTGCATATTCTTGAAGCCGCAATTCTGGCGGGTTGCTTCGGCATCACGGCATATCAGGTCGCTCACCAGCGGCGAGAGGCCGAACTGGTGCTGGATGCAAATAGAGCAATATTGGAAGCGGACCGTCAACGTGAATTGGCAGCAGCATCGAATTCCGCCAATCTTGCAAAGTCGCGTTTTCTGGCGAACATGAGTCACGAAATCCGAACGCCGTTGAATGCCATTATCGCATCGGTATCTTTGTTACAGCGTCCTGCCGATAGCAGCGAACTGGCCGATACGCTGGATGCAATTCACTCTGCGGGTTCGTCGTTAATGATGCTCGTCAATGACGTACTGGATATCAGCAAAATCGAAGCCGGAGAACTATTGGTCGAGCATCGGGACTTTTCGTTGAATGCATTGCTCGATCAGATCAAACAGATCATGCAGACCACCGCCCAGACTAAATCGGTTGAGCTGACTATTGCGCGGCTTCCCGAGACAATGGAGAGCCGGCTGAACGGTGACGAGACTCATCTGCGGCAGATTTTGCTCAACTTATTGAGCAACGCCTTAAAGTTCACCTCACAAGGTCATGTCAGCCTGACGATTGCAGTGGTCGACCCAAAACAGGGGGAGGACATACGGCTGCAGTTCACCGTTGCGGATTCCGGCATTGGAATGTCAGAGGAGTATCTGTCGAACTTGTTTGAACCGTTTACGCAGGCCGATGAAAGCACGCGTCGAGAATACGGCGGCACGGGGCTTGGAATGGCGTTGGTTAAGCAACTTGTCGAAACATGCAACGGAACAATCAGCGTTCGGTCGACACGGGGTCAGGGCACGACGTTCGTGGTAGAGATGCCCTATGCAAACGCGGCAAGCACGGAGCCGCAAAGCCCGAGCGCAACTGATCAGGAGAGAACGCTGACGCTCGATGGCGCCCGCATTCTACTGGTCGACGATATCCCTACGAACCTGAAGATTGCGCGCAAGCTGCTGGAGCGTGCCGGTGCATCGATTGACACAGCTACAAACGGCCTGGAAGCATTGCAAGCGCTCGAGGCTAATCCGGACTTGTATCAAGCGGTTGTGACCGATCTTCAAATGCCGGTAATGGACGGCTATGAGGCCTGCCGTCGCATCCGGGCGAATCCAATCATCGCCGACATGCCAATTATTGCTCTGACGGCAGCGGCGACCAATTCGGACCGCGATGCTGCATTAGCCGCCGGTGCCGATGCGTACGAAACCAAGCCCGTTCAGATTGAGCGACTGGCCAAGACGATCGCATCGCGGCTTCGTCCTGCGCGCGTTTAGAGCAGGTGCTTCTGACCGTCGGCGTCACCCTTGCGCCGGCGAGTTTTGCGCGGAGCTGCCTTGCTGGTTGAGGCGAGATTGGCCGCAGCCTCTTCAACCCATACCAGCGATTCCACGTAGGACACCATACGCGTCAGGTAGGCCGGCGCCAGCTCTTCCATGGTCTTGAGCGCACGCCATGCCAGTGTCTCCGGGTTGAGTGGACCCGGGCTCTCAGGCTTAGTGGCGATAGCCTCGGCGAGCAAGGTTTCAGCAGCTCGCATCTGGGCCCGCCGTCTGAATATCTGACCCGCTCTTAACACGCCAGTCGTGTCCCGCACCACGCCTGTTCGGGCGCTATCGGCTCGTTGCACGGATTTGTCCTGTGCGTCGAGTTGAACCTGCATATCAGAGGGATCGCGTCGCGCAGCCGCCGTTGGCAGCGGGCGATGAAAGAGCGATAACAGGGGTTGGGTGGGAGCTGAATCGGCTGGCAGGTCGTGAGCCGGCATCGCCGTATCAGGTGTTTCCTGGTTGCCGATCGATGTTTTTGGATCGACACCAAAACTGATTAATAATTCACCAACACGCGCAAGCAGAAGTCGTGCGAGCGGTTCGCGGCTCTCTGCCGCGCGATTCAGCAAGGTTCGCATGCGGGCAATTCTCGAGCCCGCCCCGCCGCTCCATTCATAAAAATCGACCGCCGCTGTCAGCGATGCGGTCAGTGACATGATCTCTTCTTCATCCATGGCTGGCGCCTGCTGCCACCGACGGCATATCGGCAGAGACCGCGTCCGATGGAGGCGCGTTGGCATCGCTCGTATGACGCTCTGCTCGGGGAATCGGTGCGATCTCAACGCGCCGATTCTGCGCTCTACCCTGCTCGGTGTCATTGCTCGCAACCGGCTGCTCAGCACCAAAGGCTGCCGCAAACACATGCGAGGGAGCCAGCCCATTCTCGATCAATACCCGGGTCACGGTGAGCGCCCGCTGAGCCGACAGATCCCAATTATCTCTGAAGCGACGGTTATGTGGCTGAATCGCCAGATCATCGGTGAATCCACTGATCATCAAGACCTGCGTCTGATCGCGCAGGTAGATCTGCAGCGGTTTAACCAGTGATGTGAGTAAGGCTTCGCCCTCAGGCTGCAATTGGACAGAATTGAGCCCGAATAAAACACTGCCGCTGATACCGATGCGGCCATCGGTGAAGGTTATCCGTCCTTCCGTCAATGGGCCTTCGAGTGCGCGCTCAAGTTCCATCCGACGCTCTTGTTCGACTTCGCGCTTGGTGATTTCCTGCTCGAGGCTCTCCGCAAGTTCCAGCTGGAATCCAAGCACCCACACCACCAGCAGCACGAAAATGCCTGCAACGCCGGCCATCAAATCACCGAACACCGGCCAGACGGCTGCGGGCATGGCGTTGTCGGTGGTCTGATCGGTGACCTCAGGCACGGTCGCTCTCTTCCATCACTGCGGGTTCAGTCGGGATCGCAACATTATCAGCGACGTGCTCGGGCGTCTCATCGATGACATCAAGCGCTTGTGCGGCGCCGGGATCGGGACTTTGCTCCACCCTCATAAGCTCTCGCCACTGAGTCAGAATATCTTGTTGGGTGATCAAATTATGATCAATAATTTCTCTGGCCTGCGCGAGGTAATAGGCCATTTGGTCATCACTGCGCGACGTGCTTGCCTCAATGTTCTGTCCAAGTTGAATCATCAGGGTATTCAAGGATTGGGCGGATGAATCAAAGTGTTCGACCGACGTTGCAAACGCTTCTGCCAACGCCGCTATGTCGGCGCCACCGGCCTCGATGTGCGCAACCAATGAAGCCAGCTGTCCGGTGCTGCTGCTGAGCGCCTCGTCAAAGCGCTCAACCACCTCTGACAGTGACTGACTCGAGGACGCAGCAAGCCCCTCAACGGCCGCCAGTTGCGCCTGCGCCGTATCGCCAAAGGTCATCAGCAGTGCTGCGGTGTTGTCGAGTTGTGCACGCTGCTGTTGCTGCAGCGTATCCTCGCGCTGTGCTGCGCTCTTGGCCAGCGCATCAAGGCGCTCACCGACCTGCAGTGCATGCGCCTCGGCCTGTTCCGCGATACTGATTACCCGTGTCACGGGGGTCTCGATCTGCTCCAAAAGCGATGCTTGCGCCGAGGTCAAGGCCGTGAACAGCGACTCGTGCGTTGTGCGTATCGACGAGGCTAATGTTGCTTGCGTGTTCACCACAGCTTCTGACAGCATCGTCTGCGCCGCGCTAACCGCTTCGGTCAGCGAGCGTTGCATGTTGCCAGCGGTGTCAGCGCTACTTGAAGTCAACGCCGCGATATCGGCACTGACCTGCTCCCGGATTGCGAGCAAGTGGGCATCAAGATCCTTTTTCAATCCCTCGATGCGTTCAAGTGAGGCCCGTTCAACCTCAAGCCTTTCTTTATAATTTGAATTAATTAATGATTCTATCGTATTGAATTTATTAACTAACGCATCTGATTTTGATGACATCGTATCGATGGTCAGCTGGCTGGTCGATTGCCATTGCGACAGCATTTGGTCGAATCCCTGGCGTAAGTCTGCTGATGCGCTGTCGGTACCGTCTCGCCATGCCCGTATCGCAGACTCCAGCTGCTCTTCCGTGCGGCCGACCGAGACACTCAGCTGTTGTGCCCACTCGTCGGCACGCCGCGCGTCTGCCGATTCGGATGCTTGGCGCCGCTGCGCGGCGTCGTCGGCAATTTGCTTGAGAATGGCTGCAGAGTGCTCGCCCAACTGCCGAGCAATGGTGTCTTGCTGCTTTTCCAGCACGTCGCCAAGCGTGCGTTGCGTTTGCTCAGCAGTCCGGCCGAAAGCATCTAAACTGCTTGCTGCGGTGTCACCAAAGCTTGACAAGCTGCGCTCAAGCATCGGCACGACCGCAGCGCTCAGCTGCTTTGCGGTCTCGACAGACTGAGCCCCGAGCATCGTCGATAATTCGGTTGCGAGTTGCCTGAAGGCATCATGACTCTGCTGTTGAAAATCACGCTGCTGCACAAGCAAGGTTTGCAGAGCGTCGTCATTACGTTGCTGACGCTGAAAGACCGTCCAGCTTCGCAAACGTCCGGTCAGTGCATCACCAAGCTGCTGCGCGACCCGAGCGCGCTGATGGCGACAGATGGTCGCGAGCAATCCCAAAGTGGCCGATGCCGCAACGCCGGCTACTGAGGTCCCAAAGGCCATGCCGAGACCGCGCACCGGTGCGGCGAGACCGGCACGAATAGCATCGAGCTCGGCACTGTTTTCGATCGCGATGACAGCCCCCTTCAGGGTTGAGACCAAACCCACAAATGTCCCGATCAAACCCAACATGACCAGCAATCCGACCAAATAAGGTGCTAACGCAGGCTGCGGTAGCGCAGCTTTACCGGTTTCAAAGGATTGGCGAATGGACGGTCGCAGCGCCCACGGTAAGCCCTCGATCCAGTCATTGGCGTCTGCGGCCGCGCTCACATCAGCGAGCGCCATCGCCAATGCGCCGGTCTCGTCGGCAAAACGTCTGAGTTCGATCGCGCCGACCAGGTAAACAACGCCAATCAGGGCCGTGACCGCCAGTGCAAGGGGGCTATTTCCGACAAAACCAGCAGCAGTCCAAACCACCACTGCCGCGCCCGCCAGAAACAGCACGTACAACCATCTATGCGTCATTCGTCATCCTCTCTCGCTGCTGCGGCCTCGATCAGACCGAGCAAGGGGTGTAGTCGTAAATCAATCTCGGCCAGCAACAGCCCCTCGATTTCCGCCCGAAAGCGTCCCAGCCACCCGTCCGGAGCACTCCAGGCGGCTAACTCGCTGGAATCGTTGCTCGCACCGGTCGCCGCTTGCTTAGCGAGCTCAACGAATCGGTGAACAATCAACTTTGGCACGGCGGACAAGGCTTTGCGGGCGTGTTTTGCCAGCGT
>Ga0181576_10000678_pt1 | contig 25558 bp, 22 predicted proteins | sample 101ome_22_FD_132464 | JGI IMG/M metagenome (GOLD analysis project Ga0181576, IMG submission 132464) | Coastal salt marsh microbial communities from the Groves Creek Marsh, Skidaway Island, Georgia - 101412BT metaG (megahit assembly) | ecosystem: Environmental > Aquatic > Marine > Intertidal... | reverse complement strand
CGATCCGATGGGCAGGCTGTTTTTGCCCCGACCCTGGCCAAGGCGGCTCTTGCTGCAGGAGCCAATGGGCTGTTCATCGAAACGCACCCAAACCCTGAGGCTTCACCCAGCGATGGGCCCAACATGATTGCACTCAATGACATGAATAAATTACTCAAAGAGTGCTTACGGCTCTGCAGGGCCCTTTAAGGCACGCCACAGTGACCAGCCAAAAAGGTATTGAATCATGCCGATCACCCGAAAAAAAACCATTCAGCCCACTTACATCCTGCTCTTCCATCTGGGCTTGAGCCTTTCCTTGTTAATGCCCCGGGCACAGGGACCTGGTGGGATCCAAGGCAACATACGAGGTGGGTTTGAATGGTCCATGCCTGACAAGGACAACCAGATCAGTACGAGCATCCAAGGGGATTCAATGGAGGGCGATTTACTCAAAGGAGTCTCCATCAAGTTTTTTTCCGGGAGCCAGAGACTGACTCCCAGCTTCGTGATTGAGGCACCCGCCTGCACCCTTGACCAGCAAACACTCGATGCGCATTCCTCCGGACCTATCACGCTGAGATCAGGGGATGCAGGCATCGCTATCCAAGGAATGGGTTGGCGTTGGATTCAGGATGCCGCAGAACTGACCATCAGCAACAAGGTCTCCACCCTCATCAAAAGAGCATTCCTGAGCCGGGCATCAGCTCAGGGGCTCGAGGAGGATGATCAGTCAATCAGCGTCGAATCTGGACGCTTGATCTTCGACCGTTATCGGGGAGAAGCTCGCTTTGATAAAGGGGTCAAGGTGATTGATCCTGACCGACTCCAGCTCAACGGTCAGAATCTGGCGCTCAGCTTGGTATCTGGTTCCACTGATATTCAAGAAATCAACGCCTCAGGCGAAGTCCGCCTCCAATCGCTGAATCCAAAACTACCCATCAGCGCAACCGGAGGTAGAGCTATTTATTCTCAGCCTGCCTCGGACTCACCCAAATTGGAACTCCTGGACGAGCCCTATTGGAATCTGAAAGGCAAGGCCCATGGCAGGGGAGACTTGATTCGCATTCGCGGGATGGAAAAGGCCAATCACCATCTTGAAGTCATCGGTCAGGCATTGCTAACCCTCTCAGAGCCACCTCAGTTAGGTCTCTCATCGGTTGAACCCAATCAACCCAATGTGGCAGAGCAACCCATCCAGATCGAATCCCAGACCTATGCCTTGAAGGGCAATGAGCTGGTCTTCGAAAATGCGGTGAGTGTCCACCAGGCGGGCAACTGGGTGATGAGCTGCAATCAACTTCGCACTTCGGTGGAGAGTCAAGTCGCTTCGCCGAAACAGGATTCATCACAGATACCTCAACCCATCGAAGCTATCGGAGAGGTTTCATGGACTACCTTCAAAGCAACCAATTCTCTCAAAGCCAAGGCCAATCGTGCCCTACTAACCCCCGGCCTGAAGGGTCATTTCAAACTGACCATGGAAGGCTCAGCCCGCATTGAAAGTGCTCAATACCTGGCAAGCGCCACCAGGCTTGTGCTGGAAAAACAAGGTGACCGGGAGGCTTTGCATGCAAGAGGCCAGGCATCCCTTGAACTTTCTCAGGGAGCGGTCGATGAAAATATTCAACTCTTTGCCTCGAGCCGAGCAAGCAGCCAAGGCAGTATGAAAGGATCCAGCAATTTGCAGATCGTTTCCGACCAATATAGCTTCGAGAATGGAAAAGGCTTGTTTGACGGCCAGGTTCGGTTGAGGTGGAATACGCTCCAAATGACCTGCCAAGAGCTTGAAACCCTTGTGGACCCAGCAACTAAGACCATGCAAGCGCTGACTGCCAGTGACAATGTGATCCTACAGCAGGACCAGGGCGTGTTATCCTGTGAGACCATCCTCGGGAGCTTTTCAAAAGAAATTGGCAAGCTAGAAACATTGGTTGCCGAGGGCGGGGTGCGAATCCAACATCCCAACGGGCAGGCTGCAGGGCAGCAAGCTGTTTTCCACACCCGGACACAGCTTATCGAATTGAAAGGTGAGCCATGGATCCTTGCCAAACTCGAAGCTGCGCCTGGCCAAAGCAAGCGCCATGTCCTGGCAGAAGGCGGTCGGTTATTCTGGAATCAGACTCGCAACCGTCTATCGGGAAGAGGTGATTACCATATCACGACGGTCGACAACCCTGAGGCTATCAGTCATGGAGGCTGATTCAAATCACATGCCATCAAACTCGAAAGCTGAGCAAGGCTCACCCGCTCCCAGCGAAACATCGCTCCTTGATACCTGCGCTTTGGTCAAAAGCTATCGTGGAAGGAGGGTGGTTGATGGGGTTTCACTCAATGTAAAAGCGGGCGAAATTGTGGGACTATTAGGCCCAAACGGCGCTGGAAAAACCACTTCCTTCAACATGGTTGTCGGGGTGGTGCGCCCTGATGAAGGATCGGTCAATTTTCAACAAGCCAACGTGACCTCCCTGGCGATGCATCAGCGAGCCAGATTAGGCATTGGCTACCTGACACAGGAACCCTCCGTTTTCCGCAAACTCACTGTTGCCGAAAACATCATGGCCATCCTGGAGACATGTCGGCTTTCAAGCAAAGAGCGCCAAGCCAGACTCAAACTCCTGCTGGAAGAACTCGACCTGACTCGCCTGGCTTCCAGCCGAGCCTTTACCTTGAGTGGGGGTGAGAAAAGGAGGCTTGAAATCACGCGAGCCCTGGTGACGCAGCCCAAGCTGCTCCTGCTTGATGAACCTTTTAGCGGCATCGACCCCATTGCTATTTACGAAGTACAGAAAATCCTGAGGCGGCTCAAGGAACGAGGACTTGGCATCCTCATCACCGACCACAACGTGAGAGAAACCCTCAAACTTGTGGACCGTGCTTACATCATCCATCAGGGACAGGTCCTTTGCCAAGGCAGTGGCACCTTCCTGGCAGAAGACCCCAAGGCAAGGGAAGTTTACCTCGGACCCGAATTCAACCTATGAGCCGAACTGGAAACTCCAGCAAGCAGCAGGCATCAACCGTCACCGTTGAGACCTTCATCAAACAGCACGGTCAGGAGCTCATGCTCCAAACCATAGGCGATTGCTGTGGCCTAAACCGACGTATCGTGGAACCAACGGTCAATCGGCCTGGTTTAGCTCTGGTGGGCTACAAACGCTACTTTGCCAGCAAGCGCGTTCAAGTATTTGGCAGCGTGGAAACCACCTACCTAAGATCCCTCTCTCCCAAAGAACGCGAAGATCGATACCAATGGATTTTTGCCACGCGCATTCCTTGCGTCGTTTTCTCACGCAATCTCAAGCCGGATCCTGCCTTACTCAAAGCAGCAAAGGCTGCTTGCGTCCCCGTTTTCAAGACCCCCCTTATCACCATGCGCTTCATCAATCTGGCTACCCTTGCGCTGGAGATGCTCTTTGCGCCCAGGCAGAATGAGATGGGATGCATGGTCGACATCCTTGGTGTAGGAGTGCTTATTCGAGGGGAAAGCGGCATAGGCAAGAGCGAGGCTGTATTGGCGCTGATCGAACGTGGTTACAGCCTTGTGGCTGATGACATCACTCGGGTCACCATGATCGACAATCAGCACATCGTTGGCACCAGCTACGAAACAACCCGGAACCTAATGGAAATCCGAGGGATTGGTATCATTGATGTCGCAGCCATGTTCGGCGTCAGGAGTGTCACACGGGAAAAACAGGTCAATTTGGTCGTCACCTTAGTCCACTGGGACAAAGCTCAGAAAATTGATCGCCTGGGCATTGATCAGGAGGTGACCCGAATTCTGGGAGTGGAGATCCCCCACATTGTGATTCCAGTCAGGCCAGGTAGGGATATGGGAAGGCTCATTGAAGTGGCCGCCTTTCAAACCAAGCTCAAGATGGCGGGGATCAATACTGCCCAAGCACTGAGTGAGCGTTTGCTAGAAAAGATGACCCGTGATCGCGAATCGGGCTCGTGAGTTTCTCCCTGATAAAAGCTTATTCTCCTGGCAAAGGTAGGTAAGGCGGCTTCCAAAAAATCACTCGCCACACACCCGACCTCGTGCATAATCCCGCTTCGCCTGGTCGCTGACCATCAGCCTCAACAGATCATCATCATGTCAACCTCCATCAAAACCGAACTCCTGGTCGAAAACAAGATGGGCATTCATGCTCGTCCAGCGGCCATGTTCGTCAAGATCGCCAGTCGCTACGAGGCCGAGATCTTCGTAGAGAAGGACGGTGAAAGGGTCAATGGCAAGAGCATCATGGGATTGATGATGCTGGCTGCAGGCCCGGGAAGCCGCTTGGTCCTCGAGGCAATTGGCGTGGACGCCAGCCAAGCCGTCGAAGAGTTGACCCAACTACTGGCAAACCGCTTCGACGAGGCTTGATGGCTATTGCCTTGCAGCGACTCTGGAAATAGTCAGGGCCCTGCCCGTGCGAGGATCCACCGAGACAAGCACACCTCGCATCATCACATCAGCTGAAGCCACACCAAAACGCTGGGGCTGAAGGGTGAGGAAGCGCTGAATGACAGGTTCAATTTCCCGGCCTAACACACTTGCCTGGGGCCCAGTAAAACCCGCATCACACAGGAAAGCTGTGCCCCCTGGAAAAATTTGTTCATCAGCAGTAGGGACGTGAGTGTGCGTTCCCACAACCAGGGTGACTCGACCATCGAGAAAACGGCCCATGGCAATTTTCTCAGAGGTGGCCTCGGCGTGAAAATCCACCACAATGATCGGACTCTGAGAACGGATTTCCTCAATGACCTGATCCATGACTTCGAAAGGATTATCCAGACTGGCCATGAACGTCCTGCCCTGAAGGTTCACCACCGCCACAGGAGGCTGCCCTTCCTGGCGTGCAATCAGCCATCCCTGACCCGGGGTCTGTTTGGGGTAGTTCAGGGGACGCAGAAAACAAGGGTCCTTTTCGAGCAGTTGGATAACCTCCCGATGATCCCACAAGTGATCACCGGTGGTGATCACATCGACCCCCGCATCGTAGAGCTCACGAGCCGTAGAAGGCGTGATACCAGCCCCACCGGCAGCATTTTCACCATTAGCAATGACCAGATCTATGGCGTGCTCCTGCCGAAAGCCAGGAAGCAGGGAAGCCAGAATCCGTCGGCCCGGACGACCGACGACATCTCCAATGAATAGTAGATTCAAGAGCGCAAAATGAGATCAGAGGTTTCTTGTCTGAAGGGATTCAGTGACACGCATGATCCCACTACGGAAGCCGAAACCGAGGACTCTGCTGCATGAACGCCACAGGATTCTGATAGACCACCTTGTCGATCCATGGATGTGTGTGGGCGCGCTGCTTCATTTCTATGGCAGCATGAGGCACGGCTAGGGGTCGGCTGATCCCCCAATCACAGGCGCTGTTCATCCAGATTCGATCGGTTCCAAAGCGCTCAAGCATGTCAATCGCACGACTTGAGCTGCATTTGGATTCAGGATAGAGGGTCATCCCTGCCCAAAAACCTTCATCTAAAACCATGCTGATGGTGTGCTCTTCCACGTGATCGATCACACACCTGGAAGGCTGAATCCTGGGATCATTTTTCAAGGCATCCAGGATGAGGCGAGTCCCCTTGTATTTATCCTCAAGATGAGGGGTGTGCACGAGGATGAGTTGATCATGCTGGGCAGCAATCTCAATGTGTCGTTCAAGGACCTTGAGTTCATTGGCGCTATTCTTGTTGAGTCCAATTTCCCCGATACCCAGGACGTTGGGCTTATCCATAAACTGGGGGATTAGATCCATCACCTCCGAGGCCAGCTTCAGGTCTTCCGATTCCTTGGGATTAATGCATAACCAGCAATAATGCGGCAGGCCAAATTTGGCTGCTCGCCTTGGTTCATGCTCGGTCAGTTGGCAGAAATAGTCGTGGAAACCATCAACCGAGCAACGATCAAAGCCTGCCCAGAAGGCCGGTTCACAGACTGCTTGGCAGCCTGCTGTGACCATGGCCAAGTAGTCATCGGTGGTTCGACTCACCATGTGTCCATGTGGCTCAATATATCTCATGGGAAAGGAATCAGGATGGGATCTTTTCGGATTCAGGCTCCCCTGGCCATGCACCGCAAGCAGCCTTGGTCGTCGCCTTGGCAATGGGTTGGGTCGTTGGGTCACTCAAGGACATCAGAACCCTTGCTGCACGATCCGGAGCTTCGCCAAGAAGATGCTGCATGGCTTGAGCAAAGGCCTCTGCCCGAAAGTCAGCCTCTCCACCGGCACGATCCATACGATCAAGAAAAGCTGCCAAATCAATCAGTTTGTGTCGGGCATCCATGAAATAAAGATCCAGGACCTGGTTTCGGGACAGATGACTCATGATGGAGCTCATTCTATAGCAGAACGGGTCGAGACAAAGAATCAAAATCATTCCTCCACAGAGCGTTGTGTTGTCAGCAGAACATGGCAACTTAATGAGCGTAGATTATGATGGGTGGTTCTTTTCAACTCAAACGCGCGACGGTGGAAGAATTATCAGCTTTAAGATGGCTCTGGCAACGGGCCAACCTCTCAACTGTCGCACTCGAGCGAGACCTGACTGACTTTTATTTACTACTGGATGAGGACTTCACCCTCCTGGCCGCCATGGGCGTCCATGTTGAATCTCAAGAAGCATGGCTGCATCACCTACATTTCAGCCATGATCCTCACGACCCCGAGCTGTTTGGGCAGTTCTGGGAGCGATTGCGATTGTTGCTCATCAATCGTGGGGTTCAAAGGGCTTGGACCAGGCAATGGCCGGCAGCATGGCGTCAAGAGGGATTCACCGATCCAAGCAGCAGGGAATCCTTGCATGCACCGCGCCGTGCTCAACCCGACCAACCTGGCCTTTTGGTCCGACCCATGCGAGATGCCCGAACTGCGCAATTGATTGAAAAAAAAGTCGCCGAACTCACTGCTTTAAGGGAAGTCTCAGACCGCCACATGGCTCAGCAGACTCAGCGGATTCGACGCACGGCCTACGCCATATCGGCGGTATTTATCTCACTGCTGGTCTATCTCACCCTTAGAGGTATTCTCACCCTGCCTCGCTGGCGTTGAAGGCATCAGCATGATAGGAGCTCCTGACCATAGGACCGCTGGCAACATGAAGAAACCCAAGATCCCGAGCCATGTCACCGTAACGGTCAAAGCGTTCGGGGGGGACAAACTCCTGCACGGGCAAATGCTTGAGAGTGGGCTGCAGGTATTGGCCCAAGGTGAGGATATCGCAACCCACTTCTCTGAGATCCTTCATGGTGGTTTCTAGCTCTTCTTCGCTCTCCCCAAGCCCAAGCATCAAACCAGATTTGGTGTAGAGGCGGTAGGCAGCCCCCTGCCGCACCCGATCCAGCAAAGCCAATGATCGCTCATAAGTAGCTCGCGACCGCACCGTGGGTGTCAGGCGTCTGACGGTCTCCATATTGTGATTGAATACATGCGGACGCGCATCCAACACGCAATCAATCGCATGCTGACGGAGCAGAAAATCCGGCGTCAGCACCTCGATGATTATCTCTGGGGAAAGCTGCCGTACCGCGTTGATGGTCTGTGCAAAATGTTCGGCTCCCCCGTCCTGCAGATCATCCCTGGCTACAGCCGTGATCACAACATGACGCAACTTCATCGCGCGGGCCGCCTCGGCCACTCGCTGGGGCTCCGAAGCATCCAGTGCTTGGGGACGAAGGGTCGAAACAGCGCAGAAGCCACAGGCCCGAGTGCAACGGTCCCCGCCGATCATGAAGGAAGCCGTTCCCTTGGCCCAACATTCCCAATGGTTAGGGCATTTGGCGCTCTCACAAACCGTATTCAACTGCCAAGTATCCAGCAGACTCCTTGTCTTGGCAAAAGAGGGTTCAGTCGGTAGGGCTCGACGCAGCCATGAAGGGAGTCGAGGGCGTGAGGCCCTGGCGCTTGGGTGGGTGGTGGCAGGATGGGTCATTTATCCATCGAAGCCATGGCTGGCCCACCAAGGTTCCAATTCATCGATACCAAAATCAGCCAACACTTGGCCATTGACCTCAATGGTGGGAGTCATGCTCTTTCCGGTGAGTTGCTGGAGTTCCTCCATCGCGGCAGGGTTGGAGAGAACCTCCAGTTCCTCGAATGCCAGTCCGCGATGCCTGAGCCAATCCAATGCCTCATGGCACCAGCCACAGTAGGATTTAGTAAAAAGGCGTATGTTCAGCCTGTTTGAGTTCATGCTTGATTGGGGTGTTCGGTGATCACCGTATCATCATGCTCATAGCATGGAGCACAGCAACATAGCAACCTCATTGACCCCGGTCCGTGGTTCCAGAGCTTATGGCGCTTTCCAGGAGGAATACCGATCGCATCGCCAGCCCTGATCTCCCGGGTGACCTCTCCCACCTTCATGCGCCCCTGCCCCTCTAGGATGAAATAGATCTCCTCTGCCCGAGGATGATAATGCTCGTCGGTACTACCCCCTGATGGCAGCGTCGCCTCTGCCAAACTCTGATGCCTGATCTCAGCATTGCGGTAGGCAAGCAGTTCGCGGATTTGAGAGCCATCCTTGGTCGTGAAAGGGGACACCTGATCAACATTGACAACGTCCATGGGCTGAGCATGCACACCCTTTCGGAAAATGAACATCCCGATTCGACTTAATCAGAAGCATGCTGATTTACTTTTTTGTAAATTTTATTGGGATTAACCATTTTATAATGGACTGGATTTACATTTAGGTTAATTTTGCATTGAAAAATCAGCCCTCCTAAATTAGGTTGACGCTGTTTTGAGTGAGACTTTTGCAACTTTATTGGCCGAAATGACAGGTGAGGTCTCCGGCATCGCCCTTGCCGAACTCTTGGGCAAGTCCAGGCCTTACGTGGCGCAGTTGCGCAAGGGCAAGCGCTTACCAACCGACGAGGATCTGGTGTTGCTGGCCCGACGCTTTGGCCCAGATAGGCTCCAGGAAATGATGTTGCTGGCTTATCACGACCGCCTGGAAAAAAAACTGTTCCAAGACGATGGCTGCCGTCAAAGCGCACAGAGAGCAGTGAGGGCATTGCTGGGGCGAGCCGGCGCTACCTCGGTAGCTCCAGCGGGTAAGCGAACCTTCGAAACATTCCCCGGACATTTTGAACCTTTGGTCATCATCACCGGAGACAAGCGAGAAACCCGTGGAAGGCATATCGGGGTCGGCGATTTTGGGGTTCACGCCACAACCACCGCAGACAGTCGATGGATCATGAGCCTCGGGCTTGGGACTGAGGTCGAACACGTCATCGACAAGGATTTCGTGCTACTGGAAGAAGAAGAGCTCATCCATCGTTACGCTCAAAAGAATTTGCTCGTCATTGGTAGCCCGGCTGTGAACCACCTAGCCAGACGTATCAACCGCTCATCCATCTTTCGCTTCAACATCAATCACGAAGTGGACGAGGGCCTGGAGGCCATCATCAATCAGGCCCGCATCAAGTCTCGATCCAAAGATGAATTGGCTCTATTCTTTCAAGATTCACAAGAAGATCTGACCAAACTGATGCGCTATTTGTTTGTGGGAGGCATCATCGATCCAACCTACCCGACGGGTGATTACATCACCTCAACCTATCACAGCATGCCAGGCAATGTGGACCTCGATTTCGGAGTCCTTTCCTTTGCCGCCAACCCATTTTATGAAGCCCAATGCCGTGCCGAGGGGAGAGTCAACGACCATGCTTTCGTTTCTATTTTCGCTGCTGGCATCCACCACCCCGCCACCGCTCATGCCATCCGTCAGCTTGGTAGCCATGGTCGTAGTCAGCATGTGTTCAGCAATCATCCTTATGGCGGGGTCTTCCGGGTTGAACTGGACCTGAATCAGGCCTTCTTCTCGGACAGGGTCAGAGAGGGCCTTTTTCAATGGGAAGATGATGCTGACGATCAGAGAGGCTCAATTGAAGACCAAGGAGGCCTGCTGGCTAGCGAACTGGAATACATGGAAAACGAGCGCCGCTTGGAGAACCTCAATACCCTGCAAATTAGACCAGATCAGGCGGCTGCAGCCAAAGATCTGCTGCACCACCTTAACCTTGGAGTTTTGGGATCATGAGGAAGCGGCACATCAAGACCCATGCTTATCCCCGGGTGGGCCTGGTAGGCAATCCAAGCGACGGCTATCATGGTCGCACCATTGCTTTCACATTCAGGAATTTCAAGGCAGAGATCCTGCTGGGAGAGGACAGCAGTCGCATCAGTTTTGTCAACCGCGAGTCCAATTTCGATTCGGTCAGTGATCTCTGTTCCCATATCAGGCTTCACGGCTACTATGGGGGCATTCGACTCCTCAAAGCCGCTATCAAGCGCTTTCACGATTACTGCCTGGAAGCATCCATTCCGGCGGACTTCGAGAAAAAATTCAAGGTCACCTATAGCTCCAACATCCCTCAGCAAGTCGGGCTGGCTGGATCCAGCGCCATCATCACAGCCACCTTTCGCGCCTTGATGGCCTTTTATGAAGTCTCCATTGCTCCAGAGATTTTGCCCAACCTGATCAGAGAAGTAGAAACCCAGGAGCTTGCCATCCCAGCGGGCCTTCAGGACCGAGTCGTGCAAGTCTACGATTGCCTGGTCTACATGGATTTTAATCAGGAGTACATGGCAACCCATGGACATGGCCTTTATGAACCCATCAACCTGGCAGGAGAATGGCCTCCCTTCTACATTGCGTGGCGGGCGGACAGCTCCGAGGGCACCGAAGTGTCACACAATCGTCTGCGCTACAAATATGATGAGGGCGATCAGGCTGCTCACGATGCCATGCGATTCTGGGCAGATCTGACAGTCAAGGCCAAGGAGGCACTTCTGGAAGGGGATCACGATACACTCTTTGACTGCATCAACCAAAATTTTGACCGCCGACGAAGCCTGTATGAGACCCTGCGTATCCGGATGAAACCCGAGCACCTCGAGATGGTCACGCTGGCACGCGAGTGCGGAGCAAGCGCCAAGTTCGCTGGATCCGGCGGTGCCATTGTGGGAACCTATCGCAATCAAAAAGATTTCAAGCGGCTTCGCGATCATCTGCTTCAAAAGGGCATTCACGTGATTCAGCCTCTTTTCAAGGAGGAACCTCAACTTTGATACGCAAGGCCATCATCCCAGCTGCAGGCTACGGCACCCGATTCCTGCCCGCTTCCAAGGCGATCCCCAAGGAGCTGATCCCGGTGGTAGACAAACCCACCATTCAGTATGTCGTTGAGGAAGCCGTGGCTGCGGGAATCAACGAAATCCTGATCATTATCAGTCGAGGCAAAGAAGCCATCTGCTCTCACTTCAATCCCGATCCCGTCTTGGAGGACTTGCTCCGCCGAAAAGGCAGAGAAAGCTCGCTAGATACCCTGAAGAGCCTGCAGGAAAAGGCCCAGATTCACTTTATCTACCAGGAGGAAATGAAAGGCCTTGGAGATGCTGTCCTCTGCGCTCGGGACTTTGCCGGACAGGAAACAGTAGCGATCTTACTAGGGGATACCATCCTTCACCATGCCTCGCCCCCTTCTCCTCTGGAGGGTATGATGGAGGTCCATCGCAACCGAGGAGGCTCAGTCATTGCGGTTCGCCGAGTCCCCAGGCAGCGAGTCAGTCAATATGGTGTGATCTCAGGCCAGCCCATCGACCCACGGCTGACACGCATTCAAGGCATGGTTGAAAAACCCAAACCAGAGGAAGCACCCAGCCTACTGGCTGTGTCAGCTCGTTACCTGGTCACACCCCAGCTTTTCGAATGCTTGGCCGATACCTTGCCCGGAGTGGGTGGCGAAATCCAGATCACTGATGCCCTGGATCAACTCTGCCGTCGCGAAGTGGTCTATGGCTACGAATTTGATGGCACCAGGCTGGATATAGGCAACCAGCTAGAATACATCAAAAGCAACTTAATGCTTGGGCTGCACGAGCCAGCGATGCGTGAGGCACTCCTGCAATTCATGGCCGAACAGGTATCCATTCATGGGTCGGCAAACCCTGCTACCTCAGAAGGCTAGCGCCAGGTGTGCTTGGGGTATCGGCGTTGCAATTCACGCTTGATAGCAGGATAGTGTTCTTTCCAGAAACCGGCTAAATCCTGGGTGATTTGAACGGGGCGCATGTTGGGAGCCAGAATATGCACGGTCAACCCCACTTTCTGCATGGCAAGCCTCGGGAGTGTATCCACCTCGTATAATTCTTGAATACGCATGGAAATATAGGGCGAAGCTTCGGCACTGTAGGTCAGTTTGGGGGCCTTGCCACTGGGCAGAGTTATTTTCTCTGGGGCATGCTTGTCGAGTAACAACTGCTGCGCTGGATTGAGCCACTGTTTGAGCCAGGGCATGACCGGGCGCTCTTTGATATCTTTGTAACCAAAGCCCCCCAGACAGATTGATTCCAAAATCGAGCGACGCCCTGCATCATCCAAAATGGGAAGTTCCAACTCAGGGCAGGTCTGCGACAACCAATTAAGGCGCAGAACCCATTGTTCCACGCGGTGATCCCAGCATTTAAGCGTCAACTCGCCTTCGTCAACCTTACTGGCCAAAAGCGCGGCCGCTTCAGCTTCGGGAGGGGGTTCAAGACGTTTGGCTGATAACATCAAGCCACGGAAAGTCTCCTGCTGGGCGGCCACCACCCGCCGCATGGAAGGTTCCCAAAGCACCACCGCGGAGGTTTGAAAGTCATCAGGAAAAAACTCATGCAGCCAATCGATATCAACTTGGGTTGCCAAGGAAAGCAGTGTTTGGACTTCACCATCATGACGACCAATTTCTCTGATCTCGGCTGCGACAAACAGCTCAGCTCCATGCACCACGCTTTCGCGAGCCAAATCCCCACGGCGGCCGTGGACCAGTTCGCATCGCAGGGTGCCTCGGTCCAGGCGTATCGCCAGCCGATCGGAAAAACCCAAAAGCAGACACTTTTGAATGAGTGCGTCATCGACAACGCGCGGCTCCACATCAAGCCCCTCCTTGCTTGCGATGCGAAGGAAGTGCTGCAGCAAGGGCTTGACGGCTCGAGCAGCCTGAGCATGGATTCCAAGGGCCTTGCAGGCAGAAAGGTTGAATTGATTCTGGCTGGCATAGCTCCACGCGCGCATCAGAAGGAAAAAGTCTGATACCGTCTGTTCGCCAAGCAGATCCTCACGGCGCTCGCGCGTTGATCGGTCCAGTTTTCTGATCAAAAGGTCCCTGCCTTGGGTAAGCGCAGCAATGAGAGCGGCCTGATAAACACAGCCCAGCTTTTGGGCAGCCAGTAACATGCGGCCATAACGAGGATGGAGCGGGAAAGCCAACATCTGTCGGCCGAGCTCGGTGATGGTTTCCTCCGGATCCAATGCACCCAGATCTTTGAGCAAGTTGAGCGCATCGCGGAGTCGCTGTTCATCGGGTGGTTCAAGCCAGCGGAAAGCATCAAGCGACTCCACACCTGCTGCTTTCAAGCTGAGGAGCACTTCCGCCAAGTCCAGTCGCCTGACTTCAGGTAATTCCGCTGCAGGGCGATGATCATGTTCTCTTTCTGTCCAGAGACGCACACATGTACCAGGGCGCGTCCGGCCAGCACGCCCTGCCCGCTGATCTGCCGAGGCCTGACTGATTTTTTCAATCAACAGGGTATTCATGCCACGGTAGGGGTCGTAACGAGCGATGCGGGCTAAACCGCTATCAATAACCAATTCGATTCCCTGAATGGTCAGGGATGTTTCAGCAACGTTGGTAGCCACCACCACCTTAGGTTGTGAGTGCACTGAAACTGCCAGATCCTGCTGCGAGTTGGGCAATTCACCATGCAGCGGCAAGAGGATATGGCCTTTGGCTGCGGACTCATGCCGAAGAGCCTGAAGTGTCTTATCAATCTCATAAGCTCCTGGCATGAAGATAAGCACATCTCCCTTGCCCCCTGCCTGGATGTAACGACTGAAGGCATTGGCAGCCTGATCCCAGATGGGCAATCGTTCATCGACTTCTGAGGCAGTCAGGTGCTTCACGTCGACAGGAAAAGTACGCCCCTTTGAAACAAGATCGGCACAGGGGTTGAGGTATTCCTTCAGACGCTCAGCCTCAAGGGTGGCGGACATGACCACCAGTTTCAAATCAGGTCTGCAACCAGCCTGCAAATCCAGCGCCCTGCCCAAGGTAATATCTCCATAGAGATGTCGTTCATGGAACTCATCGAAGATAATCGCACTGATCCCTTTAAGAGAAGGATCCTGTATCAGCTGGCGCAACAGGATCCCCTCGGTCACGAAACGGATTCGGGTTTGGTCGGAGATTTGTTTCTCAAACCGAATCTGGTAGCCGACTTCTCCTCCAAGGCTTACCCCACGCTCTTGAGCCACGCGCTGGGCCAGCATCCTGGCGGCCAGCCTACGTGGCTGAAGCACCACCACTTCGCCATCACCAAGGGCCCCATCATCCAGCATCATCTGGGGTATTTGGGTACTCTTGCCCGATCCGGTGGGAGCAGAGATGATGAGTCGGGAATGAACACTCAGTGCTTCCTTGAGCAAAGGTCTCAGCTCTTCGATGGGCAGTGATTGATCCGAAGTCACAGGGTCAGAAGGTCAAGGGGTCAAAGGGCAAAAAAAACCGAGGCCCGTGTTGGACCTCGGCTGAAAGTAAGACACAGTCTGTAGACACACAGATCAATAATCTGCGTATCGAGTAGCCAGCATCTGAGAGAACTTTGAGACTTTCATCTTGCGGCGCTTGCGCTCGCATGGTTTCTCGAAGTGGCGGTTATTGCGTACCTGCTTGAGGGTACCCTCGCGGTCGAGTTTTTTCTTCAAACGACGCAGGGCTTTATCAACGGATTCACCTTTTTTGATTTTAACTTCGCTCAATGATATTCACATCCTCTCTAGACTGACTTTCGTCACGATTAAAACGTCGTGTTACGATAAGAGCGAAAAAACATGATTAATAGGCATGCTCCTGTCAATGCTGAAATCTGAAAATAGGCCTATCGTGGGCATGGCTCATTGGGGGATCATCCAGTTAGGGTCCCATGTTGAGTCCTTGAGAATGATAAAGAACTTGCCCCCAAACTGAACCACGCCAAAAATGTCTACTCAACCAACAAGTAGGATATTAAGGAGATAAACAATGGACAAAGTGCGCATAGGCATCGCCGGCATGGGCAACATGGGCCAATACCATGCCAATTACCTGATGAAGGGGGAAGTCGCTAGGGCGGAACTGACGGCCGTCTGCAGCACCTCACCTCACAAGCTGACATCCTATGAGGACAAGGTTCAGATTTTCAGCGATGCCGAAGCCATGATCCGTAGCGGCTCCATTGATGCCATCCTGATCGCTACACCCCATTACCAGCATACCTCACTGGGCATAGCAGCGATCGAGCAGGGCATCCACTTGATGGTGGAAAAGCCCATTTCCGCCCACAAGGCGGATGCCGAACGATTGATAGCTGTTGCCGAAAAGCATCCGGAAATCATTTTTGGAGGGATGTTTCAACTCCGTACCGAGCCTCGATACCTCAAGCTCAAGCAATTGATTGCATCGGGTGAACTGGGTGAGATTGTTCGCATGAACTGGATCATCACTGACTGGTATCGCACTGAAGCTTACTATGCTTCGGGTGGCTGGCGTGCCACCTGGAAAGGCGAGGGCGGCGGGGTCCTGCTCAACCAGTGCCTCCATCAACTCGATGCCCTGCAATGGATGATTGGTATGCCCAAAAGAGTCCGAAGCTTTGCCCAGCTAGGAAGATTTCACGACATTGAAGTGGAGGACAATGTCACCGCCTATTTGGAATACCCCAACGGCGCTACTGGAGTATTCATCTCCTCCACGGGTGAGGCACCGGGAAGCAATCGCCTGGAGTTAGCGGGCACTCGGGGTAAAGTGGTGCTTGAGAATGACAGGATTGCCTTTACCCGAAACGAATCCTGCATGCTGGAGCACAGCAGAACCTCTTCCATCGGCTTTTCAAAACCTGAGGTCTGGGATGTCACCATTCCTTTTGGCAACGCCACCCTCCCCCATGCCATCCTGATGCGGAATTTTGTTGAGGCCATCCTTGATGGTAGCCCGCTCATTGCCCCCGGCAAGGAGGGCATCCACTCGGTGGAACTGGCGAATGTCCTGCTTTATTCCTCTCTGGTTGATCAATCCATCGACATGCCCATGGACAGCAAGGCCTTCGAGGACAAACTCCAGCAGCTCATCGCCAATTCAACTCATGAAAAGAAAGTGGTCGAAATCTCGGGTGAGGACTTTGCTAGCTCCTTCAACCGCTGAAAACAGGTTGGTTGGCACAGGCAACCACATCACTGCCGCACAAAAGATACTGAATTTGACTCGATTATGCCCCCGGCACGCTGCCATGATGAGATCTATCGATTAGACAGCTAGAATCCCTATGACTCCTGACCTAAAAACCAAAATGTCTGCCGAGGAATTTGTCGCCATGGAACGACACACCGGTCTTCGAGCTGAATGGCTCGATGGAGGTGTCTACGCGATTGCTGGCGGCTCCCATCTGCATTGGCTTCTGGCAACCAATATCGCCGGCGAATTGCGGCATCGACTCAAAAACAGCGAGAGTCATGTACTCAATAGCGGTATGCGTTTGAAAGTGGCTACCACAAGTCTTTATGCCCACCCTGATGTCACCATCGTGCAGGGGGCAGCGGCATTTGAAGATGGGAATCAGGATACACTACTGAATCCAAAAGTCCTCATCGAAGTGCTTTCAGATCAGACAGCGGCTTGGGATCGAGGCGGCAAGTTTTGGCACTACCGCCAACTGGAATCACTTTCAGACTATATCCTTGTCTCTCAGGAGACGAGATTGGCCGACCACTACACCCGGCAACCCAATGGTTCCTGGATGCTCAAGACTGTCGAAGGAGAGGACGGCATCATTCAGCTCACATCCATCAAGACTCAACTACCTCTGGTTGAGGTTTACGCCAATACCAAGGTGCCTCACAACCAGGCACCTGCCGCCAACAAACCCCATCATCCTCAGGTTAAGGCCTGAAAACCTACAAATATCCATGATTTTTACCGGCATTACCGACGAAGCAGGTGCCCATATCGACACCCAAATCAAAGCAGTCAAGGAATTGGGCTGGGAAACAATCGAAGCCAGATCGGTTGAAGTAACCGGCTTTCCCAAAGCCAACCTACATGATATCCCTGATGCAGCCTTTGATGTGGTTGAAGAAAAGCTCAAGGATGCAGGAGTCGGTGTTTACTGCTTTGGCTCCACCATTGCCAACTGGGGTAAGCGTATCGATGATCCCTTCGATCTCTCAGAAGTCGAGCGTGCCATTCCCAGAATGCAGCGTCTTGGCACCCAATATGTGCGTATCATGAGCTATGCGGTCAGAGAGGGTGCCGATCAAATGGAAGCTGAACGCTTTCATCGGCTACGAGAGATCACCCGCCGATTTTTGGATGCCGGCCTGACACCGGTTCACGAAAACTGCATGAACTATGGCGGCATGAGCTGGCAGCATGCGCTCAAACTGCTGGAAAACGTACCAGGCTTGAAATGGGTTTTTGACACAGCCAATCCAGTCTTCAACGACGATCGCAGCAAACCCGCCCCTCAACCAAAACAAGATCCTTGGGAATTCTGGACTCACTTGAAGGAGCATACGGTTCACATCCATGTCAAAGACGCCATCTGGGATCCTGCCAAGAATGACGCGGACTACACCCTTCCTGGTAAGGGTGATGGAGCCGTTCGGCGCATCCTCACCGACGCCATCGCATCAGGTTACGATCGGGGGATTTCAATCGAACCCCATCTAGCCGTGGTTTTCCATGATGATTCAGTCAAAGCCAGCGATCAGGAGATCTACGAAAGTTTCGTGGATTACGGCAAGGCCCTGATGGCACTGGTTGAGTCCATCAAAGAAGGCTGATCGGAAACAGGATTGGCGAACCGATGCAGCTGGGGATGCATCGAAAGAGCCCGTGGCAAGAGCTCGTAACAAGGGCCAGAAGCCATCCAATGATTTCTTTTCAGTGGCCGGGCACCGGCAAACCGGTTTGGTTATTGGCCAGCAATCGATTCAATCTGGATGTGTTTGGTCGAAGCGCCCGAAGCCGAAGGGACTTCAATCATGAGGAAGCCATTTTCATAGAGGGCGCGAGCCTCGTCCAGGTCATAGCCGGATGGTAATTCGATGGAAGTTTCGAAATAACCGAAATGGACCTCCATCAACAAAAACTTACTGCGTGAGGGGCGAGATTGATCGGGTCTCATCCCACTGATCCTGAGCAGGTTTCCTTCCGCTTTGAGCTGCAGGTCTTCCCGCCGCATCCCAGCGATTTCAACTCGGATGACCAAACCACCCTCCTGCTCATAGACATCCGTATTAGGAGACCAATTACTCTCAGACATAAACAAGTTCGATGCGTTCAGTGACGACAATTCCTCGCGGCACTGCCCTTGATTCCAATGCGTAAACCCCATGACATAAACAGCTAATGTTACAACTTACCCATGACGACTCCCTACACGGATCCACACCATGCGGACTAATCAACCCCCTCATTACCGGCCCGCATGGGGTCGATCATGGGCTGAGAGGGCATCACGACAATCGTATAACATATTCGATTTCTCGATTTTCGCAACCGGTTCTTTCAGCTCAAAAGGTTTGATGGTTTCTTTTAGTTTAACAATAAAGTGTCAATTTTTGGTGTTTTTGGGTATTTTTTGGTTTTCTTTAACGTTATTTATCAATTTTTAGAGCATGGATAGCAAACCTGCAGGAAGAAATACCTATCACGATGAGGATCGAGCTCACCGCACCTATGATGCAAAGATGAGGAGAAAGTTGTGGGCGAGGTCTAGTGATGAATCTAGCGCCTAGGCGATGACTCAAACCCCAGATCTCACAGCAAGTCTCCTAACTAGAGAGGCGATAGCAATTCGGCTAGACAATGCAAAAACCATTATCTTAGAGCCAGTAGGCCTCCGCTCCCATCGGCCAGCAGTCCCGGGGCTCGTAGCCAATCAGCGCCTTGGCTTCAGCCAGAGAAAGTCTTTCCTGCACTAGGGGAGCACTGGCCGCATTCAAGCAGTGCAAGCCCTTCCAGTCGACAGCCACGGCAAGCGAGAAAAAATGACCGAGATCACGCGGACTCAAGTAGACATCGCGCGCTATGTCATCCTGACCAATGACCTCTGCGTGTTGCGCTGAGCGCGGGCAAGCCCCGAGTCGGATGTTCATGACATCGATGCCATGATCTCGCGCCAGCACCAGACCTGCTTGTTCGGCAAACACCTTGGTCAGGGCATACCAAGAACGAGGCGATGGAGTAGCGTTGGCTCGGATTGGCCAAGGCCCGTGATTCAGGGGTTCCCACACCACCTGACCCGTTGAAGCAATCAGGATTTTCTGAACAGCTAACTTTTTGGCGGCTTCAAGCAAGTGATGCAGACCTAGGATGTTCGACGGTATCAAATCTGTCTCAAAGGGGGCATCATCCGGCACCGCAGCCAAATGAATCAAAGTCCCGACACCTACCAAGGCGCGCTGGCAGTCTTGGGGCGATTGTAAGTCCCCTAACACCCAATCCACTTCACCATCCCAAGGACAGGAGTAACGATCGAAACCCCGAACACGTAATCCATCCCGCTGGAGACAACGAAAGACGACTCGCCCCAAGGCTCCAGCAGCACCGGTTATGAGAATCGAGGACGTGTTCATGATGGGAGAAAAAACAATTGAGGACCCTTTGAATCCTGAACATACGGCGCTGAACAGAACGGGAATCTTTTGAAAGCGCCCAAACCAGCCTTATTGGAGGCTCCTGACAAGTACGATCAGTCCTTCTCAGCCTCTTTCTAATCAAGCAATGACCGAAAGGTTAACCAAAATAGCTAACCCACTCACACAAACTAACTCTTGTATGATGCGCGCCCTAGCTTACTCCCACTCAATGGTAGCCGGTGGCTTGCTGGAAATATCCAGGCAAACGCGATTGGCTCCGTTGACTTCATTGATGATGCGGCTGGACATTTTCTCCAGGACCTCATAGGGGAGTTTCACCCAGTCAGCCGTCATGCCATCCTTGGACTCCACCACCCTCACCGCAATGGTGTATTCGTAGGTGCGCTCATCACCCATGACCCCCACGCTCTTGACGGGAAGGAGTACCGCAAAGGCCTGCCAAACCTTGTAATACCAACCCGAAGCCTTCATCTCTTCAAGGACGATGGCGTCGGCTTCCTTGAGGATGCGTAAGCGTTCACGAGTCACCTCTCCAAGAATGCGAACCCCAAGTCCTGGGCCGGGGAAAGGATGACGGTAAACCATGGCCTTGGGGAGCCCAAGCTCAAGCCCTAGCAGGCGCACTTCATCCTTGAACAAACACTTGAGGGGCTCGAGCAAATCAAACTTCATGTTTTTGGGAAGCCCACCCACGTTGTGATGACTCTTGATCAGAGCCGCCGGATTACCAGCAATAGGGACCGATTCGATGACATCGGGGTATAAGGTGCCTTGCGCCAGGAACTTGGCATCACCTACTTTTTGAGTCGCCTTGCGAAAGACGTCGATGAAAGCCTTGCCGATGATCTTGCGTTTACGCTCAGGGTTGGTCACTCCCTTGAGTTGCTTGAGAAAAAGCGGGGTGGCATTTTCATATTGCAGTCTCATCTTGAAGTGATTGGCAAACAGCTCTCTGACTGCATGCTCTTCGCGGTAACGCAACAAGCCGTTGTTAACGAAGATACAAGTCAGCTGATTGCCAATGGCACGATGAATGAGGGCAGCTGCCACACTCGAGTCAACCCCACCGCTGAGCCCTAGAATCACCTTGTCATCTCCCACTTTTTCGCGAATCTCGGCCACGGCCTGATCCAGATAACTGAGCATGGTCCAATTTTTGCCACAGCCACAGATTCCATGGACAAAATTTTGGATGAGGGTCATGCCCTTGGGGGTATGCACCACTTCAGGATGGAACTGGAGGCCATAGCGCCTTCGGCGACGATCCTCAACGGCCGCAAAGTCAGAATTTTCAGTCGCGGCCACCGCTTTGAAGCCGGCAGGCAATTGAGTCAACTTGTCACTGTGTGAATTCCAGACCTGCAACTTGGCTGGAAGCTTCTTGAACAGCGGGCAGCTTTTGTCCAGTAGGCGCAGAGTTCCCTTCCCGTATTCGCGCTTAAGTCCTCGTTCGACCTTACCCTTGAGAGAGTGGGCCAGAATCTGCAAGCCATAGCAGATGCCCAGCATCGGGACCTTGAGCTTGAAGATACCTGGGTCAGGCTTGGGAGCCGCCTTATCGAAGACGCTGCTGGGGCCACCCGAGAGGATGATGCCACTGGGTTGACACTTCGCAATTTCAGCCGCAGGGGTATCGTAAGGGAGGATGGTCGAGTAGACCTGACACTCACGGATACGCCTGGCGATGACCTGGGTGTATTGCGAACCAAAATCGAGTATGATAATCTGCTCCTTCATTGGAACCAAAAACAGAGCTTTATGGGATACCCATTGCCTGATGACGAGTCTAAACTCCAGCACAGTTGATACTGAGGGCCGCAATAAGGCAAGGAAACGATGAGTTGGTTGCTTCGATTAATGGCCATCGGAGGTTTATGGCGCAAGTGTGCAGGGGCCTATCATCAGGCAAGATCCCATGTGCGGCAGGCAGGATCTTTTGCCCAGGGCGTCGTGGCACGTCATGTACAGGAAACCCTGGAGCGAGCCGAAATGGGCGATCGAGAGGCCCTTTTCGAGATGGGAGAACGCTATTACGAGGGAAGAGGCGTTCCGCAAGATTATCAACTGGCCGTCACATGGTTTCGTCAGGCTGCCGAACTGAATCACCTCAAGGCCCAGACAAATCTCGCCCTCATGCTTTGGATTGGCAGGGGTTGCCAGGCTGATCAAAGTGCCGCCCTCCGCTGGATAGCCAAAGCGGCAGGCAAGGGGTATGAACCTGCGATCAAGTGGCATCAGACCATGAAAAAACAGTATCCCACCTCCCAAGCTGGAAGTTCCTGAGCTCACCTTGTTCTTGTCCATGCCAAAACCATTTTCCCATTCCCCTGCAGGGCGTCGCCCTAAGAGAGCTACCTTAACCCATTTAGCTTGGCTTTGGGTGATGATACCCATGGGCCTGCAAGGGGTGTTCGCAGCCGAAATTCAAGCACCCGTCAACTCGAGGCTTCTGTCCATCGATCGCTCCCTCCCTCAGAGGGCGGGATTTCAGCTCATGAGCGCAAAGCAAACAGGGCTGGAGTTTGTCAACCCGCTTTCGGTCCAGCGCCACATGACCAATCAGATGCTACTCAATGGCTCAGGGGTCGCCGCAGGAGATGTGGATCAGGATGGTCTGATAGACCTTTATTTCAATGCGCTGGATGGACCCAATCACCTTTACCGCAACTTGGGCAACTGGCAATTCGAGGAAATAGCAAGCAAAGCAGGGGTGGACTGCCCGGATACCGATGCCACAGGGTGTGCTCTGGCGGATCTGGATGGCGATGGGGACATGGATCTACTTGTCAACACCATGTACCGTGGGCTGCGCTGGTTCCAAAACACAGGCGACTTACATTTCAAGGAACAGCCACAGGGGGCTGATCCCGGCTCAGGCAAGGGAGGCATGAGCCTAGCCATTGCCGATTATGATCTGGATGGGGATCTCGACGTGTATGTGACCCGCTATCGCGCTGAAGCCATGATGGACGAAGTCCACGCCACGGTAAAAATCAGTCACACCGGCGGCAAAAAATCGGTCAGCCATTTCAATGGAAGGCCTACCACCGAGCCAGACCTTGCCAATCGATTTTACATCGACCAGAGAGGAGGGATCGGTGAATACGGTGAAGTCGATGTGCTTTATCGCAACTTGGGAGGGTTTCGCTTTGAAGCCGTTGATTGGACTCAAGGAACCTTTCTGGACGAATCTGGGCAAGCACTCAAGGAACCTCCTCGCGACTGGGGCTTGGCAGCGCAATTCCGCGATCTCAACCAGGATGGCTCTCCCGATCTCTACGTCTGCAATGATTTCGATACCCCAGACCGTGTTTGGATCAACGACGGGCTGGGACATTTTCAAGCTCTGCCTTCTCACGCACTCCGACAGACCAGCTGGTTCTCCATGGGGGTGGATGTCGCCGATGTCAATCGCGATGGGAGCGATGACATCCTTGTGCTTGACATGCTGGCCCGAGAACGTGGCGTACGGATGAATCAACTCGGTGAGGTCAAACCCGTGCTCGAATTGCTGAGGCAGCCTTCCTTTCGGCCTCAATACATGCGGACAACCCTTCAAATGAATCGAGGCGATCTGACTTATGCTGAAGCAGGGCAGTGGGCTGGGGTCGATGCTTCGGACTGGGCATGGGGTGCGTGTTTCTTGGATGTTGATCTGGATGGCTATGAGGATCTGCTGATTTCAAATGGCCATGAACGCAACGGGCGTGATCTGGATCTTGCCAATGAGATGAAAGCCTTTCGAAAGGAATCTCGGCGCAGCCGTGAGGAAATCCTCAAGCAGCGATTGCGCTTCCCTCGCTATGCATCACCCAATCTGGCATTGCGAAATCGTGGTGATGGCACCTTTGAAGCTGTGTCATCCGAATGGGGGTTTGATCATGCCGGAGTCTCCCACGGTATGTGTCTGGCAGATCTGGATCAGGACGGGGATCTGGATGTAATCATCAACAACCTCAATGAGCCCGCTCTGGTCTATCAGAACCTCTCTCAGGCGCCACGATGTGCTTTTCAGCTCAAAGGCCCCGAAGCGATTGGGGCACGCATCACCTTGCTTCACCCAGGCCTGCCCCAGTCACAGGAGATCATTGCAGCGGGCCGTTACCTGTCGGGAGATGCTCCCATGCGTACCTTTGCCTGGCCCTACGCCAAGGGGGAATCCATCCAAGCACGCATCAACTGGCCAGGGGGTGCCAGCCTAACGACCGAACCCCTTCAAGCTGATCGACTCTACCAAATTGGCAAGGCTGCAATACGAACCAATCCAGCCCAAGTCAAGAAGCCTGCCGAGGTAGAGCCGCTCTTTGAGGATGAGGCTCAGAGGCTGCAAGCTCAGCACGTCGATCCACCATTTGATGATTGGGCCAGACAACCCATGATAGATCACTCCTTGGCTCATGAAGGGCCAGCAGTCGCCTGGATGGACTTGAATGAAGACGGATGGGAGGATCTGATCCTCTCAAGCGGCCGGACAGGGAAAATGGGCTTGTGGCTCAACCAGCAGGGCAGGAACTTCAAGCCGTTTGAGAAGAGCCCCTACCAGCTGCCTGTTTCTCGAGATCAGGTCAGCCTGGTGGGCTGGAAACAGGATGGCGCATTGCCTTGGCTTCTGGCGGCCTCCTCAAATTATGAGGATGGATTGGCACTAGGGTCGCCCATCAGGGAGTATCAATTTGGCGCATCCAGATCCATAGACCGGTTTGAACCCCAGGATCATGCTGTGGGCCCCATGGCCCTTGGCGATCTGGATGGCGACGGAGATCTCGATCTTTTTGTAGGAGCCAGGGGTCGTGCCGGAGATTATCCCCAATCAGGAATGAGCCAGATTTATCGCTGGCAGGACAACGGTTGGCAAAGGGATCCCTCCCACTCCGAAATCCTGGAATCATTGGGGATGATCCGAGCTGCCTGTTGGCTGGACATCCATCAAGACGGCTATCCTGAGTTGATACTGACCCGTGAATGGGATTCGATTGTTCTGCTTGAAAACCAGATGGGGCAACTGGCTTACCCTACTGAGCCAACTGGCTTGGAGGGCTTGAGAGGCCTCTGGACGGGCATTGCCTGCGGCGACTTTGATGAGGACGGTCAGATGGACTGGGTCGTCGGGAACCTAGGGCTCAATCATGGGCTGAATGCCACACCCGAGCACCCACTTGAGTTGCATCATGGGCTGATGGATAAGGACCTCATTCGAGATGTAATACGAGCTCACTGGGAGCCATCGATGGGTGCCATCGTCCCAGATGAGCAATTGGGGACACTGGCCCAGGGCTTACCATCGTTGATAGATTTTTACGCCTCCAACCGTGCCTTTGCTCAGACTGCGATGATTGACCTGCTTGAACGATTTTCAGGCAAAACTCATCTCAAGCAAATCGACTGGACGCAGACCACCGTGTTCTACGGCAGGGGAGACCATTACGAGGCCATACCCCTGCCTGAGCAAGCCCAATGGGCACCGGTATCGGGCATCAGCAGTGGCGACTTCAATGGCGATGGTCACCTGGATCTGTTTTTAGCCCAGAATGAATTTTACCAGCATCCTGTCGCTTCCCGCATGGACGCTGGGATGGGCCTGCTATGCTTGGGAAATGGCCAAGGGCAATGGCAACCACTCAATCCCGCCTCGAGCGGCATACGCATCCTCGGCGTGCAAAGAGGAACAGCCGCCGCGGACTGGAATCAGGATGGTCGCCTCGATCTGGCGGTAGGTCAGAACAACGGGATGACCCATCTACTAACCAACCGTGGTGCCTTTCCAGGGAAACTCCTTCGCTTTCGTGGCCCCTCCCTCAATACCTGGGCCATCGGCACTCAATGGCGGCTGGCGGGAACCAGCGGGGGCCACGGTCCCTGGCAGGTGATCCAGGCGGGCTCGAGTCATGGCTCT
>Ga0181576_10000671_pt1 | contig 25658 bp, 8 predicted proteins | sample 101ome_22_FD_132464 | JGI IMG/M metagenome (GOLD analysis project Ga0181576, IMG submission 132464) | Coastal salt marsh microbial communities from the Groves Creek Marsh, Skidaway Island, Georgia - 101412BT metaG (megahit assembly) | ecosystem: Environmental > Aquatic > Marine > Intertidal zone... | reverse complement strand
AATCGCAGTGTAACAAGCATATTCTTACCATTTGTCTTGTTTATCAAGTTGTTTCGCTTGATATTAGTAAGTGCTTGCCCGTATAATGCGTAACTAAGGGCATTAATGATGGTTGTTTTACCAGTTCCGTTGCGAGAACCAGTATCATCACCTCCTTGATCCAAGTTTTCACCTAGTACAAGGGTTAGTTTTTGTTCATTGAACTTCGCACCTTGGGATACATTGCCCACAGACATAAAGTTCTTCACTGTCATGTCTTTTATAGTAATAGACATATTATAAATCTCGATAGATGTTTAGTAATAGAGCCTTATCGAAGTTATCACTGTCTATAGCTTCAATTTCCTTAGCTACTATCTCGTCAACGGACTCAAAAGCACTAATATCCAGCTCTGTAGTAATTTCTTCTATCTGTTTTTGCGGTATAAGCACAATCTCCCTACATCCAAACTGGGATATATAGGTTTCTTTGATGAATTGCGCCTCTTCAAACGATATAGGCAAGTCAATAGTAACCCTACAGTAGGTTTTAGGCCCTGCTACATTGCTCTCAGGGTCTAATAGCTTGGATAATGTAGTGTTACGATACCTTGGACAGTCCTTCCAGTTGATATACTTGGGCTTACCGCCCTTATCCCTATCAATAATAACCATACCACGGGCTTCATCACCCGCATCCGCATAGTTATGTGGGAAGGCATTACCTATATAATGGATCTTACCCTGCTTCTGGCGCTTATGGAAGTGTCCAGAGAACACATAGTCCTGATTCTTGAAGTGTTCGCTTCTCAAATCCCCATGCTCGGGCATTTTCACCATGGCATTCATATAAAATGATGGTAATTCAAAGTGTCCGAACATCAAACTAGCATCTGACTCGGGTATTTTGCGCCATTCGTCCTGTACAAGCCACGGAACCATAGCAATACCGTCGTATTCAGTATATTCGTTGATGAGAGTGACGCCTTCTATGTGTCTAGCGAACTCAGTTGAGGCAATATCACGCTTATCCTTGTAATATAAGTCATGATTGCCCGTAAATATGTAGAAATTCTCAAAAGCAGCGCCTAATTTCTCTAATGAGCGCAATGTAGCGCCCATTGTAGTAAGGTTTAGGCTATTTCTATTGTGATGCCAGTCTCCACAGAAGATTCCAGCGTCACATTCGTGTTTTTGAGCTTGTTCTATAAACCAATCTACGAAATCTTCGCAATCTTGGTTGTGAGTTCGCGAGTTAGACTTCAGTCCGAAGTGAATGTCGGTGAAGACTGCGGCTTTTTTAAACATATATACTCAGTATGAGGTTGATGATTGCTCTTGGAACTCCTGTTCTCGCTTCAAACCCATAGCCCACTCCCCTTCAGCCTGTCGGGTATAGCTAGGATTCATATTATTCATCTCAAGAATGTCGTCTCTGATGGATTGATTCTTCTTTTCAATGTTGATAATGCGTACAAACGAGTTAGTAACTGCTGCCGTGTAGTATGCGAACGGGTTAGATGACTTAGACTCGTCAAATTGTAGTCCAATCTGGGCTAATTGCAGGATAGCTTGCCCTTTCATCTCATCATTGTATGTATATCCGCGGACATTGCCCTTGGTACCATACCTATCACACAATTTCATCCACATAATAGCTAGTTTGTCAGTTGTAAAACCGTGAATCAAGCTAAATGTGCCAGTATCCAAGTCACCATCCCAGTGAGACTTGCCTACACATACAAAATTACCATCCTCATCATACTTCCAATGCTGGAATGGTGGGAAGTTCAGCTTTACTTTATGATCCGCAATGGTTTTAGGGTTCTTTTTACGCCCTGGCTCATTAGGAATGTGATCATATGTCATAAGTCTGAACACTAAGTCAGTCTTTTCGATAGTATCCTCAGGGATTCCAAGCCTTTTGGCTCTTGCCTTCATACCTTCAGCTACAATTTCCTCTGATATATCCCCTTCTAGTGGGATAATAGCATCATATTGATGATACTCAGGCAATGTAAAGCTACAGTATGTGGTTTTTGACTTGTGGATCTCTGCTAATATATCTTTGTTATTCAAATAGTTGGTTTTTTTCATAAAATGCTCCATATATATTTATAATGATAGCATATCCCCAAGAAAAAGTCAACTAAATAATGTATATAAGGAGAAAATAATGGCAGGACCCTTTAGCAGCATGCCTGAAGTCCCGCAAATCAATCTAGGGGCAGCATTTGGCGATGCAAAAAGCACTATTATGGGTGGAATCAGTGGAGCTGAAGGAGCACTCCAAGGTTCAGCAGATTCTGACGGGGGATTTTCCCTAGGAGGAATGGTATCTAAGGGTAAAACAGCAATAGGTGGCGCTCTTTCAGGCGCAGCAGAGTCAATTGGGCTTGGAGGTATCTTTGGAGGCAAGGGAAATAACAGCCCTGCTGGGAGTACTGGAGCAGGAGCACAGTTTGCGTCACAAGGAGTGCCAGACTGGCGTGTAAAGATAATGTTACCCGATGAATTCAAAAGATTAGGCGGAGAGATATTCAAACCATTAATTGAAACAGATGGTGCGTTGGTATTTCCTTATGCACCAATGACAGCTATTGCGTATGAATCAGCTTATTCAGATTTTCATCCTACTCATAGTAACTATACATTCAAAGCATACCAAAATAGTGCTCCATCAAAGATTACATTGGATGCTGAGTTCACTGTTGAAACAGTTGATGAAGGAAAATACTGGTTAGCAGCAAAACATTTCTTATTGTCAGCTGGGAAAATGGCATATGGGTCTAATGCTGTAGTGCCAGATGGCGCTCCTCCCCCAATATTGAAGCTATTTGGATACGGAGCCCATATATGGAATGGTTTATCAGTAGTTGTTAGTAATGTAACTATACCTTTACCAACAGAAGTTGATTATATGTTTATAAAAGACTTTGCAGGCGATGCACAAGGCACTTATGTACCAGTTAAAAGTAATATAAACCTAACATTAGACATAATAAACAGTCGTCAAAAGATTAAAACCTTCTCGTTGGATAGCTTTATACGCGGTGATTATGTTAATACTGGAGAATTCTTGTAATGTCAGGCCCAATAAGCAATCCTTGGTATAATACTAGGACAATTAAAGACACATATTTAGATATTTTGACTGTTCGTCCTATTCCGGCAATGGATAGTGACCCATTATATGTAATAGAAGAAAAATATACGCATAGGCCTGACTTATTAGCTTATGATTTATACAGCGATCACCGTTTGTGGTGGGTATTTGCACAAAGAAATATGGATCTTATTCGAGATCCTGTATATGATATTGAAGCAGGGGTAGAAATACGAATTCCGCAAGCAAATGAACTTAAAAAAGCATTAGGATTATAATATATGGCTCTTGACTGGTTAATGGATGGAGTAAAAGCCACCAAAAATTACTTTTCTAAAAAAGATGATGAGATTATAGGTTATTCAACCGAATATGGAGAGGTACAGAGTACTGGATTATCTGCAGAAGAGTTAGCTAAAGATGTTGTCCCAAAAATTCCTTCTGTAGAAGAGCTAGCACCAAATGTAAGTAAAATAATTCCAAAGGTTCCCGAATTACCAACGTCTACAACATTTAATCCGGCAGTTCCAAAAGATATTTCGTCTTCACCTGTAAAACCAGTAACACCAGTTAGTGCAACACCAAAAGCAGTAGATTATAATCAAAATAAATTGCTGCCTATACCAAATCCTTTAGATATATTTGCTAGTTTTAACTATATTATAACTTTAGCAGTATTAACAACAGACGAAGTTAACGATCCTAGTGGAACATATCGAAAAATAGTGCCTAAAAATATTATATTAAGATCAGGAGGAGGTATTGAGAACACTCCTGGAATAGTTGGAAGCAATGCCTGGGATGGAAAATTAGAATATTTTATAGATAATCTGTCAGTCGAGTCAATAATCTCAGCAACTGAGGCAACTAGGCATACAAATGCCACTAATATTGAGTTTGATGTAGTAGAACCCTATGGTTTAGGAACATTTATTCAAGCAATAATGAAGGCATCAAAAAATGCAGGTCATAAAAACCACTTAACAGCACCATTTTTGCTTATGATTGATTTTGTTGGCTGGGACGATGACGGAAAATCCCCAATGGATGCTGCTACCAAAAAATCATTGAGAAGAACTATACCTATTAAGCTATCAAATGTTACTTTTACAGTAGATGAAAGCGGATCTAAATACAAAGTGTCGGCATATCCTTGGAATGAACAGGCAACATTGAATAGTGTTGAGTCTTTGCCCACAAATGCTAAAATATCTGGCAGAACTGTAAAAGAATGTTGTCAATCAGGGTTATATTCAATAGCAAATGCCTTTAATGGTGTAGAACAAGGTAAAAGAAAAGTCAATCCAGAGTATGTAGCAGATGAATATATTATTGTTTTTCCAAAATCGCACGAAGAAGATGTGGTAAGTCAAATTAAATCATCAGCAGGTGCGACACAGAGTGCTGCTACAACAAATTATTTTCAACAATCATCAGCTGGTGGGGTGGCTACTGTAGATGCAAGATCACCAAGTGGCGAAGAAGAAGATAGATTGTGGGCTTCTTTTCAAGATACAAATATAAAAGAAAAGACGTTCAAAGATATGCTCAAAAAAGATGTAGCAATATCAATAAAAAGAAGTAATGATGGAGAAGCGGCAAGGAAATATGCTGACTCAAAAGCTAATACTAATAAAATAGGTGAAGCAAAAATAGTTGAAAATCCACAAGATCAAGTTAAACATCCTTTTATGGCACCGATATTAGCAGAGCTTAATTTGAATAGAGATGGTATTTTTGATAGAAAATATATAAAGATACAAGATAATGTAGGAGAATTTACATTTAAATCAGGAACAACTATTGAAGATATGATTGAAGAATTGATCATAATGAGTGATTATGGTAGAATGTTGATGGAACAGACACCAGATTCTAATGGTATGATTGATTGGTTTAGAATTGAGACAAACTTATTTGCTATTTCTGGAAAAGGAAAAGAAGAAGCTGAGGGCAGAAGTGCTTATATTTACATATATAAGGTTTTACCATTCAAAACACATAGTAGTAGGTTTACTCCAGTGTCAAATATTGTTGATTTGACAACTTTAAAGAATCAATGTGTAAAAGAATACAACTATATGTATACAGGAAAAAATGATTCTATAAGAAATTTTAGTATTAACATTGATAGTGCATTTTATGTAGCTTTGAATAATACGCATCTTGGAAAGCATGGATCGAGAACAAAGATGAGCGATTCAAGAGGAAAACAATCAAAGCCTACAAATATTGTTCAAACTAAAGGTAAAGGCGTGACATCTAATGTTGGACAGCGCTCTACGCAAACAATTCACAAAAATACCACGGGTAATCAAGGAGGAGGACACCACGAGAATGAAAAATCAGTGGCTGCTCGCAATATGAATGATATCTTTTTGAGCAGTGCAACCGATCTTATTATGCTAGAAATGGAAATACAAGGTGATCCATACTTTTTAATGGACTCTGGAACTGGAAATTATAAATCATCACCTACAGAATACATAAATCTATCAAGTGATGGCACGATGTATATACATAATGGTGAAGTTGATGTAATGGTTACGTTCAAATCTCCTATTGATTATGGATATGCTGGTGCTGGAGAAGGCGATAAGCAAGGCTATATGTCATTTGATAATGGCTATGAGGTTACAGCCTATAGCGGTGTTTATCATGTAACAACAGTAACAAATAACTTTTCAAATGGCGAATTTACACAAACACTTCAATTAGTGCGTCGTCCAATGCAGGCTGGCATTGATAATGAGTCAGCACCACCGGCACCACCAGAAGAAAAAGCTATAAAAACAAACGGATTTCAAGAAATTTATTACGCAGAAGACTATTTAGGATTGTATTAAGATATGGCAACGCAGAATAGGCAAAAAAGAGGTAAAAAACCTGATTGGATGCAAGGGGTTGGCCCTTATATAGGTAGAATCACAAATCATTTAGATCCAGAATACATGGGTGCAATAGAAGTTGAGATACTTCATATCTCAGATACTGGTGCAGAATATGAGAATAGTGGTTATTTTATTCCTTGTACATATGTTAGTCCATTTATGGGGCAGACACCTAGAGAAGGAGTGAAAGAACAACCTGGATTTGACTTTACACAAAAAAGTTATGGGTTTTGGGCTGTTCCACCAGATGTAGGAGTCAAAGTTCTTGTTATAATGGCTGAAAACAACTATGGCTTTGGGTTTTGGATAGGGTGTGTCTCTGATAAGTTTATGAATTTTATGATGCCAGGTAATGCAGCAACAGATTACAGTCGAGGCGGAGCATATAATGGGAAACAAGTACCAGTAGCAGAGTATAATAAAGATTTAGAGCGTGGTACAGGCAACGACCCAACACAATATATCAAAGAAGCAGACTTAGAACAAATAGCTATTCTCGAAAGGCAAGGGTTAGTAAAGCATTTAGAAGGAAAAGTAGATCAAACAAGAGGATTAGTTAGTAGCTCTGCTAGACGAGAAGTACCTAGTATGGTATTTGGTTGGAGCACGCCAGGACCAGTAGATAGACGCCCTGGAAAACCAAAAGCGCCATACTCTTCAGCAGAAGGATTGTCTGAATTACCATTCAATAGGCTTGGAGGAACAAGTTTTGTGATGGATGATGGTGATTCAATGATTCAGCGTGAGAAATTACCACATCGAGAGCCACCTGACTACAAGTTGATAGAAAAAAAGGAAAAAGGCGAGCCTACAAAGCCACATAATGAGCTAGTTAGGCTAAGAACACGCACTGGACATCAAATATTGATGCATAACACCGAAGATTTCATCTATATTATAAATGCTAGGGGCACTGCTTGGATAGAACTAACAAATAATGGCAAGATAGACGTCTATTCTTACGATAGTGTTAGCGTACATACAGAAATGGACTTCAACCTGCGTGCCAAGCGGGATATCAACATAGAAGCCTCTGGAAATATCAATATCAAAGCACACGAGCAACTTAGAATGGAGTCTGGCAACGCATCACACTGGAGAGTGGGCACAGCGGAAACAAAAAAAGCACCAGGAGAGCGTGATAAGCTAGCATTAGAAGATGAAGATCCAAAAAGTCCAACATACGGGGACAGAAAGCACCGTACATTTGAAGATTTATCAGATACAGCACAACCTGGGGACAATTTATACATAGATGTAACCAGAGATGTGTATTGGAAAGTAGGAACACACCCAAAGAAGGGCGATTTCAAATTAGAAGTGTCGCAAGATGGGCATGTTACACTAGATAGAGACTTTTATCTATATGCCAAACGCAATATACACCAATTATCTGATGAAGATACTTACCATAAGACAAAAGGGGTGTTCCATCAGTTATCAGATAAGACATTCCATCAGCATTCTAAACAAAATATGCATTTGAAAACAAATCAGCATATGAGGATATACGCATCGGTATCTGCTACAATGTATTCTCAGCAAAATTATTTAACAGCAACTTCTGTGAATCATTTGAAAGCAAACAGTCAAAATAGAATGTCGTCAGCACAAAATCATATATTTGCTTCAACAAATTATATGAGTAATATACAGCAGTTTGGCGTTGGGGCAGCAAGTGCGTCAATAGGCACGATAGCAGAAGACGCAACCCCAGCAGAACCCGCAATATTGCCAGAATGCACACACTTTCCGTTCATTCCTATACGGATTCCGTTACACGAACCATGGCAGAGTCACGAAAACCTTGAACCACTCAAGTTCAAACCAGATAAAACCGATTCAACTAAGAGTATAGCAGATTCTTGTGAGTTTAGCAAGCAATATGAGCAAGAAGAAATACCATATAAGCTGACACCGGATACATTTAGAAAAGGAGGAGCTTCATCAGCTACTTATTGATATGGCAAATAGAGAATTTAAAGAAAAACGATTATACAAAGAGATTGTAGTAAAGAATAATACAACTAGACGTGAGTTTCAACCAGGAACTAAAGTATATAAAGGCGTCAGCACTGTAGATGTTGATAGTACCAGTCCTGTTTTATTTGATTTAGCTATTATAAAGCAAGATTTGTTGAATCATTTTCATATACGCCAAGGTGAAAAGTTATCTGATCCATCATTTGGTTGTATCTTATGGGATTTATTATTTGATCCTCTTACAGAAGACACAAGAACAAGAATTATCAGTAATGTAAATCATATTATTGATAGTGAGCCTCGAGTTATAGCTGAAAATATTTTAATAGATGAATATGAAAATGGTATCACAATATATTGTGAGCTAACATATTTGCCTTATAATATTAGCGAAACTATGCAGTTAAATTTTGATAAAAATTCAACTTTAGCTATGGCTTAATATAATAGTAGCATATTATAATCAAATAAATACACTAAAAGGAAAAGTAGATGTCATCAACCGATAGACAAAATCGTTTGCTGTTAGCAGAAGACTGGAAACGAATATATCAATCATACCGCAATGCAGACTTTCAACATTATGATTTTGATAGTTTGCGACGGATTATGATTAACTACCTCCGCGAAAACTACCCAGAAGACTTCAATGATTATATTGAAAGCTCAGAATATCTTGCTTTAGTAGATTTGATTGCTTACTTAGGGCAAAATTTAGCATTTAGAATTGACTTAAATGCTCGTGAGAACTTCTTAGAGCTTGCAGACAGGCGTGATTCTGTGTTGAGGTTAGCAAGATTGCTTAGTTACAACCCAAAACGCAACATAGCAGCAAGCGGTTTGCTAAAAATTATCTCAGTTAATACAACAGAATCATTTGTAGATTCAAATAATATAAATCTACAGAATCAAAATATTGTATGGAACGATCCTAGCAACCCAAACTGGCGAGAGCAATTTATTAAAGTGCTTAATCGTGCTATTGGTGCTGACGAGGTTATTGGTAAATCTATCAAGAGAGAAAGAATTGACGGAGTGCTAACAGAGAAATATAGATTCAATTCTATTACTTCGGGGCTACCAATATTTGACTTTGCTAAAAATATTGACGGACAGTCAGTTAGATTTGAGGTTGTACCAACTGATTTTAACAATATAAAGATTATAGAAGAGAATCCTTTACCAGGAAACAAGTTTTCATTCATTTATCGTGTAGATGGTATGGGTCCTGCTAGCTCAAATACAGGATTTTTCTGTATGTTCAAGCAAGGAACTATATTAGACGGAACTTTTCAAATAGATAACCCTAGTGCTAACCAAGTAGTAGCTATTGATAGTACGGATATTAATAATAGTGATATATGGCTATACTCATTAGACACTAACGGTAGACCAAAATCCATATGGACTAAAGTAGATGCTATTGAAGGTAATAACATTATCTATAATAGTTTGTCTAAAAATATTAGAGACATATACGGAATCATTACAAAAGTTAATGATAAAGTAGATTTGATGTTTAGTGATGGTGTGTTTGGTAACCTTCCAAAGGGTAACTTTAGAGTATATTATCGTACAAGTAGAAATATGAATATGATTATTACTCCTAGAGATATGCTATCAATACCTATTACTATAGATTATGTCAGTAAGTCAGGAAAACTAGAAACATTGAGCCTTATATTAGAGCTTCAATATACAGTTGATAATGCAACTACATCAGAGACAAGTGCAAATATTAAGCAAAGAGCTCCGATGACATATTATACACAAAATAGACTTATTACAGCAGAAGATTATCAAATTGGACCGCTAAGTATTAGCCAAGAGATTGTAAAGTCTAAAAGTATTAATAGAATTAGCTCAGGTTTATCCAGGTATTTTGATTTAATTGATGCTACAGGAAAATATAGTAAGACTAATTTGTTTGGAAGTGATGGAATATTATATAGAGAATATTATACTTCTAAACAACAATTCTCTTTTGAAACTAAAACTGATGTAGAAGGTGTTATACTAAATGTTATAAATCCAATTTTATCAAGCCAAAAAACAAAAGATTTTTACTTTGATAATACTATACAAGTTCCATATACTGATTTAGGGGTTGAATGGCAAAATGTAACAAGTGATACAAATATGTATACAGGTTATTTTCAAAACCAAAACCAAATCAAGCAGTTATTAGGAGACTTTACAACAGGAATTTTGAGACTTATAAAAGCAGATGCAAATATAAAGTTTAAAGCACCGCATGGTTATCATTTTGGTGAAGATGGACATTTAAAAGCAGGACATTCACATCATATTGGTGATACAGATTATAAATGGGTAAAAGCAATTTATGTGCATGAAGAAGGCACCGATCTTTTTGATGATGGCTCAGGTCCTGTTGTTATAAATGATTTTATTCCTTCAGGTGCGTTGGTGTCTGAGATTCGTCCATATGTATCAAAAATTATCAATGATGATTTGAAAATACAAATCATCGATCAGTTATTTGCTTATAAAGCATTTGCTTTGCGATATGATAACCTTAATCAACGATGGGCATTGGTGTTAGAAGATGATATGGATGTAGTAAATCCATTTAGTCTTGGAAAAGAAGGCGATACTTCACGCCAAAAGTTAGATGCTAGCTGGTTGATAAAGTTTACAACTAATAGAGAGCTTTATACAATGGAATATCGCCAAGCAAGATACCTTTTTGAGAGTCATAAAGAGATAAAGTTTTACTTTGATAGTAGCGATAAAGTATATAACAGCCAAACTGGAAAAATAGTTAGAGATAAAATAACTGTTTTGAGTAATAATAACAAATTTAAAAGCACTGAAAATTTTACAGTAGATTTTCACTGGGCAATTTCTGAAGAATATAGAGATGCTACAGGATATATTAATAGTAAAAAAATAGAACTATCGTTTTTTGATTCTGACGATGATGGAGTTGTAGATAATCCAAACATTTTTAATGATTTGGTGCCTGAAACAGAATTTCCGTTAGACACTTGGATATTTCAAGAAAGAAGTGTATCTATAAACGGTGTTGAGACATTTGAGTATATACCTCAAAAAGAGTTAGGCGTTATTGTATATCAAAACAAACAAGAACGAATTATAACAAGCACCTTAACTGAAGGACAATTGATTTATTTTGTTGATGAAGATAGATTTGAAAAGTATAATTCTAAATTACGAAAGTTAATTGTAACGCCAGATTATAGAGCATTTAGAGGCAGAGATAAGCTAAAGTTTCATTATGTGCATGCAGCAGATGATTCTATGAGAATAGACCCAAGTGCTAGCAATATTATTGATACTTATGTATTAACTAGAACATATGATTTGTATTTTAGACAGTGGCTTATTGGAGAAGTAGATAGACAACCGCTTCCTCAGTCATCTGATCAGCTTTATATTAGCTATGGACAAGAATTAGCAAATATGAAATCATTAACAGATGAAATAGTTTATCATCCAGCAAAATATAGAGTATTATTTGGATCAAAAGCAGATGTAAGATTACAAGCAAGATTTAAAATTGTTAAAAATCCAGACTTAGTGCTAAACGATAACGATATTAAGTCTCGCATTATTAATAGAATCAATCAATATTTTAGTTTAGAGAATTGGGAATTTGGTGAAACATTTTATTTCTCAGAGCTAAGTGCTTATGTTATAAATCAGCTAGCACCTGATGTTGTGACATTTTTAGTAGTTCCAGTGCAATCAGATCAGACATATGGTAGTTTACAAGAAATTAGTTGCGAAGTCAATGAGATTTTTATTAGTGGTGCTACTGTAGATGATTTAGATATTATTGACGCTATTACTGCAGAGCGAATTAAGGCTAACGGTAGGGTTATTACAAATACATTATACACTAATGTAGGAATTCAAAGTTCATAAAGGTTAATTTTTAATGGCATTAGATAACGAGCAAAACGAACCGTCACTACCAGGCGGTGATGGTAGTTATAGAAGAGAATCTTCAAATCACTTACCAAGATTTTTTAGAACAGACTTTAATAAAAAGTTTTTAAATGCTACTTTGGACCAGATGTTAACGCCTGGCAAAGTGGAAAAGTTAAACGGATATTATGGTAGAAAAAATGCCAAAGCATATAAAAGTGATGATTCTTATATTGCTGATGTAACAGCAAATAGAGAGAATTACCAATTTGAACCAGTAACTGTTATTAAAGATGGAGTTGGTAATGTTGATTTCTATTCTGACTATAATGATTATATTAACACCATTGATATTTTAAAAGGAAATATATCTGATCATAGTAAGTTGAATGAACAAGAGTATTATACTTGGAGTCCGCAAATTGATTGGGATAAGTTTATTAACTTTAGAGAGTATTATTGGATGCCATTAGGTCCTGAGCTTGTTACAGTAGTTGGACAAACAAAAGAGATTGAAAGTACCTATGATATAAAAATAAAAGAAGAAGATGAAAATTCTGCTTATGTTTTTACACCTAATGGCTTTACTACTAATCCTACTTTTACACTTTATAGAGGGCAAACATATAGATTTGAAATAGATGTACCAAATTTTCCAATAGCTTTTGTAACTAGAATAAGTTTTGTTCCAGGTAAGGCTACACTTATTGAGGCGTTTGAAGGCGAGCGTCGACCAGGCGTTTATGATTACTTATATTACGATCAAGATGTAGAGCGATATGATGCTGGCGGTTGGCTTATTCCACCTCGAGAAGGATCCTTTACAGAAGAAGAACAAGAAAACGCTTCGTTGCTATATCGAAACGGAATGACATTTTATGACGAAAATGGAAATGAAAATCCAAATATAGTGTTTGTTGAAAACGGCGTTATAGAATTTAAGGTGCCCGAAACTGCACCAGATGTGCTGTATTATATTTCTAAAGACGATGCTAATGTTTCTGGTATGATAAAAATACAAGACATTATAGAAGCTACTGAGATTGATGTAGAGAAAGAAATTATTGGCAAAAAAGATTATAAAACAACTGGCGGTTGGAATTTATCAAATGGAATGAAGTTAGAGTTTGCTGGAGATGTGTTTCCAACAAAGTATGGCGAAGGCGAATGGTATGTAGAAGGAGTAGGCGAACGAATTGAACTAATAAACAGAGATGATTTAGAGCTTAATAGCTTGTTTGTTGATAATTTTGAAGTTGAGTTTGACGATGTGCCATTTGATTATTTTCCTTTTAGTGAAGCAATGGGATATCCTCGTAAAAAAGATTATATTGTAATCAATAGAGGAAGTAAAGATGGTAATGCTTGGAGTAAGCATAACCGATGGTTCCATATTGATGTTATTGAAAAGTCGTTAGAACTTAATGGATTATATCCTACAGTAGATCAAAACTTGCGAGCTAGGCGTCCAATTATTGAGTTTGATGCAGGGTTACATTTGCACAAGTTTGGAACATATAATAAAAAGCCAGTAGATTTAGTTGATACTTATACTAAAGATGCGTTTTCGACAATTGAAGGCAGCGTTGGTTATAATATTGATGAGACTGATGTAACCGATGGTATGCGGATATTGTTTATAGCGGATACAGATAAGCTAGTAAGGAATAAAATATTCAAAGTTAAGTTTATTGTAGTCAATAACTCTAGGCAAATTACACTTCTTGAAGAATCTGATACAGATCCATTGTTAAATGAGACTGTATTAATAACTAAAGGTAAAACAGAGAAAGGAAAGTTTTACTATTATGATGGAATTGCTTGGAAAGAAGGACAAGCTAAAAAAGATGTAAATCAACCACCGCTGTTTGCTTTATACAGTTATGATGATATATCTTATGTAGATCCAATACACTTTAAAGACTCACAGTTTCAAGGTAATAAAATATTTTCGTATAAAGTTGGAACAGGTACTGATGATAATGAGTTAGGGTTTCCTTTATCATATCAAAATATATCTAACTCAGGTGATATACTGTTTTCCTTTGATTTAGTAAATGAAGAGTTTATTCATACTCGAGATAATCAGTTTTCGTTACAAAAAACAGAAACAGCATTTCTAAGAAAATATGTTGATAGAGAAACTTATCATATACACAACGGTTGGGTAAAAGCTAGCAAAGATGCTAATCAAAATGTTATAAGACAATTTATTGCTACGGGATTAGGGACAGATTTTCCTATAGATGTATATGATGACTTGTCATTTGTAAATGATGCTTGGCTAAGAGTATATTTGAATAATAAGCTACAAGTATTTGAAACTGATTTTACAACTATTACTAATGTTAATGGAAATCCTTATGTTAGATTTTTGAAACAACTAAAAGACGGCGATGTTGTTCAACTAAAAACAAGAAGTAATAAGCCTAAAAATGAAAATGGGTATTATGAGATTCCATATAGTTTAGAGCGTAACCCAAAGAATGAAAATATAAAAGAATTTACATTAGGCGAAGTTATAGATCATGTTGTAACAATTGCTGAGGAAGATGATAGATTTCTTGGCAACTTTCCTGGTAACTCTAATTTAAGAGATTTAGGACCAACATCGCATTATGGAAGAAAATTCCTAAAACACTCCGCACCATTCAATATAGCGGCTTACCATTTGATGGATACTGATTCTAATGTTTTAGAATCAATTCATTTTGCTAGTAAAGAGTATGCCAAGTTTAAACGATTGTTTTTAGAGACATCTGAAAATTTAGGTTATGATGGACCTATAAAACAACACGTTGATAAAATAATGGAAGAGATTGTCCGAGACAAAACGGATAATATGCCATTTTATTTTAGCGATATGATTCCTATTACAGGTAGTATTGTTAATACAGAAGAAATTTTTGATGAAGATCAAGAATATTTTGCACTTAGTGAGATATACGATTTAGAAATACCAAGTTATAAAGCAGTTCAAATATATTTGAATGGTAAACAACTAATTTATAAAAGAGATTATGAATTCAATGATGAAGGGTTTGTAAGGGTATTTGCTAAAAAGAAATCAAGAGATATTATAGAGATTTATGAATATCAAAATACTGTAGGATGTTATGTACCACCTACGCCAACTAAGTTAGGATTATATCCAAAATATGAACCGCAGTTTTACATAGATGATACTGTTCAAGTTGTGCCTTATTTTGATATTACTGGACCATTTAAAGTATATGCTAAAGCAGCACCAGGATATCCTGGCGATGATAAAGTTGGCTGGTTTTACCCTCTTTATACAGCAATTGATGATGTAAAGCTAAAAGATACAGAATTGGGTGGTAATGGAGAATTTACAGTTCATAGATTTGGCGGTATGCAGACTACTTTCTTCATGCCAAAGTCAGATCAACACATAGCAGCACAGGATCATAACGGTTATGAGGAATGGACTGAAGGGCAAGCAGTAATACAAGGGCACGATGGTAGCATTGTAGCAGCATTCAAAGATTATAGAGATGAGTTAATATTAGAATTAGAAAAACGAATCTATAATAATCTAAAAATAAATTATAACCCAAAGTTATTTGATATACACGGAATTCGCGAAGGGCTTTATCGAAAAACAGGAATCCCAAAGAAAGATGTCGATACTGCAATGATAGGTGAGTTTTTGTCTTGGGCAAAACTTATTAATAGAACATATACAGATCATATTTACTATGACAAAGAAAATACTTTTACATTTAACTATCATAACACAAGATTTTTGAATGGGGAAAAATTATCAGGATGGTGGAGAGAAGCATTTAGGTATGCATTTGACACAGATCGTCCTCATACACATCCTTGGGAGATGTTAGGCTTTACAGTCAAGCCTAAATGGTGGGCAGAGCAGTATGGCGAAGCACCATATACAAGTAATAACTTCTTAATGTGGGAAGATATTGAGAAGGGTATTATACGCCAACCAAGATTTAAGATTGATAAACGATTTGTTCGCCCAGGGCTACGAAAAAATTTACCAGTTGATGCACACGGTGTGTTATTGAGCCCGTCAAGTTCAAATCTTATTAAGTCATATGAATATGATGACATCGACTCATCATTTGTATTTGGTGATGGTGGACCAGTTGAATCTGCTTGGAAGCGTAGTAGTGAATATCCATTTAGTTTGCTAAAGGCTTGTATTCTAAATCGTCCATTAAAAACTTTTGCTACCGCATATGATAGAATTAGACAAATAAGAAATAATGCTGATCAAATTGTTTATTCTGAAATACAGCAACCATTACAATTGTCTAAAATAGCATTTCCATCATCTGTAAATAGTCCATCGAATGTTATTACTAGCGGTTTGATTAATTATATTGTAGAATATAGATCAGTATTGACACAAGCTCAATATGACAAATATAAATCAGATTTATCTCGTATTACAAATCAGTTATCATTTAAAATAGGAGGTTATACAGATAAATCAAAGTTCAAACTTATATTAGATAGTAGATCACCACTCAATGAAGGTAATATTTTTATACCATCAGAAAACTATACAGTTTCTTTAGGATCAAGTTATCCAGTCCAAGAGTTTATGTATAGCGGTGTTATTATTGAGAAGCAACCAGAAGGATTTTATGTAAGAGGATATGATACACAAAATCCATCATTCTCATATCATAAGCCAAATAAAAGAGATTCAGATACTTGGATAAATGTTGGCGGAATAACAGTTCCATATCTTTATTGGGGTGAAGGCAAAATATATTCAATAGATACTATTGTAAAGTTTGATAGTAACTATTGGAGATGCGGAGTAACGCATAGATCAACTGCAGAATTTGATGTAGATAAATTTCATAAGTTGCCAGTACTTCCAACTATCGGTGGAGTTGATGCTCAAATAAGAAAGACATACGAATATCAAATATCTCACTTAGATTATGGTAGTTTATTAACTTCACATCAAGATGTTGTAGATTTTTTATTAGGTTACGGCGAGTATCTAAAAAATATTGGGTTTGAGTTTTCAGTATTCAATGATAGTGCTTATGAGCTTTCAGATTGGCTATATGCTGCTAAACAATATTTGTTTTGGGTAACCCAAAGTTGGGATGCTGGGGCACTTATTACATTAAGTCCAGGCGCTGAGATGATAAAGTTTAAGAATAACTTTTCTACAGTGTCAAATGTATTTGATACCTCATCAGGTTACTCAGTATTGAGGGCTGATGGAACGCCACTAAAAAACAAATACCTAAAAATATTAAGAGATAGAGATAATGTCTTTACAATGAGAACATCTAACACTCGTTCAGGAATATACGCTGTAAGGATTCCAATAGTGCTAAAAGAGCATGTTGTTCTTATTGACAATAAGACTATTTTTAATGATGTTATTTATGATATGCCAGCAGGATATAGGCAAGAGCGTATCAAAGTATTAGGTTACCGCACAGATGGCTGGAACGGTTCTCTAAACATACCTGGATTTATTTATGATGCAGCTCGTGTAACAGATTGGAAAGAGTGGCAAGATTATGCTGTAGGTGATATGGTAAAATACAAAGAGTTTTACTATTCAGCTAATACAAAGATTGTAGGATCAACATCATTCAAATCAGAAGATTGGACAAGGTTGGCTGATAAGCCTGAACCTAAACTATATGCCAACTTTGATTATAGAGTAGAGCAATTTGGCGATTTTTATGATTTAGATAGTGATAACTTAGATACTGAGCAGCAAAGAATGGCACAGCATCTAATTGGTTACCAAAAAAGAAAATATTTACAAAACATTATTAATAATGAAGTTAGCCAGTATAAGTTTTACCAAGGAATGCTACAAGAGAAAGGAACTCGTAATTCACTAACAAAGTTATTTGATGTTTTATCAGGAACAGATACTGACAGCTTAGAGTTTTATGAAGAATGGGCTATAAAGAATGGGCAGTATGGAGCAGTAGCTGGGTTTGACGAAGTAGAATATATATTAGATGAAACAAAGTTTAGGTTAGTCCCACAGCCTGTTTTATTAACAGACAACGCTAGCGGAAAAGAAACTGATTTAATTTATAGAATTCAGTCACATGAAACTTATCTAAAACCACAAAAGTATAATCACAAACCGTTTCCTACAAAATGTGTAATAGATACATTTACTAAGAATTCAGGATATGTGTATGTAAAAGATGTAGATTATACTTTGTTTAGATATACACAATTGGTAGATTTGAATACTGCAGATATTAAACAAGATGATTATGTATGGGTAGGAAATACTAATGATGATGACTGGGGAGTTTATAGATATAGTATATATCCAACAAAAATTGAAAAAATATGGACATCTGAAGAAAAGAAAGATCATTTTCTAGTAAGTCTTCCTAAAATTCCTCATGATATTGAAGAAAATGATGTTATTGGTATAACAAAAGTCCAAAACATAGAATATGAAGAGCATGAAGACTCAACTGTAAAAACAATATTTACAGATCACCCAAGTGCAGATGGTTTTTATAAAGTAACAAATAAAAGCCTAAATGTTCTAGAGTTAGAAACAACATCTGACAAATTAGCTAATATTGCAGCAATAACTGACCCGTCCGTAACAGGTTTGATATCAGTATTCAAATTAGTTAGATATGATGGTGTATTAGATATATCAAATACACCAGAAGAAGAGTTACTTCCTAAATCAAAGTTTTGGGTTGATAATGCACACGAAGATAAATGGGCTGTAGTAGAAAAGTTAGATAATATAGAAATATCAAAGCCAATAGTAAACCCAACTGATGGTTATGACTATAAGTTTGGCGCTACTATGGCTGTGAATAAGAATAATACTTTGATGGTAACAGGTGCGCCTTATGAAGGTGACGGAAAAGTGTATATTTTTACAAGAGCGTCGCAAGTTAGAGACTGGCAGTTAGCAGAAGTGCTAGAGCCATCATATCCTTCAGTTGCATCTGCTAATCAAGGATATGGATTTAGTGTAGATATAGACCCTAATGGAAAATATGTTATTGTTGGTGCTCCATTTGCGTCAAATATTAAGACTAACTCAGTAGGGTTATTTGATGAAGATGTAATTTATACAGCAGGACAGATAGTTGAGCATAATGGTAGTTTTTGGCAAGCGATAGTAGATGTATTTAGAGCTTCTGAAAAAATTAAGTTTCAAAGTTTTGTAAATACTAGCCAAGATTTAGTAGATTATGATTTAGATGATGACGATGATCCACCAATCAATTATATTTTAACTGGTGATTATCCTTTAGATAGAATACATACAGATCACTTTCTATTGAGGCTCCCAGATCAAATGTATAAAGGAGTTCAAACAGGCGATCAAATAAAGTTAAAATGGAATACACTAACAAACGCAAATCAAACACAAATAGAGTTAACAGCTAGAGAACCGTTTAATGGTGAGGTTGGCGGACTTACAAGTGCTGATATTGATGGGTGGCATACAGTAGAATTTAAAATAGATGTTATATTGTATATCAAAAATTTATTAGGTAGTCCAAATATAGATGATATAGTAAGTTCTGAAACAGGTGTTGGTAGAGTTGCTTATTTTAGAAATGAAACAGGTTATGCAACAATTTATATAAATGAAGTTGTTGGAAATTTTGAAGCTACTGGCACATTGATGCGAAATGAAGATGTTATAGGAGATTATGATTTAGCAGCACCAAACAACTCAGATAATTTTAATATATCTGAAAATTATGGAGGATATGTTTTTGTAAAATCACCAAATTTGTTAACAGTTGGATTTACTACAGTTGAATATGGTAGAGGGTTAGTTATAGTAGATGCAGATGTTCACAATGATCCTTCACCTAGAACTGCTGAATATTATAACATTTTAGATTATATACCAAGCACAACATACGGTGATAATACAGAAATTAGTATGATAAGAACGCTGAGTTGTCAAGGAACAATGCTAGTTAACGCAGGTTTGTTTAGCGATGATCCAATCCAGCTTCCGTATTATGGAGTTCGAGGACCAAAAGTTCTTACAGATAAGCTATCTAAAGGAGATAAGCTATCTACATATTTTAACACTCTTAAGAAAACAGTAACAGTTCTAAAAGTTAGAAATACACGATTTACATTACCTCCAGAAATATTTGAAGGTGAAATTTTAACACAAGCTGGGACAGGAGCTACTGCTACTGTATTCTCAGATAAAGTTGAAATAGCAGCCGAGACAACAGATCCAGCAAACCCAATATATGATATTCAAGTTATATGGTTGAGTCCTATTGCTAAGTTTAATAAAGCTGATGAGCTATTTGGATCTAGAAGCGGACAGTTATATATTCGTCCAGTGTTTGAACCTGTTGAAGGACCGCTAACAAAATTATCCGAAATTGGCATACCAGATAGATTCAATAATAATAGCAACTCTACAGAAGTTTGGGATTTATGGGATGGCTTTATTGATTACTCAGAAGAGTTTTATAGTTATGAAGGATTACCATATGTACCAAAATCAGTTTATGTTTATAATGGCTTTGGAGACTTCAATGATACTGGTATAACTCCTCATGTTATTAGACAGCCCTCTACGGGGGCGACAGCTGAAGTAATGTACTTACAGCGCCTAAGTGAAAAAACGCTACGAGCGTATGTTAAAAACGTCACAGGGCAATGGACAGTAGGTACCAAGTATGACGATGAGCAAGAGATTGAAATGGTAGCTCGCCCAGGGGAAGTAGATGTATGGGCTAGAAGGAATATATTTGATATCCCAAGAACTATGGGGCATGTTATTAGAACTTCTTTAGGTTATGAGTCTGAAGGTGTTGGAAAGATGATTATTTTTAGAGATCCAACCAATTTACCTATTATTATAGATGAAGATACAGGCTTACAAAAAGAAGAACTTTCTGGATATGAATATTGGTTCTATTGGAATAGAGAAGTAGAAGGAATGTTCAATATGTCAAACGAGCCTACAAGTAGTAGCTCAGTTTGGCGTGAGGTATTCAACATACAAGCTACATCATTAGGTTATCCTTCTGATAAAGTAAATGAAGGTATGGTTTATATCTATCAAAGATTTGGTGATAATTTTGTTTTAGATAAAATGCTTGTAGCCCCAAATCGTGAGAGTGATCAGTATTTTGGTTATAATGTAAAACTTCGTGATGTTGGAAATGATTTTTATAATGCATATGTGTTAGCTAAAGGGGCTGATGAGAGTTATGATAATCCAGGAAAACTATATTTCTTAAAGCAAGGGGAAGATGACAGAGTCTTTTATAACTGGGACTATTCAAAAGATAAAAGATTTAGAGGAGAGTTTGACGAAACTCAATCCTATAAAGTTAGAGATATTGTTTATTTGGGCGATAAACTTTATAGCGCAAAAACAAATATTATTGCTTTGCCATTTGATATAGATAGATGGACAGAAATACAGGATGATGAATATATTGATTATGTAGGATATATACCAAATGATTTGCCTTATAACATAACTGGCCCACTAGGAGTAAAGTTAGATAGAGATACATTATATGATTTTGGAACAGTGTATGATGTATCTATGGATGGCGAAGTCATAGCAGCATATATCAAGTATGCACTAGAACCAAATGTTATTGCTATTTACAGAAATTATGAAGGACGATATCTATGGGCTGAAAACATATACGCACCAACTAAAGATGCAGGATTTGGAGAAAGCATAGCCCTAAATGAAGATGGGAGTGTGTTAGTAGTTGGAGCACCGTTTGATGACTCAGTGGATCACGATCAAGGAAGAGTATATGTTTATAAAATGATAAACGGATCTTTTGAAATTATACAAGAGATTGAATGTCCAAATGATGAAGCATTAGAAATGTTTGGAACAACAGTAGATATATCAAAAGACTTTTTATCAGTTGGTGCTAAAAATGGCGAGGACGAAGTACCTACTACAATTGATAGTGGCGTGACAACATTTGATTTAGGATTTACAAGATTTAGATTTGTAAAGAAAAATGTTGGGGTTGTTCATATGTACCAAAACTATTTGGGCAAATACATTTATGGTGAAACTGTAGGTTATGATTTGCTTAACGAATCAGCTTATGGTTTTGGTGAATATGCAATTTATAATAATAATCATTTATATGTAGGAATGCCAGAAACTTCTAGAAGTGAAAGCTCAGAAGGAATTATTGTAAACTATCATAAAACATCAGATTATTATCACACATTGAGAGAGCCAAAGCCAACTGTAGATGTTGATAAAATGAAGAGAGTGATTCTTTATAATATAAAAGAAAATAAAATTGTAAAATATTTAGATTATGTTGATCCGTTACAAGGTAAAATTCCAGGGATAGCGGATGAGAATTTGAGCTATAAGTTGTATTATGATCCTGCTAGATATAATGAAATATATAATCCATCTCTTCGGGCTATTTATAATAAAGAAAATAGCTGGGGCAAACAGCAAGTTGGACAATTATGGTGGGACCTAAATAATGCAAAATACTATCATCCTTATCAAGAAGATGTTACTTATAGCACAAACTATTGGAGTAAAACTTTTGATACTAACTCTATCGATGTTTATGAGTGGGTTGAATCTGACATACTCCCATCCGCATGGGATCTATTAGCTGATACACTAGAGGGATTAGCATTAGGTATATCAGGACAATCTAGATATGGCGATCAAATATACGTTGAATTACAAGAGTATGATTCAATCGCGCAAATTTTTATAAAGAAATATTACTTTTGGGTAAAAGATAAAAGAGTAATACCTAATGTTGAGGGCAGAACTATGCATTCATATAATGTTGCCCAACTAATACAAGATCCTGCGCAATTTGGCTATCCGTTTGTAGCAATGATATCAGACTCAAGTTTTTCTGTATATAATGCTACACAATATTTAGAAGATCAAAATATAGCTATTAGCTTCCAGTATTGGAATATTGAGGATCAAGATATTAATATTCATAATGAGTATCAGATTCTATCTGAAAATCTTGCTATTAGTATGCCACGCCGAGACATTGAAATGAAATGGGTTGATAGCTTAGTAGGCTATGATAAGTTTGGTAGAACTGTTCCAGACCCAGCACTAGATCCAAAATATCGTTATGGAACACTAAATGAACCAAGACAAGGATGGTTTGTAAATCGTATTGAGGCATTGAAGCAATTTGTTGAGAGACTCAACTATGTTCTCAAGCAACACCTCATAGTAGATAATAAATCGCTAACTAAACTACATGAATATGATAAGCCACCTTTAAAAACATCAAACTTGTATGATATTGAAGTTGATTTGCGAGCAGATTTAGATCAGTATGGAACATCAAGACTTGAGGAAGCAAAAGTAATACTAGATGTTGTAGACGGCAGAATTGATTCTGTTCTTATAACAAATCCAGGCAGAGGTTATTTTGTATCCCCATCATATCATATTAAGAGCAGAGGACAAGATGCTATAATTGAATTTGATTTAAATTCTGTTGGATCACTAATCCGTGCTCATGTTATCAACGGTGGTAAAAATTATCATGATGGTGCTGAGATAGAACTAAGACGATTTACAGCACTAGTTCGAAATGATGAGACTATAGAAGGCAAATGGGCACTGTATGAGCGAGATCGTAACGCAGATTCGTGGCGTAGAATACAAAGTCAAGGTTATGATGTTAGATTGTATTGGGATTATATAGATTGGTATAAAGCAGGATTTAGTGAGGTATCAGCAGTAAAGCATATTGTGCAGTATTCATATGAGTTACCAAGTGTAGAAGATTCAATAGGTGATCTTGTAAAAATTAATCATATTGGATCAGGCGGTTGGTTGTTGTTGCGAAAAATAGACAATCAGCTAAATGTAGATTATACTGTAAATTATGAAACTATTGGGCGTGAAAAAGGAACTATAGAATTTAAGTCCTCATTATATGATCCGTTTGCTGGACTTGTAAATTTTGATATTATAAACTATGATATCAATTTTTATGATGGATTACCAAGTAAAGAAATTCGATATATAGCTCAAGCAATAAAAGAAGATATTTTTATAGATGATTTAGCAGTAGAATACAATAAACTATTTTTTGCCGCTATTCGTTATGTGCTAACAGAAGGAACTAATGTAGATTGGTTATTCAAAACATCATTTATTAGAGCCAAACACAATGTTGGAACATTGAGAGAAGATATTACATTCAATAATGATAACTTGTCTAGTTATCAAGATTATATTAGTGAAGTAAAAGCATTCAAAGCAAAAATTAGGGAATATATTTCTTCATACGAAAAAACTGACTCCACTGTTAGTAGAATTACAGACTTTGACTTGCCTCCATATTATAGTCCAGAGCAAAAGAAGATTGTACCACATGCAATAAAAATATGGGATGATAACTTATTAGGGGCACAGTTTGTTGATACATATCCAAATAAAAATTGGTATGATAATAGTTCATATGTATTAACAGAGGTTCGTATTGTAGATCCGGGCTATGGTTATCAAAGCCCTCCACAAGTAGTGCTAACTGGAGGAGGTGGCAGCGGTGCTAAGATTAGGACTCATTTAGGATCTAACGGAATAGTACGATTAGCAGAGATTATAGATGAAGGCAAAGGCTATTATTCATTACCAAAGATTACTATTAACGGATCGCTTGAAGAAGGCGGGCGTCCTGTAATATTGAGTGTAAAGATTGGCAGAGCACTACCAAGAAGTCTCAAAACAGATATTAAGTTTGATAGAATTACAGGAAAATATTTTATTACAGAATTAGAAGAAACTGATAATATTATATCTTCAGGATCGCAATATGTATTTGATTTAACTTGGCCTATGAATTTGCGTAGGGGTTTTACTAAAGTTTACGTAGATGATAATGCTTTGCTTACAAGCCAATTTACATACAAAAATGTTTTGGATACAAGTAAGAGCTATGACAGGTATCACGGACAAGTTACATTTACAGTGCCTGCCCCAAAATATTCAAAAATAAGAATAGAATATATTAAAGACGCAGAATTACTTTCAGCAGCAGACAGAGTTAATTTATACTACGAGCCAGAGGTTGGACAGTTTGGAAAAGATTTGTCGCAGCTAATGGACGGAGTTGATTATGGAGGAGTTGAAGTAAAAGCATTTGACTTTGGAAATAAAGTTGGGTGGGATACTGAGAATTGGTATGATACATCTTGGGATTCATATGATTTGACATTTACAGATCAGTCTTTCAAAGTTATTCCTAATATACTGCTTTTCCCGCAGCTAGGATATAAACTTTGGATTAATTGGGGACTTGTTGGTAGAGATATAAATTTTGCTAAAGATCCTCTAAATCTTCCTGCTATGGCAAGCCCAAGTTTTATCAATATTTACAACAAAGGTAGCCAGTTTGAAATGGCAGATTTGATCCATGGCGAGGATGTTCAAAAATATGCTTTGGGAACACTAACAGATCCAGATGCGTTGAGCGTGATAGACAATTATCTAATACCTAGATTTGGTGAGCTAACAGCAGATGAGATTGACGAACTTATCAAAGATGGATTGCTAAAAGAGATTGCTTTTGAAGCACAGCAGCCATTAGAAAATGGTGAGATATATAATGTTTATTACAACGGCATACGGATTGATGATGAGCAATATGGAACTGGCAATGAGACAAATCCAAACGCCAAAATAAAAACTATTACAGGTGATGGAACAAATATTAAGATTTTGTTAAGAGATGTTGGTATTGATCCAGAAGTAGATGATATGTTTGTGTTACGCAAGCCTT
>Ga0181576_10000663_pt1 | contig 25867 bp, 23 predicted proteins | sample 101ome_22_FD_132464 | JGI IMG/M metagenome (GOLD analysis project Ga0181576, IMG submission 132464) | Coastal salt marsh microbial communities from the Groves Creek Marsh, Skidaway Island, Georgia - 101412BT metaG (megahit assembly) | ecosystem: Environmental > Aquatic > Marine > Intertidal... | reverse complement strand
GATAAAGGGATAAAGGGATAAAGGTAAGAAAGGTGGGCGGTTCAGGTAAGGAGCCGATACATGGATACAAGGATACAAGGCAAAGGGTTCAGGTAAGGCATGGGGAGATAGGATGCAGGATGCAAGAGGAAACAGCCAATTTTATCGAGGCGTCAGATTAATCTAATCTTTAAAAGTTAATGGTAAGGCTGAATAAAAACCCTTGACTGTCAATGTGAGGCTAACCATCCTGCCTTTAGCCTCCAGCCTTTAAGCCTGTCTACGGAATAAACAAATCCACCACCGTAAAAAAGAAAATCACTTTTCCCACCTGGTAATTGTTCAGAAAAGCCCGAAAACAATCCTTCGGATGTCGGTGCCAGGTCAGGAATTGCTGGTAACCGAATAAACAGGCTGCCAGGAACAAGCCGAACTGGTACCACCCCCCCAGGCCGAAATTTTTAGCCGCCATGGACATGGCCACCAGAAACATTAACTGCAGAACGCCAATTACAAAGCGATCTGCTTCCGCAAACAGTATGGCCGTGGATCGCACACCAATCTTCAGGTCATCCTCTCTGTCCACCATGGCATATTGGGTGTCATACACGACTGTCCACATGAAGTTCGCAAAATACAGCAGCCAGGCATACACTGGTAACTCACCGGTTTGCGCCGTGAAGGCCATCACTCCACCCCAGGAAAAGGCCGCGCCCAGGAAAAGCTGCGCCAGATGAGTAAAGCGTTTGGTAAAAGGATACAGCAGGGCAAGGCCCAGGCCGCCGAAACTCAGGTAAATTGTCAGGCGGTTTGTGAAGAGGACCAGGATAAAAGCCAGTAAACACAGTAAAGTACATAACCCCAGTGCCTCCTTGCCCGTGATGCTTCTCGTGGCCAGTGGTCTATCCTTCGTGCGTTCAACGTGGCCATCAAAATCCCGGTCAGCGAAGTCGTTGATACAGCAGCCAGCGGCGCGCATCAGGATTGTCCCGACAATGAATATCACGAGCAGGTGCAGATCAGGAAAGCCCCCCGCGGCAATCCACAGGCACCAAAGGGTAGGCCAAAGTAGCAGGAAGATGCCGATGGGGCGATCCATGCGCGTCAGTCGCCAGTAATGGGGCAGATGGGCATAGGTCTGGGGAAAGTGCTTGGCAAATGCCAGCTTCAGGCCATCGAGAAGATTGAGGAGGAAGGCCTTGCTGCGGGCAAAGTATCGGGTTTTTTCCATATGAGGTTTTACTGCATTCTCGGAATCTACACCATTATAGACACACAGCAATCACCATTGAATAAAGGAATTTCCATTGGTTAAATGATTGCAGCACAGGGGCGGGAGCACTTACTGAATGGGCAAGCTGAAACTACACTGGCAAATATTGATTGCCATTATCCTTGCCGGTATTGCCGGCACACTGACAGGTACGGAAGGCAGTTTCCTGGGCATTACGTTTTATTCTGCCTATGATTTCCTTGGTACCCTGTTCATGAATGCCCTGCGCATGATCATCGTTCCGTTGATTATGGCATCAATAATTGTGGGCATTGCAAGCCTGGGCAGTGGTAGCGACCTTGGGCGTCTTGGTGGCAAAACCCTGCTCTACTATGCCTTTTCCAGCACCATGGCCATTCTTATCGGCCTGTTTTTCGTCAACCTGTTTACTCCGGGGCTGTCCGGCGGGGAACCCGTAGGCGATGCGCTTAACCTGACGGTCGACAGCAATGAACTGGAATCCACCATGGTGCGTGTGGAGGGCCGTGGTGGTGGCGATATCGTGCAGATTTTCCTCCGTATGGTACCCACTAACATTGTGGCTGCGGCAGCAGACGGCCAGATGCTTGGCCTGATTTTTTTCAGCCTCGTGTTCGGCTATTTCATGACCCAGATCCCTGCAAAGCAAAGCGATGCCCTGTTGACTCTTTGGCGTGGCATTTCTGAAACCATGATGAAAATTACCATGTGGGTCATGAAGTTTGCCCCCTATGGTGTTTTTGGCCTGGTGGCGGAGACAGTAGCGTCAACCGGGTTTGCGGCTTTCCGGCCATTGCTGGTGTTTTTTATAACGGTCTTGCTTGCGCTTGCGACCCATGCGTTTATTGCGTTACCGCTGGTGCTTAAATATGTGGCGAAAGTCAGGCCAACCCGACATTTCCAGGCGATGGCCCCTGCCACATTGATGGCTTTTTCCTCTGCGTCTTCCTCGGGCACTTTACCATTGACGATGGAATGCGTGGAAAAAAATGCGGGTGTTTCCGAGCGTACAACCAGCTTCGTATTACCACTGGGCGCAACCATCAATATGGATGGTACGGCATTGTATGAATGTGTCGCGGCTATCTTTCTGGCGCAGGCCTATGGAATCGAAATGACTTTTGCGACCCAGTTCACCGTTGTGTTGATTGCTCTGCTCACATCCATTGGTGTTGCAGGTATTCCGGCAGCGAGCCTTGTCGCCATCACCGTAATCCTGACAGCCATTGGTCTGCCGGTAGAAGCCATTGGCTTGCTGCTGGTTACTGACCGCGTACTGGATATGTGCAGAACATCGGTAAATATCTTTTCCGATTCCTGTGGAGCGGTGATTATCGCGAAGAGTGAGAAAGAGACAGGAATACTTGAATAATGGTGGCTGCCTCCTTTTTATAAGATCTGTCAGGCTTTTTTCACAAATTCCGATTTCAGCTTCATGGCACCGATACCCTCTATCTTGCAGTCGATGTCATGATCCCCATCCACCAGGCGAATGTTTTTCACCTTGGTGCCTACCTTGACGACAGAGGATGATCCTTTCACTTTCAGGTCCTTGATCACGGTCACTGAATCGCCATCATTTAATATGGTGCCATGGGCGTCTGTAATAACAGGACCAGTGTCGTCACTTTCAGCAGAAGCGTTCCTGTCCCATTCATGGCCACATTCTGGACATATCAGTAAAGGACCATCTTCGTAAACGAATTCGGAGTTGCATTTGGGACAAGGAGGGTAGCTACTCAATTTTTGCCTTATGACTTTCTACAAGTGAAATGGAGTCTGCTTACTTTGAAACCAGCCATAATGCATGCACCATACCGGGAAAAAAGAAAAGGATGCAAAGTATGATATTGATGACCAGGTCTTTGCCTGCCCCGTTCTTCATGAATACGGCGATGGGAGCTAGAAAAATAGCCAGCAAAATCAGAATAAGCTTGTTATCCATTAGCATAACTCCAGGCATTGTTTGTAGATGTTCCCGCAGTATAACGCGTATAGACAGTTCCAGTCCTGAAACCTGATTGATTAGCGTTTTAACCAGAGTTTGACCACCCGGTTCCACCACATGATTGTTCCGGTGACAAACATCGCTGCCGGTGCCAGTCCGAAGAGAGCCCAGGTTGCCTTGACAGCCTGGTCGCAAAAGCCGGGGCCATCACAGAACAGGCCAATCCCATTGATACGTCCGAAATGGAAAAAAGCCAGCCAGTAAAGAATCTTGTCTATGGGACGTTCACCGGGATTGTGGTTCCCGAATTCAAAAGTACGGTCCGCCCAGGCGTGAAAGGACTGGGGAAAACATAGATAAATACCGCTCAGAGCAAAGATCATGATGAAGGCAAAGGTCCAGAACCCCATCATGCTGTGAAGATCCCAGTTGAAGCGCTTCCAGCCAACACCACGATGTATGACCAGGCTGCGTTTCCAGCGTTTTCTTCCGGGCCACCAGATCACCAGGCCGGTCATCGCCACGATGGCAATCGCTATTGCCCCGATTCCATTAATAATTTGCCCGGTCCGTCCCGCAAGAAAATTGTCATGAATCTCGATCAGTCCAGAGACCAGCATTACGCCCGTGGACACGGCTTTGCCAACATCCTCACCGGTATTGGGGTCAAAGAGCCGCTCAATGGTTCTGCCATCCCTGGAAAGCCAAATAACCGTGGCATAGCCGGGATTGTAATGGGGCGATATTCTTGAAACCGTATAGTCTGGATATTGCCTAAGAGCTGCATTTTTTAAGGCATCCTCACTCAGGGCAGGACCGGGATCACTTGTAATATAGGGGTCAGGTGTCACCCAGACGTATAGCTCATTTCGATAAACCAGCACACTACCGGTTACGCTGATAAAAAAGACATAGAGACCAAGGGCAATACCGCTCCATAAATGGATCTGAAAAAGGGCTTTTCGCAGGGGCTGGCGTTGCGGATGATTGAGCCAGTGATGCCACAGGTGCTTCTTGTTTGGTTCGGAATTTTTCATTTTTCCAGCATAACGTGGATGACGTCAGCCTACTTGATAATCATCAATTTTTTCCAGAATTCCACAGGTAAGAATCATATCCGTTTTCATTACTGCGCATGAAATTACTTGTTTCCTAATCATGAGTAATTGTTTTTCCTTTTTTCCAGCAGCAGACATCTGCAAAGAAATTTAGCTGCTATTGTATTTCTTAGCATAATGATGGTGGTAAGCGATATGCAAGAAGCCTTGATTGGTTTCAAGGAAATTAAAGGAGTTATCTTGCAGAGTATTTTTCATGATCAATTGGAAATCATTGGAGCCAGGACGACATGTCCTCCGACGTCAATGGATTATGTAAATACAATTACTTGGCCAGACAGCCACCATCAGCGACCAGCATCATTCCGTTGATGAAGTTTGAAGCGGCGGAGGCCAGAAAAATGGCAGGGCCCTTGATTTCATCGGCATCGGCAAAACGTCCCTGGGGCGTGAACGCATTGATTGTGGCAACAAAATCCGGGTCATCAAAAGGACCAAGTTTGGTGCCATAAAATCCGGGGCAGATGGCATTTACGTTAATACCCTTAGGGGCATACTCCAGTGCCATTTCTTTTGTCAGGTTTACAATAGCGCCTTTGCTGGCCGCATAGGCGGGCGCCGGAAAGACACTGGATGTTCCTGCCAGCCCCCACATGGACGCAATATTGATCACCTTGCCACTGCCCCGCTCAACCATGTGTTCGAGTACCGGCCTGGAGCAGTTGAATGTCCCGTGCAGGTTGATGTCGATGACCTTGTGCCAGGACTCCTCGCTGGTTTCATGAACCTGGCCTGGGTCCGGATCTCCGATGCCCGCATTATTAACCAGTATATCGATCTTTCCAAAGGCCTCCAGGGCCTCTTTCACAAGATTACGTGCATGCTTGGGTTTTCGTACATCACATTCGCAGGTGTGCACAGTGCCACCGATTGCTTCAATGTTGGCAGCGGTCTCCTTGAGGCCATCCGTGTCAATATCGCCGATGACAACAGAAGCGCCCGCTTCGGCAAAACCTGTTGCCATCATGGCGCCCAAGCCCCCACCTGCCCCTGTAATGACGGCCACCTGGCCATGAAGACTGAAAATATCCGGATATTTTTGCATTAAAGTTTCCCTAGCTGATCTTGTTATTTTTAGTAACAGTTTGGGGGAAAGACCGGGTTGGTGCAACCGGGAATCGGCTGGATGCGTTTTGTTTACCAGGACTCCGCGCTGGTGCGCAGGTCTACTTCGAAGGTCCAGGCTGAAGGATGCTGTTTCGACAGGTTGAAATAGGTTTCGGCAATGGCATCGGCTTGTAGAAAGAAGCTATCAGGCTTATCTGGAAAGCGGGACCTGGCCAAGTCACTGTCGATAATTCCGTCAATGATCACTAGTGCCACATGAATTCCTTGAGTGCCCAGAGAGCGCGCCAGGGACTGGGCGAGGTGGCGTTGTGCCCCTTTGGCTGAACTGAAGGCGGCAAAGTTGGCGCCACCTCGCAGGGAAGCCGTGGCGCCTGTTACCAGCAGGCTACCACCCCCATTTTTAACCATGACCGGGGCTGTCTCCTGCGCAACCGTGAGCAGACCCAGGGTGTTGAGTCGCCAGGCTTCCTCAAAATCCCCGACTGTCGCATCCATTGCTGTGCCGAAAACACCTTTGCCGGCGTTATAGATTACAACGGTGGGTGGGCCCAACGATTCATGAATGGAGGCAAAGGTGGATTGGATGGATTCCGGGTCAGACAGGTCGCAGGTAAAGGGAACAATATCCTGATTGTCCGCAGCATAATCCTGCAGACGCTCAAGATTCCTGGCCAGAATGGCTACCTGGTAGCCTTGAGTGAGAAATTTCCTGGTAAATGCCATACCGTTACCGGGGCCGACACCGGCAACAATGCACAAAGGTTTATTTGCCATGGTTAGGGTTTCTCCTGTTTGTCATACACCAGGCTGAAAGTATCAGGATTACCTTTTTCGTTGGTTATATTGATATTTATTGTCATTCGGCTACCGTTCTCGGAGTAAACCCGGGTACCGGAACCCAGCACTTCCCCATCAGAGAGATTGGCCCATTCAGTGGTATTGTTATCGATAATGGTTTCAGTGAATTCACGGGACGAAAGAGTGCCCGTGGCCTGCAGTTCTGCCAGTAAAGGCGAGTCGTATTCAGGGTAGCGTTGGCCATCGGTCCTGCCAGTAAACTGAAGGAAATCCGGAGAGCCATCAGCATTTACCCATACTGCAAGGCCAAGGATCAGGCCATCGTCGCGCAGGCTGTATTGACGTACGTCCATCCGGGGCGGGTTCATTCTGGTGTCGGAGGCCTCAGCGTTAAGGGTCCAGGTGCCAAGAATGGGATGATCTTCCTGGGCGAATATACCGGAACAGGCGAAAAGAAGAATACAGGCTGAAATACCTTTCATGTTTTAACAGTTCCTACATTGGTGAAGAGAAGTCCAAGTGTAAGGACAAATTGAGGCCAGGGTAACCCGCTTACTGGTCCAGCAGCCGATACATCAGGACCGCAGCCCGTTTAGCCTGGTTTGGGAGTGCTGCCAGTACACCGGTTTCCTCTATGGTGTGACCTGCCGTGCCTGACATCCCCAGACCATCGATTGCCATGTCTACATGGGCGGCTGTGAAAGAGATATCGGCGGCACCGGCATTGAGTGGATTCACCGCTTCCACAGCACCAAGGCCAAGGTCCTGGCTGGCCTGGCTGTACAGTGACAGCAGTTGCCGGTTTCCAGCAGTCGGGGCCAGGGGCGGGTAGCCCTCATCAAAACTGATGCTGGCAGAGGTATGGGGTAAATTATCGGTAATCAGGCCGCGCATAGTCTCTTGCACACGGCTCAGTTGTTCAGGTGATATGGCACGGATGTCACCGGTAATTATGGCTTTTTCTGCCACCACATTATTCTTGCCAAAGGTTGTGCCACTATTGCTGGCCCTGTCATGGGTCACTGTAGTACCCCCCATGATACGGCCGGGATTGAAAGTGAGCAGTTCCTCACGACGAAGAGTTGTGTAGAAATCCATGAGAATACGTGATGCTTCGTAAATGGCACCAGCACCCACGTGCTCCTGGAACACCTGGGATGAATGGGCTGGTTTTCCGATGACCTCCAGCGTCCAACCGCTGGAAGAGCGTCGTGAAATATTGGCGGTTTCAGGCTTGCCGTCACCATTTTCAAAACCCAGGGCGATATCAGCCCATTGCGCAGCCTCTATGAGGTGGCCCTTGGACAGTGACAGTGGTCGTCCGCTCAACTCCTCATCACCGGTCATAATCACGGTGATATCCATGTCGGCCAAAAGACCCACACCATCAAGTGCCCTGAGAGCCTGTAGCATGATTATGTTACCGCCTTTCATGTCCGAGATACCCGGCCCTCTTGCCAGGCCGCCGCCAAGGTCTTCATAGGTCTGGAAGGGGCTGTCCGGCTCAAAGACAGTATCCAGGTGGCCTATGAGCAGCAGCTTTGGTCCATCACCTTCCACATGGTGGTCTGCGACCAGGTGACCTGCCCGTTCCCAGGAGGCACCGCCTTCAAATCGGGCGTCAAAACCCAGTGCCGTGAACTCAGGAATCAATGCATCTGCAACCGCTTTTACACCATCAAAATTCATGGTGCCGCTGTTGATATTGACTATATCAACGAGCAGCTCCATGGCAGAGGCATTAGTCCGATCGATATGTGACACCATAGCCTGCTCGGTAGTATCGAGTTCCGCCACGGAGGCTGCCGGCAACAATGCCACAAACAGGCTAATGGAAAAAATGCATTTATAAATCATGGGATCAGGCACTGTAATAGGATGAAGGTCTTCTGCCCCCACTATTGATGGCGGTAGACAGCCCGTTCATGAGAAAAAGCCTTGAAGCCGAAGTGGCCGTGATAGCTGCCCATGCCACTGCCATTGACACCACCAAAGGGTAAATTGTTTTCCAGGTAGTGGGAGAATACACCATTGACTGTTACACCCCCGGAGGATGTACGTTTGAGCACTGCATCAACGTTGCCCGGGTTGGGGGAATATACATAAAGTGCCAGGGGCTTGTCCCTGCTCTCGATGTATTCGATGGCCTCGTCCAGGTTTTTGTAGGTCATTACCGGCAATACAGGCCCGAATATTTCCTCTTGCAGGATAGCCATATCCGGGGTCGCGTCTGTAAGCAGGGTCGGGTGCACAGTAAGGTCGCTGTCTTCCAGCTCGCCGCCAACGGCCACGGTTGCCCCCTTGGATACGGCATCATCGAACAGGCCTTTTACCCGGGCGAAATTTTGTGGATTTACGATCTGTGCAATACCTTCCTTGTTGATCTGACCGTTCTCGTCATAGAGATTTTCCTGCACTTTGGCCTTGAACGTATTGATCAGTGTCTCCTTCTGGTCCTCTTTCACGAACACATAGTCCGGGCAGATACAGGCCTGGCCACCATTAAACTGCTTGGCACCGGCAAGATCTGTGGCGACTTTTTCCACATCAGCGCCGTCATCGATAATCACAGGTGACTTGCCGCCCAGTTCCAGTGTGACGGTGGCCAGGTGCCGCGCCGCTGCCGCCATAACCAGTTTGCCCACACGGGTGCTGCCGGTAAAAAAGATATGGTTGAAGGGCAGCTCCAGCAGTGCAGTGGCCACATCCACTTCGCCTTCGAACAGAGCTACCTCATATTCCTCAAACGCTTCATCAATGATTTTGGCGGCTACGCTGGCCGTCGCGGGGCACAGGTCTGTCAGTTTAACCATGCAGCAATTGCCGGCAGCTATCGCAGCGGCCAATGGGCCCAGTACCAGACCCAAGGGAAAGTTCCATGGGCCGAGGATGAGGCACACGCCGCGCGCTTCATAGACAATCTCTGCCTTGTCATCCGGATTCATCGAAGTGGGCACTTCCACCGGGCTCATCCAGGCATCGAGGTTATCGATATTGCGTTGGATATTACCCGTCACGTTAAGGACTTCAGTGATGCGGATTTCCTGTTCCGGTTTGCGTGTGTCCTGACGCACGGCCGCGACGATGTCGTCAGCATGCTTTTCTACCGCATCTTTCAGCTTCTGGAGGAGCGCCCTGCGGTCTTCAGCAGAGGAAGCCTTCATGGTCCACTGGTGTTTCTGTTGAAGGGCAAAGATGCGATTGATTTGGGCGTTTACATCGGAGAAGTTAGGGGTAGCAGGGGCAGACATCAGGGCTCCTCAGGAGTTTGGTGATAATTAGGTGAATGAACTGGTGAATTATACGTTATTGGCAGAAGAGAAGTTTTCTGTTTCAGTTATGGATCAGTTCCAAAAAAGACAGCTTAACAGTCTTTCCCGATTAAACCGGGGATACCAGTTTCAGTCCTACGATACCTGAAACAATTAGTAGCAGGCAAAAGACCCTTAGGAGTTCCCGGGATTCCCCAAGAAACAGCATACCCAGTATTGCGATGCCAACAGCGCCGATGCCTGTCCAGACAGCATAAGCAGTTCCGACGGGAATAGTTTTCATGGCGACTGATAGCAGCCAGAAGCTGGCCGCCATAGCGATGATTGTCAGCACCGATGGTACAAGCCTGGAAAAGCACTCCGTATATTTCAGCCCTATCGCCCAGCCGCACTCAAACAATCCGGCGACGACTAAATACATCCAAGCGATAGTGTATGTCCTGTAATTGGTAAAAATATAAAGTGATGTTGAAGAATGTACTGCTTAAACATGCCCGTATTGCTCACTTCCTGCCAGCCAGCGCTTGATGAGTAGTTCTATCAGTTCTGGTTGTTCAGCCTTTATTTTCTCTGACCAAAGCTTGATCTTCGGTTGCAAGTGGGCATCGCGCATCAGGTCTGCAAGCTTGAACTCCATCAGACCCGTCTGCCTTGTACCGAGCACTTCACCAGGTCCCCTTATTTTAAGGTCCTGCTCTGCAATAAAGAATCCATCATTACTCTGGCGCATGATCGACAATCTTTCCCTGGCGACATCGGACAACGGAGTTTTATATAAAAGGACGCAATGACTCTCCTGGCTGCCGCGACCGACCCGGCCGCGTAACTGGTGCAATTGGGCCAGGCCGAGGCGCTCCGGATTTTCTATGACCATGAGGCTGGCGTTGGGTACATCTACGCCAACTTCAATGACGGTGGTCGCAATCAGCAACTGCATGTCGTTGTTTTTGAATGCCTGCATAATATCCGCCTTGTCCTTTGGTTTCTGGCGCCCATGAATTAGCCCGATGCGGATATCACTGAGTGCTTCCTGCAATTCTGCATATGTCGCTTCGGCAGCCTGGGCCTGCACGGTTTCACTCTCTTCTATCAACGTACAAACCCAGTATGCTTGTTTGCCCTCTCGGCAGGCGATATGGATGCGCTCAATGATCTCCCCACGGCGAGTATCCTGGCTGAGGATGGTGTTGATGGGTGTGCGGCCCGGTGGCAATTCATCAATGATTGAGCAGTCCAGATCCGCATATGCACTCATGGTCAGCGTTCGTGGTATGGGGGTGGCGGTCATGATGAGCTGGTGGGGATAAGTCCCCTCTTTGTTGCCTTTCTCACGAAGCGCCAGGCGCTGATGGACACCAAAGCGATGTTGTTCATCCACCACGATCAGGCCCAGTTTCCCGAAACTGATTTCATCCTGGAACAGGGCATGCGTGCCGACAATCAGCTGGGCCTGCCCACTTTCCATGGACAGCATTACTTGGGTCCGGGCCTTACCCTTGATCTTGCCGCTCAAGTACACCACATTGAGTCCAAGCGGTTGTAGCAGGGCATCCAGGTTCAGGTAATGCTGCTCGGCGAGGATTTCTGTCGGTGCCATGATAGCGGCCTGGTAGCCATGTTCCACTGCCTGTAAGGCAGCCAGAACAGCCACCAGGGTTTTCCCGGACCCGACATCGCCCTGTACCAGTCGCAACATGGGAGTGGGTGCCGCCATGTCGCGAGCGATTTCCTGGCCGACCCGTAATTGGGCTTTTGTTAGCTTGAAAGGCAGGGCCTCGAGCAGTTGTCGAACCAGCGTGCTCTTGTTGGTGAATGCCGGAGCGGCATGCTGATCAGCCTGTTCACGTAAGCGTCTCAGGCAGAGATAGTTGGCCAGAAGCTCCTCAAATGCCAGACGGCTTTGGGCAGGATGAGTGCCCTCCTCCAGCTCCTTCAAGGAAGCATCCACTGGTGGATGATGGAGATAATCCAGCGCATTTTCCAGGGAGATGAATTGCAGTTCCCGACTCAGGCTTTCAGGAAGTAGATCTGGCAGGGCCTTCGATTTTGCCAGCAAGGCCAGGGCCTGTTCTGCCATTGATCTAAGGCGTGCCTGGTGAAGGCCGTCGGTGATCGGATAGATAGGGGTTAAGCGATCAGCGAGATCTTTATTGCCGGCCTGGATGATTTCATATTCAGGGTGATACAGTTCCACACCGCTCTTGCCCCAACGCCCTTCCCCGAAACAACGAATGCGTGCGCCGTCTTTCAGGGCATTCTTCTGTGCAGCACTAAAATGAAAAAAGCGCAGACTGATGATGCCGGTTTTGTCCGCCACTTTAACCAGCAGGGAACGGCGGCGACCAAACACAATGGCGCTGCCCATGATCTCCCCTTCTATGACGACTTCCATGCCATGCTGCACAGAGCGGATGGGCGTGATACGGGTGCGGTCCTGGTAACGGAATGGTAAATGGAATAGCAGATCAAGGACGGTATGAATGTGGATATTGGCGAGCTTCTCCGCCAGCTTGGGACCGACACCTTTCAAATCGGTGACGGGCAGAGTGCTTAGGTCAGGCGTTATGGGTGGGGAGCTCATGCAGTGATTCTAGGTGGAAATTCTGCTGGTCGCCAGAAGGGATGTTACAGATTGACGGATAAAAGGTAAGTGGTTCAGGTCATTCGATGACTACGAAAAGCTACTAAAGGGCTGGTTTTGACCCATTGTTCGCAATAGCCGCGTATGTACCCTTATACAGTAAGGCAGAATCGATGATGAGCACTAATACATGCCTGGAAATATACCTGAACTGCTTACCTGTTATCCCATTATCGGGCTCCTTCCAGAACCTCTACAAGAATGTAGCTTGCCACATCATGAAGCTGCTCTGTTGTATATGCAAAACCGAAGGCCGGCATGGTGTTCTTTCCGTAGTTTGCGACTGTCATGATGTCTGAGGGTGTAAAGGTTTTACCGATGAGTTCAACACCCTTTTCGCCACCTTCACCATTTGAACCATGACAAGTAGAGCAAAGCTGCCTGAAGATGGTACGACCTGAGGCCATATCCGGGTTGCGTCCTTCCGGTGGTGTGATGGGCTCCAGATCCATGGGTGTGGCTGCAGCGGCAATACCGCCACCACCTGCTGAGGTTTCAACTTGCTGTTCCTGTTCACCTTCCAGGGAAAACAGCCAGAGGCTGTCTCCATGTTTGCCGGCGGCATAGATAGTGCCGGCAGAGAGAATAGCCACGTATTGTGTACCCTCATGCATAAAGGTAGCTGCAGTGCCATTGACACCGGCATCTGTCTGGTATTCCCAGAGCAGCGCGCCGTTATCCTTGTCCATGGCGGTAACGCGGCCATCGTTTCGCCCATGGAAGACCAGACCACCTGCGGTAACCAGCGAGCCAGATGAGCAGCCGCCGTTCCATTGCTGGCGCCAGGCGATCGTGTTGGTGGTCACATCCATGGCAGCAAAGATTCCCCTTGACGGCATATCCGTCAGACGGAAGCCACCGCCAAGCCAGGAAGCATCATGGGTAGGGTCGGAGTTTTCCGCTTCCTGCATGGCGCCGCCGATGCGGTCATTGGCGCAGATATAAAGCCAGCCGTTTTCACGATCATAGGCTTTTGGTGGCCAGTTTACGCCTGCCAGCGGTTTGTAGAGCACCGGATCTGTATCAAACGGGGTAAAGGTGCGCCCCTGGTTGACCAGCGACCAGCCTTCCGGAGCGATATCGATGAAATGGGGAATGAAGTCATCGCCCACCGGGATAGGTTGGGTTGGCGAGGTTTTCTGGCTCTCCATCTGTGGTACTTCTGTTTCGATAATGCCTACCAGCGGTTCACCAGTGATACGGTCCAGAATATACAGGTAACCGGACTTGCTCGCTTCTGCCAGGCCCTTGCGCATAACGCCGTCTTTTTCCACGTCAAATAGCACAACCGGACTCGGAGAATCGTAGTCCCAGATATCATGGTGTACCTGCTGATAGTGCCAACGGTATTCGCCTGTCATGACATCGAGGGCAACAACAGAAACGGTGAACAGGTTGTCCCCCTCCCGCTCATTCCCGTTCAGGTCGGGTCCGGCATTACCGGTCGTGAAATAGAGCATGCCCAGTTCAGGATCCAGAGCCGGTGTCTGCCAGACCGGCGCGCCGCCGGTACGCCAGGCGTCATTGTCCTGGGGCCAGGAATCATGACCGACTTCACCGGGTCCGGGAATGGTATAGAAAGTCCATAGCAGGGAGCCGTCTTTCGCATCATAGGCTTTCACGCGTCCTCTGATGGCACGCTCTCCGCCCGCAAAACCCGTGATTACCATGCCGTTGTAATAGAGGGGCGCGGAGGTGATCGCATAACCCATATTAGGATCTTCTGCTTGGATTTCCCAGTTTATCTCACCGGTTTCCTGATCCAGGGCGACGATTTTCGCATCGAGCTGGCCCACGTAGATCTGGCCTTCACCCATGCCCAGTCCGCGACTTACCCAGCCGCAACAGACATTGACCCGTTCCGGATCCAGATTGGCCTGGTACGTCCAGAGAAATTCGCCCGTTTCCACGTCAATGGCGAACACGTCATTCTCTCCGGTACCTATATAAAGTGCCCCGTTATAAAACAGAGGCTCTCCCTGGCCGGAATGATTGGGACCTGCGCCGGAGCCATTAAGGTGTATGCGCCATTCCGCCTTCATGCTTCCTACATTGTCCTTGTTAATCTGGGTCAGCGGGGAGTATCGCTGGTTGCCCAGGTTACCGCCGTTGGTATACCAGCCTACGGTGGGTGGTGCTGCCAGCTCTTCTGGTGAAAACGCCGGTGAGACTGGCGCCTGGGCCTGTACGGCTGACACTGACATCATAATGATTGCGCAAAGGGTTGCGACAATTCGAGGTAAACATACAGAAACTGGATAATGAGTAGCAGGTGTCATTTCTTCCCCCTTGAATGACAGGACCATGGCAGATAGTCAAGCATACACGCTTTGCAACCCTGCCAAAACAGGGGATATTTTCCCGATGCCATCGCTATGCAACAAGGATACTATAGCGGCATATATTGATTTTCCCTTTTCTAGCCATGCAGGGAAAACAAGGGAGGCATCACATAAGTGCCTGAAAAAAAAGAAATAATACCAGGTAAGGCGCATCAGAAAAGAACCCGGTTCCTGACTTTACTGTATTTCGTAAGGGAAGCCCTCAATCGGGCTGGCCCAGTGATAAACCCCAGGAATGGTGATACGAGCGCCAATAATTTTCAAATTGGTCTTCACTTTAAGTTGAAAGAAGATTACTGCCAGGCTGTATTCGCGATACTCTCAAATTCGACACCACCATTATGCCGCAAGGAAGGAGGGGCTTGATGGCAGACCTTTCTTCAGGACATAGCATTCTGCTGGTTAATGATGACGTTGACCTGCTCGATAGCACGCAGGCCCGACTTAATGATGTTGGTTATACGGTCACTACAGCCAAAGGCGGCGATGTGGCAATTGGGCTGCTCGCTCAGAATGTATTCGAGGTCGTTCTTCTGGATATCCAAATGTCAAACGGCCATGGACTCCAGGTTATGGATTACATTAATGATCATCACCTGAAAACTGTTGTTATAGTCCTTAGCCCTGATACCGATTTCCATAGCGTCTCCTCTGCCTACCAGAAAGGAGCTTTTGATTTTCTCAGACAGCCCTGTGATCACGATACCCTTGTGGCCACACTGAAAAAAGCCTTTGAGAAGCAGGAGTCAGACAGAAGCCTGCTTGATCTGCGTAAACAGCTGGAACTCTCGGAACGTCTGCATCGGTTCATGATCGACAGTTCTCCGGATATTATTTTTATTGTTGATAAAAATGGCCATTTCGCTTTTGCCAATGACCGGGCAGAAGATCTGCTCAACTACAGAAAAGATGAGCTTATTGGCGAACATTTTTCCACGATTGTCGATCCGGAATTTCTCGAACCCGCTTCTCACTGTTTCAATGAACGACGGGCCGGTCCGAGAGCAACTCGGGATGCAGAAATCTGGTTGATGTGTAAACCTGCATCACAGTCTGGCTGGGACCGGAACAGGATCGCTATCGAAATGAACTCTCTGGGCGTTTATGAAAATGAACTCCAGGATGATGAAGGCAATATCATTCGCGGCGACTATTCAGGTACCTATGTTGTGGCACGGGATATCACTGAACGGCTGGCCTCGGAAAAACTTATTCATTATCAGGCTTATCATGACCTTCTGACAGGTCTGCCAAACCGTGCCCTTTTCCATGATCGTCTCTCCAATACGATCAGCAGTGCCCGGCGTCAGGATGACAAACTGGCTGTATTATTCCTGGACCTGGACCGTTTCAAGGTGGTCAACGATACCGTGGGTCATTCGGTTGGCGACAGCCTCTTGAAACAGGTCGCTGATCGTCTTAAATCCTGCTTGCGTGAAGGAGATACAGTAGCTCATCTCGGAGGGGATGAATTCATTGTTCTGCTCCCCAACATGGAGTGTGAAGATGTCGCACATGTTGTTGGAAGTAAGCTCGTCAACTGTATCAAGAAGCCTTTTATTGTTGATGGCAAGGAACTGTTTATCACGGCAAGCATTGGTATCTCTATCTATCCAGAAGATGGCACTACGGCGGACTTATTGATCAAGCATTCCGATACTGCAATGTACTATACCAAGAAACAGGGTAAGAACAGCTATAATCTGTATGACAGCAATATGACCGTTGCGCATAGTCGTATGCTCAATCTGGAAGCGGATATTCGACGAGGATTTAACGAGTCCCAGTTTGAACTGTATTACCAGCCACAGATTAGTTCCGAAAATAGCCGTATTTGCGGTGTTGAAGCTCTTCTGCGCTGGAACCATCCGGAAAAAGGATTGTTAACGCCCATGTATTTTCTGTCGATTGCTGAGGAAGCTGGCACAATTATTGACCTAGGAGACTGGGTTCTCGAAACAGCTGTAGCAGAAGTTAAGCGATGGCTTGATGACGGTCTGGATATTCCCAAGCTGGCGATTAACTGTTCCAGCAAACAAATTGAAAAACCGGACTTTGTCAGAAAAATAATTAACACACTAAAAAAATATAATTTTCCGGGTTCCCGTCTTGAAATAGAAATTACGGAAAGTATGTTGATGAATAATCTGGAACAAACAGTAGACAAACTCAGTGAGCTGCATAAATTCGGTGTCAATGTTGCCATTGATGATTTCGGTACCGGCTATTCATCCCTCAGCGTCTTGCAAAAGCTACCCATTCATAGCCTGAAGATTGATCGCAGTTTCATTCATGTGCTCAATGAACAGGCAGATAAATCCATCATCGAAGCCATAGCCAATATGGCCAAAGGGTTAAAGCTGGAGATGGTTGCTGAAGGTGTGGAAGATCATTTCCAGCTAGCTTTCCTGCGAAGTATCAGTTGTCCCGTTGTACAGGGCTTTATTTACAGTAAAGCCGTTTCTTCAGAAGAAGCAAGATCGATTCTTGAAAAGGGTAAGGCCGGATGCATTTCAAGGAAAAGCTTTTCCGAGGATGAAGAAGTCATCAGCCATCAGGCTGACAGTTTCAAGATAAACTAGTTTTTCATTCTGGAAGCTTTGGAAACAGCCTTGAGTAATCTGACTTTTCGAATGACTCGTGCCAGGTGAACGCGGTTACGTACGGTTAGAGTCAGGTTGACGATGCTGAATTGTGCATCCCGGTCTGAGGTTGCAATTTTTTCAATATTTGCCTCAGCTGAACTGATGGCGTTTGCCAACGTGGCGATGATGCCTCGCTGCTGTTCAAGTTCTACTCTCAATTCAACCGTGAACTCTCCACCAACAGTTGGATCCCAGCGCAGATTGACATATTTTTTCGGGTCATTTCGTACTTCGGAAACATTTTTGCAGGTCTCCCTGTGAACAACCATCCCTTTTCCAGCGCTCACATAACCGACGATAGGGTCCCCCGGAATTGGATAGCAGCATTTGGCAAAACTCATCAGCATACCTTCAGCACCCCGAATCGCCATGGCTGTATCTTCCTGGCTGGTGAGCTGGTTATCATTATCGTCACCAGGAATCAGGCGCCTGGCCACGATATAGGCCATGCGATTGCCCAGGCCAATGTCTTCAAGCAGGTCGTCTAGCACATCAAAGTCGGTCTGTTCCAGCAAGCCGCCAATTTTCTCCTTGGTGATATTCGACAGGTGATAGCCGAAACTGGACAGGGTCTTGTTTAGCAGGCGACGACCAAGAGCGATGGCTTCGGAGCGGCGCTGGTTCTTCAGGTAGTGACGGATATTGCTTCGCGCCTTGCCGGTGACGGCAAAGCCCAGCCAGGCAGGATTGGGTTGGTTGCCCGAGGCAATGATTTCTACTGTTTGTCCGCTTTGAAGCCTTTCACTCAGGGGGGCCAGTCGACGATTGATTCGACAGGCCACACAGGAATTGCCCACATCTGTATGGACCGCATAGGCGAAATCCACCGGGGTTGATCCGGCAGGAAGCTCCATAATTGCCCCTTTCGGGGTGAAGACATAAATCTCATCGGGAAACAGGTCCGTCTTGACGTGCTCAATAAATTCCAGGGAGTTGCCGGCCTGTTTCTGCATATCCAGGAGGTCCTGTACCCACTGCCGGGCGCGAATATGGCCCTGGTTGGGTGAATCTTCTGCAGATTTATAAAGCCAGTGAGCGGCAATACCGTTGCTGGCCATCTTATCCATCTCTTCGGTGCGAATCTGGATTTCAATCGGCACGCCATGCATGCCAAACAGCGTGGTGTGCAGTGACTGGTATCCATTTACCTTGGGTATGGCAATGTAGTCCTTGAATTTGCCTGGTACCGGCTTGTACAGGCTATGAACCACGCCGAGGATGCGATAACAGGTATCGACTTCGTCGGTGATAATCCTGAAGGCAAAAACGTCGGTAATTTCCCGGAAAGAGAGGCGTTTTTCCTTCATCTTCTTGTAAATGCTGTAAAGATGTTTCTCTCTGCCAAGCACTCGTCCGGGCATATTTTCCCGTTTCAGGCAGGCTGCGAGAGCTGACTGGACCTGGCTGACCAGCTCCTTTCGATAGCCGCTGACATTCTTGACGGCGGCATTAATTCGCTGTGAGCGCAGGGGATGAAGAATCCTGAAGCCACGTTCTTCAAACTCCAGGCGTATATCGTGCATGCCCAGGCGGTTAGCAATCGGGGCATAAATTTCCAGGGTTTCACGGGCAATTCGTTTTTGCTTGTCTGGGGGCAGTACATCCAGTGTGCGCATGTTGTGCAGGCGGTCGGCAATTTTTACCAGAATAACCCGAATATCCTTGGCCATGGCCAGGGCCATTTTCTGGAAGTTCTCTGCCTGGGCTTCGGCCCGGGTGCTAAACTCAATCTGGTTCAGCTTACTGACGCCATCAACCAGGTTGGCTACGGTTTCGCCAAACTGTCCCTCAATGGCGACTTTGTCGATACCCGTATCTTCGATGACATCATGAAGCATGGCAGAGATGAGACTCTGGTGATCCATGTGCATGTCGCGGAGAATTTCCGCAACGGCGAGGGGGTGAGTGACATAGGCTTCGCCACTGCGACGTACCTGGCCATCATGGGCCTGCTCTGCATAGAAGTAGGCGCGACGCACAAGATCGACCTGAGCCTGGCCCAGGTAGTCATTAAGATCGTGTGCGAATGCGTCAATAGTGGTCATGTCTATTTCCTGACACTATTGATGGGGTCAATTGTGCGGTGAATCAATGTCGGCTCAGAGGGAGTCTGCCGACGGAAAGGCCGGACCGCCAGGGCGGACCGGCTTGACTGTGGATCAGGACTCTTCGTCTGCACCGTCAACATCGGAAGGGGCGGCTTCAGCCTGTTCCTGCCCTTCTTCCGGAATTAGCACCGCGTCCATGGCCTCTTCAATAGAGATGTCATTTTTCTTGGCAGCTTCAACTGCTTCAAGGGACTCTTCGGCTTCTTCTTCAGGAGTATCAGTCAAAATGGATGCGTCTACAAGACCATCAGCCACTTCGCGCAGAGCGAGTACTGTTGGCTTATCATTATCTTCATCCACCAGGGGGTCCTTACCGCCTGTCTGGATCTGGCGGGCGCGCTTGCTGGCAATCATTACCAGTTCAAAACGGTTTTCTACTTTATCCAGACAATCTTCAACAGTGATACGGGCCATAGTGTTTGTTACCTGTAATAGGAATTTGCAATTTTAAAGGTGGCGGATTCTTCCTGCTCACCGGGGCCGGGCATTATAAAGGCACATCAGGGGCAAGTCTATTCCTCCTAACACGAAGTAAAGACAGGCCAATGGCCCTTAATTTCGGTTCACGAGGCTGTCCAGCAGGGCTCCGAAATTTTTCTGCTGACGTTCCCGGGTCAGGGCAGATCCGCGGATCACGGCTTTCAGGTCATCCAGGGCAGTCTCGAAGTCCTCATTAATGACGATATAGTCGGCCTGCCCGTAGTGGGAGATTTCATTGACGGCTTCCGCCATGCGTTTTGCGATTATCTGGGTATCATCCTGGCCACGGTTGGTAAGACGGTCGTGAAGGGCCTCAAGAGATGGAGGCAGTATAAAAATACTTACCGCATCAGGAATCAACAACTGGATTTGTTCGGCGCCCTGCCAGTCAATCTCCAGGATGACATTCCAGCCGGCATCCAGACGCTCTTCTACCCAGGCCTTTGACGTGCCATACAGGTTTCCGAAGACTTCGGCGCTTTCAAGAAAGGCGTTCTGTCTGCGCATCTGCTCAAATGTATCCACCGTGGTGAAATGATAATTCTTGCCATCCTCTTCGCCGGGACGCCTCGGCCGGGTAGTATGGGAAATGGAAACGCATAGCCGGTGCCTGCTGTCACCGTCAGTCTCGAGAAGGGCATTGACCAGGCTGGTTTTTCCGGCACCGGAGGGCGCGGATATCAGGAAAAGGTTTCCCTGGTTCATTATTGAAAGTCCCCCGACAAGCTAATCAGCGCTGCATCATTCAATATTCTGTACCTGTTCACGCATCTGTTCGATTAATACCTTCAGCTCTACGGCATTGAGTGTGGTTTCAGTGACCACAGCTTTGGAGCAGATGGTATTGGCCTCGCGGTTCAATTCCTGCATGAGAAAATCCAGGCGTCTGCCAACGGGCTCTTTTCTGGAAAGTATCAGGCGGGTTTCCTTGACGTGGGCTTCGAGTCGATCAATTTCCTCACCAATATCGGCTTTTTGCATGATCAGTACCAATTCCTGCTCAAGACGACCCGGTTCCACATCTGTTTCCAGTTCCCTGATCTGTTCTTTCAACCTGTTTTGTTGAGCGGTAAGTATTTCAGGTAGTGATGTACGAATCTCCTCTACTATGCTGCTGATAGCTTCCAGTCGGGTTTCAATGGCGGCTTTCATTTCAGCGCCTTCGCGGGCCCTGTGTTCAGTAAGAAGTGTGAGTGCTTCCCGGAACAGGGATAGCGAGGCTTCTTCTATTGTTTTAGACTCCTGCTCCTGTTCCTGGATTACTCCAGGCCACTTGAGGATTTCCAGCGGACTGGCACTGCCGTTGGTACCAGTCAGCTCACTGACTTTATTCAGGGTTTTGCCCAGCTGGCCAAGCAAAACCTCATTGACAGGAATCTGGCCATCGCTGACAGTGCTGGGCAGGTACTTGAGCTGGGCTTCTATCTTGCCCCGGCTCAAGGTATTGCGCAGCAGGTCGCGTAACCCTGTTTCCACAGGGCGGAATTGTTCAGGAAGCCTGAAGGCAGGCTCAAGATAGCGATGATTGACTGAACGGATTTCCCAGATCAGGGTACCCCAGGGATAGTCGCCCTGTTTGCGGGCAAAAGCGGTCATACTGCGTGTCATAAAAAAGGCCAGGTGTGTCGCAACTTGAGTGGAAACGAACTATAGCGGATTTGTTATTCATTATAAAATAAACGGCTTAATGCCCGGCCTTATCCGGTTTTGATTAATCGGGTGTTGTCCGGAATGTCACCGACACAACCAGAGGTAATGATGTCAGAAGTAAAACGCCCCAGCGGCAGAGCACCACAGGACTTGCGCGATATTAAATTTACACGGAACTTTACCCGCCATGCAGAGGGTTCAGTACTGGTGGAGTTTGGAGACACCCGAGTGATATGTACTGCTTCCGTGGAGGAAGGGGTACCGCGATTTCTCAAAGGTAAGGGCCAGGGTTGGGTGACGGCTGAATACGGTATGTTACCCCGTTCCACCGGCAGCCGGATGGATCGCGAAGCAGCACGCGGAAAACAGGGTGGTCGCACTCAGGAAATCCAGCGTCTGATCGGTCGTTCCTTGCGGGCCGCGGTGGATATGAAGAAGCTTGGTGAGAACACCATCAAGATTGACTGTGACGTGATACAGGCAGATGGCGGTACCCGGACCGCATCAATTACTGGAGGCTGCGTTGCCCTGGTAGATGCTATTAAATACATGCAGGGAAAAAACCTGGTCACTGAAAGCCCCCTGCAGCAAATGGTCGCTTCCGTTTCTGTTGGTGTGTATAAAGGCACTCCCGTGCTTGATCTTGATTACCCCGAAGATTCCTCAGCGGAAACGGACATGAATGTTGTCATGACTGATAATGGCGGTTTTATTGAAATCCAGGGGACCGGTGAAGATGGTGAGTTCAGTCTTGATGACCTGAACGCCATGATTGATCTGGCCAGGCATGGCATTACACAATTATTTGATAAGCAACATGCCATTCTGGCGGAATAATTGACTTAACCCGTTCTAAAACGGGTCGGATCAGACCTAACAAAAATACAGGAAATAGCGTTTGTCATGCAGGATTACCAGAAAGCCTTTTTAAATTATGTCACTGAACATGAGATTCTACGGTTTGGAGAATTCACCCTGAAATCCGGTAGGCAGAGTCCCTACTTTTTCAATGCGGGTCTCTTCAATACCGGTGCTGCCCTGGGATTTCTCGGTTCCTGTTATGCGAAGTCAATCAAGGATTCGGATGTTGATTTTGATGTAATTTTTGGTCCTGCCTACAAGGGAATTCCGCTGGCTTCAGCAGCTTCAATTGCTTTTTATCAGGAATTCAAGCAGGATATTCCGTGGTGTTTTAATCGCAAGGAAGCCAAGGATCACGGGGAAGGCGGCAATATTGTAGGCTCTCCTTTGAAAAACCGTGTGCTGGTTATAGACGACGTCATAACTGCTGGCACAGCCATCAGGGAAACCATGGAAATTATTGAAGCGGCAGGTGCAAGTGCTGCCGGCGTTGTGGTTGCCATGGATCGCCAGGAAAAAGGCCAGGGGCAGCTATCAGCCATTCAGGAAATTGAGCAGGAGTTTTCCATTCCTGTCGTCAGCATAATCAACCTGCAGCAGATAATTGATTATCTCGGGCAGGAAGGCAACGAGGCGATGGCGCCATTCTTGGGCAGCATGAAGGCATACCAGGAACAATACGGAATCTGAAACAGAGAAAAGAGCAGCATGCATTTTCACAAACTCACCACAATCCTATGGCTCTTGTTATTTGCAGCACTGCCAGTGCATGCTGCCAATATCTACAAGTATTACGATTATGAGGGTCGTGAGATTCTGGGATCCCAGGTGCCGGCTGAATATGTCAAGAATGGTTACGAGGTCATCAATGAAAGGGGGCAGGTCATACAGGTTGTCCCCAGAACTTTGACAGATGAAGAGCGAGCAGCACAGGCTGATACTCTAAATCAGGAACAGCTGGCAGAAGAGGCACGACGGCAACAGGAAGAAGATGACCGGCTGCTGCTTCGTCTCTATCGAACTCCTGAAGAGGTTGTCAGGCGTCGTGACAGCACCATTGAAGAACTTGATGCCCAGGTTTCAGTGCTATCAGCTCTACTTTTATCTGCTGAGGAGAAGTTTCAGGATCTTCAGGCCAGGGTCGATAGTGCTGAGAGTGCTGGCAACGAAGTGGATGAGAGTTTCAGCGTCAGTATGACTCTGCTCTTGAGGAAAGAGACCGGTTGGCCAGACAGGTAGCTCGCATCGAAAATGAAAAAGTTACTACGATTGAGACGGCAGAAAAAAACATAGCGCGCCTGAAAGAGCTGTTGAACCTCGAGTAAATGCTAGCTGCCGGGACGACGAAACAAATCCTGGTTAAGTAACTGCCACTGTTCAGCCCAGCTTTCCGTTGGTTTGACGAAAAAATCCGTTCTGACATACTGGCTGATTTTCCCTTCGATTAAGGTCAAAAGCAGATTTGAAGTGACTGTAGCAGTCATCCTTGTACGAAGCCCTTCCTTGATCTCGGCTTCACGAAAAACCTGTTTCAACTGGGTATCCAGACGGTTGTAGACCTGGCTGGCACGGTCACGAAGCCGCTCGGTTTCTCCGACCAGGGCATCCCCGTTAAGCACGCGACTGATGCCCGGGTTTTTTTCCGCGAATGTCAGAACCAGAAGAATTATCTTTTCACACTGAACGAGTGCTGATGAACCTTCACCGAGAATTCGGGTAATGCGAGAGAAAAGAGTTTCTTCCATGAAATCGATCAGTCCCTCGAACATTCGGGCTTTACTTGGGAAATGCCGGTAGAGTGCTGCTTCCGACACCCCTACTTCGGCAGCAAGCGATGCCGTAGTAATACGACCACCGGGATTGTTTTCAAGCATCTGGGCCAGGGCTCTCAGAATAGCTTCCTTCTTGGCCCCTTTTTCTCTTGCTGCCATGTGGATATCCCCTCTTTTTCAGTTGAGTGTGGCAGAGCCGGTTTTCTGCTTGTTGGTAATGAGTGTGCCGATACCTTCGTCGGTGAAGACCTCAAGTAGCACGGCGTGTGGAACACGTCCGTCGATTATCTGGGCACTGGTGACACCGGAGTTAACAGCATCCAGGGCGCAATGAATCTTGGGCAGCATGCCACCATGGATTGTGCCGTCATCTATCAGGTTGTTGACCTGCTCTGTGGTCAACCCCGTCAGGACATTACCGTCCTTGTCCTGAACCCCTGAGATATTGGTAAGCAGAATCAGTTTCTCGGCCATCACCATCTGGGCTACCTTGCCGGCTACGATGTCAGCATTAATGTTGTAGGAAGCCCCCTGTTCATCTGCTCCGATTGGCGCGATGACCGGAATAAAGTCACTGCCCTTGATCATTTCAATGATGTCCGGGTTCATGCTTTCTACTTCACCCACATGGCCGATATCAATGATTTCCGGAGCATCCATCTCCTCGGTCTTGCGCGTGACCTTCATTTTATGTGCCCGAATAAAATCCCCGTCCTTGCCGGTAATACCTATGGCCTTACCCCCGTTCTTGTTGAGCAGGCTGACAATTTCCTTGTTAACCAGGCCACCGAGGACCATTTCCACCACGTCCATGGTGGCAGCATCAGTGACGCGCATGCCGTCAACAAAGTGTGACTTGATATCCAGCTTTTCCAGCAGGGAGCCGATCTGGGGCCCGCCACCGTGAACAACGATGGGGTGCATGCCAACCAGTTTCATGAGGACAATATCCCGGGCGAAGCTATTTTTCAGCTCCTCATCAATCATGGCATTGCCCCCATACTTGACCACAACGGTTTTACCGGTAAACCGTTGAATGTATGGCAGTGCCTCTGTCAGGACACTGGCAATATTTTTTGCAGAACTGAGATCAAGGGTCATTGGTCATCCATTGGCGATGTTTAGCAAATGCTCACTAACAATACAGACTACGAATTATAGGGCAAAGATGGGTTATCCCCAAGAAGTTCCGGTATGAACCTCAGAAGGTCAGGTCAAGGCTGGGAGCCAGAGAAGAGATGCCATGACGAAATTGCTGTTGAAGTTCATCAAGGGCGTCAGGGCTTTCGGCCTCAAAGCGCAGTACCAGGTTGGGCGTCGTATTGGAGGCTCTGACCAATCCCCAGCCCTTGTCAGTTTCCACCCGCAGGCCGTCAAGCCGGTTCATCCTTGCTCCCGGAATATCAAGCCGCTCTTGCAAGGTGGCCATGACCGGGAATTTTTCATTATCGCTTACCGGGATAAATATTTCCGGGGTACTGCAGGTGTCCGGCCAGGCCTCAAGAAGCCGGTCAGCATCCTGGCGGTTTGAGTCCATCAGCTCCAGAAAGCGTGCAGCAGTGTACATGCCGTCATCAAAGCCATACCAGCGATGCTGAAAAAATATATGGGCGGAGAATTCGCCACCCAACAGGCCGTTTGAATGATGCATTTGCTGCTTGACGAAAGAGTGCCCACTCTTGCACATCACTGGCACACCGCCCAGCTCATTCACCTGTTTGGCTACCTGTTGACTCGTTTTTACATCGAACACGATGCTGGCACCGGGGTTGGTTGGCAGGATGTCATTGATGAAGGCCAGTAACATGCGATCAGCATCAATGATTCGCCCTGAATGGCTAACCAGGCCGACACGATCACCATCACCGTCAAATGCAATACCCAGCATGGCGCCCTCTTCCCTGACTGCTGTTACCAGGTCTGCAAGATTTTC
>Ga0181576_10000653_pt1 | contig 25986 bp, 5 predicted proteins | sample 101ome_22_FD_132464 | JGI IMG/M metagenome (GOLD analysis project Ga0181576, IMG submission 132464) | Coastal salt marsh microbial communities from the Groves Creek Marsh, Skidaway Island, Georgia - 101412BT metaG (megahit assembly) | ecosystem: Environmental > Aquatic > Marine > Intertidal zone... | reverse complement strand
GAGAAGGGAAAGGGAGAGAGAGAGGGAGAGAGAGGGGGGGAGAGAGAGAGAGAGAGAGAGAGAGAGAGAGAGGTGGGGGGGAAATGCTGAAATGACGAAGGAAGGGGAGAGGGTCCCTGTCGGGGGACGCCCGGAGCCCCCATCAGACGATATAGACCGGCGACGGCAGCGCGGCGCACCGGCTCCCCGCCCGCCCGCTCATCCCGGTGCGTACACGTGGTCGCCCGCCTGATACATGGACCCTGAGTATCCCGTCATAAAAGGGAACTGGGGCGCCCAGATGGTCCAAACCGTGAAGAATCCCACCGCCAGAGGCCAGTAGGCCGTCGCGGCCCACCGAAAGGGCTTGGGCAGCCGAGTCCATCCGCACAGGGCGGCGGCGACGGCGAACTGGTTTCCCGCCTGGGCAAGGGGGTACGTGGGTGGCGGAGGGACATACTTGATGGCGCGAATGGCGTGGACGGTGGCGGTCGACGACGGGGACGGACGGTGCGGATCGATGGACGGAGATCGATCGATGGACCAACGGGCGGGCGGAACGACAGGTCGACGGACACGCGGACGGGCGGACGGGCGGACGGGCGGACGCGGAGACCGAGCGAATCCCCGCCTGGGACGCGACCAACAGGCCTAGCCAAAACACAAGGGTCCAAGTCGCGTACTTGTGATTCTCCCAGTCGAGGTCCAACCCCCCCAAACACCGCACGAAGTCGAGATCTCCCCCCGTCTCCGCGGTCCGATCCAGACAAAGGACGCGGGGATAGTAGACGACCGCGACAAAGACGGGCAGTGCTGCCGCGACGAGGGCGACGACGGCCCCGAGGGACTCGATCGCGGCACGCCACCAGGGAGGGTGGGCCGCGAGGGCGTCTTGCGGGGGATTTCCCGGGGGGGTCGTGGGGAGGGAGGCGGCGGTGCCGACATCGTCGTCGACCGGGGATCCGGCGGCATCAGAGGCGGCCGCCTCGGCGACGGGGCCGGGGGGGGGAGCTGGGCGGCCGGGGGTGGAGAGGGCCAGTGAGGCCTTCCCGGCTAATTCGGGAGCGAACGAGGCGGACATTTTGCAAAAAATGTCTGATGCGAGGAAAGCGGGGGATACGGGTGAATCAGTAGGGGCGCGGCGCCCGGGGGCGGGAAAAGGGAGTGCTAGAGCGCGCGCTCGGCTGAGCTCCACCGGATCGACCGGGCCGCGGTGGTCGACGCTAGTCATCTTAGATGAAGAAATCGTCGTCTAAGACCATAGAGGAAAAGAGCAAGAAGTACTGCGAAAATAAGCCGGGGCACCCGGCCGTGACCGCTCTCCGGCCGATGGGGCTCCGCGGCTCTCGCGGCACGACGAGGCTCCTGCAGAGGGTTGCGGAGATGGGATGAGATAAATACTTGCCTGTACACTCACGTGGACAGCGGGTTTCACGGCAATGCGGCGGGAAGGGGCGGGGAACAGGGAAGAGCGGCAGGCGCGCGTTCGAGCACCCAGCGGCCGAACCCCGGCCCGCCAACACCAGACACCGACCCTCTCTTCTCACTCCATGTCCGACCCCGACCCCGACCCTGACCCGCTCTCGCTCGACGACGACGACGACGACGACGAGTCCCCGCTCCGCGCCGACCCGACGGATTGTCCGATGGACCGGTCCGACCGCGGACCCCCTGAGGCGCCCGCTGTCGCTCCCTCCCACCGGCCCGTCGACTGATTCCACACTTTCCGACCGCCCGTCGCCGGGTCCTTCGGCGCGGCACCCCTCGGACGTGGATGCGTTCCACCGTCCCGTGTCCCTCTGTTCCGAATCCCTCCCTTGACCACCCGCTTCTTTTTCTCGATCCCCCCGGCGACTGGGGCCGCCGCCGCCGCTCGCCTCTTATCCCCACCCTTGGGGGCGGGTGCGGGGGACAAGGCGCCTCCGCCTTGCGCCGACGGGCCCGGCCCCGGCGGCCCCGGCGCCCCCCCCCCCCTGGTCGGCGTCGCTCGGGCACGGTGGGCACCTGGGGCCCTCTCGAAGGAGAGGTCTGCGGGGTCCGTCCACACCCCGCGGGCCCCAGACCAAACGAGCTTGGCGCCCGTGTCGGGGCGCGCCGGGGCACGGCCGGGCGGGCGCGGCGCGCCGGCGTCGGCAGCGCCGTCAGTGGAGGGGGGGGAGGACCGTGCCGCGACAACGGCCCCGGCCCCGGCCTCGGCGGCCGCCGAGCATCTCTTGATAGCGAGGTCCCCCGCGGCGCGTAATGTCGCCGCCACGATCTTGAGCTCCCGCTCGGAGGGTTTGGGGAACACGGGGAGCCACTCCCCGGTGGCGCGGAAGGAGTCGATTCGGTGGATGAGTCGCAGATTGAACCTGTGGTCGGGGTTCCAGGAAAATGAAGGGGAGAGCGTTGGGGGGCGCGGCGGACGGGCGGGCCGGCCGAGCCCAGGCGGAGAGGCTGCGAGACGCGACGCAGCGCCCGCCCCGCAGCGCCCGCCCCACTCGCAGGACTCGTTCGATGACGACGTGGCGCTCGCAATCGATGTCGAGATCCTCCTCCATCGCCTTTCTTTGGGAGCGTGTATCTGTGGCATGGAGAGAGCGCGCGGGAGACTCCCTCACCTGTCTCGGCGAGGCCATCGGGGGGTCGAGCGGTCGAGGGTAGCAGAGTCGGCAGGTACCACTAACCTTCTCTCCCTCTATCCACGCCACCATCTCTCTCTCTATCTCTCTTTCTCTCTCTCTCTCTCTCTCTCTCTCTCTCTACCTCTCTCTCTCTCTCTCTAGCTCACTCCGGAGCGACGGCGTTGGCCGAACGCCCCGACCAGGGCCGCCGCTGCGCCGCCGCCGAACCCCCCTCGGGCGCGACTCCCCGCCGGGCCGCCGCGCTCGTCGGCCGGGCCGACCCTCCGCCGCCGCCGCCGCCGCCGTCGGACCCTCCGACCAGCAGCTCGGCGTCCGTCGTCGGCACCGTGCCCGCGTTCCTTCCGCGCGCGCGCCCCTGGGCGTACGCGTCGACGATGGCCGCCCGGGCAGCGCGGTGGCCCCGGCCCGACCGCCTCCCGCCGCCGCTGGCCGCCGCCGCAGTCCGGTTGGCCTTGACCCCCTGCCGCTTGGCTGCCGCCACGCCGTAGGCGCCGGGCACCGAGAGGAACTTGTACGAGTCCTGTTGAGGAGAGACGTCGAGGGGGGGGGGGGCAGGGGGGGGAGAGGGGCGGAGAGGGGGCGAGACGGGGGCGGAGAGGGGTGGCCCAAGGGGCGCAACACGGGGGCAGGGCCCGCGCACCCCCCCCTCCGCTGCCCCTCTTGTCTCGCCTGCTTCTTGAGGGCCCGCGCCGGGGGCCCTGGCTGCGGCTTCTTGGGCTTGACGAGCGGAGGAGGAACCAGCACAGGCTCCGGCAGAGGAACCGGCCCCGGCGCCTGCGGCAGCACCGCCGGCTCCTCGGGCTCAGGCTCGTCGCTCTCGCTCGACGACTCCTCCTCCTCCGATACCTCCTCCCAGCTGCTCTCGTCCTCCGTTTCCTCCTCCGAGGCCTCCTCCCACTCGTCGTACAGGCAGTCCTCGATCGCCAGCAGCTCGTCCAGAGGCAGCACCTGCCTCCGCGCCGCTTGCACCACGAGCGTCCGCGCCGCCTTGAGGTTCATTCGCGTCATCACGATCTTGCGGCTCGCCGGCACGCCCAATGAAGTAAGGACATCGCCATGCTCGTGCAGCAGAGCGCTCATCATGGCGTTGCGCGACATGTACCACCGGCGCTCGCGGTGCCGCACGATCCAGGCGGGATCAGCGGCACGGATGCGTGGCACGTAGTCGACCGAGTCGAAGCCGACGCCCTCGAAGGCCTCCTCGAACATGAACTCGAGTTCGTCGGGGGCGTAGGCGCCCAAAATGGGCCAGTCTTGGAGGCTCTGACCCAGCGTGTGGTTAAGCCACCGGTTGGCATACTTCTTGACCACGACGGAGTCGTCCTTACCGCGCGCCGCGCGCTTGATCTCGGCAGATATGGCCTTTTTGAGCTTGGAATCCTTGTCCAAGAAGGGGAAGATCTTCTTGACGAGGACAGGGATGGCGGCCACGACACGGTGGAACAGCGACCAGTTGCCAAAGACCTGAGAGAGGACGTTGATTGCCATGACGCAAAAGAGAGCGACGCCCATTCCGGAGCCGAACCGGAGCCGATCGTTGGCAGCCGTGAGGAAGGAGAGGCCGAGGTGGGTGAGGAAGAGCAGCGTGTAGGTGATGAGCTCCAGCAGACTGCCGAGCGACTCAAAGAACTGGTCGATGTCGAGGGTACACGGCTGGACCCACGCGTTGAACGCAAAGACAAAGACGAAGAGGCCCGCCATGAGGCCCGACCGGACAACCTCGTTCATCATGCCGCGGTATCCCGCGAGGACGCAGAAGGCGACGCTGGTGCCGAGGCGCCAGGCCATGGTGAAGCACTTGACGTAGCCCGCGGTGGGGGAGCGGCCGTGGATGGCGTCGTAGTTGAAGGGGACGAGGACGCCGCGCTGGAAGCGGGAGGCAAAGGCGTTGATCTCGAACGTGCACCCAACACGCATGACAGCAGGACCGCCAAAGACGGTGAAGATGGGGCCAAAGCGGTCGAGCATGGCCTTGCCCTCGGCGTCGCGGGCGTTCCACGCACCGACGGGCGTCGCACGGCCGATGCCAAGCCACCCGAGCCGGCCGTTGAAGCGGGGACGCACGCCCGCCTTGCGCATGGCCTCAACCCGCGCAAGCTCGCGCTCGCGGATTTCAAAGTAGATCGTCCGGTCCATGCTGTCGCTGAGGACCTGCGTTGTGTACATCAGATAGAGGCACACGGCAATAACGGGCATGGGCAGGACAACGAGGATGATGATGGCCAGGAGGACGCCGGCGTAGGAGCCAGACGTGAAGAGCATGCCGGCCGAGAGGGCGAGGATGGGCGCCAGGAAAATAGACATCCAGAGCTCCATGTTGGGGAAGGCGAGGAAGCCTTGCAGGGGCTTGGCCCGCCGCATGGACAGGAACGCGATGACCCCATGGATGCTGGTGAGGATAATCATGAAGGCGATGGAGTAGAAGACACGGCGCATCACAGTGCGGGCCTCGGTCTCCTGGAGAGTCAAGAAGTCCTCCGGGACAAGGGGCGCTCCTGCGCTGTCAGCCGCATCGGCGGCCTGCGCGCGCCGGCGTCCGTCGAGAGGCGAGGCGGGCCGCTGCGTGCGCGAGACGGCGCCGACCGGGCCGGCGACGAGGGACGCCGCGCGACGGCGCGGGGCAGCGTTGGGCCAGACAGCACGCAAGGCGTCGGCGATGAAGCCCTCGCGGACGATGCGAGGCCGCGCGTCGATGAGGGCGTTGGACGTGATCAGATGGAGGTCGCCCTCGGTCAATGACTGAAGGTGCCGCACAAGGAGCCGCGGCGCGTTTTCCGCGAGGGGCGACTCGCGAAGATGCCTCGCGAAGGCTGCCGCTGCGTCATCACCCCGCGCCTCGAGTGCAGCAAAGTAATCTTCGAGGCCATCCGACTCGCCCAGTCCACGTACAACTGGGATGCCACGCAGGCTCCGGCGGAAAGTCACCATGAACTCATCGGTGTTGTCACCGTCGGTGCCGTCGCCAGCCATGGGCAAATTCAATGAATACAAGTTGAGGCCGTTGGTCAGGGCAGTGCTGAGGGACGATGTCTCCTCGGGGAAGGCGTTGGATGACGCGTTGCTGCGGGCGTACGTCGCTAGACCACCCGTGACGGCAAATGCGATGTTTCCTTCGGTGCGGATGCCGCCCCAGACTAGCGCAGCGCCAGCCACCGTCGACGTCGCCGTCGTTACCGTCTCGGGGTTCACGTAAACGAGCTCGAAGTATAGGGCGAGCTCGGTCTCGTTGTTCCCGTTGCCAAACGCGTCCGTCGTGGCACACGCGGGGAACTTGATCGTCAGTGTCCCAGGCTGGTCGGACGTGAAGGAGAACTGCATCTGCCCCTTAGTAAAGTCGTAGGCCACGTCAGCGATGGGCGCGTAGCCGATAACCCCGTCCGACTCGTCCGTCGCGACGGGCACGGCGACCTCGGAGTCCGCAGATGCGTCCTGCCACGTCCACTCGAGCGCCGAGTAGAGATCCCCCTTGGTGCCGACGACCAACTCGTCGAACACGAGGTCGAGCCCCACGGTCGTTGTGATGTACTTGCCCGTGACGGTGTCGTAGAGGATCGGGACCTGGCTCGCGCTAGGGCTTACCGGGTCGATGTCGGTGCGACGGAGGAGGGCAGTGGGAGGCAACGTGTCGACCACGACGGTTGCGGGCCGCTCGATGTTTGACATGCTGGACGACGGATAGTCGACGAGTTGACACAGCGGGCACTGAGCAACGATATCGGGGTTGGTCCGGAAGTCGTAAAGGTTGCTCTTGATGAGCTGCGAGGCCGGGTTGATCCCGACACTTGCAGGACCCTCGTAGTTCTCCTCGATTGTGAGGAAGAGCAGGTACTGGGTGAGCCCACCCTCGAGGTGGTTGGGTGAACAAGACACCCCGTCGAAGGAGCCCTCCCCGTCGAGGTTCGCGTTACAGCCGTCCGTGTCGAAGTAGGGTACGACGGGAGAGTCGTAGAAGGTCGCTCCATCGTCGTCGAAAAAGGCGAGCGTTTGGAATTGGCCGAAGCCGCCATAGCCGCGAGAACCGTAGCCCGTGCTCGACCGCCGGCGGAACGGGGCGAGGTCGTCCTCGGCGAAATTGTCGCTCTTGGTCAGGGGGGCCAGCCGCCATTTGTAGCCAATCAACGAGAAGTCGGCCTTGGTCAGGACACCATGAAGGGTCTCCGGCCGCTGGGGGTCGAGGGATTCGACAAAAGTCTTGTCGTCGCCGCATGTCGAGCAGTGGTAAGTCTTGCCCGTGGGGATGGGCACGCTAGACGTGAAGAGGAAGACGACGTCGCGCGGAGAGACGCCGCAAGTGGGCTCCTCCTCCCCCTGGAGGTAAAGGGTCTGCGCGACAGGGGCGTCGCACACCGACACGGGGGACGACAAGACGCCGCTATCTATGCCCTCGACGTGGTAGCCCCGGATCGGTTCGAACGTGGCCCCATAGGCCTGGAAGGCGTTCTCGCCGCTGTAGCGAGCGGCCTCCATGGGCGCACCCGTGAGGGGCGTGGAGCAGGCTGGCAAGAACTCCTCCCACACGTCGGGGATCCAGATGGGCTCGATCACAGCAGGGGGCTCGGCTGGGGGGGGGGGCGAGACGACGGCGACTTCAGGCTCTGGCACAGTGGGGGGGCTGTAACAGATGGCCGCATTGTCGTCGAGCGTCCTCGGGCAAGACACATTGGCAGCGTCGCCATGCCAGATCCAGAGACGGCCGTGGTCACGCTCGCGGAGGTTGCGGACTCCTGTCGCCGGCTCGTTGATGCCATTCCCGTACACATCGACGGTCTGCAGAATGTCATATCCGGGCCCGCCAGCAGCCTGCACGGCGCTATTGTCCGAGACACCGACCGAGTAACCTAGACGCGAGCCCCAGTTGGTCACCCCATCGATCATGTCGTCCGGATGACTGTAGGCGTCAGAGTGGAGGCGCACCTCGCTGGCGTTAGTCCAGACGTTGGAGGCATCGCGCTTGTACATGTAGGCCGAACCGCCCGACGTGACCTCGCCCCCGCAGTCTCCCCACCCGGTGGTGCTATCGCACGCCGCCGTGTAGACGCTAGCAGCATCAGTGAGGCGCCGGCCCGCATCGTTGTCGCTAAAGGTGAAGTCGAGCTTGGGTGCGCCCACGACCATCACAGACCCGTCAGCATTAAGGTCGATGGAGAAGCCAAACATGTCTCCGTCGGGGTTGCTCGGCCACGTGCGCTGGCCTTCGGGGTTGGGCCATCCAGCAAAGCCGTCGGTTGCAAGAACAGTGTCCCGCGCTGCAACGCCGGCAGACTCCGTGTTGTAGACATGTGCAGCGCCAACATGGAGCTCCCACATGGGTGCGCTGTCGTTGAGGATCTGGTCCGAGTATGACCAGAACTCCGAATCGTTGGGCATTGGCCGCTCGACCATGAAACCGGGCGCGCCGACGGCCATAACACCGCCGTTGAACGAGAGGTCAACGGCATGGCCAAAGGCGTCGCCGAAGCGGTCCCCGGTATAGAGCTTGGAGAACCGGAGGTCACCTGGGACGGTGAGGGGGGTCTGGCCGTCTAGGGCCGTCTGGTAAAAGTGGACGGCTCCCGTGGCCTCGCTGGCAAGGGGTGCGCCAACAGCGAGGCGAGAGCCGTCGAGCGACACCGAGAGGTCGAGGCCAAAGAGGGAACCGGGAGCAACAGGCTCGGAGTCGACGCCCGTGACGTCGATGACCCCGGCATGGCTCCACCCAGACGCCCAATCCTCCACCCCATCGGCAGCCACAGTGACGGCAGCCGACTCCCACCGGAAGGCCTCAACACGATCCGCGCCGGGACTGCCCACCCAGAGCACAGAGGCGTATTCCTCGGTCTCGGTCGAGGCATCAACTGTGCCGTACGTGATGCCAGTGGACACGCCGAAGAGGGCGTTTGCCTGAGGCGTCTTGGCCGTGAGGACAGCCGCCGGATGCAGCACGCCTTCCGATGCCAGGTCGTACGTGAAGAGGTAGACAGCACCCGCATTGGGCAACCCGTCGACCGACGACCGCGGCGCACCGACGGCAATGACGCGTCCACCTCGGGTCGGGGACCCCAGTCCGTGCTGGGCTGAGATGGACCCATGCTGGCTGCCGAGACCGCTCGGGCAGACCTCGGCGCCATCAGTTGAGACGAGGGGGAATGCCCCTCCTGCCTCAGGGGCGCAGCCGGCGGGTCTGTAGAAGGCCTCAAGCTCAAACTCGTCGACGCCCGACGGCCCTGCTGACGTCCACCGTTTGAGGAGCCACACCGACCCAACGCCATAGGTGTCCTCAGCAGCGCCCACGACGATCCACTCACCACGCTGGCCGGGGCTGTTCGAGACGACGGTGTTCGATGCTCCGTAACGAATGATGTATTCGAAATCCCCATTCTCCGGGATGGACTGGGGCTCTGCCTGAGGCACAGCGACTCCATTGCCGTCGATCGTGTCCGGGTCCGGGAGCGGAGTGGTCGATGGCGGGCGCTTCGGGGGCGGAGGCGGAGGCGGAGGGCCCGTCTGCACAACGCCCATCTTGACTTCTCCGAGGCCATAGTAGCACGCGTCAGTTCCGGGTTCTGACGCGCAGTCGGCGGGCACCGATTCCGGCACGGCCCAGAGGTCATACTTGGTGTTGGGCGTCAGACCCGACACGCCGGCGCCACCGTTGATCGGCTGCCCGTTGATGTCAGTGGCCGTACCTGTTAACGTGCAGACCCCGTCGCCGTCTTCATCATCAGCGTCGTGGCACGTCCCGCCCCCTCCCAAGAGGCTCACAACGGGCAGATCGCAAATCGGTGAGTCATCAACGTCGCCATTGGCAAGATCCTCGCATGCCATTATCTGCCACCAGGAGGGCGCGTTGGACCCATGGGGCAGCAGAATCCAGAAGGTTTCGGCCTGCTTGTCCGTGGATAGCTCCACATACACCGAGTTCCAGGGCAGCTCGGCCGTGCTTGCAAACGCGGAGCCGTCCTCGAGTGTCTGCTCGATCAGCGTGATCTGGGGAGCCACCGGGTCGTATGGGAGGCGATCCGTCCGACCCTCGATGATCTCGACGCTGACGAGGGGCGCACCGGAGTACGTCGCGCCGGCAGGGTCCGTGTCACCGTCCACAAGGCCGACGACGCCGCCATTCTGGATGACGAGGTAGGTGTTGTAGCATGTGTCGGGCTGAAGACCATCGAATACCATCCCCTGGACCTCGCCAAAATTGGTCGTGACGACGCGCGCCGCGAGGAAGTCGTGAGGGGAATTGCACGCGGCGTTGGTCGGTGGGTCACTATACTGGTTGGGGGCTTCCACGTTTTCAAATGAGATCCACGAGTTCTCCGTGTCAGTATTGTTCTTGTCGTACACGCCGTTGTTGTATATCGACCCGCCCGCTTCAAGCTGAGGGTCGTGCGCGCAAGCCACGACGCTGTCGATAAAGGCTTGGTCCAATGGATCGACCACCGCCGCATCGCAAGGGAGCAGCGCCACGGCGACGGTGCCATCGACCGACGTTGTTAAGGTCGTCCCGATGGAGTCAGTGTCGGTCGTCGAGGCATCGTGCCATCCGTTGACGCGCGGCGGGTCCGGGCCCGTCTTAAGCCGGTAGGGCTCGAGCACGAGAGCGTTGTCGGGGCCGAGACCTATCGTGTTGTCATTGCTGCTGTACGCCACCAGATAAAGATCGTAGAGTGTGTCTCCCACGAGAACGAGGGGTTCTTCCGCTGTGCCTGCGGCCCGACCAATGATGGCGTCGGTACTGGGATCGCGCACCTTACAGTCAGCAAATGCGTCGCACGTCCACGACACCGTCACGTCGTGACCGTTGAGGACCTCACCAGCGACCGACGCGTCAGGGAGCGCAACCGTCCCAGCCGCCAGCGTAAAGCCGTGAGGACCAAAGCCGTTGTCGCAAAGCGTTACGACATCGAGATTGTCCACCTTGGCGAGGGCGCAGGCCTGAACGTCCTGCGCCGTCACGCCACCCGTCACGATGGGGTAACCACAGGAGTCGCGGCCCGGTGCAGGCGTCGACACCTCGAGGAGGACATACGCCACGGTGAGGTTAGGAGTGGCCTCGACGAAGTCCGTCCAACGGAGAGTGTCGTAGTCTAGACCCGTCTGGCGGAATCTGGTCTGCGTCCCGTCGACACAGACACCGTCGGCGACCGTGTCGGTGTCAGGCGCCTCAGGGTCGGCAGCGAGCGTCCGGAGGACGGTCGTCACGGCCTGACCGGATCCTTCCCAGACGTTCTCTGTCTGGCCGACTGCGGAGCCCGATTGGGGCACGAGGGTCCAGTGGTAGGCTGAGTTGGGCAGGATGGGCACGTAAGTCGGTTGGTCGTAGTACAGCCGCTCGTTGTCGACCGAGTCCTCCATCTGCATCAACGAGAGGCCCATCTCGGTCAGCGTGTCTGCATCGTACACACCGCATCGCACCATGGTCTTGGGCGGACTCGCATTGGAGAGATGGTTGGCTGCCAGGGCGAGTGACGTCCCGGCGTCCCGTCCGCACTTGACCACCTCCTGCCACGTGGGCACGGGTTCGCCCTCGAGGGTGAGGGCATAGAAGACGGTCGCTTCGGCAAACGAGTTGGTCTCGAGAGAGTAGTCGGCGTAGAAGTGATCGTGGTCCTGGCACAGGACGCCCTGACCGCAGCTGTCGCCAAAGTTCTGGTGCAGGTTATACACCACAGGCGCGTCGGGATCGTAAAGGGGACGTGTCTGCCCCGGGATGAAGAACCCATCGCCTTGGAGGGAAGCATCGTCGACGTCACGCGGGATGCCAATCAGATAGTAGGTCGTGTCGGGGACGAGCCCGCTGGCCGTGATGGAGAGCGCGTCCTGGGCCTCCTTTGTGCCGACCGTCGTGCCCGGTTGGTCGCCGAGGTCGACTACGATCGATCCGACGCCCGTGCACGTCGAACTACCGGGCCCAAATTCACGCTGGCAGTTAATGTAAGCAACATAAATTGCGAGATCCTCCGGAGAGGGATCGTCGTTACGCTGCACTACGATGTAGTCGGTGAAGGAGTTGTTGCTGTTATCGGTCGCACCGGGCGTCGAGACCGGCAGACCATCGTAGATGCCACCAACTCCGATTTCCGTCTCAAGCTCGATCTGGAATTGCCACTGGAGTTCGAACGACGAAGGCGCCGAGACGACCTCGCCAGACGGAATACCGTTCGACGCACCCCCGCTGGAGAGCCCCGTGTCTGAGACATACTGAGGGACTGGCGGCGGCAGTGGCTTGGTCACTGCATTGAACTGGGCAATTGGGCCCGTGCCAAGCCAGTTCACCAGGCCGACAAAGTCCCAGGAGGCCGTGTCGACGTTGGCGGCGTTGGCCGTCGCAGCTGCCGGAGTCATTGGAACCATCACGACGGTGTACTCTCCTTCATTGGTGCCGACAACCCGGTCGTCGAGGCCAGTAAACCAACCGTCCCGCAGCAATGCGTCCGTGCTCAGAGACTTGTAGTAGGCGTCGTCAGCATTGATGACGGCCTTGCCGCCCAGCAGGGAGCCCTCCCAGGCCGCACAGGACGCGTCAGCGGCAATGTTCCCATCGGCCCACTCGGCCGCACACGCCACGACGGCGGCGCGATCAGCATTGGTAGCGGCAACACCCACTGGGACGAGAATCCATGACACGGCTGTTGTCGCAACATCGTGCGGGGGCGATCGGATGGCCGTCTCAACGGCGTAGTACTCGAGGTTGGGGACGTTGGTCTGCTGCCCCGCGACAGTGGGGGCAGAGGGAGAGATGGGGGGCCGGACCGGCGGTTGGAACGTGTCATGGGTGAGGCCATCAGACCACACGGCATACTGACCCTTGGCAATCATCGCTTCGTCCTCATTCCGGAGAGCCACGGCCACCACCGTGTAGCGAGTGGGGGACGACGGGTTGGCGCTGAGAAGGTCGGGCAAGTCGGCGAGCCACTGCTCAGCAGACGGCACGGCAGCGGGCTGGCCCATCACAACCTTTGCGTCCTCGTAGACAGACCCAGCCAGGAGACCACTGCCACAGGAAGTCGGGTCGTTATAGCACGCAATCATCTGGTCGCGGAGAATATCCTGCTGGCTCGACACGCCGTCGACACCCTCCCAGTCTTCCGTGCGGAAGAGCGTCCACACGACATCGGCATCGTGCGTTAGCGCGAGGTTGGCTTGTGCCTCCGAGTAGCAGTCCGGGCAGGCGGTCACGAAGAACCCGTCGATCACAGGAGTCACCTGGACCTCCGACTGCACTGGCGTCTGGCGAACGTCGATGAAACCAGTGCACCCCGTGTTGCAGGCATCTGTGGCCGTGGCCGTGCAATCGCCCAGTGTCGAGCCCTCATCGGCACTGTTGGGGACGGCGACAACGTAGTAGTTGGCAGGATTGACATGGGGCTCGAGACCGGTAATGGTGACGACATGCGAGGTCACTACGGCCGTGACGTCGACGACGCCAGCGGCCACGGCTCCCGAGTAGGTCATGCCACCCTCTGACACCGACGCGCAGGGGTCATCGGGGCCACCGCAAGTGGCGAGCGAGGGATCAGCGAAGCAGGCTTGGCACTGGAGCGTCATCGTCGAAATGGACGTGGGCCACGACAGCAGGTCCTGCCCGTTAGCGTCCTTGTATAACCCAACGGTGGTTATCTGAGAAATGGGCACCACAACGTACGTGACCCTGAAATTACCCGGGTGATTGTCTGCACCCCACGTCCCGGGAGTGGCGTCCGCGAGCTGGAAGGAGAAGGCCGTCGTCGGGTCTTCTCCACCGGGGTTGGCCGTCTTGGATACCGTGATGGCGGGCAAGTAGTTGTCCGCGTCCCCCAGGGTCTCGGTATCGCACTGGGGTCCGTCGTAGTAGAGCGTCGTAAATACGTCTTTCGCAAACGCGCCAACGGCGTCGTCATCCCACACCTGAGTGAAGATCTCGTACTCAGTTGCAGGGGTCAGCCAGACAAGAGGGATGTCGTAGTTGCGGCTCTCATCGGGAACCAGGAGTGTACCGCAGCAAGTGCCCCGGGGCTCATCGTCAAGGTCGCCGCAGTCGCACGAGCCATCGGGATCGCCATTGGCATCAAGCCCGTCCGGGATCTTGTCAAGAGTGAAGAAGCAGGGGGCTTGCACACCCCCGGACGCCGGGTACTGGCTAGGCGGGTTGAAGGCCGGGTGGCTCACATCGAGGTCGTCAAAACTCGCCGGCTGGATGCACATCGTGACATTGCCCGGCAGGTTGTATGTCTGAACAACTTCAGATGAAGTGTCGGTGATGTCCACCGCCCACACGTCGCCCACGGGAATGTCGATCACCGGGGGATCGGGCGTCCTGAACTGGCCAACGAAGCGCGGACCGGGGGTGTCCTTCTCCCCAACTGGGACGGCAAACCAGTTGTAGTCGGTGCTGGGAGGGAAGTCTCCCACGTCAGGCATCTTCCAGCAGTAGCCCGTCGTCGGGAATCCGAGCTCAGCGGAGGTCGGGTCCGTCCACGCCACATCGGCACACGCAACAAGGTCATCGGCTGCGACGAATCCCGTCACGGCGCCAAACGTGTCATTGAAGTCGAGGCATCCGCAGGGCCCGCACGTCACTGGGTCCGTCCACAGGGTAGAATTGGTCACGGCACGCAAGTCGGCAATGGAGGGCGGGTCGCCATTGTTGCCCGTGCACGGGTGCAAGTTCGGGTCGTTCCCGGGGTCCTGGTCGAGAACCAGGGCCCAGTAGACGTCGGCAAGGACGTCGACGCGGGCGTAGAGGTCGCCCGTCGAAGGGTGGGCCACAGGCGTGTAGCTCATGGCAGCCTGGGACTCGTCCATCGTGAGGTCCTCCTCAAAGTTCGTGACGTGCGGGATGATGACGCCCGTGCGCGCGTCCTTGGGGTCGCTGGCCGCACCCGAACCCAGCCAGGCAGGGTCGAGACACTCTTGCCCCTCCATCGTCGTGCCATCGGGCAGCCAGCCAACGGAGCCGTCCCGCTGGGGGACGGCCACGACCGTGAAACAGTCGCCGTGCTCGAGCCCTGGAGCTACGACCTCAACAGTCGCCGCGGGGTCGAGAGGATCGCTGAACGTGACGGCCGTCAGGTCCACTGAGGTGCGACCGCAGACGAAGCGGCCTTGGCCACCCTCAGCCGAAGCGAGGGCGGCCTTGGTGTCAAGCTCACTTTGCGTCAGGTCACCATCAGGCGTCGCACAGAGGACGATGTCCTGCCACGACAGCATGTCGCTGGGGGCAGGGCTGGCGCACCTGTCCGCCCCGCTGTCGTAGTTGTTGAAGAGTGCCCAAGAGACGACGACGGGTCCGCTCGTGTAGTCGTCCTCGTTCGAGGTGACGGTGACAGTGAACGTGACCGAGTCGACATCGTTCTGGGGGCCCGATGGGTACGGGTTCGGGGGTTGAGGCGTGTTCTTACTGTCGACATTGACGACGACAGTCGGCTGGTCCGTCGGGCACGGAAGCGTCAAAAATACGCCCGTGGTCGGGGGGGAGTACCCGTCCGCGACATCCCGCGTGGAACCGTCGATCGGGTCAGGGTGCTGGGCGTAGGCCGTGACCTGATAGAACGTGTTCGGCGTGAGGTCTGGCAGGTAGAAGGACAGGTCGCTCTCCTTTCCGACGGCGAAAGCGCCACAAAAGGGCGGGGTGCCCGAAGAAGAGGAGAGAACGTCCGTACCATCGCCAGCTGCGCCGCGCGTGCAATCGAAGACCGTCTCGAGAGAGGGGGGCGTCGACGGGCAGTCGTGAGTCCCGTCCGACTTCTTGGCGCAAATTGTGACAAACCAGTGCGTGCTAGCCTGACAGTCGCAGTCGATGGGGTCGACGCTGGTGTCGCACAAAAACTCCGACGCGTCGAAGCACTTGTCGTTGGGCGCTTGGTCGACGGGGTCGTTCAGCCGGATATCGACGTCGGCGCTGTTCCATGTTGGGTGGGCCATCACGAAGTCGACCGTCATCACGTTGGGCGTCAACACGTCAAGGAAGGCCACGGGGCCAATCTGCTCAACACCGCTCCAGACGCCGTCAGTCTCGGTGCTCGCGGCAACCGTGGCAATGGTGTAGGACGTGTTGGGCCGGATGAGCGCTGGTCCCTCCACCCCGGCAGTCGCGCCGGCTACCTCAATGGTGACAGCGTCAGTGTCCCCGTGGGCGACGCCAGCGTCCGTGCCACACGCGATAATGTCGGCAGCGTTGATGCCGACGGGGTACGCGGGCAGGACGGGGCAGGCACCAGCGGTCGCGGCCTCAGCCGCCGCGCACTCGTTACGTTCGACACACGTCCTCATCAGGGCGGCCGTCACTTCATTCTGCGCGATCGTGCCCGCCGAGTAGAGGATCCAGTACTGATCGGAAGGCTCCTCGTCGTCATCGGCCTCGTGATTCGTGACATCAGGGTCTACGATGACGCCGGCCGACACACTGATCGAATCGTGTGTCGCGACGAGAGTGGACTCGACAAACGCAGCCTGGGGCGCAGTGTCGACTGTGACGAAGGAGCCTGAAATCATGGCGCCGGCTTCCGGAGAGATTTCCTCCACCCCGGAGCCCGGCCCGGAGCACGGCGCGACCTGAGGAATGGCGTAAACGGTGTAGGACCTTCCCTCGTCAAGACCTCCAAAGCCATTCGCCATCGGGACCACGGGGACCACCGGGTCGGCAGGGTCGACATCAACACATCCCGAGGGGGCGGCGGTGGCGGGATCATCGGCCATCATGATGACGTCGGCGTAGCTCGGGGCACTGTCGCTCGATGGAAGAATCACGTAGCGCACCGTGGTCCCCGTGCGACCGCCAGCGGGGTCCGCAACGGTACCCCCGATGGAGGGCACGACAAAGGACGGCGTAAGGGACGTCTCGGTGGTGGTGGCAGTCAACGTGACAAGCGGAATCCAGTCCGGCGTAGCCTGGTCCGCGGCGTCTGGGCTGCCGAAGTTGGGCACAGTCAGATCAGAGCAGTCAACGCCGGCGCTGGCGGTGAGAGTCAAGGGGACCCAGGTCGCCACGTCATCGGCAGGGCAGCTGTCAATGCCATCGACGGCGAAGGTAGAGACCACAGGGATGGCGACGAGGGTGTAGCTAGCCTCAAGGGGCAGCCCCGGGACGTCAACTGCGAAACTGTCTCCATCGTTCTGGTCCGAGGCCTTGGGTCCAACGTAGCACTGGGTGGCAGTGGTGCACGTCGCAGGACAAGCCGTCCACCCCGGCGCGGGCCAGGCTGTCTGAAGGAGGCCCACGAGGTTCTCGAAGCCGCTGTCCGTCGGAGTGTCAGCACAGCTTGTTGGCATGGCAACCCAGTAAACGTCGACCACGCGGTCTCCGTCGGGCAACGATTCCGAAAGCTGAACTTCGTACGAAGCCGTGACGATCTCAGCGCCATCACTTGTCGTGTCGACCGCAGCCCCCGTGGCAACAACCTGGACAGCCAGTGTCGGCAGGGGCGCCGTCGTGCCCGAGGACGCGACCACCACGCCCTCACCCGGGAAGTACTCGTTCGCAGCGAGGGGAGAGCGATCCGTGGCTGTCGATTGGTCATACCACGAAAGGCTCTGAGCCGGCTTACCTCCTGTCAGGCCAGAAGTCCAGCATTCATCTGTGGCGGCGCCGAGCGTGCCCCACTGTGTTCCGGCAGGCAAATCGGGCCAGCACTCGGTGAGCACGGGCACAGCCAGAAGCGTGTACGCCGTATCCGGGTCGAGCCCAGTGACGGCAACATTGGCGGTCGTCGCGTCGCCCGTCGCGAACTCGATTCGGCCAGCAGCCGCGATGTTGATGCAGGAGGGGTCGGCAAGAGCATCGATCGTGCCGCAAGCAAAGGCAGTCTCCCATTCGTCGCCCGCGCTCGTCAGATTGGCAAGTTCGGCGTCGGCGACGACAACATAGTGGAGATAGCGGCTTAGAGGGTAGGTGGAACGGTCGACCTCGACGTCCCACGTGAGGCGTTCCCAGGTGGTCGCAGCAGCAACGAGGTCAGCCGTCGCCACCGGGGGCGCCGGTGGCGTGGCTGCCTCAACCTCGATCGCGCAGCAGGCTCCAGTATCAACCGTGTTGTGGTACTCGGTGACCGGGACGAGATCAATCAAGTAGGCAGTTCCGTCGTCCGCCAGGCCAGAGCCGACGCCGTCAGCTTGGGAGGACCCGAAATCGATGGTGAAGTTGCACGGAGCTGCGCACGAAGATGGATCCCAGGACCACTCGCCGCTGAACACGACGGCCAACTTGACTCCTGCCGCGTCCACACTCCAGACGGACCATTCGACGATTGTGGGGTAATTGCTGGTGAGGGTGGCATCGACCCGCATCGTGGCGTGTAAACCGTCAACATCGGCATATCCACGGCGGACCGTGACGTCGGCGTTGGGCACCCACACAGCCGTCATCACAGGATCAACGATGGGTGGGGGCTCGGGCGTCGTCTGGAGCACATGGACGATGTCGCCCTCGAGCAGCCGCACGGGAAGCAGGGACGTGCGGTACTCGGTCGCGAAGTTGAGGCCTGTGATCGAGGTGTAATCTGTCCAGTTCTCCCCAGTCGATAGGGACGAGGTGCTGTCCCACGGATCCAGGAAGCACTGCGGCACTCCGTCGATGACGAGGAAGATGTTCGGCGTCGGGAGTTCGCCGTCCTCGACGCACGCGATCATCTCCTCGCGGCTCGGCTCACGGCAGTCGACGCAGTCGACGGCCGTCCAGGCGATGTAGACGTCGCTAAACTCCGACTCTTTTTTCTCCGAGTCGAGCAAATAATAGTCGACACCGAGGCAGGTGTCCGGACAAGGCTTGGTCGGGCTGGCCTGCGCGACAACCACAGGAGGGTAGAGGCCGCAGTTGGTCCCCCGGGAGAAAACGGACGTCTCACCGGCCTTGTCCATCATGACACTCGCGGCCGTCTCAACATCCGTGTAGGGCGCCCCCACGATGAGCACCTCGTCGTCGAGGACACAGTTCGGGTCGGAGCCAATGCGGAGAGTCCCCCAGCACTTGGGATCCGACGCAGCAAACGACTTGTACTTGGACATTTGCTCGAGCGGGCTGACGCCGTTCACGATGGCCTCGAATTCTCCCCCGTTGTTCGCGGCGATTCTCTGAGGCACCGTGGGGTCCGCTCCGCTCGACATGGCGTACGTAAAGATCTTGGCGCGGGAACCCGTGACCCCTTCGTAAATCTCCTGCAGATAATTGATCCCATCGAGGAGGTCGGGACCGTCCATCGGGACCGCCGACCACCCGGGCGATGACACATCAAGCCCGTCGGCTGCGGCCGTGGCCTGGTCCGTGTGGTACCACACCGGCTTGTATTGCAAAGCTTGACCAGAGCCAGCAGGGTACCGGTTCGGGTCGGTCAGCGAGCACGAGGTGGTAAAGTTCTGCCAAAGATCAGCGCTTACATTGCCTCTCGTGGTGCTGTTGTTAGCGTAGCCGTACCTGTAGTGGAACTGCTCACACGTGCACGGCGCGCCATCCTTGCCGCTGGTACCCTCATTGCCAAGGTTGCCACCACCAAGGCAGGAGCCGGCGCAGGTGCCGGGGTTCTGGGCCGAGTTGTTCGGACCGGGTACGCAATTCTCGATGCCCGTCAATATCCCGTCCCCGTCGATGTCATAAAAGCAACCTTCAAAGATGGCTCGGTACTCAGGATGCATCGAGTTGAACCCTTGGGTAGTGTCGTAAGCGTACATACCTCCGCCCTTGTGGGAGCAGTCTTCGCCATCGGTTAGAAAGAGCATTGTGGGCGTGCAGTGCTGTTCTAACTCGCCAAGAGCAATCCATGACTCCGCTGTCGCCGTGGCAACCTGGAACGCATACATGAAGGCGTAGTAGAAGTCGGTGCCCCCGCCTGGACTATTCGCCGTGTCGACGACATCGATGAGTTTGGCGATGTTGTCGGGGGTGGTCACCAAGGTCTCGCACGTGTCCAGTTGACCGCAGTACTCGTTGTTCCTCGAGAAGGGGATAATTGTCGCCGTGTCCCTTGGGCCAAAGGTATTCAGCATGGCCGTCATCGCCGACACCATGAGCTCGTCGCGAGTGGTAAGGCCGCCGTCGTCCGACCAACCCATAGACCCGGAATAGTCGAGGATAAATGTCGTGTCGCGCGGGAACGTCGCGTCCTCGAACACACCGGGAGAGCAGCACGCCGCCATGACAACGGAGGCGCCAAAGAGGTTTCCCGTCTCGTGGCGGGCCTGTCCGACGCGGTCGACGAGCTCGAGGTCGCTGCCGTCCGACGTGGAGCCGCGAAGATGGAAGTTGAAGACGGCACCCGCCCGGGTAGCGTAGTGATAAGTCCCATGGGTCTGGCCGACGGCAAGAGCGCGGCCACGAACGCCGAGGGCTACCGAGACACCGAAGCGTCCGCCGGGGTTGGTCACCGCGTAAGAGGGGTCGGGGAGGACCTCGATGACGGAGGACCACGCGTTCGTCGACGGGTCGCGGAGGAAGACGAAAGCGTGGCCCTCGGTCTGCGTTCCAGCAAGGGCCGTCGACGCAAAGCCCGGGGCGCCCACGGCGATTACAGAGCCGTCCTCCGAGACATCGATGCTCGAGCCAAAGGCGCGCACGTCGGGGAGGCCAGGGGGCGGGTAGAGCCACCCGTCCATCGTCGGGCCGACCCCCGGCAAGTAACCCTCGTCGTCGAACCACGGGGTCGAGATGACGACAATCTGGAAGGCGATGGTGGGGTCGGGACGGAGCCGCTTGATGCGGCCCCGGCCGCCGTCCATGCCAGGAGCGCCCACCAGGAGGGTGTTGCCGAAATAGTTAAGCGCGGTGGATGTCCCAAAGAGGTCTCCCTCGTCACCTCCGTCGGCGCGCGAGAGGAGGGGGGTTTCGCGGATGTTCCAACACCCGCCGACGGAGTCGTACTTCATGAGGGCAACCTCGCCACGCCGGCCGGCGGCGGCGGGCGCGCCGACCGCGAGCCACAGCGACGACGCTGAGATGGACAGCGAGTTTTGCGCGTAGCCGAACTGGTCCCCCACCCGCGTGTGCTTAGGCGTCAGCGGCGCCGCACAATCGCCGCTCCCAAACCACTGGTTCGTGTCAACGTCGAGAATGTGGTGAGCCGAGCACGCGCTTGACGTCGTGTCGTAAGGCACGCCATGGCCTGGGCACGCCCCGTGCTGCAACCACTGGTCGTTGACCTGGTCGTACTGCAACACGTGCACCCGGCCAAGCGCCAGGGGCTCGTCCGCGTCGGCCTCGTTGAAGAATGACTCGGCGACAGCCAGCTGCTCGTCGGCGATGCCCATTGACGTGCCAAAGTGGCCCCCCTGGGCGGGGCGCGGCGAAAACAGCACCCTGCTCGGGAGGTACCCGATGTTTGTTTGGCGTTCATAAATGACCACCTTGCCGGCGCTCACGAGCGAGGCGGGCTGGGGGTCGAGCTCGAGACCATCGGCCATTGAGACGACGGGGCCCGAGTTCGGGGGTGGGTAGTCGGCCTTGGGCGCACCCGACAGGACGCGACGGCCGCCCTCTGCCGCACGGGTCCAGACGACCACCTTGTACCCGAGCCACTCGCCCTCGTTGGGGTAAGGGGCGTCCATGGTGAGATCGGCCTGGGTAAAGTACTCGAAGGTGATGTCGTCGGTCGCCACAGTGCCAGCCGCGTGCTCATGGGTTCCCGTGATGGCCGCCGTCCGGGACGACGGTGTGACGTCGCCAGGGGCGGGTGCTGCCGTGTCGAGAAGGAGGAGGTTGTGAGAGTTGTTCCGGTAGTAGGCGTACGCCACGGGCTGCGTCTTGGGGAATACGTTGCGCGCCGAGGAGATCGGGCCGGTGGCTGCGTTACGGCCGCCGCGCTCGACGCCGACCGAAAGGACGCCAAAGGTGCTCTGCGAGATTGAGTCCGCAAAGAAGCACGCGATGTTGTTTGGGCAGGGATCCGTCTCGGGGCCGTGCAGCGTGACGTGGGCGTTGGCCAGGACGGGGTACTGCTCGACGAAGACCCCGCCTGTCCACCGGTAGGACGTGGCAAGGGCCGAGTCGGCGTAGCGGACACCTGAGTGCGCGGCGCCAACCTCGGAGAGGCCGGCGCCCACGACGAGGTTGAGGCCATCCGGCGTGAGGTCGAGCGAGCGGCCAAAGTGGGTCCGTTGCCGATTGAGGCAGTCGCACACGCAGTCGGCGGGGTCCTTGTCGAGGACCTGGACCATCTTCCAGCATGGGGCGCCACCGATGCACACGGTGCCCACCCCGGCCGTCGCCGACTGCTCGTAGACGAGCACGCGGTCGCGCACGCGGCCCTCGCAGCCCGACGTGGCGTCGCCCGTGTGGCGGTCCTGGTAGGCAGAGACCACGAGGCGCGTTCCGTCCGCCGACACGCGAACCGCGTGGCCGAAGCCGCCGTAGAGGCCGCCAAGGCCCAAGTCTTCCAGCGCCGGGTCGGGGGCGCCGGTGAGGATGGCCGAGGGCTGAAGGTCGCCGTTGGCGTCGCGGGTGTGGACGACAACGAGGCCCGCCGACTTGGCAGCGTTCATCTCGTCGGCGACGCCCGAATAGTGGCCGGAGCAGGGCACGGCGACGAGCCCCGCGACAACGACGTCGCCGGCGCTGTCGATCGTGGCGCCCACCACCTCTTCCGTAAAGAGGGAGGGTGTGCAGGACAGCCCGGCGCCGCAGTCGGCGACCGGGCAGGCCCCGCCCGCCGCGGCGTCCAGGGCAGCCTGGACGCTGGGGTTGGCGGCGCCGAGCGCCTCGAGGTCGGCCGAGCTCCACAACCACGACGGCGCGGCGGACGTGGGTTGCGGGGGCGTGGCGTTGCCGTCAAAGTCCCAGTGGCTGAGCCTGAAGGTGTGGCGGTAGTTGTTGCCAGGCGACCGGAACTCGCTGTGCGCATCGCCCAAGACGGGCGCCGCACCGGCCTTGACCGAGCGCGCCGTTTCGGCAAGCACGAGGCCCGAGGGCTCGAGCTGTGCGGCCCCGGCCGTGGCGTTGAACACGGAGGGCTCGACGAGGGCCAGGGCCTCGCGGCCCAGCGGTCGAGAGAAGACGGTCGCACCGTCGGTCGCATCGTCGAAGGGGGGCTGGACGACGACGATCTCGAGCGCGGCATTCGCGGCGGCTCCAGTCGTGTGGTACAGGTAGATTTTGTTGCCCGCGAGGTAGCCGTGATCAGCCGAGATGGCCTCGGTGCGACCCGCGGCGACGACGTAACTACCCGACGACGCAACATCGAAGGCGTGGCCGAAGGGCCCGCCGTCCTCGCCGACGGCTAGGGACCGGCGGAGGAGGCCCGCGCAGGCTGCCGTGTCGGTCGGGTCGATGGCGAACTCGCACGACAGCGGTGGGGGGCTCCCCACGTCGAGCGCCGAGCGCCGACGGGCTCCACCATCGGCGTCGGGCGCGTCGGCGGGGCTCTTGTGATCGCACGCGCGCCGGTCGACCCATGGCCAGTTCCAGCTCAGGGACGTCGACGGCTCGGCGGGACTGCAGTCCTGCGTGACCGTCCACGCCTTGGTGACGTAGCTGTAGGCGGCGCCCCAGTGCGGGTTGTTCTCGACGATCTCCGACGTCCGCGGCCAAAAGGTGCGACAAGTCACACCAAGGGTGAGCTCGGGGGGCGAGGGCGTCTGGGTGACGTCGGTCGTCGTGGCCCAGGGTCCCGCAAAGGCCCGGACGACCTCGCCGTCGCCGTCGTGGTCGACGACTTCGACTACGCCCGTCACGGCATTGTGTCCAGGGAAGAAGTCGGCGGCGCTCACGGCACCGTCGACCTCGCCCGCGCCGGCCGACGACCCGCCGCAAGCCACCCCGCCGGGCGCCGCACGGCCGTCGCACACGTCGCAGATCTGGAGGCGGTTGGCCCAGCCCCCGGGGCTGGCGATGACATAGAGGTCGCCGCCAAAGCGGGCCGCCGTGCCCGACGGGACGTCGCGCGACAGGGGGGGCTCGATCTTATCGATCAGCGCGTAGTCGGCGAGCAAGTAGCACCCAACCTGGCCGAGGACGGCATCGGCAGGGAGGCCGTCGCCGTAGAATCCGGCGTTGCAGTCGCACAGGACAGCGTCCGAGTCCTCGAAGTAGAGGGAGGCGTCGTTGCACGTGGCGTCAACGTGGCACGTGGGGGCGTCGATTCCAGCGCACTGGTCGACGGGAAAGGAGCAGCCGAACCCTTCGGCCGTTCCGTCGCCCCGCCAGGGGATGCCAGCGGAGTCCAAGGGGCACGAGCACAGGGCGTCGTCCGAGTCCTCGTCGACAGGGCGCGGGTCCACGCAGACAGCCTCAGCGGGGTCGCCGTTGGCGTCTGTGCCCGTCCAGCAGGGGTTGACGCCGGCGGTTGCGCACTGGTCCACGGCGGCCGTGCAGCCCAGCTCGACGTCCGTGCTCTCGACCAGGACGTCGGGGTCGGCAAGGGTGCAGATGAAGCCGGCGTCGCACCCACCCTGAACCAAACGGGGCTCGGGGCACTCGTCGACCACCGGGAGGCAGGCGAGATGGTCGTCGGTGGCGCGCTGGCCCAAGGGACAGTCAACGCAGATGTAGCCGTCGACGGTTCCGTCCGACACGCACATGCGTTCGCCGAAGCAACGGAAATTCCCAGTTTCGCACGCGGTCAAGGGCACGCACACGCCCGCATCGCATTCCGTTCCGGGAACACAGTCGTCGGTCGATGCGCACGCACCATCCTTCATGGCCTTACAGAGGGGGTTGCCAGCCGAGTCGACGACGTCGGAGCGGCACTGAAGGATCGCGGGCGCGGTGTAGTCGCACACCGGATCGGCACTGGCGGAGGGGTCGCAAACGTCGTCGAGGACAAGATCGGCATCGACGCACAGCGTCCCGGCGAAGTTGCACGAGCCTGAAACGCAGCCCGCACCGCCGTTGGGGGGGCAGGCCTGCCCGTTGGCCCACAGGCAAGCGCCCGTCCCCTGGGAGAGGGAGAGGGGTCAGGGTTTCGGTAAGGGTTTGAGGGTAAGGGCGAGCGGGATTCGGGCGTGTCAGGGAGGTCGCAGGCGTGAAGGACGGGAGGCGTGGCGAGGGCAGGAGAGACGACCCAGAGCGGCCGAGAGGAAAAGAGAGAAGATAGTCCCGCCGGGCGAGAGGCACACCGAGCCGCCACTGCGTCGGTTCGCCCTGCCGCGGCGACCTCGAGCCGCGGGGGGCCACGGGAGTGGGCGGGAGCTGGCCAACCGCCCGTCCGCCCCCTCCCCCCTCTCCGGCGCCCTCCCCCGGCCTCGCCAGGGCGTCGGACGATCCGGTCTTGCACGCGCAGAATCCGCCGACGCACTCCAGGCTCAGGTTGGCGTCGCAGTAGGTCGGAATGCCAGCCACCACCCCACACGCCCCACCAAGGACGGTCTCGATCGCCGGCTGCACGCACTGGTAGGAGCCGTTGTCCGCACCTGTGCACAGGGTGGTGTCGTACGCGCCATACGTGTTGTTGAGGTTACGCACGCACGAGCTCTGGGCGGGGTTGATGGCCACGTAGCCGGCGGCGGTGTCGCACGTGCAGAGGTTGGCAGCGTCAGCCGTCGTGTCGCTGTAGGGATCGCTGTCGTTTCTGGTGGCGTTGTCTTGACACGTCGAGTTCGGCGGGCACAGGTCCCAGGTCGTGGTGTTATTGGAACGATTGGCGCACTGGTTTGCAGCGCTGACATCCGTCGGCGCCAGCGCCAGCGTCGCCAGGATCGGCAGCGCCAGGGCGACGAGGGGGGCGCGAGGCCGGCGAGGGCCGGCCTTGCGCGTCATCCTCGCGCCTCGACGCTCAACGGAGGTGGAGCTGGAGGGTTTTGCTCCCTCTTTCGTCTGCGGGTGGCGGTGGGGAGGGAGAAGGGGGGGTCGGGGGGAAAAGGAACGGCGTTGGGGGGCCGGTCCGGCCTTTCAGTCGTGGTGGCCCCCGAAACGCCCCAGAGGCGGCTTCCGCGGCGGACTCCGCATCATGGTGCCCACCGTCAGCGAGAGGAGGGGAAAAATGGAGGCCCCGGGCGTCTAAGGCGCCCAGAAGCGGCCAGGCGCGTCAACGGGGGCAACAGGGGCCGACAGCTCGGGGGCTTTCCCGGGGGCGAGGAGCACGTCAGGATCTTCGTCCCCTCGCATGTGTCTCAAAATAATAGCGCTGCAGGGAAGAGGCGTCCCCCCGGAACGCCCCAGAGCGAGGAAGGGACAGCCACCCGACCGAGGACCGGGGCCGGCCACCTCCGCTCGCCTCAGCTCTCCCGAGCGTGTCTCACGGGCGATCTGTCTGTTGTCGGGGTGCTTCGCAGACTAGTAGGTTTGCCGCCCGATCGCGCGACGGGGAACGGCTCGACCCCACCCCTGTGACTCGCCCGCCCTCCTCACCCCCCGGCGCCGTCCGCCCCCGCCCCCCCCGCCCCCCCCTTCCCGCCGGTCATCGCCGCGGCCTCGCCCCGGACCATGCGGAGCGCCGGACCCCAGTCGGCCGGCACCAGGAGGGGGCGCAGGTCGAACCGGTGGTCGCACACGCCGTAGGTCTCGAGG
>Ga0181576_10000652_pt1 | contig 26014 bp, 9 predicted proteins | sample 101ome_22_FD_132464 | JGI IMG/M metagenome (GOLD analysis project Ga0181576, IMG submission 132464) | Coastal salt marsh microbial communities from the Groves Creek Marsh, Skidaway Island, Georgia - 101412BT metaG (megahit assembly) | ecosystem: Environmental > Aquatic > Marine > Intertidal zone... | reverse complement strand
CTAACGGTACCGTTTTGTTTCTCAACAGTAAAGCGCAATGCAATCGAATCTGTGATAGTCAAACAAGAAATATCGACAATCGCACGTCTCCATCCTGCAGAATCTGAATCACCAACCCAAACAGGGTGATAAGTCTGTCCGTCAAAGACGTCTAAAAACAACTTATTACCCCCCGGGTAGGATGAAGCGTAAGTATTGTTTCTAAACCAATAAAATTCAATTGAAGGTGAAGTCAAAGAACTTATGCCAATTGAATCTGTGGTAATTGAAACATTACACGGATAAGGACTTGAACCGTCGACCCACATGGCATAAGATCCAGCGGTACCGGTATTATCCGTATATCCTGAGGCACCATAGCCAGGATTAGAAGTTGTCATCTTCCAAGAAGCATTGGTAGATGTACTGTTACATGTGTTGCTCTGGGACCAATTCGAAGGCAGTGAAGTGGAATTGAATGATTCCGTCATTACTTGGCCATACGAACTGAAACCAATGAAGAGCAACCCAAGTAGATAGGGTAGTATTTTCTTAATGATAAATGGTTTTATACTCATGAAGGATACCAGTATCAACAACAAGGATCGAACTAGTAATTGATTTTTCATGGTATTGGTATGGATTTTTGAAGCGTCGGTAAGCTTAAATCATGTGAAAATAAAAACGGATGTTGAGTATATTTTTCACTCAAATAAAATGATTTTTTTTGTAACTCACATTATAAAATGTTGTAATTTGTTGTAAACTACGATAGTCTATGTCTCATAAATTACTAAAGATATTAATACTTTTCTCTGTTATCTTATTACCCTCCTCGAGGACGTTTGGAAGTCATCTTTTGGGAGGTGAAATTGTATGGCGATGTCAACCCAATGGCACTTTTGTCTTTACCATGACTTTATACAGAGATTGTGGAGGTATACTACTTCCATACTCAACGCAAACCTTGCAAAACAATGCTGGAGTGGTAATCACTTTGGATTCCGTAAATAGCGAATATTCCTTACCATATTGTTTTTCAAATACTTCACCCAATTGCTCCGGAGCGACTTCAGGACAAGGATACATGGAAAAAGTCACCTTTCAGTCAGGCGAAATAACACTTCACGGTACCCCGCCTCCTAGCGGCTGGTACTTTAGTTGGAGTAGTTGTTGTCGCCCATCATCGGTAACCAACTTATCTAACCCGGGAAGTCAAGGCTACCATTTAAGGGCGTACATGTACCCCTACACTCCGCCTAACGCAACATCCCCATTGAGCATGGGCGATACAAGTTTGGGAGTCTCAACTTGTTACGATTCTTCTCCATATTTCTTAGAGGGGCCCCAGGCTAGAGTCTGTGCAAATGAGAACAATACTCTTATTAATAATCTTGGCTTAGACCAAGACTTAGATTCTCTTTACTATGGATTCGCCGATCCGAAAACTGATTCTGTAAACACTGTGCCATGGGCAACAGGATACTCTTCGAGCAGTCCTTTGCCAAGCGGATCCGGCGCCGTACCAGCTCAAATAGATTCTTTAACAGGAATTATATCGTTTAATAGTAACATGATAGGTTCATGGGCAACGTGTATTGAAGTGGAATCATGGCGAAACAACCAAATGGTTGGAAAGGTATTTCGAGACGTTCCAATTTTCACCTTAAATTGTTCGCAGAGTTCAGGACTCTGTGCTAGTACGGCTAATGCGGCCCCTCCTTCACTGAAAATCGTAAATGATTCTTCTTCGCGTCCAATTAATATTGTCCAATCATTATCTGGAGACACACTTTTTTATAAAATTTCCGCCTTTCCTGGAGACCTCATTTCATTCAAGTTGAAAGCGGAAGATATAACGCCTCATGAAAATTGTCAAAGCGAAACGCTCTCAATGTTAGCATTTGGAGCCACACTCAGTGATTCCACAAACTATTCAGGAACAAGTTCTTGCCTCTTGTCAAGCCCATGCGCAACACTTTCAGGTTCTGGAATGAATGGTTCTTTAGTTTCAATAGATTCCCTTATTGTTGATTTTAATTGGACCGTTACTTCGGCTCATTTAAGTCCTGTTATTTTAGGAAATATCGCACCCGCTATTTATCCATTCTACTTCAAGGTTAGTGATGATGAATGCCCGGTTAATAAAAGTACCAGTGTTATAGTTCTGATTGAGGTTAAAGATGCCGTATCCGAAGCACCTAATGTTCAGACGAGCTGTGTGGCTCTTGACTCCAATGGATTTGCAACAATTAATTGGACTCCAAACCCAGACACAGCAGATTGGGGAGGATACGTTATATACGCAATAGATAACTCACTAATTACCACAGCGTTGGATACGCTATATAACTGGTCTGACGCGTCATTTGTGGACACTAATATGTCAACGAATACAATCGGTTACATCATTGGCGTCACTAATTCTGGCTTTACTAGTTGGAATTATTCACAACCAATATCATCGATGATATCATCAACCGTTGTTTTTAATGGCCTCACCTTCATTGCAACACCCGGCTACAACTACTATCAATGGTTGCTATGTGATACAGCAGGCTATACAATTATTGTAAATGAAAATACCAACGCATATACTCCAACAAACTCTGGCAACTATGCTGTTTTAATGATGAATGGGAACTGTACCACAATTTCTGATTGCTTAAGTTATTCATCTCCGTTTGAAATTGATGAAAAAGAACCTTTAAAATTTTATTGCTTCCCTAACCCCAATCAATCTAGAGAATTATTTTTCTCTGTTGAAGATGTTTATGTTACCATGTCAGATCTGAGTGGTAGATTGCTGTTGTATAACGCCTATTTTGATAACAAATCTTTAGGTCTAGACTTAAGTCATTTACCGGCGGGAACTTATAACATCACTGCAACTCATGAGGATGAGACCCTAAATACAGTCTTGATACTAGAATAGAAAAATGAATTTTCGCTCACTATTGATTTATTTTTGTTGCATTTTTTTTTCAGTACGTATAAGTGCTCAACTCTTATCTATTCCTAATAACAAAGTTTCGTTCAGCTTAAATTCCGATAAATATCTAATCGGTTATGAAAGACAATTCTCAAGCGGCCTAGGAATTCAAGGGCTTTGGACTACTCAAATAACAACAAGTAGCCAGGAAAATAGTACTATATTCCTTGGTCCCTCATTTTCTTTTCGCGATCAACAAAACACAAACTGGGGCATCACAGTTGCTACAGGATTTTGGACACAACTTGCATTTAATAAAAAATCTCTCAATCCTGAACATGCATTGATATTGAACATTCATAACAAGGTAACGGATGATTACAGCATTATGGGTAGCGTTAACGTGCAAAAGAATCAAAATTATAATTTTGCCTCTATGGGTCTATTGTACCATCTTGGAAATAACTCATTTTACGCTTCTGATTATTCTATTTTACCACATTTAAACATTGCCTTTACATATGGTGGCAATATGAACGGTCACATACTTATCCTCGAGTCCAGAATTTTGAACAAATTAGGGCTCCATGCTGCATTATTGACTGATGAACTTCATCCATCAAGTAGAATGACGGATACATATTACTTAGGACCTTCTCTTTGCTTAGATGATAAATTCTTAGGTCCTTTTGATCTAAACATTAGCTTCGGCGTGTCGACAACTGGATTGATATACAATTTTCCCAATTATCCTCTTTCATCCAGTTCAAGCATAAAACTTGACTACAACTTGAAGAATCACTTTGCGATTTCTACGGGAAGAATCACTATAACTTCGCAAAAATCAAACTATAATTATCTAGGATTTTGCTACACTCTATAATTATTTGCCGAATTGAATAGGCCAAGCATCATCGAAAACTTTCTTCGCTTCGATAACATTTTCAAATTCACCATTTAAGTAAACGCGTACCCATTTATTCGTCTTATAGTAAGCAAGCGGATAGCCTATCTCTTGCTCAGTAGTTAGTATCTTACTCTCTACGAACCCATCAAGTTGAAAACACGCGACAATATAGACTGTCATTCCGCTATCATGCACAAATTCATTGGCGGATATTTCGTTTGCTCGATCAGTCGACGGTTGAGCGGTAAGTTTCTCTAATTTCTCAGACATTTTTTTTGACCCATTAGAATTTGTATCTAACTGATTTTCTTGTATCACTAATTTACCGTTATCACTTGACTCGAAATCACTTTTGTCCGAGCGCTCTGAAATAACTTGACCTAAATCCTCACTATGCTTTTGAATATCCATTTTCGATTCAACTAACTTAGGACTGGAAAAAAGGGAGGAATCGAATTGATATAATTCGTGCTTATTCGAAAGGACTTTACTTGTGGTGTCTTTTTCCTTCGGATTCACGACCTCGAATTCCTCGAAATTTTTCTTGTCTTTTGAATTAGGAAAATTACCCGTCATCAAGTCCAGTCGCTCTTTAATCTCTTTTTTTAGCACTAGTTGACCTTTAACAGTATAGGTAGTCTTTAGAAATTTTTTGGTCTCTTCCTGTTGGACAGCTGTTAATTCGTAATTCGGATATTTATATCGGGCCTCCGAATACAATGAAATTCTTAACTGATCGTAAATGTTGCTTTCAAACCTATCGTACTCACCGCCGGTAAAAACACCCAAAAAATAAACGGACTTTTTCTCGATTTCTATGTTTGAAAGCGCAGGTACATTTGGCACTTGAATTCCAGTTTTATAATTGAAATCGAATAGTCTAGTAGATTTAGGCGCGCACGAATTCAATAAAAATAATGCACAGATAAAAGAAACGACTTCTAGCAAGCATTTTTCATATATTTGAGAATGGTGACGCATCTTATTCAGTAATGTTCAAATATAACACACCTTTTAGGCTACTTCTATTGTTTCTGTTGACAATATCTTGTCAAGGGGATTTCATTTATCAAAATGGGGATTTTAGTCCTTCGCTAGAGAAGTCTTTCAAAATATTAGAGGGCCGCTTCGGGATATTTGATTTATTCCATTTAGATAGCGCTGTTTCTAGCCAACAAATCATTTTAGAGAACGAGTTAGCTAATAACACTTTAAACTTTTCTTCTTTACTCCCTCAAGACTCAACTTACTCTGAAAATTTAGGACTGCTGAGTAGTACAGAATCCTTTCTCGTAGCGAACCACGATGATATTGTATTAAGCTTGAATCAGCTTAATTTTATTCAATATTTTTCTCCAAGTGATTTCAACCTTTTTAATAGTAACAACGGTAGCAGTATTAATTGGTCGGGATTCAACTCTTATACGAACTATTACTTTGGCGCCGTTTCCGCACCTGAGGTATTCGATGCAATTCATATAGATTCAGCTTTTTATGATATCGCTATCGTCAACAATTTTGACTTTGATGTTACTATAGGAGTTTCCCTTAAATCAAATCCGAGTATCATATTTAGCCAAACAACAACTATAGCTTCTGGCGATTCCGCGAATTACACCGTACTAGTAACTGATATTGATGCTAATGCCTCATATAATTGGACTGTTTATCAAGCGAGTTCTAACGGATTTGCAACAGGCTCTGCTCCAATAAACAACAATAACCTATTAGAAGTAAAAGTATCTCGTACAAATGCATATTTAAGTTCCGGAAAATTCAGACCCGTAAATAACATCCTCGCCCAATTCACAAAAAATTTACCCTTACCTGTTGCTTATCCTCATGAATATAATTACTTCGAAGGTGAAAATCTCGAATTTGACAACTTTATAACTGCTACAGGTCTTAACGGGACAAATCTATCTTTATATAGATCGTTTAAAGATAAAAATAGTGTTGTATACTCAGATGTAATTAACGTAATATCAATTGGCGCAGCGATTAACTGGATTGCACCTTTGTCGAATTTGCCAATTATACCGAATCAAGGTATGATTGAAGTTAGTTATATCCTCCAAGGCGCTCAAAACTCGATTATTGATATCAGCCCCAACAAATCAGTGTCTATTTTACATGGTTTTCAAAATTCACCAGATATAAGCGCAATTGGATTTAAAGAAAATTCTATTTTAAGTTTTACCTCCAAGTCGGTACCGTTTTCCCATTGGCCTGAAGAACTTCAGTTAAGCTTTATACCTGATCAATCTCGTATTGACCGCAAACTAAATTTTATTGGGTGGGGTGACATTAATATTCAATCTCAGTTCAAAAATCACATTGGAAGCATGCTTATTGATTCAGTGCGGTTTAACCTCGGTAATTCCCATCTAGATGCTTTTTACAGCCAACTTAAACAGTGGACCCTCAACAATCCAAGTGTAAATAACTTTAATGCACTGACTCCCGATAGTATTGAGGTAACTACAAACATACTCTTTAAAGCACCATGGGGAATACGACTTAAATATCCTGCAGGGATTACCTCCACATCCTTCACATCCCTAAAGTCTACAAATGGCAGTGCGGTACTAAGTTCGGAGCAGGATTTAGACATAAGCAATAATGAAAAACTAGACTCAATTATTGCCTCTTGTGACAGTGTTTTAGTTTATGCTAAAATTAGCTCTAATACTCAGAATGATATATTTAACACTATTTCACTTACAAAGCAAAATGATACCATCGTCTCCTTTAATCGCATACTCTTGTCTGCGAACAATAATGAATCCAGCACAGAACGTACAATTGAAAACCCAATGATTTTAAATTCTTTGATGAAATTTAATTACATGGTTGATTTCGCGACGCCGGCCATTAATCTTAACACCTCGGATAGCCTTTTCTTTGAACTATACTTCAAACTATACGGATTGCCATAATGAAAAAGGCCTTTTACATATTTGTACTTATTTCCGGAACATTTACTGCTAATGGTCAATATGTATGGACCTATGAATCAATGTTTGATCATGTTAAAGATTCCTCAGGACTTGAGTTTTCATTCGGGCGTTTCGAACAAAAGACCCTTTCTAATATTGACCTTGGACAATGGCAAGGAATAGATGCCCTATCTGATGGAACAGAGGTTTTTGCAATGACCGAAACGCAACAAGAACTGTTAAACCTAAGATTCCACAGAGGGTTTTGGCAATATGGCTTGGGTACGAGCATCTATAATTTAAATACTCGTAGCATTGAAGATCAACTCTTCAATGTGCTTTATGCTAGTGGGAACTCAGGATTGGGTAATTATTCTTTTCGCAGCCTAAGCACACTAAAGCATAGTGCATCCATCGGGCGTAATATTGGTGACTACATGGAGGCGACCGTTATGCTAAATGCCCACCAACTAAATTCATTAGCTGAGCTTAGTTATTCCGGAACCCTTCGCCATACTCAGGATGAACTTTTCGCACATTTCACGGGCAACTTCAATTCTTTTAACGTCGATTACATTGATACAACACGAACAATCGCTGTGTTACCTCAAGGGATTGCTGATAACGATTCTGCACATTTTTCTGTTTTCAAATATGGCAGTCTACATTACACCTTAGGTTTCTTCGTGAAAATACAACTTAGGAAGAACCTCCAACTCAATGCGTTTGGAAATCACTTGGGAGGCAATGCCACAGTAATGACTACGCGCCAAGACAACTCCTACACCTTGTCTTTAACGAGCTCTACAGTAGAAACCGTAGACCTTATTAATTTGAATAGCTCATCAATCATTCAGCCAAATGGTAATTACGATTATCACGAAACACGCTCAGAAAAAACAGATAGCACCTATAAAATAAGTTTACAGCCGCAAATTCAAGGCGCTTCAATAATCATCAATGCCTCCCCTTCATTGGATTTACTTTTGAATATGTCACAAACAAAATATCCAACTTTCTTGAATAACAGATACAGTATACTACTCAGAAAAAACTACCGAATCAACCATCTGATAGGAGGGGTTTTGTTTGAAGACCGCAATAATTCAGAGAATTTCTTTAACCTCGTGCTTGGAGGAGCATATGAGGTTGCGCCACGTTTGAGTTTCAATTTTTACTCGAATACGGCTATAAATTTCAACTATTTAAATCAAGCCTTAGCGCCACGATCTACTGCAAGAATGCAATTTATAGTAGGTGCTGAAATTACTTTACCATGAGAAAGCTATACACACTCATCATTGTGCTAACTATCAATTACGGGGCAATGGCACAAGAAAAAATAGAGTCTATTGTCATAGGGAATGGAATAATTCGCACACAAGACAGCGGGGATATAATTGGTCGATTCTATAAGAATAACGCAGGAGACACTGTGATTATAGATTTGAAAGAGTACATCCCTCTAAAAAAATCTATTCCTACGATTTCCCGGAAATTAGCTATTCCAAAAGATAAAACAACAATTCTAAAAATTAAAGAGCCTGATAATACAATCGTTTATCAAGAACTTAATATTCTGGCTCCAAAAACCCAAAGTACTGTTGACACACTCATAAGCCCAATTTCATTTGGATATACAATTGGAAGGCACACGGACCAGTTCAACATACGATACCGATATATAGACTCATATGGATTTGATTTTCAAGTTGGCACTTCTGCTCACCGGGGTGATCTCAACTTCAATTTCCTCTACATCGGACTTTCAAGCGATTTTAGGTCAGCTTATGACACACAATGGAGCGGAGTTTTTTCTGCTGGCGCAATAGGCTTAAAACAATACAATGAAGACGAAGTAATAGTTGGCCCAGTGGGAATTTTTTGCATTCATAGGCCTTTTAGCAAATTCTTTTCCTTTGGCCCTAAATTAATTTTTGGAACTCATAATGAATTGGGATTCTCGATTAGCTCAAGGTTTTAAACATGAAGAAGTTACTTTTCTCCGTAATATTAGTCGCCTTTGCATCCCAGATCAATGGTCAAAACATATTAATCGAACGCGTACTTTTCTCTACGCCTAACGAAATTAATATATTATCAATTGACCGGAATCAACGTAAATTATATTTTACGTCTCCTGATCGACCTGGCCTTTTATACGCAGATCTGAGAGCAAAGAAAATCATCTTAGATTCTACATTATCAAACCTCGAATTCCTAGGTTTTACAAGATTAAACCCTGCCTTTTCCTTACTTCAAATGCCTGATGGAAGTTTCTATTTAGCAAACTCCATTAACGGAGATCTCACTCCCATTCAAAATAAAATTGGAGTGGAAATCAATCTCCCTCAATTGCAATATGACGACTCACGCGACATCTATTATGGAATATCCAATGAGCAAAATATTATTGAATGTAAAATAGACGACAACGGGATTCTTAGCATAGACACAATTACCGCTTTTGAACGAATTAAGCTCGGTTCGATTCATACTTTCAATGGGAATCAGTTCTATTCTATTAAAGGGCCCCAGGGTAAGAACTATATTGCCAAAGAAGTAAAAGGTGATATTCAAAAACTTCGATATCCCATAAATTACGGAGAGTCAGCGGATGAAATAGCCATATTAAACTCTGATTCTATAATAGTTTCCAGGCGCTTACGACTTGGGGAACATCAACTCGCCTTAATTTATGCCTCTGACATAATAAGCCAATTAGACACCATTGAAGTTCGTAAAATCAAAGAAGTGGAAACCACTCAAGTGGACTCCGTAGTGGATCAGACTTACATTCCATTTAGCGAATTTACTGCCGAAAGAAATCGAGACATAGGTAAAGGTCGATTTGCTACAGTTATTGATCGCACTACTGATGCACTAAGAGCCATGGTATCATTAAACAACGCCTTAGTCGCAAACCCAAATTCTTTCTCTTACAAAAAGGATAGTGTTTACTTCGTTTTGGGTCCTAAACGCGAGGTGAAATATGAGGCTGAAAAGGATAGCGTTTTCTTCAGTCGCAAAGGAATCGTTACCAGAACGTTCGATTTTGAATACGACACCCTAGTGAAACCCGCAGATGTTGTCCTACGTCTAAAATGTATTGATAAGCTAACCGGATTTATGCCCGGTTATCGAGTGGACTTTTATGAGTACGAAAGCAACACGGTAGTTAGCTCTACACAAGTTTTACCCCAAGAAGTATCTTACCTCAGCTACTTTCCCGATTACACGCTAGGAATCACTGTAACCTCGCCTGGGTTCCTTCCCTACTCGATGAAAATAGATCCATCCTTGGAGTACAAGACAAGTAGACAAACCGAAAAAATTGTGTTCTTGGAAAGTGCCATGGGTCAAATGGTTAGAAACATCACGCGAAATGAAGATTTAGCGTATGGGGGAGATTATACTGCCACAGGAACTAATTCTTCTAGCGCAAATTTTGGACGAAATCCTATGGAAATCCCGAGTTCTCCGTTAGAAGCTGGTGCAGCGGGGAAACCTGTTATCTTGAAGAACGTATTCTTTGGCTTTGATAGCAATTTACTCTCTGAAGTAGCAAAGCGAGAGTTGCAGCTCGTTTATGAAAGCCAGAAAGAAGCTAAAGGACTGACATTAATCGGCCATACAGACAGCAAGGGTTCGGCTTTCTATAACCAAGGACTAAGTGAACGCAGAGCTGCTGCCGCTGGAGCTTATATCAAAAGTTTAGGTTTTAAAGGCGATTTGATTACCATTGGAAAAGGAGAATCTTCCCCTATTGCAACCAATGAAACAGAAACGGGGCGAGCAAAAAATCGAAGAGTTGAAATCGTAATTTACTATTAGAACGCCAACAACCTATAGATAACTGTTGATTGAGAATTTCCAGAGGTTCTGGTGATGAAGGCGTCCTTTTCTCCAATTTGGACGAAATTCAAATCGTCTAATCGACTGTTGATAGGTGAAGGTAATCTAATAGGTCTATTTAATCCTTCGTAGTAGCAAAATACATCAAATCCATTCTTTCCTGTGAGTGTGCTATAGTACAATCGCCCTTCACCATCTACAAAAGGATAAACATCGTTATTGATCGTGTTAATCGCGTCCATTGCTTCCAATTCTCCCCAAAGATTTGGACCAAGCATTTTCACTCTATAAATATCTAATCCTCCTTTACCTCCATCAATATCACTAGAAAAGTAAAGGTACTTTTCTCCAGAGTCAAAGTAAGGTTGCGTGTAGGTATATCCTATTTGTACAAACGGAGGAGTTGCACACTGGCTAAAGCCATAACTCAAATCAATATGACTTAAAATAATACGACTCTCTGCCATGAATTCATTAGTTCTGTAATCATTCACTGCAGCAATCATGAACGTATTACTATCGTTAACAGTCAATCCCGCTATATTAAAATTGTTATTGTCAATATCACATAGATTTCTTGTATCCAACCTACTAGTTTCATTCGAGACCATATCAAATACAAAGGCGCGGTATCTGTTATTCACCGATGGAAGTGTTATGAATGGCCTATCTGATACATAAACTAATTTCCCCTCACCTGTGTAACATACTCCAATGCTATTGAACGCCTCTTTTGTTATCGGAGATACATTGAAGGATTGAAAGAAAAATTTCGGCAACAACTCATTCATTTTCTTGCGGTCTACATTTATAGACGGCTGTGCAGACATTGCCATTGATACAAATGAGAATAATACGGTCAAAATATGTTTACCCATCTAGAGAACTTAGTTATAAAAAGAACACCGGCGTTTCAACGATTCTATTCGCAAACGATTTCGCTCTTACAAAGTGGAACCTTATACACGCTGTATGACTTTGTTGGGAAATGTATCTTATTTCCGTTAAAGGATAAGCATACTGATACAAGAAATTAAACCCACTAGGGCTGTTTATCTGATAAATCCATCCCACTTTATTAGGAGAAACGAGCATACCAGAACTAAAGATATCTTTGGAACGTATTAAGAAATGCAAGTTCAAGTCAATGGGCGAATTAGGCGTCACATTAACCAGTCCGGAATAAAGGAAGTCTAAACCAAGTGTGGTTGGCATTTCACCACCACCAAAAACATGGACCACACGAGCACCATAATTATCGTTAATGAAGAACGACGTTCGGACCACATTTCTAAAACTCACTCCAGCATATTTTTTTGGCCCATAATAAGCCCCTCCAATATCTACATTCTGATACCATTTCTGTATTACCCCGTTCACAATAATATAATCGTTAGGATCAATGTATTGCTCACTTACTAGGTCAACTCCCAATTGGTTCAATGAGTATCTAATTCCCGCGGAGAAATACTCTCTCTTACTAATTCGAAGGTGATATGCCGTAGTAATTGCAAACGATGTGTTCTCAATAGGGCCCACAGAATTTTCCATGACTGACACATTAAAACCAAATCGACCCTTAGTCATGCTATCGTATGTGATATTCGTAGTCACAGGTGCCCCATTGAGCCCTATTAATTGCTGATCATGGCTAAAACTTAATGAGCCACTTTGACGACCAGCATACGATGGGCTTACGCTCACGGGATTGAAGAGATAGTTCTCCAAGGCTGGATGTGTTTGTGAGGACATAGTATTCCCGAGCATTAATGCCACAATAGCGAACATAAATTTCTTTAATCCTCCCATCATCTAGCAATATAGATGTATCCTGACTGTCTCCACTTATCCGGGCGAATTTCTAATACATAGAAGTAAGTTCCAGATGGCAGCTTCCCATCATTGCTAAACCAAACGACTTGGCTTTGTGCAGTTCCACCAAATCCAGACCCTTGATTGTCAGATTCAAAGACCTTATTTCCATAGATATTGTACACCGTGAACTTATAGTTTTCAAAGTATTGTAGACCTGGAATCTCTAATGCATCGTTATCACCATCAAAGTTTGGTGTAATTACTGAAGGAATGAAGAATTCACATAAATCTGGATCACAGTAATTTGGGATGCCATCTCCATCACAGTCATCACCTGGCTTACCGTCTCTATCATAGTCGTATTCTAGAGCATCCGGGAGTCCATCATTATCACTATCTAGGTCATATCCATTAGGAATGCCATCCCAATCACAATCTTCAAAGGTTTCTACCGAATCTGGAATACCATCACAATCGCGATCGAATGATTGTACGATCGTACTGTCATAAGCATAACAACCGTTGATATCAATAGCTTCGAGATAATACAATCCACCAGTTACAGCACTGTCATATAATCCTAATGTTCCGTTACTCCATTTAATATCATATGGTGGAGTACCGCCCGCGACAGTTCCAAAAATAATACCTGTAGTGTCTGTGAAGCAAATCACATTGCTATCCGTACGTGCATTGACAAGTAGCTCGTCGGGTTCCGGGATATAAATGCTTCTTGATATGTTGTATATCGGAGTGCAAGAATTAGTATCAGTTACAGTAATATATACTGTATCAGAGGGCAATCCATTGAAAACTAGCGAATCGCTATAAGTGCTCTGTGTTGAGTCAATATTTAAGATAGGCCCATGTCCACCAGAAATAAGTATTTCTAATCTACCCGTAGAGTCTCCGAAACAAAGAGCCTCTGAAATTATCGAGCCATTAACACTAAACGTAGGTAGGCTATCGAAAATAATTCTACGTTTCGCCTTGTATTCGATGTGACACAAGTTGCTGTCTATCAATGTCACATATGACGTATCACCTTGGCTTAAGTTGTCCCAATACGTTTGACCTGAGTATGGCATGGTCAAGGTATCTAACGTGTATTCGAGTTTATTACCTCCGAATGCAACGATTTCAATGACACCATTAGCGCTATCAAAACAAGTTACATTTCTAGAATAGATGCTTTGGACTATCGCACTATCAGGTTGGTTTAGTACTATGGTATCTACAGCCCAACACCCCTTGTAATCCGAAACAGTCAAGAAGTATCGACCTGCCCATAATGAATCCATCGTCGGAGTATGTAGATTTAGGTTATATCCTTTCTCTCCATATTGTGCACTTGTACTATCAAATACCCATAGGTAATTCCATCCATCATATGGCTCGGTAGGATCGTCATTTCCTCCTTGCACTATAGCCTCTAGCGATCCTGTAAAGTCATTAGCACATAGTAGATCTTCTTTCAAGAAGTTGATATAGATCGGATTCGGTTCGATTAATTCGAGTGAATCATATCTAGAGTTATTCACCCACTGACATCCTTTATTATCTCTAATAGTTGGCCAGTATTCATCTGGTCCTAATCCCACAAATAGTGAGCTGTCTTGGAAGACAAGTGAGTCAATGCTGTACTCTATGATATTCCCTCCACTGGCGAACAGCTCGATAATGGCATCTGTACTATCGTAACATTGAATCTGACTCGCGATGTACACACTGTCTAGAGATAACAGATCTGGCTCTTGAATAATAATGTAATCAATCGCTGTATCTGCATGTACCTGACATCCTGCGGTATCACGAGTATAGATGAAGTATTGACCCGCTCCAAGGAACGTGCTGGTGCTATCGCCAAATTCTTGGCTCTCATTGCCATCTTGGTCTTTATAGAACCAGCTCGTAATGAATGGTCCGTCTACATCGACTGTTACCTCAGCATTTGTATCGCCGAAACAAGAGACAGAATCCGTGAATATTACAGATTCGATAGAATTCTGATAGACTATTGCTTCAATTATAGTCATCTCAGAGAAACAGCCCGTAAGGATGTCCTCGTTTCTAACCTTGTATAAGTAACTACCTGTATCGGAAGTTGAAATAATTGGTACAAACTGAAGACCTACATTATCCATTGTAAACCACTCCAACTCGTACAATGAGTCGTTAACGCCATAGCCTTTATCAACCTTTAGAGTATCCGGAGTCCCCAAACAGAAGTATTGACTTGTCTGAAGTGGCGGTCTAGGTCGACCTAATACACTAATCAAAGAAGTGTCCATTTCGCTCACACATCCAGTAATTGAGTCATATTGTGCTGCGTAATATTTAAATATACCAACACTATCCGTTGGGGGGATTGGTAAAAAGGTTACCGTATCAATTTGGTTCAATGTATTGTAGAACAACAATGCACTTCCTGCATACAAACTATCTGCCTCGATAACCGTAGCGTCCTCATCTTGACAGTAATTATAACTCCTCAATGCAGGAGATATAGGCAACTCCTGAACTGTCACGTTTTGGAAGTAGTCCACAACACAGCCTAAATCTGTCGTTGCTCTTGCCTGATACAATGTGCTCTTAGATGGATTACGGCTGATCGTAGCAGCCGTATCTATGGCAATAGTATCATTTGGCTTAAGAACATACCATTCTACTTGGTTGTAGCCTTGGTACGGCTGCAAGCTGATAGTTAAGTAATCGCCAAGGCAAACTGTGAAGTTGTCCACGCTACCTACAATCTGCCCCTCTGGTAGGTATTTCAGATTGATTGGACTTTCCACTTTTTCAGATACACAACCTGTTATTGTATCCATCTGTGCGACGAAGTAACGATCGTTTGAGTCTAGGGTGGCACCACTAATTATTGGTGTTCCAGCAATACCCGTAACCGTATCCTTCTCGAACCATAATAACTCATAATTAGCTATGGTTGAATCCGCCGTCAACATAATCTGAGTCACATCGTTTTCACAAACATCAACTGGATGAACTGTAGGAGGCAATGGAAGGCCCTGCATTCGGAAGACAACCTTCTTCAGGTTACTTGAACATCCAAATAACGTATCTCTTTGGGCTAAGTAATAAATCTGGTCACCTGCGTAAAGTGAGTCCATAATAGGAGGATTTGCACGCAAACTAGAACGGTTGTTGTAATTATACCATTCTACTTCAAATCCTGCCGTTGGTGTGGCCCCTAATTGACCTACCCAATTTCCAAAACACACTAATGGTGTATCTACAATAGGAGGCTCTGGTTTAGGCATCACTGTAATGTGAGTAGCTGCAGTGAATTTAGTTACACTGTGATCCATTACTACCCTTCTGAACTTCTGACTCTTGGTAAATCCAACCGACGGATCAAAGGCCAAAATTGGATCCGTAACAGGAGTTCCTGATGTATCTAAATACGGATACCAAAGTGAGTCCACTGCATCATAGTATTCCCAAGAATAGAAATATTCGCCGCTACCACCACTGGTGCTGTCTACAACAAATAGATCCTGCGGCTTCTCATTAATACACACTGTTTGTTCAGGGTTCAATACACCTGGATTCAAATCAGATACATCCACCACTACTTTGGAAGACCTATGACAACGCATTCTACCAAGAGTATCCACATAGTAAATACGCCCTTCTATTTCATGTCTTCCTGAATCGAGGTAGACTCCTGTGAGAGTATCATTATATACCCCAGCGTCCATTCCGTCAATCAACCACTTGTGAGCAACGTTGTAATCAACTTGGAAGTTGAGGTACGCAGCATAATCCGTTAAGTGTCCCGTCGGAATCTTGTAATCATCATTAATCTCTACTACGTTAATTGGAGGAATGTTTACAATACTAATCGTAACAGTATCAGAAATTGCTAATGCCTCACTGTCAATAGCACGACGCATCACCCTGATTGTATCCTGATAATAAGCCGGTGGCAATAGTCCCAATGGAAACGTCAACGTTGGAGTATTCACCTGAAGAATAGTATCTCCAACTGGGCTTCCAATCCACCACTCGAAGGTATAGTTACCTGAACCACCGCTTGGATAAGTGACATTTCTAACCTCTGTAGGTCTCTGACCCGCACAGATTTCTACATCAAAACCTATTGCTCCTGGGTTAAACTGATTAATGTGTACTTTAACACTGTCTATTCCTTTACATCCCGTAGAATCTCTAGTCCCTTCTACCTTATACCAAATAGATCCAGTAGTATCAGGCTGTAAGGTTAATTGCGCCGGTGAAGTTGTATCGGAACCAATTGTTCCATCATCAATATCTCCTGGGCCATAGAATACGTAGGAGTTCGCACCCGTTGCGGTTAAAGTGGTTAAACCGCCATTAGGGACAACAACAGGAGCTGCTGTTATATAAATACCCGTGTCAAGGTAGATGTCTATATAAATCATAGAACGATCGCTCTCACATCCATAAATATTGGTTGCAGAAACATAAATGTATTGGTCTACTCTTTGGGTACCAAGCGACCAAGCGCCAGTTCCTTGACCGAAGAATGGATCGTCATAGTAAGTGTAAATATGACTAGGCAGTCGCTCTACCAAAATTTCAACAGGCGCTACATCACCTCCATAGCAGTAAGCTGTATCTCTGGTTGTCGGCGCTGCAGGTGACTGAGACTTGCGAATCAAATATGGAGTAATAGGACCCGCACAATTCTCTTTATCCACCAATCCAACATAAATATCTGCACTGTCTTGAGATAAAAATGGAATGTAATATGGCGCTACTAACGTAGGATTCGAGCCGCTAGTATCTGAATACCAAATGAGATCGTAGTTTGTATCGTCATAGTCGAACAACTGATTTAATCCGAATGGCGCTTCACCTGAGCAAATAACCGTATCTATACCTCCAAACAAGGCTCTAGGTGTCTCTTGATTAATTGTAATTTTCACCTTTACACTATCGAAGTCAGATTCACATCCACTGAGTGCATCCACCTTCGTAGCGTAGTACCATTCTTCTGTGGGAGCCAATCCGTTTAAGACGAATCCTCCAGTTGTATCACCAGGCCCAAATGGTTGTTTATCATACCAAGAAAGCACCAAAGGAGAATACACTTGATTGGTGGCCAATTGATAATTCGGCTGGTTACATAGCGTAATCGAATCATCCTGGAAGATGACATTAGATGGTTTAGGATTAACCCCTATCTGCAATTGTGCAGGCTGGCTCTCACATACCCAGTTCTTTTTCGTCAACCAATATTCGTAAACTATTTGTCCAGTACCGGGCAATACCGTAGAAATATAAGGCGCTGAAGCTAAAGGCGTTGCTCCTGTAATATTCGGTGTCGTGTACCAAATCAAACTAGATGTGATTGAATCGTTAATGTAAGGTGCTAACCTGTATAACATATCACCCGCATCTTCTCCCTCACAATAATCGAATGCAATAGGATCTGCGCTAGGCGTTGCAGGTGTTGCCTTTACCGTCAACAATCCTTGCGTGTTACCAGAGTAACACCTCAATCCGTTGATTGTGTTATTCGTACCGAAGTTAAAGGTATAAACATAAGTGGAATCGTGATCAAGCGTAATGATTTCATTGTTCCATTCCGAAACAACGTTTCCGTTTGAATCATAAATCTTTAGGACATAGTTATTACCCGTCCAATTCTTAACCATGTTTCCAAGGTTAAACGCAGCACCACTACAAACTACAGTATCCTCGACAATAGGTGATTCTGAAGGAGTTTGCAATACAAACAAATCCATCTTAGTTCTTTCCGAGAAACAACCCGTTTGGTCATTAAAATAAGCCACCCACAAGCTAGTTGGATTACTTGTCACTGCAACTTGATCAAGGAATACGTTATTACCGAATCCCAAAGGAATCTCCGTATCCTCTGAAATATACCAATACGGAGTCAAGCCTGTTGGTACATTCAAGAATGAGCTTAGTGGGGTAGTATAATCATCACTACACATATACAAATCAATGTGTACAGGCTTTGATGGAATTAAGTGTATAGAAATAGGCACAAATGCACTCGCCACAGATTGACATGTTAAAGCATAATTACCTGTAGCATCTGTGGACGCTTCTCTATATCCAATGGTGTAATATGCACCTGCGATAGAAGGAGCATAATAATTCCAGCCAGAATCTAGTACGTTAGCAGTGCCATCACGGTACCACTTGTATTTGATGCCGGTTTCAGGGTTTGTTACCTGAAGAAGGAGAGAGTCTTGAGGACAAATTGTACCACCTTGAGGCGAAACAATTGGCCTTTCTATATCCAATTGAATGATCTCAAACCTGAAGGTATCCGAGAAACATCCATTCGCTTCCGCAACAATCGTGTATTCGCCTTTAGGATACTGTGCTAATCGACCTTGGCTCTTAACAACACCTGGATTGTCTTGGTCATACCAATAGTAGTTATATGTAGACCGGAAAGTGGTATCATCAATCTTTAGTTGTTTCGTAGATAATCCATTTGTGGTACTCTCACAAATGTAATATGGTGATACTCCTTCCAAGTTTGGATTGATTGGACTTGGATTTTCTACAATTAATACATCGTTCGAGTAAACCTCACAAGTTCTAGGATTTAAAGATGTTGAATCTGCACCATATTTAAGAACAGCATAGTAGGTACCCCCTTGAGAAACATTTAGTACACCAGATGTAATCTGTACAAGCACATCACCCGCGTAAAGATTTTGGGTATTTCTTCTGTACCACCAATATGATGCTCCAGGTCTAACCGTTGGATCGGGGAGGTTGGTCACATATAACGTCGTTGAACTGGTCACTGGTGTACCCGTAGGAGGAGGAGTACAAATAGAGAAGTTCGTTGCCGTAATAATTGGATCTGGTTCAATATCAACTCGAACGTAAATAGGCGAGCTGTACTTAGCTTCACATCCAGAATTCGGACGGAATGCCTTCACGCGGTAATTACCCGTTACACTGATTCCAAATCCATAATCTTGAGCTACGGTAGAACCAGATGCGTTTGGATAATCAATGAACTTGCCTGGTACATCCTGCCACACACCATTTGACGCAATCATCTGTAGTTGATATCTATTTCCATAATCATATGGATCCAGATTCGTCACCAAGAAGAATCCAGTGTCGTCAGGACAAATCAACCACTCAGGTCCTTTACCTGCTGGCCAATTCGAAGGGAGTGGAGCTGGCCAATTCTGTGGTGCAATAAGTGGTCGGAAACCAGGGGTCTGAACGCTATCTACATCAACCCTAGCGTAAATCGATGTTTCACTCTCACAGCCTTTTTGCGATATGTAATCGGTACTGTAGAAACCTGCATGGGAGGTCTGTACATTGTTGATGGTCAATGTTGCTCCGGTGTATGAGAACAATGTATCGACCGCCGCAATCGCAGATTGTTGGTAGTACCATCTGAATCCTACTGTACCCGTCAACGCATTCGAATCGGCAGTATTATCCATCGCTACAAGAGTCAAGATCTCGCCCTCACAAACGGTATACACAGATTCTAATACCGGCGCATCTGGAGTTGGATTAACAATAATCTTGAAGTCGTTGTCTGGAGCCTTAGGACAGTTGTAGTCTCCATTTACCTTGGCATATACTTCAGCAGTATAATATAAACCAGCCGAAGTAGTCGGATTCGTCGTCGGAACTATAAGAATTTCAGTGTCATCAATGAAATTTCCATTTCCATCGTACCACTTCACGATTTCATTGAAGGCATTGCCATTAGCAATTTTCTTCAACGGTCGATTTAATTCTAGTTTCGTCAATTCATCTTGACAAACTTCTTGGTTATAGCCTTGAACTAGTTGGATATCATAATCAGAAATGATTACTCGCTCGATTTCGATTTCATCATCACTTAAGATTGGATTACACAAAGCTTCGTCTACTTCAACTTTGTAAGTGCCCTCTCCTAACCCCGTAAACTGGGGTGTGCTGCCTAAACTATGAGTAAATGTAGTCGTAGGTAATTTGACATAATTACCGTTCGCATTCAATTTATATAACGTATACTGAGCATCAACTTTTGGGTTGGTGACTTCAAGTGTCCCAACAGAATCTGCACAAATTTGATAAACCCCGTTATCAGGGTCGTTCACGGCTTCAAATTGGGCCTTAACCGGAACTTTAAACTCGTACTCCATAATGAATGTACGGTCACTATTACATCCATTAGCATCGGAAACAGAGGCATAGTAATACCCACTTTCTGAAACTACTAGTTGATTATTATTGACTCCGTTAATTACGTCTGACTGTACTGGAGCTAGGCTATTGGTCGTCTTATACCATGACCAATTATACGTGGCGGAGGTAGGAGGATCGGCTTCTAGTACATCCGTACTACCATTACATACCTCAATTACAGGTGGTGTAATAGGCGTTCCTGCATACTCTGGTCCTTCAGGCCTATCGTAAGCTGTTATCCTTAATGTATCAGAGAGTGTTCTACACACCTTGCCATTCGATGCTGAAATCAAACTAGTAATGTAGTAATCTGTGAACTTCGTACCCAAGCCACTATAGCCTGGAGTCACTGTCAAATCATTCGTGTTTGGTAGATTAATCGCGTACTCGGCATTATTCGTTACAATGGTTGTAGTCGACGTCTGGACATCTATTACATTCCAAGTATATGATGCCCCAACAGTTTCACCTCCTACAATAGTTAAGATTGTAGCGCTATCCGTACAAATAGTGCTTGGCTCAGATGGTGCATAGTTGATGTCCGGCTTGTTCAAGACAACCTCATCAATAAACATTGAAGTGGCACCAAACTCCTCACAATCACCTTGTTTAACCTTTACGCGGTACTCGCCTTCAGGTATATTGCTGAACCTATTCGAATTCGGAACATTTACATCGTATACGAAACTCAATACACTAACTTGAGATGGGTACTCAAAGAATTGGCCACTGATAGGATCTTTTTTAAAGAGCTCATATGTTGCGCCATCAATCACAGGTGTACTAACACGTAAATCGATAGTGGAATCTTGACACACCATAAATGTTGATCCAGACCAAGACGTAACTGGCTCAAGAACTGGAGAGGTTAAATTTCTGACAAAAAAATCCTTGCTTTGTGCAGGTCCTTGACACCCTTGATTAACTGCCGCTGCGGCATATGCTGAAGTACCGGAATTTGTTGGAATAAATGTTAAAGTGTCTCCAAAGGCTACTTGAGAATTTGATGTCCAATTTTGACCAACGTTATACCATACATAGTCTGGGTTTGGGATAAATCCATCAGATGAATTTGCATAAAGTGCAATCTCACCGCCGAAACATATTGTATCGCTTGGATACGCCATAATAATCGGAGCCGACGGTGTATTCATTACGGGAATGTTAAACGTGTCGGAAACCATTGAACAAGATGACATGGATACATGCTCGGCGATTACATAAAATTTGGCGTCATGCGAAATCAAACCACTAGCAACCTGTCCAACATTCACCTGTTTGATTGAAGTATTACTAGTTCCCAGGAATGTTGAAATGTTGCCATCGACCCTGTACCAATTGAAAATATAATCTGTTACCGAAGAAATATTAGAATATGCTATCCAGTTGCTCAATTGTAAATCAACATCATCATTCTCACAGGCAGTAAAGGGTAAGGTTGTACCTGTTGGGTAGGCAATCTGAGGTTTGATAATATCTAAAGAAACAATATCCAAGTTATTACCAAAATTAGATTCACAACCATTCGTGTCAATCAAGAAGGCCTTATATGTTCCTACTTGATTCATAGGGTCAAAGATGTCTCCTTCCTGAGGATACTCCAGTGTCGAAACTGCTGGTCCAGGGATAGTATTATTTACACGATACAGTTCATAGCGGTAACCATTAATTGGCGATTCCACTTTGATATCATAACTAATACCATTTGGTGCCGTTGAACATACATATTGAGTATTACTAGCTGTAGCCTGAAATCTAATTGTAGGTGGGGTTGGGATTACTTTTGAAACTAAAATCTCGCCAAAATTAGAACTCATACAGCCAGCCGATGTGTAACCGATAAGGTATAAACGTTTCGAAACGGAATTAACAAGATTTAAAGTATATACTGTAGAATCGAATGCTTGTGACAATGGTGTAACGTTAGGATAGTTCGCATCATATAAGTCAGCATCATACCATTCATACCTTACAAACGGTACCACTTCATCAGGTTGTAAGTCAACGACTGGATCTGTACTGCAAACATTATATATGTTGCTTTGAACTCCGTCAATAAGAATTATTGGTCGCTCAACAGGACTATAATATTGTTCCACTACCAAGGTATCCATTGGGGAATTACATCCTGCCATACTCGATTGAACGTAATATTCTATGAATCTGTTAGTATATGAAGAGTCCTCATAATGTCCATTAATAACCTGTGGCGACCAAGGTTGATAGTTGCCATTTGAAAGTTTCGTAAATAGATTATTCGCCCCAATAGTCGATGAATCAGGAGCTGAAGAAGTAACTGTAAATACAGCATTTGGGAAGAAAGTGTAAGCAGCCTCATTATCAATATTAATTGATAGATCATTAATATTACAAAGTGCTCCAGATCCATATACTTGCGATAACTGCGGCTTAGGTAACTCTGTTAATGCAACTACCATTTCATTTGAGAATTGCTGTGTACATCCCTCGAGACGGCCTAGGATTTTGAAGCGTCCAGATTGTGTAGGAGTGTAACTCGGATCTGTTGATGTAACTGTACCTACGCTATCCCACTGACTAGAAATTGTGTTATATCTTAAAATTGAATACGTTGCGTTTGTTACAAACGGAGCATTCATTACAATCTCAGCACTTGAAGCACAGTTTGTGTAAGTGTTGTTACTGCTATTATAGAATATTGATGAGTGGAAGAACGATGGTGTCGGTAGATTTTCTACGTCCAATTGAACATAGTTGTCGCTAATCTTTTCACAGCCGCTTGTGTTCGCGTAGACGGCAAAGTACTTACCTGCCAATTGAACCTTAGCAAGGTTTTGCCCGGTGCCAAAATATACAGTATCACCTGTGGGCTTGATTCTATACCAGTCCACTGTACCAGTTGGGCTGATCATATCCGTACCTAACTGGATACTATCAAGGTTACAAATACTAGAAATATAGTTTAGACCAGATTTAGAGTCGTATGTGTTTGGCTCAACCTCAAATGGGGCTGGTTCAGGGTTAACAGTAATCGCTACTGTTGCGTTATTTTGACAGCCATTCGCATCTGTACCAGTGACGGTGTAAGTTGTGGTCGCAGTCGGAATAAATGAAATACCATCACTTGCCCCATTGGTCCAATTATAGCTACCGCCAAGACCTGCACCTTGACCATTTAGGGTGACCTCATCACCCTCACAAATAATAAGTGTATTTGAAGGTGTTGTGGCGACTGTCGTAATCGTAGGAAGATCGTATGTAATAACATCCAACGTGCCTTTCACACCTTCACAACCTAGAGGGCTTTCTTGACTAACGTAATACGTCACCGTGCCTGCAGTATTCGTTGATGGCGTTGGAGCGCCTGTATTTAAATACGTTTGTCCATCGGTATCATACCATTTCAATGTATATCCCGCCAATTCCGTTGCTGTCAATGGCACTGCATTAACATCATTCAAACAATATTCTACTGTTGCCGTTGCAGGAGCAGGAGGCACATCATGAACTATAATAGTGATCTGAGTTCTTGGGCTCTCACAGCCAAGATTTGTAGAAACAAAGCTCACCTCGTATACGAACGTATCCGCTACGGTCGTATTTGGCGTTGGAGGTCCAGATAAGCTTACACTTCCATCAGGTAAATACCACTTACGCTGACCTCCAGTCGAAGCTGTTTGCAATACTGTTTGCCAAAAGTTATTCGGTGGTATCTCGCCTAAACAAAATTCAAATGTAGAGGCGCTTATTAATGACGGAGCCGCCGGTAGTGGTTGTGCGACAACTATAACCGTATCAGTGTTCTGACAACCGTAAGCGTCTGTTCCCGTAACTATGTAGGTTTCACCCGATGAGTTTGTTGGGTTAAACGCAACATTGTTGGTAATCCCTCCAGACCATATGTATGATGCACCAACACCTCCGCCAGATCCTTCAAGAATAACTTGGTCACCGAAACAAACGGTAACATCAGAACCACCAGAAATACTAGGTAACGAATGAGTTGTAACTGTAAGTGATGCCTTTGGACTCTCACACCCAGTCGGATTGATTTGACTCACATAATAAGTCATCGATCCAACATTTAATGTTGACGAGCCCGGAGTATTAATAGGTGTTACCCCGTCGGTATCATACCACTGTAATGTATTACCCGGGTTCGCAACTGCTGTTAATGCAGTGCTTGTTCCTCCCAAACAATTGTCTATGTCAACAGTAACTGGAGCGTCCGGTAATTCGTGAACGGTTACAGTTATCAAAGTCGATGGACCTTCACAACCCAATGAATCATTAGACACAAGACTTACAGCATATTGAACTGTTCCAGGCGTACTTGTCGGATGAGTTGGAGCGTTAGGTAACAATATTCCATCAGTATCATACCACTTGAAATAGTAACCAGAAACTGGAGTTGTAAGCCCTACTTCTGCATCTAGTGGACCTGAAACTTCTCCTTCACAATATTCAACGAAAGTATTTGTAGTAGTCGGCGCTGGAGGAGATGTAGCAACGGTTATCGTAATACCATCTGATGCAAAACAACCGTTAATATCTGTGCCTGTTAAGGTATAAGTTTGAGTAGTAGTAATGGTAAAAGGAATGTTATCAGTGACCCCTCCTGACCAATTATATGCTCCGCCTGCAGTTGGAGGATTTGTTACTCCTGAGCCAGAAAGTAAAATTTGATCTCCTTCACACACCCATCTATTGGGCCCAGCTTCAACAACAGGATTGTTGTATACATTAACAGAAAGTGATGCAAGTGATCCTTCACAACCGCTTGAGGTGACCTGACTTACAAAGTAGGTCTGGGTTCCAGCAAAATTCGTTAGTGGTGTTGGGGGGGATGAGGCAACAGGAATAGGATCACCTGCCATATCATACCATTTCAATGTATATGAAGCATTAGTCGTTGTTGCTGTTAAAGCAATAGCCGATTCATCCTTACAGTACTCTACAGGAGAAGTAATCGTTGGAAGTCCTGGCCCATTCACTGTTGTGACTGTGATATCAACCCTAGGACTCTCACAACCTGTAGTGTTGTTAATCTGACTAACAGAATAGGTTACTGTTCCTTGACTTGTTGTAGAAGGAATAGGTGGAGTTGAACTATTCGTCGGTAATCCATTTATTCCATACCACTTCAATGTATGATTAGCATCTTTTGCTGTCGCCGCCAAGGCAGTTGCTGTTTCATTAATACAATAATTGTAAGCGGTAGTGTTTACGATTGGGGTAATGGGTAAAGGCTGCACAATTACCTCTATAGAATCCTGTGGGCCTTCGCATCCAGCTACACTCAATTGACTCACGTAATAATATGTACTTCCTATACTTGAGGTTTGTGGAATAGGTGCAACATTTGGTGAGCGCTTTGTTACGCCATCTTGCTCATACCATTGTAATATCGATCCG
>Ga0181576_10000651_pt1 | contig 26026 bp, 11 predicted proteins | sample 101ome_22_FD_132464 | JGI IMG/M metagenome (GOLD analysis project Ga0181576, IMG submission 132464) | Coastal salt marsh microbial communities from the Groves Creek Marsh, Skidaway Island, Georgia - 101412BT metaG (megahit assembly) | ecosystem: Environmental > Aquatic > Marine > Intertidal... | reverse complement strand
GGGGGGGGGGGGGCGGGGGGGGGGGGGGGGGGGGGGGGGGGGGGGGGGGGGGGGGGGGGGGGGGGGGGGGGGGGGGGAGCTGGTCGCGTCGCCAACGCCGACCCAGGCCGCTGCTGTCGCGCAAGCCCTCATGGCTGGTGGAGCCTTTCTCCGCGGATTCGCCCCCCCACTAGTCAACATGGCCCGCCCCGCCCTCGGTGAGGTTCTCCTTGGGCTCGCCGATGCGGCCCTTGCAGTGCCGGCGGCGTGGCCAGGCGAGCGGAATCTGACGCGCCGCACGACGGCCTTCTTCCACCGCCTTGTCGAGGCCCTCGGCGCCCGCATCGCCAACCATGCTGCCGCCCTCCTCCGCACCCTCCTCCGACCGGGCGCCAGCGTTGCTGACGTCGGCGAGTCCGTTGGACTCACCACACAGCTCGCCCAGCGCTTCAGGGGCGGCGTTGTGCCCCTCCTGCGCGACGCCCTGCCCGCCCTCGCGGAGCGTGTCGACGCCCTCTTGCCGGCGACGTTTGACTGGTCGGGTGCCGCCACGACGCCCCCTCCCTCGTCCGTCGCGGGCGCTCAGCTCTCGCTCGCCGCCCTTTCGGAGGAAGCCCGCGAGTGCGGTGAAGTGCAGAAGGCTTTCTTCTCGGCCCTGCACTGCATCTCGACCTCACCGGACCTCGTCGAGGCCCTCTTGACGGCCGATGAGGCCACGCGGCGGCTCAGTGTCAAGAAGCTTGAGGACGCTGCGGGGGGCCACGTCGACCCTTTGGTCCGCCGTGTCTGCCTCCAGTCACTAACTGGACTCGCTGGGGCGCTCCTGGGCAAGAGGGCAGCGGCTGGGGGTGGCGCCAGGGGCGAGGCCGGGATGGGCGCTGGGGCTGACGACGGGGCCGATGGGGGCAGCGGTGGGGGCGGCGGCGGCACGGGCGAGCCCCGCGATTGGGTCGTTCGGACCGTGGCCGGGCGGTGCTGTCTCACGGGTCTCCTCGACCGGTCGCTTGACGTCCGCGACGCCGGCGTCTGGGCGCTGACGAGCGAGGCAGCTGTGACCCTTAAGGCCATCCACGTCCTCGCGGGGGATGACCTTGCCGTCCACCTCGCCAGTCTCCTGCCAACGCTCGACCTCCCGCCGGGTTCGGCCGAGCAGATCGCCTCGGCCGTTTCCTCGGCCGAGTGCAGGGCGCTGCGTACCCTCTTGCGCAGCATCATGTCTGCCCAGTTCAAGCGGGGGCGAGGGTAGATGGGAACCATGGGCTCTGGCGTGTTATCAATTCGACTTTCCACCCACTCATCTACGAGTCCGACCGTCCCTCCTTGCGGTGCTTCTTCTCCTTCTTCTCCTTCTTTGACCTGTGCTTGTGCTTTTGCGACGCCGGCTCAGCCTCCTGGGTGGCCCCGGGGTATTCGTCGTCCTCCTCGGGCTGCAGGAACACGCCATTGCTCCCGCCCGCCGCAGGGAGGTTGAGCTCCTTTCGCGCCAGGGCCGACTGCTTCGCCCTGACGTCGGCGTCCAGGCTCTTCCACTCGTGTGCGACGTGCGCGAAGAGCTCCTTGTGGGTCTCCTTGTCCTCGACATCGGGGTTGGCCGCTTGCTCCCGCTTGGTCTTGGCCAGGCGCCACTTCATCCACACGTTGTAGTCAGTCGGCGCCCGCTTGGGCTTGGGCTTTCCGTCGGCGTCCAGGCCCTTGGCCTTGCGCTGGGGTGGATTGAGACGGGTAGGGGTGAGAGGGGAGGGGACGACCGCGAGCAGTGCAACGGAGCATTGCACATGGCGAGGCCGTTTCATCTGGCCTCACGAAACGGCCGCGTGGGGATCAAACGCGGCCAATTCCAGAGATTTGAACGCTGAGACAGAGAATTTTATCATGGAGATGACCAGAACGCTGCCCGCAGACTTGCGAACAGGCCGAGGGGCCTTGCGACGTCACTCGTCGCGGCTCGAAAGGTGGACATCCTTCGGGCGCTCCATTCTCCATTTCACGGCTCACCTTCTTCCCGGTCGCCGCAGGCATCACGTCATCTTCGGCATGGACAACAGGAACCAGCTCGCCGCCAGCGACGTGAGCTGCCAGAGCCGCAGCCAACTTCGCTTGGAATTCACTCGTCTGCACGACGACGAACTGGAGAGCTTCCAGGGCGCGGGTGTTGTCCATGGCACTGATGTTGCGAGAAGGGGGGGGTGCTCCTCGCGGGGGGAGTGGTTCGGGGACACATATGATCAGGGAATCGACTGGTGACTCGATCGAAGTCCAGTGAACCGCACAGCCCCGCTATGCCTTGTCGCTCTGCTCAGAGCTTGAGAGGGGCCAGCGCCGCAGCGAACTGACCACCCCCCCCACTTCCCGCCTCGGCGGCGCGGCGCAGAAGGTCCTTGACAGCCGCCGGGAGGAGCCGTGCAGTGAGCGAGAACCGCTGGCAGGCGACGAGGCCGTCGAGCACGGCAGCGGCATCGGCAGCGGGCAGTGGCTTCCCCCCTTCCCCCCCCAGAGCCGCGGCCGCGGCGCAGGCGCGCACGCCACCGGCCGAGAGGGCGGCGCCAAAGAGGCCGGGGAGGTCCGCGCCAGCGCCAGCGCCGGCGCGCCAGGGAAGATGGCGCGCGGCCCAGGCGCCGAGGGCGGCGTCGGCGTCGGCGTCGCCAGGGCGGCCGAAGGCGCGGACAGCGCGCTCGACGTCGTGCGCGTTCTTGGGGGCCTCGGGTGGGGGAAGGTGGGTCGAGGCCGCCGCCGCTGCCTCGGCCGCCCGGGCGGCGGCCTCGGCAGCCCGCGCCACGCGATCCAAGGCAGCCTCTCGGGCCGGCGCGGGGGCAGCATGGGCGGCAGGGGCGGAGGCGAGGGACGATGGGAAGGGGACCGCAGACGCCAAGGCGGGGGCAGCGGGAGGCGCGGGCACGACCGTTTCTGGGGCAGGCGCGACCGTCGGGGCCGGGGCGACCGCGGGGGCAACTGCAGGGACAGCAGACTCCTCCTCATCCTCGGACGACGAACACTGGACGGTGATCGGCCTCCAGACAGGGGCAGCCTTAACGACCTTCGGGGGCGCGGCATCAGCCGGGGTGGTAATTGCCGGCTTCGAGACCGGAGTTGTCCCCGCCTGAGGGGAGGCCTGCTGGACCGGGACCGTCGTCGGTGCCTCCGGGGCGTCGCCGTCCTCGTCTGCGGCGATTTGATCAGCCGCCTGGCGAGCGCGATGGACGATGCGCGCTCGTAGCTGGGCGTGCGGGTCGTTGCCCGTCCCCATCTTCCCCAGCACAGCAAGGGCGGCGGCGGCCTCGTCCCGAGCGGCAGCCGGGCGGTTGAGCTTGAGGTGGGCGAGGGCGAGGTTAGACCTGCAGGCAGCGATCTCATGGGCGGGCACGGTTCCCGCTGGCGCAGCCTCGGCGCATCGTACGGCATCCGTCCACCCGTCAACCCCGCCCCACCAGTCGCCCGCCTTGAACCGGACGGTGCCGGCGTCCTTGAGGGAGGCAAAGACGGTGTTGACGTCATTGCCCGTGCCTTCCGCAGCCGAGGCCGAGGGGACCGCCCCGGCAATCTCCTCAGCGGCGCCCGTGGCGCGAGCGTTGGCCTTCGCCGCAGCGGCGTCGGCCTCGGCCTCAGCATTGGCCAGGACGCAGGCCGCCGAGGCCGCCTCCCCCTCGGCGGCTCGGGCCGCCCCGGCCCGCCGTGCCTGAAGGGCCGAGAGCAGCGTCGCCGCCACCCGAGCCCCGGCAAGGTCCCCCTCAGCCGCCCGCGCCTCGGCGGCTTTGCAGCACGCGCGCTTCGCCCGAGACCGGGCCTCGGCCTCAGCTGCGGTGCGGGCAGCCGAGACGGCCGCGGCGGCGGTGTCGCCCACCCCAGCGAGTGGGGGTAGGTCATCGTCGCCCATCATCCCCGCGGCTTCTCTGTCCCCCATCGTCTTCTCATCCTCCGCCATGGGCTCCTCTTCGATGACGACTTGGCCCCGGCCCTTGCGGGTCTTGTAGATGGAGGCCGTGGCCGCCGTCTGGGCGGCCCGTCGGGCAGCATTGCGTTCGCGCTCACGGCGGGCAGCGTCGGCGGCGACGGCGTCGCGGCGGGCCGCCTCGGCCCTGGCCTCTGACGCTGCCCGGTCGCCCTCGCGCGACGCCGCCGCGTCCGCCACCGCTAGTGTCAGGCGGGCCTCCTCGGTCTCACAGCGGCGTGCCTCGGGCCCGGCGGCGGCGTTTGCCTCGTCTAGGCCGGCAGCTCGCCGCCACGCCGCCGCTGCTGCGCCCCACAGCGCAGCACGGGCGGTAGCCCCAAGGCCCCGAGCCCCAGGCCCCCCTGCAGCCAGCGCGGCGCGGGCGCGGCCGACAAGGCGCCACGCCGCGGCTGCCCCGGCGGGGTCGCCCGACGAGGCAGCTGCCGCTGCACATGCGTCCCGCTCGGCGGCGGCGGCGTCAGCGTCGGGGCCGGCGAGCCTCAGCTCGGCGCACAGGGTCAGGGCCGCCGCCACCGACGCCGGGCCGTCGGCCGCCTCGAGGGCCTCGCCCGCCAGGATCAGCGCTGCTGCCACATCTCCGGATGCGAGAGCCCCCCGAGCGGCCTCCAAGGGCGACGGAGGGGAGGGGGTCGTCACGGCAGCAGTTGTCACCGGCGCCGATGTCGACTTCGCAACCGGCGCCATCGTTGTCGTTGTCGGCTCGGTCGTCTCGGCAGCCGGATCCAGCACCGTCGCCATTCCATCGACCGCTCCCCCAACGATCGCGCCCTCGTCCTCGTCGTCGTCGTCAACCATCATCTGCTTGGCCCCCCCTCTCGTCGCTGGCGCGCGGGCCGCCGCCGCCGCCGCCCGGGCCGAGTCCCCCCCTGCAGCCCAGTCTTCGGCGGCCTCCGCCCACCGACCGCCCCCCTCTCGGGCCAAGGCGCGGCGCTTATGGGCCTTGGCCCAGCCTGGGAGCTCGAGGAGGGCAAGCGAGGCCTCGTCCTCGGCCTCGGCCCACAGAGGCCGCGCAGCCGCAGCCCCGACAGCAGCGCTGGCCGCGCGGGCCGCCACGAGCGAGAGGTTGTTGCGGGCCCCCGCCCGCTCAGCGGCCGAGGAGAGGCCGACGGCAAGGGCGGCGCGCCAGTGTTCGGCGGCCTCAGCGGCTTCGCCCGACCGCATGGCTTCGTCGCCCGCCAGCTTGAGCCGCTGAGCTGCAGCGGCGCGCTCCGCGCCCATCAGGGCCGCGTTGGCCGCCGCGAGCCGGTCGGCCAGAGACGACGCAGATCCGACAGTTGCACCGGCGTCATCGCCCGCGTCGCCCCTTCCACGGATGGGCGGCGGCGCAGGCCGACGGTTGCGCGGGACGAAGATGCCGTCGACCGCAGCGCTGTCGACCGCGCCAGCGGCGGATGCCGCCGCGAAAGCCGCCACGTCGGCCAAGGCCGAGGCAGCCACCTCGCGTTCGGAGTCGAGAGCGACAGGGGAGGAGGGGGCGGCCTTCCCCCCGGACTCGAGGGCAGCGAGACGGGCCCTGCCAACGGCGGCCGTCGTTGGGAAGCCCTCCGACTCCATGTAGGACACGTACCTGCTAAGCTGGGGTGCGTCCGTCCAGCGGGAGATGTCGTCCGCACTGGAGGAGGACGGGAGACGGGGGGCAGGGTGGGGGGGGGGTCAGCGGGAGCAGCGGCGCGGTGCCTGTTGTGGACGGCGGACGTGGCCTCGGCTGTCAAGCGACACAGACGCGTGAATAATATCGTTGTTGACGGTTTGCTCATCCTATTCACAAAATTAGAAGATTTTACTCCACAAGGGAGGAGAGTGAGACCGTCAGCGCATCTAGGATATCCGGATGGGGGGAACGAAGTCCCGAGCCCGTTTCGGCCGGGGGCTGGCGGGACGCTCCACGCATCCATCGCGTCGACCTCCCACCGAACTCACGTGGCGTGGTCGAACATGTGCTTCTCCGCGACCACGTCGAGGGCCGGGCCCGAGGCGCCGAGAGCGCCCTGAAGAGCGTCGGGGCCAACACTCTTGAGCGCTTGGATCAGGGCGTCTCCTGCATCGTCATTGTCTAGGGGTGGGTTTGACATCGTCATGACGTGCGAGTAGGACCGATGACGAGGGCGAAAGGCTCTTCTACCCACCGAGATTGACTCAACCGCCCTTTTCTACGATGATAGCAATGTGACCTCATTACGGCAAAATAGCTCCACTGACCCGGTCCCATATATACTTCCATGTCTACCCTGTTATCCACGACGGGGTCGATGGCCCCGACGCGGGTGCGGTGCGGCCGAGAACGCTGCAACTGCGTGGCGGCGTTCCGCGCGGCCACGCCGCCATTCCGTCGTCCCGCCGCTTCGCTTTGGCGCCCGTCTCCCCCCCGTCGCGTCGCCGCATCAGTGTCGGATCCCGTCTCGGATGGCGTGCGAACCGAGTTTCTGCGTTGGCTGAGCGAGGACCGGGGCCTGGACCTCGCCTCTCAGGCATGCACGCTCGCGCCCAGCGAGGTTGACGCGTTCACGACTGAGGCGCGCCCGCCGGGCGTCACCGTCACCACCCGTGCCCTCCTCACCGGCGATGAGGCTCTGCGCGTGCCGCTGGACCAGTGCATCACCCTCAAAGAGGTGTTCCAGGGCGAGACAGACGGGGGGGGCGTTGGCGGTGGCGCAACGGCAGCGGCAGCCACACTGGCATCGGCTGAGGCGCGGCCACCGTCAGCGACACCGACACCGTCAGCGATAGCGCCGCGGCAGCGACAGTGACAGGGACGTGACGGAATGCCACAGGGCCACGCCCAGCGGCCCTTCGCCTGTGGCGTCACTGCGGCTGCCTCCCCCACCCCCGCAACTGTCCCCCCCCCCCCCAACCCCCATCCCCAGACGGCGATCTAGCCGAGCTGCTGACGACAGACAAGATCGAGGAGATCGGGGCGTTGACGCTTTTCTTGATGTACGAGAAGAAACTCGGCGCCGCATCCAAGATCGCCCCCTTTGTGGCGCTGCTCGACCGGCAGCGTGCCCGCGGCCAGGAACGCGTATCGTCTCCCCTCCTCTGGCCCGAGGACGAGCGCCGGGCACTTCTGGCGGGGAGCCCAGTGGAGGGAGAGATTCGAGCGCGGCTTGAGGCCCTCCGCCGACAGTACGACGATGGGCTCGACACACTGTGGTACATGGCCTCTAGCCTCTTTGATCGGTACCCATACGACCCCCCCACTGGAGAGTTCTCGTTTGAGACTTTCCTTCAGGCCTTTTGCGCCGTCCAGGCCTCGGTGGTGCACTTGCGGGGTGAGGGCGTGGAGCCGTCGCAGCGCTTTGCCGTCGTCCCGCTGGGTCCGCCCGTGCTCCGGTGGACATGCGCCGGCCGGGCTTACTTCACGGTCGACCGGGGCGATGTGGTGCTCAAGGCCGACCACGCCTACCAGCGGGGCGAGACGTTGTCGGCGTGGTGCGGTCCCCAGCCCAACAGCCGTTTACTGATCAACTACGGCATCGTCGACGATCGCAATCCCAACGACCGGCTGGCGATGACAGGTGAGATCGATCGCGCCGACCCGCTGTTTCGCGCGAAGAGGACTGCCCTGGGAGATGTGGGGCTCTCCACCAAGCAGGACTTTTCCCTCGTGCGGGGCGAACCGGGGTCGCGTGCCGCCCTGCCGGCCTCCCTTACGTCGTGGATGCGGCTGGCCGCGGCGACCACCGAGGCCGAAGTCGCCCAGGCGGCGCGCCACCTGGTTGGCAAGGCGGCCCCAGGTGGGCCGCCCGCCAGCGGGCTCGCGTCCAATGCTATTGGCGACGCGGGGCCGGCGCTCCGCCCGCCCGTCTCGAGCCTCCTCGCCCACCACCTCCGAGGGCGTCTTTTCCGTTATCCGACGACGCGCGCCGCTGACGAGGCCCTCGAGAAAGACCCTCGCGCCACGGCGCGACAGCGGCTCTCGGCACGGCTCCTGCGCATTGAGAAGGAGGTGCTTGAAGGCGCCTTGTCCTCGACGAGCAAAATCGCGGGCTGCGACAGCGTGGGGGCCGAAAAATTTCCCCCTCACGTGCGTCTGACTGATCCGGTGAACGAGGGGAGTGGGGCTTGTGGGTAGGGGGGGGCGAGACTTGGGGTGAGTCGTGAGTCATTCGGGAGGATGACAACGCGAAGGAGAGCGGTCGGGACCAGCGCCTGGACAGAGCGACGAACGGTCGCGCCCAGAAGCGCCAGTGGACCATCACAAATCCGCTGGCGGGTGGCTTGAGCCGCACCACCTTCCGGCTGCACGGTGCTAGGGGGCCGCGGGCGTCGCGAACCTGCACACGCCGCTTCCCTCGGCGCTCTTCCCGCGAATGATTGTGTTCGTCAAGGCGCTTTCCTGGCGCTCCGGCATCATTCTTCTCCCTCGAAATGACCGTCAACCGCAGAAGTTCGTGCCTGTCATGTCTGCGCCGCCCTCGGACGCGGCTGACCTCGTCGGCCAGGTCGCGGCAGTCACCGGCGTCTCGGCCGAGAAGGCCCGCCAAATCCTCGAGAAGAGTGGATGGGCCATCGAGGTGGCTGTCGGCAGCCTCCTGTCGGGCATGGCACCCGCCCCCACCGCCCCCGCCGGAGCGCCCGCCCACCAGGCCCCGCCGCGGCCTGCGGCGGCCCGCCCCCCCTCCCCTCCCTCCGCGCCGGTCTCAGCTACCCCCGACGAGCTGCGTCGTCCCCCCCGCCAAGCGGCTCACGCTCCCCTCCTGCAGCCCCCAGTGCGGCGCACGCGCCCCGTGGCCTACACGACCGGCCCTCGTCCTGGCGCAGAGACCGCGGCAGGGACGGCGGGGCCCGCGACGGCGGTGGCGCCCCCCCCCCGACCCCGCGCAGGTGGCGTCCACGGGATGCGGGACACCAGGGTCGCCGGTGCGCTGGCGGACGACAACAAGTTCAACGAGCTGTACACGGGGGGCAACGCTGGGTCGGGCATCGCGGTGCTGGGCCGGCCCGACCCCCCCTCCGGTGGAGGAGACGAGGACGACCATGAGTCGTTTTCCTCAGACCCCGAGGACGAGGACGCTGCTGACCGGACCTTTCGCCTCGCTGAGCGACTCGGCGCCCGGCGCGGTACGGCGGCTGACCTGCCCGGTGCGCCTCGGCCGAACAGCGGCGGCTTTTTTGGGGGCACGGCCCACACCGTCGCTGCAGGCGGGGCCGTCGGCCGGGCTGAGGCCGCCGAGGTGGCGGCCGCTGCCGAGGGAGCGGGCATGCCGGCTACGCGTCGGCACCTTGTCGAGTTCTTCCGCAACGGCTACTTCACCGTGGACGGAGGGGAGGGTCGCCACATGATGGACCCTGTCAACGCTGGCTTCCTCGCGGCTATTGCCGCCGGACGCCGGCCGGCCGAGCTCAACGGCCCTGACGGGGAGGGCGAGGTTGAGGTGTCTCTCGTCCGCCGCGGTGAGGACTGGACCCCGGCCATGGTCAAGTTCCGCGGGCGCTCACGCCGCATCAACGAAGAGCCACCGACTGAGGAGGCACCTGCCGAGCTGGGGGGCGCGCAGATTCCTGCTGTAACGGAATGGACCGGCCCTGACCCTAATGCCCCGACGACGACTATCACGGTCCGCTTGCCCGATGGGCGACGTGTCCGGGTACAGCTCAACCTCACGCAAACAGTGGGTGACCTCCGCCGATTCGTTCGCGTCGTTGCGATCCCGGGACTCGAGACTGAGATCACCATGCGCGATCCCGCGCACCGGCCCCCAAGGCTCCTCGACGACGACGCAATGACGATCGAGGCGGCCGAGCTCGCCGATTCCCTCGTTGTGGTGCGGTGACGATCCGACATGAAACTCATCATCACACGATGGACAGTTCAACGATGTTGTTGCGTAGATGCGAACAGTAAAGCGTTCCCGACTGTATCTAGACCCTTTTTTTCCCCCTCACACCCAGGCAGACCACCCCGAAAACATGTGAGCAAGGTTGGCAGGATCCCGGGCGTCCCGGAGGAGCCGCTGGACCTGCCCCTCGACCGGCAGAGCCTCGCCGTCGTCAAAGTCGGTGCCGTCGAGCTTGGCCTGGACGCGGGAGATGGCACGCGTGGCGTCGGCCGGGGGCGCGGCGGCCGAGCCGGCCTCAAGGGGCGTGGCAGTCGCTGTGCCGCCTCTGCCGCCATTCTCGGCGTCGGCGCCGTCGCCGCCGTGCGTCCGCCGCTGGGCCTTGCTTGCACGCTCGGCCGTGATGGTCCACTTGTAGAGCGGGTCATGCACAAAGACGCCCACGACAGTGAGGATGGCATCGCGGTGGGACCGCAAAACGCGCGCCGTCTGTTCCATGCAAGCCCGCAGGGGACCGTCGACACCCAGCACCCCCATACCGTCGACGATGTCGTCCGTCATGCGGAAGGGCACCTTTTCGGGTGTGGTCAGGACCCGGCCCTGTTCGAACGCGATTCCGAGGTCGATGTGGATGACCTCGGCCGTGCCCTGGTCGACGAGGATGTTGGCCATGTGCCGGTCACCGAGGCCAAGGAGGTGTCCGGCAAAAGACGAGGCTGCGACGGACCGCGTGTACGACAAGCGCCGCGATAGCCACTCATGAGGCACCGGGTAGCGCTTCAGGAAAAAGCGGTGGAGGACGGGCGGGAAGTGCGCGTTGGCCTCGCGGAAGCGTTCGACCGCGATTGAGGGGTCGCCCGCCTCCGCTGCAGCGTCCTGACCGTTCTTGACGTGGTGGTAGCACTTGACAAAGTCCCAGTCGTCAGGCGCGAGGTACTGGAGATGAGCCCCTGCCATGCGCGATGGGCCGACGAGCCACTCGCCCAGCGGGCGTGAGTTGGGAACCCACCCAACGAGGCCGCATGAGGGAGTAAAGGGCACGCATCGGTACGTCCGGACACCGAGTCGGCGCTGGGAAGCGGCTGGGTCAGCGCGGAGGAGGATGTTGATGAGGCCAAATAGCTGCTGCATGACGGCGTCCTGGCGGAGATCGTCGTTGCCACTCTTGACGAGCTCCTGGATGCGCGATCCGTCTGAGCAGAGGACGCGGACGAGCTTGGGGGCGTTGATACCGCCGACGAAGGAGATCTGGGGCTCGAATGACACGACGTGCGCGAGGCCGCGATAGGCGTTGCCACCAGTGGGCTCAATCCGTACGGGGCGCGACACCGGAGGCAGAGAAAGACCCTGGACCTGCAGCCGGAGGGCTTGAGGAAGTGAGATGGGGGGCGGTTCGGACGACCTGCCGGTCTTGGGCACAGCCATCAGGCCAATGTGGATGTAGACTTCTGTGATGCTGAGCATCTCACGCGCCACGCCAGCGGCGTATGAGCCGGTTTCGGCCTGGATCTGCTGGAGCACGTTGGCAGCGGCGTCGACCTTAGCGTCGTCGGCGAGGCGCTCGAGCCCGCCCTGGATCGTTGCGTGGCGCCGGCGCTGGCCATCTCCCTGCCGGTCCCCGTTGGACAGAGAAACCACGTGCCACAACACATGGTGCGGGTGATCCCGGGACATCTGCGTCACCAGGCGGGCGACGAGCAAAGCGAAGCCAGAGGATGACGACGCTCCCCTCGCCGGGGACGTTGCGCATCCGCCGCTGTCGCGGGCGCCAAGCCGCGACGCGATCTGGTAGTCGAGCGGGAGGAGCTTGGCCGAGGGCACCGCAGCAATCTCACGTGAGATGAGCTCGTTGATCTCGCGCTCGTCTCTGTGGGCAAACCAGAGACGTACGAGCTTGAAGACGGCCTGGAGGTCGCGGACGGGGTCACCACCAAGCATCAGGGTCCCAGCGCAAGCGGCAAGGGCGAGGCGGAGGTATCTGTCTCGCGACTTGACGTGCGTCTGCTGGGCGGCGTCGTCGAGGATGACAATCTTGGATATCTCCTTGATCTGATGCTTGTTCCACCGGATGTCGTGCTCGAGAACGCTCCGCGCCGTGGCCGACGGCGGTGGGTCGCGGCGCTTGAGCTCGGCAAGACGGCGCTCGAGGCGTGCCACCTGGGAGCGCTTGTCCCGGGCGGCGGCGACGCGCCGTGCCCAGTCGGGACTATCGGCCTGGGCCGCAAGATGAGCGTAGAGCCGACCGGCGTACGATGCCAGGCGCCACTGCGCGATGGCGCCCTCTCGGGCGGCGTCGGCCCGCTCAGCAAGACCAAGGTGCTCGTGGACGCCGGTCGGCGGAGGCCGCTGGTAGCGACCGAGGCGCCGCACGGCGGCGCCGTAGTAGTCGTCCAGGACGACGGCAGAGTTCTCAGTGCCCTGCTCGGCGGCCCAAAAGCCTCGCTCTGAGAGGACTGCCGCCTGGACGACGGGCGAGCACTCTCCGGCGGGCGCATGGGCCATCCAAGCTGAGAGCTCGCCAAGAGCCGTGACGGCCATAGCCCGCTCCCCTGTCGCCCACAGGGTTCTGCACTCTTCAATCCGCCAGGCCGAGTCTGGACGAGCCAGAGCGACACGGGCCGCGGTGGCCTTGGCCCGCACCGACGATTGGTGGTCAGCGACTGTCTGGGAGAGTGGATGGACAGACAGCGGGCCACCGCTGCCGCCACCAGGCTGGCCCTCAGAAGCGTGGCCTGGCGGGGGCGGGCTCAGGATGAGGCCCTGGTCGGGCTCTGAGTGCGCAAGCATCCGGAGACCGCTGAGGGCCGCGTTCACGGCCCCAAACTGCCCAGCGGACCGAGCGGAGCGAGCGCGCTGCAGCAGAAGGTCGGCGACTAAGTCGGGGCGGCCCGCGGCACGGGCAGCCGCCGTCTGGGCAGCGTTGAGAGGCTCAACGAGGGCAAAGGGGAGGGGCCACATCCCGTCGCGGGCCTGGCCGATGGCTAAGGCGGCATCCTCTCCGACCCGGAGATCCCACGCGCGCTCGACGACGCTCGCCACCTGAAGCCGGACGACGAGGGGGTTGACCGCCGCAGCCGCCTCGGCGCGCGACCGGAGAAGGGACCCCAGCGCTTCGTCCCAAGCAAGGCCCGCGGCCTCGCTGTGGGCATCGCAGTCGCCCGATGCCAGGGCACAGAGAGCCGTATGGACGAGACCGTCGAACCCATCGTCGATCATAGAGGACTGAACGAGGGTTGCGGGCGGGGAATGGCGCCGCATGTCATTGGGGTGAGGGGTAGGTCCCCTGCATCGGCCTAGGGCCGCTGCCCCAAGGCCCAGCTCCGTGTCGTCCCACTGTCCCATGCGCCACGATGCCCGCGCGATTTCCTCGCGCAGGGCGGCGGCGTCGCCCGGTGGGGCCTCGAGCAGGGCGCCACGCAGAAGCGCCAGGGCGGCGCGGGAGCATCCGAAGCCCTGCAGGGCGACGGCCGAGGCGGCACGGGCGGGGAGCCTCGCCGTCGCGGCAGCGCCTCCTGCTCCGCCGTCGGCCACTGTGTCGCCGGCGCGCCAGATCTGGTCGATACCCAACATAGCCCTCGTCCAGTCTCCCTCTACAAGGGCGAGCGTGGCCCGGGCACGCGCGTGGTTGCACCCGGGAACGCCCGCGCCCTCGGCGACGGCCCTCGCGCCGTCCGTCTCGCCGCACCCGAGCTGGGCCTGAAAGAGGAGCTCGGCAGCCCGAGCACGCATCGCAGGGTCCTGGGCAACAGGGTCCTTGAGCGCCACGTCCCGGGCCCACTCCTCGAGGTAGATGAGAGCCGTGGCTGGGCGGGACACTGCGAGCGCCGCCGAGGCGAGGTCAAGTAGGGGCACCGCGAACCACACCGACACGTCCCAGAATATCGGCGACCGGGCCAGGCGGGCGTCGGTGCTTGGCGGGAGTCGCCGCCCGTCTCCGCGGATCGGAGCCCGCTTGGCCGTCGCCAGGGCCGCGAGGAAGGCGGCGGGCGGAGCGTTGGGGCCGCTGCGACCGGGAGCGTCGTCAGGGAGGGCGCGCTTCTTGCCACGAGCGGCCAGGCCGGGGCCTCTTGCACCTTCTTTCGAGCCACGGCCAGGGACCGCTGCCGCCCTCTTGGACGCCGCGCGACGAAGTCGAGTCTGGCCGCAGGCGACGCGTTTGACGTCTGTCTCCCCGCCCGCGTCGCGGTCGAGAAGTGCAGCTTCGTATCGCTGGCGGAGCGCGTCGAGGAGATCGAGGACGGCGCCAACAGCAGGTGCCAACGCACTGGCATCGGCAGCGACCTGGTTGAGGAGGCAACTCTGCAGCGCGGCAGAGGCTGAAGCGCAGAGCTCGCCGGAATCAGCATCGGCCGCAGCGGCGTCAGCGAAGGCGGGAGCAAGGACGACGCGGGCAAGTGGCGCGCAGAGGGCCGCAACGGGGGCACAAACGCGAAGTGCGGGGTTCGATGCATGGATGAGGGCGGCGCTGGCGATGCGGCGCAGCCAGGCCCCGGCAGGCCCATCGCCCGGACGGATGTCATCGGCACGCGTCCGGGGACTCCACACTTCGGGGCTCGACAGGTCCACTGACGAGCCTAAGAGGGTAATGTCATCGGCGATGATCACGCCGATTGCACGGCTCGATTCCTCTTCGGCCACTTCGGCAAAGGCCATTAGCCGTTCAGCAAGCCGCGCTCGCTCCCCTTCCACCGACGCTGCCAATTCGTCGAGGGCCCTGAAGCCCGCCCGCCCCCCCGAGTCGGTAAAGAGACGGAAAAGTGCACGCTCGGCGGCGGCGGCGACCATGCAGCAGGGGCCGCTGAGACAGGCGTCGAGGACGACGAGAGCGGAGGGGACCCACGCGTAGTCGTCGCCGAGGATGGCCTCGACAACGGAGGCATCAGGCAGCATGGCAACACCCTCGCCCCCCCCGCCCCCGGCCCCCGGGACGCCCAGCTCCTCGACTTCCCAGTCATCGTTTCCGCGGAGGCGGAGGTCAATCGTCCCGACGGCACCGACCAACGTGGCCAATCCATGCTGCTCGCGCTCGCTCGCGCAGCCCCGGAGCGGACCCGCGAGGGCGAGGAGTCGACCGGCCGCTGAGACGGCTGCAGGGTCCCCGACACTCTGCAGTGTCTGAAGAAGGCGCCAGCTCGACTCAAAGGACGGGCGGCCGCCGTCCTCATCCGATGATGCACGGTCCACAATGGCTCTAAGGAAGGCAGGGAGGGTACGAGGCCCAGCACGGGCGGCATGGGCACGCATCCAGTCGATGTCCTCGGCGAGCGAAACGGGCGACAGACTGCGGAGCATGGCATGTTCGGTGCGGAGGTCGTCAAGGGCCGCGGGACCAACGGGGAGGGTCGGGATACGACGCAGCGCCTCTCGAAGGTCCCCATCTTCAGCATCAGCACATACGTCGCTGACGACGTCAGCGATCAGCTGGCCGACCTCGTCGACTCTGGCAGGTGAAGGCGCTCGGCTTGCCCAGTGCCCGGAACTGCTGGCGGGACCTCGGCTGCTGCGGGCAACATCTCGGGCGTGGAGCTCGACCACTGTGAGGACGATGGGACCGACGAGGTCTGCGCGGATGTCGGCACTCTTCGAGGACGCATTGGTCACTGGGCAACCTGCAAGGGCGGCGCGTAGCTCGGCCGCCACGGCGTCTGCGCCCGTGCCTGCCCTCAGGGCGGCGAGGAGGCCGGTTGCGTGAAGCCGAAACACCGCCGGGTGCGCCAGAAGGCTGTCTCCGACGAGATCTGCCGCGGTTCGGGCCCCAGCGAGGGCCGCGGCGGTATGGTGGGTTCCAGCGGCGGCGCGGAGGGCACTCCCAGCAAGAAGGATGACGCGGACGGCCCCGTGGGCACCCCCCAGCGCCGCATCGACAGGCTCTCCTCGAAACAGGACACGGCGCATGGCAGCGACAGCGCGATTGGCTGTGACGTAGGGAGGGCCAGGCAGCTGTCCCATGTTCCCCTCGGGCCGGGCAAAGCGAAGGACGGCCCCAACGGTAGCGATGAGAACGTCACGCGATGGGCGGGAGGCGTCAGGGCCGAGGGAGGACACGCTGTCACCATAGGTCGACGCGAGGGCGGTGGCCAGCACACCGTCCTCGCCGTCTCCACCCCCGTCCTCGTCGTCCACCAGCTCGGAAGAGATAACCGCGAGAGCAAGAATTTCGGCAAGGGCTTTATGGAGCATCTCAACGCGGCCGCAGCCCGTGGCTTCGGCAAGGGCGTCGACCTTGGCCTCTTGTCCAAGCGCAAGGAACCTAGCCACGAGGTGGGGAGCTGCAGCCGAGAGCAGGGACGGCAGCTCCTCTCTGGCCGGCGCCAGCGCCATGAGGCCATCGAGAGCATCCTCCGCGGGCGCGGAAAATGGCGCGAGGCCAGGGGTCATCTCTGCAATCGGCTGGGCGGCAGCTGAAGGGGGCGGCGACGCTGGCGGGTCCGTGGGGGACGTGAGGCAGAGCGATCGACCAACGTCCTCGAGGAGCTGAGCGGGCATCCCGCACGAGGCCCATCGGGCGCAGAGACCCAGCAGGGGCGCAGCGAGGAGTGCGGTGGCCGAGGCGTGGCCCGAAGCGGCCGCGACCATGCGAAGGAGGGCGGCGGCCGTCGGCCGGAGTTTCGGGCGGAGGGCAGATGAGGCGACAATGAGGTAGAGACAGTCGTCCTCAATCGCAGGGACGGCGACCGCAGCATGAGCGATGGCAAAGAGCGCCGTCGCGCACCGCCCGTCGGGAAAGAGGCCAGACGCCTCGCGCGCGATGGCATCGGCGTGTTGCCCGAGCAGGGACCAGGGCTTGGCGAAGGCCTCGCCCCATGCCGTGGCGGGGGGGGATGAGCCCTCCCCTTCTCCCCCACCGACGTGAACCAGGTTGCATGGCAGAGCGAGGTGGAACTGGGACAGGACGTTGAATGGGTTGTCGAAGAGGGCCAGGACAGGCCCGATGTAAGCAGCGGCGGCGCGTACCGCATATGCGTGGTCGCCCTGGAGGTGGGCTTGCAGGCGGGCAACGGCGGCGTATCGGTCAACAAGCTGTGCAGCGCCAAGGAGCCTGGCGATGCGAGGTGCCGCGCGTGCGGCCTCGACGCGAACGATGACGGCTTCCGACAAGTTGTACTCCCCGCCTGCGGTGACGCCACCGATTGACTTCAGGAGCTCAGCGGCGGCCTGCCCCGCTGCCGAGACAGCGTTGGCGGTTGGGGTGGCGGCGGCGAGCCGGTCGAGGATACGGACGGCGAGGCGACCGGCCAGCGCCTCGCGCTCCGGGGTGGAGACAAATCCATAGGCATCTGAGTTGGCAAGATTGTCGAGGTGACACCGGACCCGGTCAAGGGCAGCAATGGCCAGGGCATCCCCGTCGGGGCCGGGGGGCGACGCGCACGCTGCGTCAGTGAGTGCCGTCAGGAGGGCGTCCTGTGGGGCGTCTTCGTGGGACGACGGAAACCCCGCGCACTCGAGAACGCTCTCAACGGCCTTGCAGAGGGGCCCGTCCCACGACAGGGCGGCAGCGGGCAGGATGGCCCCGGCGGCGCCGAGGATGAGGGCAGCCGATGAAAACGCGACGAGGGCGGGGGGCGCATCCTCCGAGGAGATAGCCCCCAGGTCGGCGTCGGCCTGGGTGGTCATCACCAGGCTCTGAGCAATGCCGCCAGTCCGCGCCGCACGGTCAGAGAAGGCGTCACCGAAACCGTCGTCGAAGCCGTCATCGTTCCCGTCGACGCCGCCGACGCAGTCGTCGTCGTCGCCGAACCCGCCGCCGGCACAATCGTTACCGTCGCCGACACGCCCGGAGGATGCAGTCGTCAGAGCGTTCGCGGAGAAGGTTCGGCTCTCCGACAGCCCAATGAGGGCAAGGGCAGTCTCCTCAGCGGCACGAAGCGCGTCGCGACAGAGGGTCGCTGCGGCGTCGCCGATATCGCCGACGGCCCGCAGCAGGGGCGACGGCGGAGACGGCTTGCTGCGGCATGTCGTGGTACTGCCGTCTACCGCAAAGCCATTGACGGGGGCAGGGGCGCTGGATCCCACATTGTCGAGCATGTCGGGGCGGGCTGGGCCGCCCACCGGACAAATTGTCACCCTGTCCGCCGCCTTGGCGGCTTGGGCCGCGACGCCCGGTAGGAGGGCCTCGAGCGCAGCACGCACGACAGTCGCCGTTGACGGTGGAAGCCCTGCCGTTAATCTACTGGGCTCGCTGACAGCCCCGAGGGAGGCCGCGAGGGTGGCGAACGCCATAACGCATGCGCTCTCGGCCTGAATGCGTCGCTGGGCGAGGCGGCCGGGCAACATGCCTGGGACGATTACGCCATCGCCGTCGGCGACGCTGCCTTCGCCCCCGACCCTGCCACCCCTGCACTCGGCGAGGACGGCGTCAGACCAGACACGCGCGGATGTATGGGCAAGAGCAGCCACGGCAGCCGTCTCCGACGCCGATTTGACATCGCGGGAGCCGCAGATCTCGTCCAGGGCAAACGAGAGGAGAACAAGGGAGCGGCCGGCGCCCGATGCACCGACGTGGGGCAGTGCCTCCGCTGCCGCCCAGGCCCCCACCTCTGCAGACCACCGCGCCGCAAGGGCGTCAGCCCGCGTGGCCACGACAGTGAGTGGAGGGTCAGAAGCCGTCTCCTCCGCCGAAGCCAGGGCTATACCTAGGCACGGCACGTCATCGATGGACAGGCGAGGAGAGAGGGAGAATCCGCAGGCAGCGTCAATGACTGACGCCGCCGGTCCGGCGAGGCCGGGTGAGGTCGACGCAACGCCAAGCGCCCACACGAGCGACGCCCGGCGAAGCGGCATGGTCCACTCCGCCTGGGACAGGCAGAGAAGGGCCCGGGCAGCAAGACCGAGACGGGCTCGTTGGGTCGGCATGGGCGTCGGATGCCTTGCAGCAGGTGCCCCGACGAGTGCGACGTCGAGGGCGGAACGGGCAGCACGGGCGGCGGCTGCGGCGCCTGCCGAGCTCGAGCTCCGCAGCGTGTCGAGGGCGGCGCCCCAGGTGACGACAATCTCGTCCCACAGCGGACCCTCGGAAATGGTGCCGGCGGCAGTGGACCCGGCCGATTCATCTCCGGGCCCGGCCCCGCCTCCAACGGCGGCCGACAGCGCCGCCTCAGCGTCACGGACGAGGTCGAGGGGTGTGAACGGGAAACAAGCCGAGACGCCGCGGAGAGCCCAGACCGCCGAGGCCACAGCGTGGGCGTCGATCGACCCAGCACCCCGGCCCGCCCCGCCACCCCCTGCTCCGGAGACGAGGGCGGCGCGGGCCGGCGGCCAGAGTGCGCGCCACAGCAAGGCAACATCGTTCGGGGTTACGGCCTTGGACCCGCCCATCTCGTGTAGAGCCGGCAGAAGCGCGGCCGCCACGGCCGACCATGCCGTTGGGCATGCGGGGGCCCCGCGGACAATGGCCGCGAGGGCGGCGCGGCGGCGGCGGATAACGTTGTCCGAGTGGGGCGGTGGGGCTGCCAGGCCCGACGCGGCCTCTATCCTTCCCGACGACAAGGAGAAGGACAACGAGGGCGCCTCCAGCGTGGTCCCGAGGGCCGCTGGCGCGATCCTTCCGATGAAGCCGCCGTTGGGGCACACGGCGAGCGAAACGGCGAGGGCGACGGCGAGCCCCCCCGCTGTCGTCAGAGGGCAGCCTGGATCACGCTCGGCCACAAGCCCCCCCGCCCGCGCGAGGGCACCCAGACGCCCCCCGCCACTAGGAGCGTCCTGCTGTCCGTCGGTGCCAGCCACCAAGGCCCACCAGGCGGCTGTGTCTGAGGCCAGAGCTCCCACGCGGTGGAGGACAAGCGCTGCGCGGCCCAGGGCAGCCTCGACATCCTCCGGGGGTGACTGACGGGCAGCGGCAAGGAGGTCCCTCCCAAGGGCGGGGAGGGCCGACAGCGCGTCGAGGCCCGCGGCGTGGCGTTCGAGAAAGGCGACAAGGGCAAGGATGCCGGCGGCGTTTGGCGGGCGGCCAACGCCGCCGATTCCAACACCCCGGTCGAGGCCCGCCATTGTGCGGAGTGACTCATAGACGTGGAGCTGCACGCGGCACTCGTTATGGGCCCCACCCACGCGCATGCACACGGCGCAGGGCGCGAATCCGTCCCCCAGGTAGGACATGGGCAGGTCTCCAGGCAGACGGGCGACGAGGCGTGCGACGAGGGTGATATGCCGTCGGTCAGCCGAGGGGTCACGCGGTCGGGCAGCGCCAGCGGCCTGCTCGAGCGGGGCGAGCTGGCCACCGCCGTCGACGGCGTCGTCACCGATCCGACTGTCGGGACTCGGCGTGATGAGCTTGTCGAGGAGGACGCGAAGGGCGCAATGGAAGTCGCTGCCGTTGGAGAGGCCGGAGAGCTCAGGGTGGGGCAGCAGATGATCCCGGAGGAGGCCGAGGAGCTCCCTTTCAACGGGACCGTCGGGCGAGGAGCTCCGATGTCCCAGACATCCAGCGCAGAGCCGAAAGAGTCCCGACGCTGAGCGCCGGATCATCAGTAGGCGTTGGACGCCATCACGACAGCGGGGGCCCACGGCGGGGCCGCTGCTGTCCGCGCCGCTCGCGAGGGCAACGACAGCGCGAAGGAGAGCGAGGAGCGCGGTGGCCGAGGCGGCGGTGGCAGCCGAGGTCGACGCGGGCCGAGAGCGTCCTGATGAGCCGGCGTGGTAGTCGCCCCTTGGCAGTGCCAGCTCGCACGCGCGTCTGAGCTGGTCGACCAGTGCCGGCCATGATTCCAGCGGCAGGGCGTCGCCTGGGTGGGTGAGTGGGCGGGGTGTTGAGGTGAATGTGTGGCACCCCATCAGACCTTTTACGGCGAGGTCACCGGGGCGCCGCGTCCCTCACGAAGAGAGCGGGAGCCCCTCGTCAGCGTTGTCGCCTCGTGGCGGCGTCGCGCTCGACATGTTGGATCGTCACACGGGGCGGGGCGCGTGGGAGTCAAGAAGGGGTCCCACGCACCCACGGTCTCGGGTTGAAAACAAATTTCTCGGTAAGTGGAGAGGTCACCGGGGGCGGCCGGAGGGAGGAGGAACAGCCGAAGCCGCCCTCTCCCTCCGCCCGCCGCACCTCGGAATTGGCTAGTTATCGTCACAGACCGTGGGCGTGGGAGCAACAGCTGTCCAGCGGCCGCGGCGCGGCGTGGCACAGCGCGAGCGAACTGGGATTGGCCCAACAGACCGACCGACCGACCGACAGACCGACGCACCTAGCCGAAGGGACGCCGTGGCGGCATCGAGGCGCTGGCGCACAGCGGGGGTCCCGAGGTGGGCGAGGAGGGCAGCGCCGGCGTCGCGTCGAGCTCTCTGAGTGGCTTTTTGGTCGGTCACCGTGGACACCAGCCGGCTGATGGCGTTGAGGGGCATCAGCAGAGGGCAGCGCAGCCGCTGCGCCCCGGCAGGTGGCCGCGGTGTAGGAAAGGGCTCGGCGCGGTCGTGTTCGGGCGACGGTCCGGCGCCGTCGCCGGCGCCGGCCCTTCTCCCGTCGACGGCGTCGGAGGGCTCGTGCTTTCGGCGCATACGCGCCCCTGTGGGCAGGGAATGTCGAGACCATGAGGGGGCAGCCGACGCCGATGCCGCTCGCCTATTGCGGCCTTCCCGTTCCTCTGCACCCTCTCCACGATATCTTGACAGAGGGGGGGATGCTAGCTGCTGCCGTGATGAGTGCCTCGTCGCCCAGGTCGCCGACTGCCGCTGCGACGGGTGTGTCGGCCGCCAGTGCCTCCCCCCTCACCGCTCCCGGGTCTCGCGACGTGGGCGCGCACGGCAAGTGGATGAAGAGTGATCTTAGAGCTCTGGAAGCCGCGCAGCGCTATCCGCATCTCGGGAAGAGCGACGGCTGCTCAGGCGACGGCCACTGTGAGCCGAGGCGTCAGCTCGCCTCGGTTCGCCTTGGCTTGCGGCGGCCAACGCCGTCATCCCGTCGTGGGGGATCGTCCCGCGCCATCGCACGGCCCCCACACGCCGCCCCTCCCCCCTACCAACCCACCACCCCCCGCCACCACGTTCCCAGCGTTACGGATCATCGACGGTAAGGCAACGTCGGCGACGATCCGTGCCGAGATCAAGGCGGACGTTGATGCGCTGGTGGCTAAGTACGGCAAGACCCCCGGTCTGGCCGTGGTCCTCGTGGGCGAGCGCAAGGACTCGCAGACGTACGTGCGGTCCAAGAAGAAGGGGTGCGAGGAGTGCGGGATCGCGTCCTTTGGCGCCGATCTGTCGGCTGACGCGACAGAGGCTGAGGTGCTCAAGGTCGTGGCAGACTTCAATGCCAACCCCGCCGTGCACGGCATTCTCGTGCAGCTCCCCCTCCCCGACCACGTCAACGAGGCTCGCGTGCTCGACGCCATTTCGCTCGAGAAGGACGTCGACGGATTCCACCCGACCAACATCGGCATGCTGGCTATGCGCGGTCGTGAGCCCCAGTATGTTCCGTGCACGCCCAAGGGCTGTATCGAGCTCCTTGAGCGTTACGACGTGCCTATCGCCGGCAAGCGCGCCGTCGTTGTTGGGCGTAGCAACATCGTTGGCCTCCCCGCCGCACTCCTCCTGCAAAACCGCGATGCTACGGTGACGATGGTCCACTCGCGGACGCCGGACGCTGAGTCCATCATCCGTGAGGCCGACATCGTTATCGCCGCCCTCGGCCGGGCCGAACACGTGCGGGGCGACTGGCTCAAGCCGGGATGTGTCGTGATCGACGTAGGGATCAACGCCGTGGACGATGCGTCACGCAAGATGGGATACCGCCTTGTCGGAGATGTGAACTACGCCGAGGCCGCCGACGTCGCGTCGGCCATCACCCCGGTGCCGGGGGGGGTTGGGCCCATGACCATCGCCATGCTCCTTCGCAACTGCGTCGACGGAGCCCGGCGCGCGTTCGAGGCGGAGGCGAAGTAGTGTGGTCGGCGACGGCGCGGGTGCATTTGCGGGGTGACGGCGCTAGTTGACAAGAACGTCGATGAATCTGTGTCGGAGCCCACTCACAAGCCTACCCTCTTCTCCACCCACTTCCCGGCCCTCTAAAGCCGACTCGCCGGGCTGCCCGCTCTCGATTCCCCCGCACCTCCCCTCGGCCCTGCGCCAGCCCGGACGAAGAAGGCCGCTGCGCCGGCCCCAACGGCGGTCGGGTCCTCGAGGGGTCCGAGGTGCCGGAGAGACAAAAACTCGACGAGCTCTCCCTTTGGGCACTGCGCAGCGATCTCGGCGGCGGCATGTGCCAGGGAGGCATGGGGGCCGTCCCCGACGCGGCCGCGCGCCACTGCTACGGGCTCGTTGACGCCCGCGAGGCGCCAGAAGACGTGGGTGTTCTCGTCACGGTCGGCCGCCGGCGCGTCGCCCCGGTCCTCGGGGCGGCCCCAGCCCCACGGCTCGCCCTGGGCGCCGGGGTAGCCGCCGGCGTAGACGGCCGCTTCAACGAGGGGGTGACAGCGGGGATGGAAGACTGGGGAGGTCCCGTGCTCTCCGCCCTCTCTCCCACCGGTACCTTGCCAAAAGTATGCGTCGGCGAGGGCTGCCGCCGCCTCGGGGCACAGCTGCCGGAGCCCACGGGCGCTCGCGAGGCTCGCGCGCGCCGCGTCGAGCGACGAAAATGCGTCCGGACGGGCTAGAGCCTGGTCGATGAGTGCCTGGCTCCCCCAGGCGGGGTCCGCATCGCCCGCGGCTGCTCTCCCCCACCCCGTAGTGGCGGGAGCTGGCAAGACAGGCTCGTAGAGAAAGAGCGCCGAGGCCAGACCGGGGCAGGCGAGACTGACGAGGGCGGCGACCCCACCCCCGAGCGAGTGGCCCAGGATAGCGCACCGACCGCCCCAACCGCGGGCGCGGATGACGGTGGCGACGTCGCGGGCGAGGGTCGCGTGAGAAGTGTCGGGTGGCGGCATCGCGCCCCCGGGTCGCCACCCGATGCCGCACGCGCCGTGGCCCCGAAAGTCGAGGGAGACGACGAAGAAGCCCGCGGCGAGCAGAGCGGGGGCGAGGGGGGCCATGGCGAGCCCGTGGAAGCCGTTGCCGTGCAGCAGGAGTGCAACCGGGGGGGGGGCGGGGCCGTTCTTCCCACTGTCGTCGCCATCGCCGCCGCCGCCGAGAAAATAGAGCGGAACGCGGTGCCCAACCTCGACAGTGACCCACGCGTCAGGTGGGGGGGTGGACGACACGGCTGCCGGTGGGAGCCTGCGGGGGTTGGTCAGGGCTGCGGCGGTGAGGTGAGAGGGGGTCGGCGCCTGGCCGCGAGGCATGTCCGGCCCAGAGAGGAGGCGGCGGAAGGTGCGGCGGGGTTCTTCCTACCTCTTAGCAACGCACACAACGATCTGATGGCCGGGGTGAGGAGGTAAGAGCACGGCGCCAGCTCTTTCACCCCGCCAGGAAGGAAGGTGGCCTTTCGAGCACTCCCGTCATCCTCGCCTGGAGGGAAACGCGCCCTCCGCGCCTTCCTCCCGCCCCAAACTTACTGCCACCGTCGCTGCTTCTCTCTCACCCTCCGCCATGGTCTCCTTCTCCGGCGAGCGCTGGCGCCTTCCCCTCGCGTGGGGACACGTGGGCCACGTCAGACCCGGTAGCCCAACGCGCGCGACATGGGGAGTTTTTCCGCACTTCGATCAATCCAACGCACGCGAAAATACGTGATGCGTCGGAAGAAGCCGCGTTAAAAGGCCACTGGGCCCCGAGAACGCGGAACGACGAAAGTTGGCGTTCAGGCCGAAAACCGCCGTTTCTGTCCCTTCCGACGTTCTTTGAGCCAATTTTCGAATGGTTATTTGAGCGATCAATCCGTTGCGCTGTAAAATATGGGCGAAAGAAGCCCAAGAACGACGGGGCGGGAGGTCAACGGCAAGGCATGGACGGGCCGGTGTTAGCTCCCCGAATTGCCGGTCTCCGCATGACTGCAGCGGAACACGGACCAGAACCGGTCGATCGAAGATGTTTCTACCGCGAGAGTGTGGCACGCGTGGGCGGTGAAGCGCCCCCGCCGCCGTTGTCAGCCTGCCAGCAAGGCACGGTGTGGCAGTTGGCTGCCGGAAGCGTCGCCCATGGATGTCAGTCGGAGAAATCCGCCGAGGGCCCCCGCCTCCAACTCCGTCCTGTGCGGTCCGCCATCGATCCCGCTCACCGTCCAGTCCGCGCCCGAACCGCCTCCATCCCTCCCACCATCCCCATCCCTACCTCCCCTCGTCGCCTGCAGCCAAGCCCTCAGTCGCCCTGACGACGTCGAGCGACAACATGAGCGACGTCGCTGCCCACCCCAGTGTCACGATCAACGTGAACGACGACAAGACGGACCTCACCTTCAAGGTGAAGGCCTCGGCCACCGTCTCAAAGGGCGGCAAGGACGTTGACGTGTCGAACAAGGCCGTGTCCATCACGGCTGAAAGGGACGACCTTAAGTTCGTCTACAACGTCACGGACAAGGGCCTCTCGGGTCAGATGCGCACCTCGATCAATGTCAACGACACCGCTGTCGCCCTCACGGGCCGCAGCGACTTTGGCGCCAACAAGCACTCGATGCGTGCCCTGTTCGACATCAGCGATGACATTGGTGCCAAGGTCACGTACGACCTCTCGGGCTACTCCGGCTTCAACGTGGACAACGCCCGCGTCGGCCTTCGCTACAAGGTCAACGACGACACCACCGTCCAGACGGAGGTCGCCCTTGGCGGCAAGACCAACCAGACGACTGTTATCCACCAGCTCGATGCCGACAACAGCCTCCGTGCCACTGCCCACCTCAACCTCGGTGGTGGCGATGTCCTCGACAAGGCCGTCCTCAAGCTCACCAACACCGGCGATGTGCTCGGGAAGGGCGACCTCGTCGCCGAGGCGACCATCTCGGCCGGCGGCAGCGTCGGCGTCAAGGTGACCAAGTCGTTCGAGATCGACCTCTGAGCACGAGGGACGTGCGCTTCGGGCGGGTGATGGAGAGGTGGAGTGAGTAAGATACCGCTGGTCGGTGTCTTTTCCGCTCTTTGAATCCCTCGAGCAGCCTCGCCGCCCCAACTCACGGAACCCGCCAGCGTCCCACAGCCACACCGCGCCCGCGACAAATACGTCGCGGGCGCGGCCTCGGGTGTCCGCGGGAATGCAAGGGGACGCTCCTGGGCGAACCGAGGCTGAGCACAACCCGCCGACGCAGGTCAGACACCGTCTGAAAGAGGAAGGTAGAAGAATAGAGGAGAGACGGAGAACCGCGGTGACGCGATGGGGAAGGGGACGACGCATGAGGGGGATGGGGACGACGAGGGGCGGCGTACAGTTGGCAGTTCGTGCCTTCGTGGGGTTGGTGGTGTTGAATAAACACCGGTGGTGGTGGCCGTGAGGCCGGGGCCCTGAGGCGAGGCGCTTAAGCGCGCTCACCGCGGATCCGGCG
>Ga0181576_10000649_pt1 | contig 26092 bp, 20 predicted proteins | sample 101ome_22_FD_132464 | JGI IMG/M metagenome (GOLD analysis project Ga0181576, IMG submission 132464) | Coastal salt marsh microbial communities from the Groves Creek Marsh, Skidaway Island, Georgia - 101412BT metaG (megahit assembly) | ecosystem: Environmental > Aquatic > Marine > Intertidal... | reverse complement strand
GACGTGTTCACGTCGAAGGCGTTCGCGGGATATTTAATGGCGGCGCACGTGGTGGCGCTCTTCGTCTTCGCGCACTTTAGATGGTACAGGAAAGAGGGTGGATTCTTCTTCGCGTTTGTGAAGGATTTCTTCAGACGCGCCGTGAAAAATCGCGATGGGGTTCAATCCACGTTCACCCCGGCGCACATCGCGCTCGTGCTCGCGGAGAGTAATTTGATTGGCGTCGTCTTCGCCAGGTCGCTGCACTATCAGTTTTACTCTTGGTATTTTCACACCTTACCGTTGCTCCTTTGGTCGAACACGCGCGTTCCCGTGGCGGTAAAACTCGCATTCTTGGGTGCGATCGAGTGGTGCTGGAACGTGTACCCATCGACGGCGAGCTCGAGCAAGATTTTCGTCGCGATTCACGTCGTCTTGCTGGGCGTCGTGTTTGCGTCGCCGCTCGCCGCTCGCCGAAAGGTCAAGGCGAAGAAGTACTAGTCGTAGTCGTTAGAGAGATAGCAATAGTATTATATTTTTTACACATGGATTCCGAAGAAACGATCCCAAAACGTCGCCGTTCGCGTGACGTAGAAGCTTTTGCCGGACGCCGACGTCACCGGTCGTTCATACTCGACGTTGTGCGTCATGTTCCCGTACCCAGCGGCGGCGGATTTGACGCGGTTGTCGTCGTATTCTTCTAGTATTCCAGCCTCTTTGAGTTTTCCTTGAAGCTCTTGTCTTCTCGATTCCATCGTGAGCACCAAGTCGCCCAAGGCGCGAGTGCGCTGTCGATCGATTTGACGAAGCTTTGCCACCGCCTCAACCTGTTGTTCGGCTTGCTTGAGGACGGCTCGAGACTGTTCGATGAGCTCCAGCTGCCCTTCATCACCGACTTCCTTAATTTCCAGATTAATCGACACCGGTCGTTCACCGATCAAGTCAAACTCTGTCTCGCGTTGTTGCAAGAGACGTCGAAGCGATTGCAGTTCGCCTTCCTTCTCTTGATGTTGCGCGTGTAAATCTTGCATCTTCTGCGTCAACTCTTTCACGCGCGTCATCAACATCGTATTTTGATGCTCCACACTCCCCGCAATCGCACCACCCGTCTGCGTCACCGTCTGCCCTTGCAGCGCCGCCTTGCGCACGGCGCTCAACGATTTCGCCGTCTCCCGCAAAACATTCTCCGTCACCTCCCGCTTCATCGTCTCCCGAACCAACGTCGCCTGCGTCTCAAACAATCGCTTCTCGTTGATCTCCACCTTTTCGTGCGCGTTCATATCGGAATACTTTTTCAACGGCGTCAACGCGCGCGAGCTCGGCGTCGTCGTCGCCACCGCGCCCACCCTCCGCGCCAACGTCCCCCCCTCCTCCGGTCCCATCGCGCGCACCGGCGCCGGCGCCGGCACCGGCGTCGCCCCCATCGCTCTCGGCCGTCTTACGTCGTCGATCACGCGTTTCGTCACCGTCTTCATCGGCACCTCCTCCACCACCTCGGTCCTCGTCGTCGTCGTCGTCTTCGTCTCCGTCACCGTCGCGCCGTCCACCATCGTCTTCGCACGTCGCTCGACGATGGCATCCATCGACGGCGACATGATGCGCGACGCCCCCGTCCCGTCGCGGTCTGTCACCCACGGTCGGCGACGACGGACGCGAGTTGAAATTCACGCCCGCATCCATCCATCCAAAAGAATTCGTCGAATCGTGTTGGCCCCCTCGCGCGCGCGATCGAGGGACTCATCACCGGTCACGACTCACCACGACACGCGATGGCGCCAGCACTCGCCTTAGCGTTCATCCAAAACTCATCGGATTCCCACAATCGGACTCGAGTATGGACGTACGAAGCTCCTAAATGATTTCATTCACGACTACCCTTCCCCCGCGCGTTCCTCCGCGCGGTGTCGACGAAAACACCCGAGGTCGCGGGCGATGGTCATACAGTAGCTACATTACTCACTACATCACGCGCGCGCGAACAAAAATGAACCAGTGCAATGAAGGTAATTGCAGGAGAAACTGGGATACTCACGGTCGTGTTCATAAATAACACTCGGACCATCTCGCGACCGTCTCGCGACGAGCGTTAGGGGCGCGTCGTCGTCGTCGTCGTCGTCGGTTGAGGGTGAGGGTGAGGACGCGCGCGCGTCGCGGTCGTCGTCCCGAGCGCGCGCGCGGCGAAAGGACAGCTCGCGCGCACGACTACGTGAGAGCCGTCGACGTCGTCTCGCGCGGTCACGGCGTCGCGGAGACGAAGGACGACGTCGCGGGCGAGACCGCGACCGCGACGGGTCGGTGGCGTCCACGTGTGCGCGATGTCGACGTCGACGATGCGCCGCGCGCGAGGACCGTGGGCGCGATGGGAGACGTAGGCGTGGGCGTAGGTGACGGAGATGGCGTCGTCGTCGGCGGCGCCGCGACGCATCGCGCGCGTCTCGGCGCGGGATGGATGGCCGAGCCAGGCGAAACAATCGACGCGGCGAACGTCGGCGGTGGTATCGGTGTCGGAGGGATGGGCGTCGAGGGGATCGATGGTGTACTCGAAGTGCGCGTCGTCGTCGTCGTCGTCGTCGTCGAGCATGACGGCGAGCGACGCGACGCGCGCGCGTCGCCGTCTGAGGATGGCGCGCGCCCGGTAACCGTCCGTCTCCTCGTCGACGCGGAGACGCGGAGCGCGCGAACGGGAACGACGGCGGCGCGTGGTCGAGCGTTCAAGGCATTCGAGGGCACAATCGTGCGATTGTGTATTAAAATCTACAGTGCGTCGTCGTCGGTTCCACCCGCCGCGCGCGACGCGACGCGTTTACAAGTCGGCGGCGCTCACTTCCGCGAACGAGCTCGCTTCGCGTTCCAGTCTCTCTAAAAGTCGAATCTTATCGGCGTACTTCATGTACGGGTTGGAATCGAGCGTGTCCACGGCTAATTTGGACATCTCGTGTAAAATGTTATCCGCCGAAACGGTGGAGACGACGGCTTCGAGCGACGCGCGCTCGGCGAGATAGTTGTCGGTGAAGGGCGACAAACCCGCTCTCTTGCGCATCAACCTGTCGTAGTCGCGTTGCTGAGCTCTCGCTTCGAGGGCTTCAGCCTTCAAATACTCAAACTCTTCATCGCTCTTCACGTCCGCGAGTTCCATCAACCAAGCCTTGTTGGCGTCGAATCGTTCCTCGTCGCTCAGGGCGTGGGAGTCGCTTCCCAACCTCGGCTTTTCTAAGATGCGTCGAACGTCAAACTTCTCGTGTGTCAGGAGGAATTTCTGGCGATCGAACTCGTTCCTATCGTAGTCGTACGTTTCGTTGGATTCTTGAAGCTGTCGCGCTTGACGAATTTTATCGTTCAAGGCTTGCTGAATCTTCTCATCCTGACCGTCGCCTCTTCGCTGTCTCCCGCCAGCATTGGCGCGAGGGGTCCGGCGTCTCGCGATGCCCATCGCCATCGCGCCGTCTTTCATGCGCCGCGACGTCGTCGACGCGCGCAGAGACGGATCGAGCTTGAGTTCGGCGCCGGCGCTCCCACTTCCCCGCTTATAGCGCGGCACAAAAGTCTTGATATTTTCTCGACCGGCGGCGACGCGCTCGGCGCGGCGAGCGGCGGACATCTCTCTCGCCTTTTCTGTTTGGCTCGCCAACTTTTCCGCGCGAAGTCTGCGACGATCGGCAAGCTCAGCTTGTCGTTTCTCCAACGCCGCAGCCGTCGCGACGGGATCCAACGGTTCTCCGTCCTCTCCCACCAATGAGCTCAAAAATTGAGCCTCCTCGGCGCGCGCGTCGCCCGACGCGCCGGCGTCGTCGCCCTCCCCCCTCTTGGACGCCAATCGAAGCACCAAAGGTCCCGGCGCACCCTCCATCACGCCCATGCCTCCCTCATTCGCCGCCTCTATCGCCTTTTGCGCGTGTTCCGCGCGCACGAATCTCACCAACCCTCCCGGCCAAGGTCCCTCCGGGTTCAAGGGCTTCACCGAAAGAATCGGTCCAAACTTTCTAAACGACTCCTTCAGCAGCGTCGCGTCCACGCCCAACGGCATGTTTTTCACATACACGTTCGAGTCCTCTTTCGGTGACAATTCCAACTTCTTCGCTCGCTTCTTTTTCCCGCTCGTCGCCGCGCCGCCCTCGCTCGTCGCCGCCGCCGCCGCCGTCTCCTTCGTCGGCGGTTTACGTCTTCGCGTCTTGCGCTCCTTGGTCGGCGCGCCCTCGGACTCGACCGCCTCTGTCGTCGCGCTCGCCTCCGCCGTCGCGCTCGCCTCGCTCGTCACCGCGTCCCCCGTCGTCGTCGTCGTCGCGTCGTCCGAGCGAAACCTAAGCCACGCGCCCGCGATCGTCGTCCGCGTCGCCGTCGCGCTCGCCGTCGCCGTTGTCGCCGCGGCACCGCGCGCGCGAACGAGCGTCTCCTCGAGCGCGCGTCGCGCGAGCGCGCGTAGCGCCATCGTCGCCTCGAGCGCGTCGCGATCTCTCGAGAAGCCGCGCGTTCACCGCGCGCGCGGGACACATCTCCAGACGACGACGTTCGAGCCGTCATGCGCGCGCACGCGAAGACGCCGACGCCGACGCCGACGCCGACGCCGACGCGTTCGATTCGCGCGCGTCGATCGCGCGTCGAGCGTGGGACGCGAACGCGCGCGACGAACGAAGGCTCGGGCGATTTCATCACCGACATGGTGACAAAGATATTCGGCGCCGACGCGGTGGCCGATCCCGAGCCGTTCGGACTGAAGCGCATGCAAAAGGAAGATTGGCCCGATCAGTGGCCCGCCGAGCTCGACGCGGACGCCGAGGTGTTGGAATCGGACGTCGGGGAGCTTCGAACGATTCGACGCGTGTTGAAGCAGACGCAGTTGGAGCGACTTCGACTCGGTTTGGCGTACGACGCGGAAGAGCACGGATGGAGCGCGAGATCGTTTCACTCGCGAGTCGATGGGTACGGCGCTGGGATTCTCGTCGCGGAGACGGAGGGCGGGGAGGTGTTCGGGGGGTATAATCCAAAGGGTTGGCTCGGATACGGCGAGTGGACGGACGCGATTTCAGCCTTTTTGTACGTCTTCGAGGGACGAGGTCGACCGGTCAAGGTGCCGAAAGTTGGTGGAAGCGGAATGGCGATCATCGATGAGGACGGTAAGGGTCCGCAGTGGGGACCGGACGGGTTGAAGATCAATCTCGAGTCGAGGAGCGCGCGGTCTCGGCTCGGTTCGTATTACGCCAACGAGGCGTTGGCGCGCCCGTCGCTGTTTCGCGAGGGCAAACCCGGGGAATCCATCGAACTTCGTTCGGTGAGAGTGTACGTCGCGCTCGAAGACACGGAGATCGCGAAGAATTACGAACCCAACGCGCTTCAGTGGCAAAAGGGCGAACTGGAGGATATTCGAAAGGATGACGATTCTGAAAACCCGCCGATGGATGGCTTCTTCGGTATTATCGGTAAAAAGCTCTTCGGTAATAAGTAGATGTAGATGCAACGCGGCGCGCATGTAAAATATTCACAAACGAAAACTGTAAACGAACGAAGTACGTTCGACCGTGCATACTTTTGCTAAGATTCTATCTCTCGACGCACTATTAGCACGACTATCCATGAACGCGACGACTCGACCATGTCTTCGTCGACGTCCGCCCCGAAAGAAAACGCGCTCACGCCGGAAGCCTATCCGGAGGATTCTCCGCGAGTTCCCGCTCAAACTCCGTCAACGCATCTAAATCACCCTCTTTCCACTTGATCCCTCGATGTCCGCGCGGATACTTGCTCGCCACGAACGTCTTTGCGTCCTCCAAACGCATGCGCAGCTTAAACATGACGTACGCCACCGCCACCGACGGCGCCCGCGACCTCCCACTCATGCAATACACCAACACCCGCACCGGATGCATCGAATCCGACCGTTCCGATCGCACGTGCAACGCCTGCAAACGTTCACACGCGTGTCTAAAATCCAACCGCTCGCCGCCCTCCTCCGTCGGCGTCAACGACACCACGCTCAGATACTTCCCGCTGCAACACGGATTACACCTCGGCGCCGCGTTGATCACCGTCCGCACCCCGGCGAGCGAGAGATCACGCTCGCTCGCCGTGTGCTCGAACGACCCCACGAGCAAAAACCGCTCGAAAATCTCCACGGGACACGTCGCTCGAGCCACATCCTGCGGGGAAAGCCCCGGCGCGCGCCCGCCCGCGAATCCCCCGTCGCCGTCCCCTCGCGCCCCCTCCTCACCGCGCCGAACGTGGCCGCACTCATCGCACGTCGTTCCTCGCGCGTGATAGTGCGCACACGTCGCGCACAAGTCGTCCTCGAGTGCGTCCGAGCTCGTGCGCTTCATGCCCACGTGTCGAGGTGTCCGGCGCGCGATTAGCGCACATGCGTCACTCGACGACGCGTCGTCGGGCGAGCGCGACGCGCGGTCAAGGATGCGACGACGAGACGAACTCGCGCGTCGGTCTCGGCGCGGCGACGGTGAGATGGTGGCGCGAGCGGGCGACGGTGGAGGCGCCGATCCGAGGGTTGACGAGGCGTTGGATCCGAGCGCGGTGGGCGCGCTGTTATTGCTCGACGCCTCGAGCGTGGGGGCGCAGGAACGGGCGAGGAGAGAGGGTTCGAACGCGCGTTCGTCGTCGGCGCGGCCATCGGCGGCGAGCGACGGCGAGGATGGGGAGGATGGGCGAGGGACGCGCCAAGGGCGCGCGAGGGCGGCGACGACGTCGCGCGCGGGGGACGCGGCGGGACGCGTCGTCGAGGGCGCGAGCGGGGCACCGAGTGAGATCGGAGGCGTCAAGGCGTTGAAATACGCCGATCACAGGCGATTGATCTATCGATGGACGAACGCATTGATTCGAGCGGTCGGGTTGAAGGTGCCGACGGGCTCCGGGGTCGTGTTTGCCCCGTCGTCGAAGAATAAACGGGAAAAGTTTGATAGGTTTCTCGTCCATTACTACGGGCAAGAGTCGTTCGAGCCCGGGGCGTATTGGTACTCACACGCCAACGCGCCCGCTTTTTTCAGCGAGTTGTTTCGCGTCGCCACCAACGGACGAGTGACGTGCGACGCAAGGGATATTTTTGAGATTTTTTCCAAGTCGGATCCCAACCGACAGGCGAGCACGTGGGTGACGTCGACGGCGGCGTTGGAACGCGCCGGCATCTCTCGCACGGAGGTGATTTCGACGTATTTCGGTGAGTCTCGCGTCGAGGACGGATGGCCGAAGGGTCGACCGTTGCTCGTGCCGCCGCCCGAGTCGAGAGGGGCGAGCGGGAAGCGCCGACGCATCGACGCCGAGAGTCGCTCGTCGCCGACGCACGTCTCGGGAGTAGTTTCGGACGATCAGATGCCGTCGATGCCGCCAACGTGGTCGTCGTCTTTTAGTCGATCGAGTCTTCATCGGTTCGCGCCGAACACGATTCGCCAAAACTCGATCGGGCATCCCGTTGTCGCGCCGTCGCAGCGCGGGTTGACGCTCATGCAGCAAAGAGCGCTCGGTTTGTGCGCGCGAGTGGAGCCGGGTGAAGGCAGTTGCCCGCTCGCGATCATGCCGTTGATTTTCGACGATATTCTTCGATGCGGTGGTGGCTTGAGAAGTCGCCCATGCTCAAAGGATCGTCTGAACAAGCACTGCTTCAACATCACGTCGGCGCACTTGTTTCTCCCCGAAGACGTCGCCGACGCGATGCACATCAAGGCTGACGCGGTGACCATTATGGATGATTTTAAGTCGTTCACGGCGTCATATTTCGCCCTTAAGAGAGCGTCGGAAGCGTCGAACGCCATTGACGCCGAAAGAGACGCGGGCGACGCGAAATTGAAGGGTATGATGGAAATTTTGAAGACGTCGCCGACGGCGGAATCCAAAAACCGACTCGAGGCGACCATCGTCGAGCTCCAGAGTCGGGCGCGAGACCTCGAGGAGAGGCTTCGAGATGCGCTCCAAGTCAGGTCTCGCGCGCGTAAGGCGTTTGATGACGCGGAATCCGTCGTTCAAACGCCGTACATGACCATTTTGCGAAGATGCTACGAGCTCGGCGTGAAGGTGCAAAGTCGCTTTCAAAAGGCCATCGACGACTCTTTTCGAGACGTCACCACACGATTGGCCAAGTGTCAGATTGAGAGAGAATTCGCGACAGAACGCAACGAAACGCTTGCGGCGATCGACCGCGAGATCGCGTCTCTGGTCGATAAACAGCACGCGATAGAGCGATTACACTCACAGCTCGGCGAGAGCAAAGAGTATTTCGACTTTGCCCTCAAGACTCTCGATCAGCGCTGGGGACAATTTTCACCACCGCGCGCGCGCACCACCGTGTAACTTTTGTAATGTTTCATAATTCTGTTCAACGTGAGCGCTGTTACTACTACAATCCAATGAGAATAAACTACTACAGTCCCTGCATGAGTCCGGCGACGAAGGCTTTGCGGCGGTTTTCGCACTCGCGCGGCGACGGGCGGTAATACTTGAGCATGCCGTCCCACGGAACGGCTTTTAATCCGGCTCGTTTGCATATCATCGCGCGCACGCGCTCGGCAAATTCGATGCTCGTCTCGTCGTCTCTCTTCCGCTGCGGTTCCATGTACCACACATCCGCGACGACGGCCCACGAGCTCATGAGTTTACACAAGTGTCTAGAAAAACTCTGCCTCCTCGAATTCCAAAACGCGTCGACGAAAATGTTGTCGTACTTGATGGCCACCGGCACGACGTCCACGCCCAAATCGAACGCCCCTCGCTTGAACATCACGCAGTACTTGTTATTCACGCACGTTCCTTCCGGAAAAATCAATAAAGGAAGACGAGACGGGTCGGCGACGTGCTCTTTCAATCGCGCCGAAACCTTGTGTCGATCCTTAATGTCGGTTCGATTAAACTCGATGCAATCGATCGCGCTCATCGCCGTTCGCTGCAACAACCCCACCCATCCTTTATGTTTCTGTTGAATCACCGCGAACGGTGACACTTGCGTCAACACCAAGTAATCAATCATCGACGTGTGATTACTGACGTACACCACGCCGCCGCGATTGCCTCCCCTCGACGGTCTCGGCCCGTGATATTTGATGACCCCCGTCCACGACACCACGAACGCCGCCGCGTACAACTCAACGCACTTGCGCTCGCACCCCCACTTCCTCGGTAAACAATAGTGCGAAAACGCGAACGAGATCGCGAACGCCGCGCTCGCCGTCAACAAAAACGCCAACCGAAGCGGAAACAGCACCCCGTACCGAATGACCAATCCGCACCACCACAACGGCGCGAGATAAAAATTAAAATTCCACGGCGCCTCGTTGGACTCTTGAAAACACCGATTAAAACTATCGTCCACCATCGCCGCGCACGCGTCTTGCAAGATGCCCGAGCAATCGAGCAAACGCGGAAGCGCCATCGGTCCTTCCCGAGACGTCGCCGCCGCGTCTCTCGACGCCTCGGCGCGTCTCTCGAGCTCGATCCCGGGCGTCACGCGTTGCACGCGCTCGTGGTCCATCTCACCGTCGCCGAACGAATCAAAGACATACATGGAGCTTGATCTCGAGAAGGCGTCCACGCTCGTCGCGCGGCAGTGCGCCGGGGCATCGGGGACGGGTGCATTCGCCCGCGCGGCGTCGCGATCGGGCGCGCGCATGTATGTCTTTCCTCTTTGTACGCGCGCGTGTCGCGAGACGCGAGACGAGTTCCGCGAACGGTGCGGTGCCGTGCGTTCGATTCCACGCGTTCGTTCGTTCGTTCGTCGAACGGTACCGCCGCCGAGTGACGTCTCGCGCGGGGACAACGGTCGCATCGTCTTTGAGCTCGAGCGCGTCGGCGGCAAAGAGGCGAGGAAAAGGAAAGGAGGCGTGTTTTGTGTTTTGTGTTTTGTAGATGGAGGATGTCACAAATGATGTATTACTTTTTAGAATCGCGCATCATTTGAACGAAATCGGCGAAACAGCGATCGGAATCGTGCGGACCCGGAGACGCCTCGGGGTGGTACTGAATCGTCATCGCGCGTTGCTCGGGCCACGCCATGCCGGCGCACGTGCCGTCGTTGAGGTTGACGTGACTGACTTGGACGCCCGCGGGCAAGGTTTTCGGATCGACGGCAAAGTTGTGGTTTTGCGAGGAAATCTCCACGGCGCCGTCGGGACCGCGCACGGGGTGGTTACCGCCGTGATGACCAAACTTGAGCTTGAACGTCGACCCGCCGAAGGCTTGGCCGAGCACTTGGTGCCCCATGCAAATGCCAAAGACGGGGAGCTTGCCGAGGATTTGCTTGGCGTTCTCCACCGCGTACGGCACCGCGCTGGGATCGCCCGGACCGTTGGAGAACAAAATACCGTCCGGGTTCATGGCCAACACCTTATCCGCCGGGTAAGACGCCGGAACGACGGTGAGTTTGCACCCGAAAGAGGCTAAACGGCGCAAAATGTTGTGCTTGACGCCGAAGTCGTACACGACGACGTTGAACGAATCCTTGTTCGCCTTGGCTTCGTTGCTGAATTCCCACTCACCCGTGGTGTCCTTCCACTCGTACGGCTCGCCGCACGTCACTTCGCTGATCAAATCCTTACCGACAATGTTATACGCCTTGGCTTGCGCCACGAGCTCCTCGTCGCTCAGGGAGGCGTCCGTCGTCAACACGCCGTTGAGACACCCGGTTTCTCTCAATCGTCGCGTAATCTCCCGCGTATCGATATCAGAGATACCGATCACCCCTTGCTCCTCCAAATATTGCGACAAATCCTTCACGCTTCGATAGTTGGACACGTTGAGAGAATAGTTTCTCACCAACATCCCTCCGAGGTGCGCCTTCGCCGACTCCATGTCGCCCTCGTTGACGCCGACGTTGCCGATGTGCGGACACGTGAACAACACAAACTGACCGGCGTAACTCGGATCCGTCAAGATTTCTTGGTACCTATCGTTTCACCAGCGATTCATAGCGCATCAGTCAGTCAATCGTCGTCGTCTCTCTCTCTCTCTCTCTCGCGCGCCCGGGCCCTCCTTTTTAAAAACCACGACCGATCGAACCCCATCGATCGATTCGTCCGCCCCAGTTCGTTCGTTCTTTTCGCGATTCGCGCGCACCCGCTGAGCGAGGTGTTAAACACCACCTCCCCCACCATCGTCTTCTTCGCCCCGAACGCGCGTCCCGGCCACACGCTCCCATCCTCGAGCACGAGTCGACAGTCCCGTTCACCCCACGGTTTCGCCGCCGCGGCGCGCGTCGTCGTCGTCTCGCGTCGTCGTCCGCGCACCACCGACGCGCGTCGCGCGCCCGGGACGACGACACGACGCCGATACGTCCCCGTCGTCCCCGTCGCCGCCGTCGTCGTCGTCCGCATCGACATCGTCGACATCATCGACATCGTCGTCGTCGGCGAGTGAAGCCGCGTTCAGCCGTCGGCGCGGCGCTCTCGAACGGGGGCGTGCGGGGCGTGAGGCATCGTGTGGGTCGTCAGTTACCGTACTCGTGGTGTTCAGTACGGGTACACTCGGAATAGTATCACCGGTCACATGGTATACGTAAGGAGTCCGTGTGCGATGCATGGGCGCGATGATGGGCGATGGGGCGCGGCGTATACGAACGACATCCCCGGAGCGCGGCATGCGTGGTTTTGAACGCAGGGGTCACGATTGGTGGAGTCCCTCGGTTTTGTCCAGCCTTACATCACGTGCGTGCGTGTCGGTGTATGGACCGTGTGTACGATATGAAGACGACACAATAAAATAAAGGAAAACGCGCGCCACCATCTCGGGCGTCCGTTCGAAGCGACGGAGGACCGGGGACGCGGCGGGCGAGACGGCGCCGTGCGGGCGCGGGGGGGTGGGGTGGGGGGCGCGGCGCGACCGGTGGAGTCTCTCGAAGTCGTCCAGGCGCTCGGCCTGTCTCTTTCTCGTTAAAGTACATGTATAGATAGAACGACGCGTCGTCGCTGCGCGAGACGTACGGCGACGCGCGAGACGGTTGCGAGAGACGGAGGCGACCGCGCGCGCTCACGTCATCGCGGCGAAGAGCGTGGCGCCGAGTCGAGCGACGCCGAGAGTGAAGTGCTTTTCGAACGCGGCCGGATTGAAGACGGCTTGGTGCTTGCGCATCATGTAGAGCTGCAACAGATTGTCCACGGAGTGAAACTTGGCCACGGTGCCGAGTTTTTCCTCCGGAAGAAGGGTGAACATTTGCAGCGTGGTGATGAAGCGCAGGAAACCGATGGTACACGCCCAGTGAATGGAGATGAAATCGGTGGCTTTGAGCTTGGGCGCGAACCAGCTCTGAATGGTGGCGTCGCCGAAGTGCAACGTGACCATGTAGTACAGCTCCATGAGCAAGCTCGCGGCGATGATCTTTTGCTTGACCGTGGTGGAGTCCTTGATGACGTGCCGTTGCGACGTGATGATGCGCGTGACCGTGCGTTGGGACTCGGCGAGGACGAAGAACGTGATCAGGCCCACCTTCCATCCCAAGGACAGTTCCTCGGTCACTTGAAGTCCCCCCGCGCGCGCCTTGGCGCCGTGGCAAGACATGACGGTGAGGCGAGAGAACGCGCCCATCATCTGTCCCATCGTAAATCTATACAACACCGCATCGGATTGCGTTCGCGCCACGTACACGAGCGCCGCGCACGACGTCAAGAGAAAGATGCCGCACGCGTGCATCATCAAGTCGGAGACGAGCGAATCCTTCAAACCGTAATACTTCATCATCGGCGTCGCGTACGCTACAAACGTCATCAACACGCGTCGTCGTTTTCATCGTCAGTCTCACTCATCTCACGAATCAACCCATCCCTCGCGCACCACACCCTCCACTCGCTCCAGCTCCACGCTCGAATCGACACAATTCACAATTCAGCGCACAATTAATGAATTACATTCGCGTCGCATTCGCGTCGCGTTCGCTGGACGCACTCGGAAGCTCGGGCATGAACTGCGCCCCGTACGCGAACCCGGTGACGGCGGTGAACATCAGGGCGTTCTTTTGCGAAATCATCGACGCGGACGTCGACATCGTCGTCGACACGCCGACTCGGAATGATTCAAACGTCACACGACGCGCGCGCGTCGATCGGGGCGTGGGTGACTGGTAGTGCGATGATGATGGCGTTCAAGCACGCACACTATGGACACACGGCCGAGAGACGGTCCCCCGCCATCGTCGACCGCGCCGCACTTCGAGACGACGACGATGATCTCGACGACGACGACGACGACGACGACGACGACGACGACCGTCGCGGCTCGACGCGGTGCGTCGCGCGCGACGTCGCGCGTCGTCGCGCGTCGACGACGAGAGCGGACGACCGCGGCGGCGTCGTTTTTCAATCGCGGTGGACGCGCGCGTCGGGACGACGATGACGACGACGATGGGGTGTATTACGGCGAAGACGACGACGATGATGATCGTGGATCGTCGTCGACGCGTCCGGGGATGAGCCTGGACGTGGACGACGCCATGGCGAGCTTTAACGAAACCGCGGGTGGATTCGTGGATAAGATCAAGAGCGCGATGGTGTCGCAGACGGTGGATCTGGACGTCGTCGAAGTGGTGGAGGAGGACGTGTACGAACGACCGAAACGAGGTGGGTTCGGGGTGCCGAATTTTGGATCGTTCGGTGGGTCGCGATCGACGGATGAGGAGGAGGAGGAAGAGGAGGTGGAGGAGTCGACGTCGACGCGGAGACGGTTTGGGTTCGGCGGCGGCAAGAAAAAAAGAGACGAGGAGGAAGAGGAGGAGGAAGAGGCGACGGCGGCGGCGCCGAGCGGACTCGGGGCCATCTTGGCGAAGAATGCGGCGAGATTGGATCGTACGCGGGCGATTTTGGATCAAGATTTGGAGAAGGGTGTGGCGGCGAAGTCAAAGGTGCGCGAGGGACGCGCGGGGGGCAAAGCCGTCTCCGCCATCATCGGCGATAAGGTCGGGGATGGTTCGTGGACGCTGACCGCGGTCGCGGACGAGGGATCGCAGGGTAAGCGATTGCCGAGCATTAAGATTAAGCGCGGGGAGTCCAAGATCATCGGGCGGTCCAAGGGACCCGGCGTGGACGTCGCCGTGCCGCTTCCGTGCGTCAGCGGCGTGCACTGCGAAATCGAAACCGACGGCAACAAGCTCTACATCACCGATCTCGGCTCCACGAACGGCACCTACGTCGAAGGTTTTGAAGTGAAAAAGAACAGACGCTTCCGCATCTTCAACGGCGCCAAGGTTCGCCTCGGTGCGGAGAACTTCAACGGCGAACCGTACGCCACCTTCAAGGCGTCCCTCGCCGGGGCGAAGGAATTGGAAAAAGACTCCGAGTACGGCCAACTCAACTATTTCATCGAGTTCTTGGGCGGTCCCAAGGTTGTCGTCAACTTCCTTTTCATCAACTTCGCGTTCCAGTTGACCTTTTTCCTCATCTTACAACTCCAATAACGGACGGTATCGCTCGTACGAGCCGCGCGCGTAGAAGAAGCACAAAAACAAGACTGTTATAACAACACACCGATACGAAACCGATAACGACCGACTACGCGCGCGCGCACGTGAAATCAATGAATGCCTACAGAGTAAAGAATGTTCCCAACCTCAACCTCGACCACCCCGCGTCGCCCGCTCGCGTCGTCTCACGTCGACTTGGCGACTCGACATGCATCCACGAGAAAGAAGCCCGTCCCGCAGACGAATGCGAGACTTCCGATCATGTAGAAGACGCATCCGATGAAATAATTACTCTCGAGGAGCATGTCGACGCGCGCGCGCGTTTTACCGCTCGCCTCGCGCGCGGGCTGGACGATCGGAAGCTCGGTAATGGTGCCCGCGCGCGCGAAAGTGACGTGTGGGCGTGCCCATCGGAATAAATTTCAGGAGCGATTAATAAATGTCTACACGACGACGTCTAACGCTTGTTTACCTCGCGCGCGACGCTGTTTTTCAGTCTCTTGAATGGAGATTTGGAGCGTCTCCTGCGCGCGACGCTTGCGAATGTCGTTTCGTCGAATGATGCGACGGTTTTCGACGGCGTTGTACAACGCTCGCGAACTCGGGACGAGAAAGAATATCGCCGAATACACGAGCAAGAGAGGCATGAGGAGCTTGCACAGCCACGGGAAGAGCTCGAGGATGAGAATGACGAGCGGCGGCTCGCCGTATTCGTCCGTGGTGGACGTCGACGGCGCTGCGTCGCGGAATCGTCCCGCTCTTCGGCCCATGGTTTGTTGTGCTCTCGGCTCGAGCGGTTGACGCGGAGGTTTGAAATCCATACCGCCGGCGGTTCGGAAGACGAATATCAAAAAGATATTCAGAAATCCGAGGGCGACGACGAGTGGCATCTTTTCTCCACCCTCCCAGAGCGGTTTGACGCGCTCGTAAATCGGCGGAGGCGTCGGAGCGGGAACGGCGCGGCCGGGCGCGCGACTCGTCGCCGTCGACGACGTCGACGCCACGTTCGCTATGGTCGTCACTTGAAGCGACGGAAACACGTATATAAGTTGACCGTCGTCACTCGCCTCCGCGTAACCGCCGAAACGCGTCAACACTTCCAACATGTAACCCTCGTGCATGCGAGACGCGTCTCTCGCCTCATCCGCCTTTTTCCTAAACAATCGACGCACGTGCGCGATGAGATCGAATACGGCGGCGAAGAGCCCGTTCTGCGCCTCCTTGTAATCCTCTATGCTGAGAAGATATGAATCTAAAAACGGCGCCACTTGTTCCGCGAACACGCATCCTTTATTCACTCGCAACAAGGCGCCCACCGCGCGCCACCGGCGCACCTCTAAATCGTCGTTCACATCACCTCGACCGAATACGAACGCAAAGATTGACTCGAAGAACGTCAATTCGCGATCGCGATCGAGCCAATCGTCCTCTTCCTCCTCATCATCGTCGTCACCGTCGTCGCCATTTCCGTTTACCGCTCGCCTCGCCGTCGACGGTCCAGCCCGCGGCGCGTTCGGTCGTCCTCCCCGATCCGAATCCCCTCCCTCACCGCTGTCACCCGCGCCATCGCGTCCTCCACCCATTCCCGACGCCGACGGTTTCACCGGCACGCCGTCGACGACGCCGTATTCTCGCTCCACGCGAGCGCGCTCGTACCGAATCGCGTTGTTCCAATACGCCAACTCGATCAAGTCTCGCATCCACAGATAATACCAAAAATCCGCATTCACCCCTCGTCCGTGTCCCACGTACGTCGGCAACATCGGTGCGCTCCCACCGCCTCCTCCTCTTCCCTGGTGTCCCCTCGACATGGCCACGACCACCAACGCCACCACCGCGAGCGCGGCGAGCGCCGCCGACGCTACCAAAAACGTCCCGAACGCCGCCCTCGCGACGCGTCTCGCGTGTCGCCACGTCGCTCGCCGCGCTCGTCGCGCGCGCTCCGCGACGTCTCGCGCCAGTATCGTCGCTCTCACGCGCGCTGGGACGACGTAAATCACCTCCCGCGTCTCATCATCGACGTCGAGGTGACCACCGGCGAGATGCACGGCGAGGATGACGCGTCGACGAAGCGCGTCCGCGTCTGGGTCTAACGTCGGTCCCTCGGCGAGTAAGAGGTCGCCGAGGGTGAAACGAGGACCCACACGCTCGAGAGCGGCGTGGAGGGCGTGATCGGCGCCGGGCATGGGAGCGACGGCGCCGAGAAGTGAAACTCTTCGTGTCTATCACTCGCGCTCGGGGACGCGGGACGCGCGATTGCGATGGAATGTGCGATTACAAGCGAAGATTTACACGCGAACGACGTAGGAGGAACTCTTGGTGAGATAGCGAATCCATCGGTGCGGGTTTCTCGGCGGGGCGTCTCGAAGACGAGACGTCGAGGGTTCGTCGATGACTTGGAGGTAGCGCACGGAGAGCGCGCTGGCGCAGAGGGTGGGAATCTGGAAAGAGAGCGCGAGCGGACCGATGGCGCGTCGGACGTTGGGAATGCGCTCCGTTTGGAGAGAGATCTGTACCGAACACTGGTGCTCGGACCCTCCCGCGAGCTTTTTGAATTGCCAGACGATTTCTTTGTCGGCGTCGTCGTACATGACGTGCTGCGAGCCCGAGGCGACATGTTTCGGAAGCCGACCGGTGGCGCCGATCGCCGTCTTGGGAATGGGTAATGAGACGACGAGCGCCGTACACGTGTGATTCGCCGGAAAATCGGCGTAGAGTTTGAGTTCAACACCGACTTTGTACGGAATACTCTCGTCGACGACGGCTGAGAGTCGAAACGGAGGCGTGAAGTCGTTCGCGCTTCGGTAGTGCATCAACGAAAACTCACCCGCGGGCGGACGGAGGGTTATCGTCCGATCGATTTCGAAGTGATCCAAATTCGCCGCTTCGTGGAAGTTGCAATCGTCGAGGATGACGCCCGTGTAATTGCTTCCGCCGCCGGCGCCCTTGCCTCCGACGGTCATGTCCTCGGAGAGCGCCACCTTGACCTTTGTGTTTTCTCCTTGCAAGAAATTTCTCACCTGAATGTGGCCGTTGATCTCCGAAGTCACTACATCTCCGTTCGAATCGAACGTCACGCTCACCTTTTCGATGATGTCGACGAAGATTTCATCCCGGGTCGTCGCGCTCGACGCGCTCACCACGCTCTTTTGCGTCGCGCCGCTAGACACCCTATTCACCCCACTCGCCACCGACGCCGCGTTCATGAGATTAATCGCCGCCTTTGTTGGAAAATTCACCTTCATTCCTAAATTATTCTTAAGCATCGTCTCCACCTTTTGACTCGCTTTCAGCGCCCCAGCGCCAATCTTCGTCGAGTCAACCTTGGCGCTCACCAGTCGTCCCGCCAATCCGTTCCCAACCTCCACCGGTTCATTACACACCCGCTCTCGCAGCATCTCCGTCGATGTCGTCTGCGCGTACCCGTAATCCATCGCCTCATCGATCAATTCGTACACCAACGTCGAGTTTCTTCGCACCGCTTCCTCTGTGAGCGCGCCGCAATAATCCTTCACCAGTCTCGCCAGTCGATGCATGAGCTCCAACACCGTGCTCGGCGACGCGTTCGACGTCGTCGTGGACACGAAGTACAACCCCGACGCCTTGATGTGCATGTAATTCACCCCGTCTCGATGAAACGCCGCGGGCGCCCCGCGTTTCGCAGAGGTCGACGCCCCGTCCCCGCCCACGACGTCCCGCGCATCCTCCTCCTCCTCCTCCTCGTCGCGCCAGAAGCGCACCAATCGATAAAACGTCTCGTGCGTGCGACGAGAGAGATCGCGACGGAAATCTTTTGACACCATCGCGTCCCCGCGCGGGCTCAGGATGAAGAACTGCGACAGCATGGCGACGCCCCGACAATGCCGCACATCGATCGTTTCGAGCTCGCGCGTCACTTCGCCGCTCGCGCGGCGCGCGACACCGGACGTCGACGCGCGGTGGAAACGATCGAAAATCGAGTTTCTCGCGCGACATGTCCAACACCACCGCGTCGAACGGCGACAGGGCGTTGAGCTCGAGCGCGAGCTCGAACGATGACTCGGGCGGTGTGAGCGCGGCGTTCGCGCTCACGCTCAGCGTCGTCTCGAGCGTGTCCCTCGTCATCGTGAACAAGCACTTGATCAGCGCGCTTGGATTTCGAGAGGGTGCGCGTGAGCGACGCGCCGCGCCGCGCGACGCCGCGACGCGCCGCGACGCGCGAAACGACGGCGGGCGCCCGGAAATTTTTCCGGAAGTTGCGAGTGGATAGACGTCCCGACGACTGACGACGACCGTGGCGACGCGCAGTGACGCTCCTGACGGCGATGCACATGGTATTGACCGCCACCGTTCTTCGAGCGGCGGCGAGGATGGGATACTTTGAGCGTAAATCGGTGGGACGAGGGGAGATGGTGAAGTTTGGCGCCTTGAACAGCGCGTCGGTGGCGCTTTTGAATCTCTCGCTCGGGTTTAATTCGGTTGGATTTTATCAGATGAGCAAGCTCAGCATCATTCCGGTGACGGTGGGGTTGCAGATGACGTATTTCGATAAAAAGTTTAGCGCGAGGGTGAAACTGAGCCTGGCGGTGTTGCTTTTGGGCGTCGGCGCGTCGACGGTGACGGATGTACAACTGAACGCGACGGGATTCGTGATTGGTTTGTTATCCGTCATCACGACGTCGATCGGACAGATTCTCACCGGTTCGTTACAACAAAAATTAGGTCTCAGTTCAACGCAGTTGCTCTGCTCGTCGGCGCCGTGGATGGCGCTGACGCTCGTGATTTTAGCGCCGCCCGTGGACGGAGCGCTCAGCGGCGGCAACATCCTCGAATCCAATTACTCCTCCGACGTCATCTTCTACGCCGTCGTGTCCTGTTTCCTCGCCATCCTCGTCAACTTTGCCACCTTCGCCGTCATCGGCAAGTGCTCCGCCGTCACCTACCAAGTCATCGGCCACCTCAAGACGATGCTCGTGCTCGGTTTCGGCTTTGTCGTCGTCGGCGACCCCGTCGTCGCCAAAAACATCGCCGGCCTCCTCGTCGCCCTCTTCGGCATGATTCTTTACGCCCGCGCCGAGATGCGCGACCGGGAGCTCACCACCGTCGCCAAATCGACCGCAGACACCGAATCCTCCGCGCGTTGACCCCTTGTGATCGCACTCACGCTCCCTCCTTTCCTCGCCGTCTCGCCCACCCTGCACCCGCGTAAACCCTACCCCCTCCTAAAACCTCAACGCACCTCTCCTCGCCTCCGCAGTTCTCTTCGCGTCGGTCATGGCGACCGGCGGCGGCGATCTCCGCGGTATGGATCCTCGTAAGGTACGCGCGCGCTCGTCTCCCCCGTCGACCCCTCTCTCGCGCCTCCAGCTCGCGTGAAAGCGTCCATCAACACCGTTCAGGCGCTGACCCTCGCGCCGAGGGTACGATGACGCGTCGTCTCGCGTCGCGCGCGACGCCGTGGACGACGATGGCGGCGTCGACGCGAGGGTCAACGCATCGTTTTGCGTTTTCGCGCGCCCAGTGACGGCGCGGGTCGACGAAAACGTCGAGAGAGACGCGAGAGAGGCGTCGAGAGGGACTCAGGCGCGCCGGCGTCCCGAGGCGACGACCCAAAGCGCGCGCTATGGGAAATTGAACGGAAAACTGACCGTCGTGCGCGTGTGTGCGCGTTTTGTGACAGGTGCCGGCTCTGGTGATGCGAAGCGTGGAGAACGCGCGCGTGCACATGGAGGATGGGGAGTTAGATAGAGCGATAAAGATGATGTCGAGCACCGACGCGTTGTGCTCGAGGGTGGCGGCGCCGCCGACGGTGCACGGACTCGCGCTGCGAGTTCTGGCGGATGCGTACGTGCGAAAGGCTGAGCTCGAGAGCGAGAGCGGTGGAAAGAGTGGAGAAGGTGTCGCGAGCGTCGAGAGCGAGGGGGGTGAGGGCGAGAACGCTGGCGAGGAGATTGATTACATGGCGCGCGCCAAGGGGGCGCTGAAAAAGGGCATCGAGGTGTGCAAGGTGCACGAGGGTCGGGCGGGAATGCCCCCGTTCATGGTGGCTGATTTAGCCGGACGCTTGGGTGATCTATACGCCGCGCTTGGGGAGATATTTAGAGAGGAGAAAAATTACAAGGACGCGCTTCGATCGCTTCGAATGGGGTTGACAAAGTTTGAAACGCTCGGGCAGAAGGAGTTCGTCTGCGCGACGCACAATCGAGTCGCCTATTGTTACATGGACAAGGAGGAATGGAACGACGCGTTGTTCGAACTCCAAGAGGCGGAGAGAATCTCGAGCGGCGTCGAAGCGGAATCTGCGATATTGAGCACCACATTAGCTTACCGGGGCAGGTGTCACGCCAAGCTCGACAACGTCAAGGCGGCGCGCGTCGCGTACGAGGGCGCCTTAAAGTACGCCATGGCGAGCGGTAACGAGGGCGTCGTCCGCGAAGCCGAGAATTATCTAGCCGAAACTCAAGACCAGAGTGCGATCGACGACTCCGCGTTCCTTTGATCCCAGAAGAGCCGCCTTCGCGCTGCTTTGACGTTGAAAACTGTTTGTTTGTACGACGCACGTCGCAGACGAGCGCGCACTCTTCGCGCTCGATTGTAACGAATACACCAGACGCTCGCGCACGTCAGATCCCACCCGCCCACCCGTTCGTTTCCAGCATTTGGAGAGAGGCGCCAGTATTTGGAGAGACGGACGGCGCCGGTCGGTTTCGCTCGCGTTCGACGCCTTTTGAATGTGTTCAAATCATCGACAGACGAAAAGCACGACCACGACCGCGTGGCGCGCGCGATGGCGCGCACGATCGCATACTCAAGACGTCAAACCGCCAACACGTGCCTTTGGGCGGAACGACGTCGTGCGTCGTGCGTCGTGAATCGTGAATCGTCAATCGTGAGTCGTGAATCGTCACGTACCCCCTCCCCCGTGCGCCACGACCGCGAGACGAAATTGCGAAATTAGAGACGTCGAGCGCGACATCGGCGCGATCGAACGATCGAACGAACGCGCGAACGCGCGCGCGCGGTCGTTCGTGCGACCGTCTTCGAGCGCGTCTCGTCTCGTCCGTCGCGATGCGCGCGGTGGAAAAGGCGCACCGCGGCGGCGGCGTCGAGAATGACGACGACGACGGGTCGTCGTCGATCGTCAACGGTGGCGACGGGACCGATCGAGTGAAGGCGACGACGGCGCGCGGTGGGAACGGTGGTGGTGGTGATGAAGGCGCGAGCGCGTTGCGTCGACGCGCGCGCGACGGGAGGGGGGCGTCGTCGTCGTCGGTGAGGGTGACGCGAGACGGCGGCCGCGGCGGCGAAGGAACGGCGACGAGGCGCGGCGCGAGGACGGCGGCGAAGGACGCCCAGACGTGGTTGGCGTTCGGTAGAGGGCGAATCGATGGGAGCGGCGTGCGATTAAGCGTGCTCGTGGTGTTGTTTTTATCCTTCGTCATCGTCACCGAGTGGGCGAGAGATCGCGAAAAGGATGGAATGTTTAGCGCGTTTACGCCGAGATACGTGCGGCTGCGCCACCTGACGCCGAGAGGGGAGGACGGGGTCTTGGCGGAGCGACTCATCACGCACGGAGTGAGCGGAAACGCGAGCGGTGATCATATCGGCACGGAATTTCGGACGTACATGGATCACGGCATCGTGCGATTGGAGGGAGAGGTGTGCGGTTCGACGTCGATGATGGCGCTCACCGTGTTCGCCGTGTGCGCGAGCATAGGATTGAACGACATCTTTTGGACGGCTTCGGCGAAGAGACGAAGCGTGAGCTCCACGGTGTTGTACATCACGATCGTCGCGTGTTATACGCACTATCTCATGGTGCAAGGGTCGGATCTACTCGTGAAGAGCGTCGAGGGGACGTATTACTCGTTGCTTCGTTATCTCGAGTGGATGCTCACGACGCCCGTGCTGTTGATTTTGGTATTTCAGCTCCACGCGCTCGTCGTCGGAACGCAAAACTCCAAGTATCGCACCGACATGTACGTCGCCGTCGTTGCGGACGAGGTCATGCTCGTGATGGGGATGTTGGTGAACGAGATTCAAGGACCGTCGCGCGGGGTCTTTTTCGTCGTCTCCATGGCGTGCTTCTTCTACATCATCGGCAAGTGCGTCAGTCTGTTTCAGGAAATGCTCATGAACGACCTCACCAAGGGCGATCGCACGCGTTTCATCATCCTCGCCATCGCCAAAACGGTGTGTTGGATGTCGTTTCCCACCGTCTTTGTCGCCAAGGAGCTCGGATACATCGACACGAGCGCCGAGCACGAGTGGTTTTTGAGATGCGACGTGCTCTCCAAGGCGGTGTACTGTCTGCTGCTCTCCGCCGGGAACATTCGCGTTCTCGACGTCGTGCGCGACGAAGAGGTGGCGGACATCGAGCGTCTGACAAAGATGCAGCGCGATTTCTTCTTTAACATTACGCATGAATTGCGCATGCCGCTCAACTCGGTCATCGGTTTCAACACGCTCGCCGTCGAATCCGGCGAACTGACCGACGTCACCGATGGCTTCATAAAGAACTCGATCACCTCGGCCGAGGCGCTCCTCGGCTTGATCAACCAAGTCTTAGACTATGCCAAGTTTAACAGAAAAGGCGCCGAAGTCTCTGGCGGTCACGGTTTGGAGTTATCCGACGACGTCTTCACCATCGAAGAGCTCCTCGATCAAACGTTGAGCATCTCTCAGCGTCAAGACTACACCGGCAACGTGTACATTCGCGTCGATCCAAGTCTCTTCCGCATGACGTACACGAGCGATTTCTTCCGTCTGCGTCAGTGTTTGGTCAACGTGGTGAACAACGCGCTCAAGTTTTCCAGCAATCTCGATCGACCGGGCAACGTCATCATCGACGTGCACGGCAAACTCACCGAGGACAAGGCGATGTTGACGTTCTCCATCGAGGATAACGGCGTGGGCATTCCCGAGGAGCGACAGAACCAAGTCTTCATCCCGTTCAGTCAACAGTCGGATTACTCAGCGCTGCGCGTGCAGGGCACCGGTCTCGGCATGACGATTACGAAAACCATCATCGAACTCATGGGCGGCTCGATCGATTTCACGTCCAAACCAGACGTCGGCACGATGTTCAACATCAGTCTCGAGCTCGATTATAAGCCCTCGTCGAAATTACGCGTCGCCGCCGCCGATCTCACGGTGCTCCTCGGACTCGAACCGGGTTTACAGATGCGTACGGTGCGCAACGTCTTGGCGTGTTATCGCGTCAATCCCGAGCGCGTCATTGACGTCGACGTGCGCCGCGCGGATCGATCTCGGTTGGAACACCACATCGATCAGTCTCGACGCGAGAACGCACCGGTGGTGTTGTGCATCGAGGAGGATCAGTACTTTGAAAATCGCGAGTGGCTCGAATCGACGACACCCGAGACGTTCGTCTTGATTCTCTCCAAATCCTCCAAGATGAAGGATTTACCGCACAGCGATCGCACGAGAGCGGTGATGAAACCGGTGGCGATATCTCCGTTCATCGACACGCTCGAGTACCTCTCACACGAGGCGAAGAAGAGCCTTGGGTGCGCCTCGGATATCGCCACCAACACCGGCGTCATCGTCGATTCTTCGCCGACGTCGTCCCTCAGTCGCATCCGGAAGAAGGATCCCGAATCCGAATTGGACATTAGTAGCATGCGCGTGCTCCTCGTCGAGGATAATAGATTGAACCAACAGGTGGCGATTCAATCGATGAAAACGTGTAAAGTCACCGTGGACGTCGCCGAAAACGGTCTCATCGCCACGCAAAAGATTGAAGACGCCATTCGCGGCGACGTCGAACCGTACGATGTCATCTTCATGGATATGATGATGCCCGTCATGGACGGCAACGAGGCGACGAGACGGATTCGAGCGATGGAACAAGACGCTCCCAGCGATTACAAGCGAGCGGTCATCATCGCTCTGAGCGCAAACGTCGGGCCGGAGCACACCATCGCCGTCATGGACGCCGGGTGCGACGGTTCGCTCGGTAAGCCTTTTTATCCGAGCACGCTTCGCAAGTTGCTTCGCGCGGTGTTCCTCGGCGAATACGAAGGTTTCTCGGCAGACGAGGCCACGATTCGTCCGGGACACTGAACGACGACGACGACAGGACGAAACTGTACCACTACCAACTATCTACTATCTACTATCTACTATAACTGCTGCACCACCTAGGATCACCTCTGCCGCCGCGCCGCCGCGAGAAATTTTGTAACGCAGTCACCCTCTCGCGCCTCCGAACGCGTCTCGCTCGATGGCATCCATCCTCTCCGCGTCGAACCCTAAGACCACCCACCAAGGCTCGTCCTCTCTCGATCGCTTCACCTCGCCCTCGCGTCCCAATCGCGCGCACGCGACGCGCACGGCGACGGCGGCGAAGACGGCGGCGTCGTCGCTCCCGACGACGCCGTCGCGCGCGAAGAGCGCGTCCAACAACACCGCGCTCGCCGCGCACGCCAACGCCTCACCGCCTCCGATCACCTCGACGATGTGAAACATGAACACGTGCGGTTGTTCGACGTTGAGCTCGTACTCCATCGCCTTGAGCACGCGTCGTTCCGCGTCCAACGTCGCCTCCTTGTACGCGTAATACCTCGCCCCGACGACGACGTCGTCCCCCGTGCCGTCGTCGTCGTCCCCGTATCCCGCCAATCGCGCCCCCTCGCGTCGGTCTCTCACGGATTCGTCATCGGGCGTCGCGTTCGCCCGATCGTCGACGACGACGACGTCTAAACCTCGCGACGCCGCGCCGTTCCCGCACAGCGTCGTCGTCGCGTTGACGACGTCCGCCAATCGAACGATCGATTCTTCGAGTTTACACGCGAGATACACCGAAGCCGCGACGATGATTTCCGGCGACGCGCGCGCGCGAACGCGCATCGCGCCCTCCTCGAGCGTCTCCGCCGCCTCGCGGGCGTCGTGCGACGCGTAAAACGTCGCGGCGAGCGCGAGCGCGGACACCGAGGTGTCGATGGGAAGGTTCAACATCTCGCACGTCGAGCGACACAGCGCGCGCGCTTGGGCGCGGCGACGACGCTGACGATCGTCGTCCATCGCGTGCGCGCGTCGCGGCGGCGCGGCGTGGCGCGGACGACGGGCGCACGACGACGTGTGCCGCCGACTAAAATTATCACATTCGCCTCACTTTACGCGCGCGCGTCGCTCGACGCCTTCGTCGCGTCGTCGAGGTCGACCGACGCGCGCGATCGCGAGCGACAGCGTGCGCTCACGTCTCGAGACGCGCGCGCGGGTCGAGACGCGCGCGCGAGGGGCGCGCGCGCGTCGCGACGGTTCGTGTGTATTATTTTCGTCATCATGGGACGAGACGACCCATTTCTGGGACACGTTCGCGCCGCGCGCGCGCGCGCTCGAGACCCCACGGCGACGAGCGACGCGCTCGAGGACGACGCGTGGCGTCGCGATCTCGAGGCGACGGCGATCGCGACGATCGCGACGGCGGGTGGAAAAGGGTGCGGGAAGACGGCGCTGACGCGACGGTGTTTCGCCGAGTTTCGTCGAGGAGACGACGCGAGCGCGCCGACGCCGCGCGAGTGGCGGGCGACGCCGACGATAGGAATGGATTTCGGTGCGATGACGTGCGAGTGCGTCGGCGCGAACGGCGAGCGAAGGCGCGTGCGCGCGCGGTTTTTGGATCCGAGCGGCGCGCGCGAGCACGCGGCGTGTCGCGCTGAGGCGTACGCGGCGGCTGACGCGGTCGTCGTCGTCCTCGATCCCGCGCGCGCGGACGCGTCGGTGGAATCGATCGAGGCGACG
>Ga0181576_10000648_pt1 | contig 26110 bp, 26 predicted proteins | sample 101ome_22_FD_132464 | JGI IMG/M metagenome (GOLD analysis project Ga0181576, IMG submission 132464) | Coastal salt marsh microbial communities from the Groves Creek Marsh, Skidaway Island, Georgia - 101412BT metaG (megahit assembly) | ecosystem: Environmental > Aquatic > Marine > Intertidal... | reverse complement strand
CACGATTTCTACCGCCCCGCCGCCATCGCCCGTTTCCGAGGTCGCGTGAAAGACGGTCAAGCAACCGCGCTTGATGCCAAAGTCTCCGGCCATTCGGTCATGAAAGCCTCCGCCGAGAAGATGGCCGGCAGCGAGACACCCGGCCCCGACCGAGAGCATGTCTCCGGCGGCTTTGACCAACCCTACGGCATCCCCAACTTCCGCTATTCGGGCTACCTTGCCCCGACGGATATTCCCGTCGGCTATTGGCGCTCGGTGGGTGCCTCGATGAACGGTTTCTTCTTTGATACCTTCATCGACGAAATGGCCCACGCGGCCGATCGCGACCCTCTGCAATTCCGGCTCGAACTGATCCGGCGCGAGCATGAGCCATCGGCCAAAGTCCTTGAAAAAGTGGCCGAGATGTCCGGCTGGACAGGCCAAACACCAGCCGGAACAGGGCGTGGTGTGTCTTTCTGCTACAGCTACGGCACACCCGTCGCGCAGGTTTGCGAAGTGGTCGAAGAAAACGGCCGCATCCGCATCGCCAACCTCTGGATCGCCTGCGATGTCGGCACCGCGCTTGACCGCCGGAATATCGAAGCACAGATGACCGGCGGTGCGCTGTTCGGCCTTTCCGCTGCGATGATGGGCGAGATCACCTTCACCGACGGCGCAGCCGATCAGTATAACTTCCCCGATTACGACGCGCTGCGCATGCACACGGCGCCAAAGATGTTGGTCGCGATCCTCGAAAACAACCGCCATCTCGGCGGCGTGGGGGAGCCCGCCACACCACCCGCGCCAGCCGCACTGGGTAACGCCATTTTCGATCTGACCGGCCAGCGCCTGCGCGAAACCCCGTTTAACAAGGCGGTATTGTTCTACGGCGTCTAATACTGTGAAAGCGGCACACAGGCGGCGGTGAGGTAGCCACCATAGTGGCGCACATCTGCCGCCTCGTGCCGCCCAAGCGCAAATTCCCGCGCCGGTTAGTCGATGCCGTTCTCGCGCTGCAACGCGCGAACATAATCGACGATATTCGCCACATCCGACGGCGTAAGCCCGCTTTGCGGCGGCATGTCGCCAAACGGCCAGTGATGCGCACGCACGCCCCGCTGGACAGCCATCAGGAACGCCATATCCCCATGATGGCTCGGCTCATAAATTTTGTGCACCAGCGGCGGGCCCATACCCAAACGGCCAGTGGCATTCTCGCCATGGCAGTCGGCGCAGACAGCATCAAACGCACGTTTGCCCATTTCCTGTTTCGCGGTCAGGCTCTCGGGCAATGTGATCTCGACCAGCGGCGCGCCTTCCGCGCCGTTTTCCTGCGCAATCGCCTGATCTGCGCCGCCCACCATCATCCAAGCTGCACCGCCCAGCGCCAATGCAGCAACTGCCCCCATGATCACTGAATTCCGCTTCACGAAGCTCTCCCTGTCTCACTGTATTTGATCTGCTAGAGGTTCCAGCAGGGGGAAGGTCAAGCAACCCTATGCCGTCTGACGAAGATGTGAGCGCCCGGCGGCCCATGCGTGTACTGCATCGCCAAAGGCGGCGAAAAGCGGGCGCGACACCGGATCATTGGAAGCGTTCCATTCCGGATGCCACTGCACGCCCAGCGCAAAGCCCGGCGCGTCCTTGATGTAGATCGCCTCCGGCGTTCCGTCCGGTGCGTAGCCGTCAATGATGACCCGCTCGCCCGCATCCTTGATGCCCTGCCCGTGCAGTGTGTTCGTCATCACTTCCCGCGCGCCCATCAGCCGATGGAAAACACCACCGTCAGTGAAGGTCACGCTATGACGCAGCGCGAACTTTTCTTCCAGCGTCCCGTCCGGCGGCATGCGGTGATTATCCCGCCCCGGCAGATCGCGGATCTCGGGGTATAGGGTTCCACCCATCGCAACGTTCATTTCTTGAAAACCACGGCAGACCCCCAGAACCGGCTGCCCCCGCGCCACGCACTTGCGCACTAGCGGCAGGGCCACGGCATCGCGGCAGCGGTCAAATGCCCCGTGCGCTTCGGTTTCCGCCTCGCCATATTCCTCGGGGTGTACATTCGGCCCACCACCCGGCAGGAAAATACCGTCACATATCTCTAGCAGGTCGTCGACATCGACGGCACTCGGCATCCCCGGCACCAACAGCGGCAGGGCGCCAGTCACATCCGCAATCGCGGCAAGAACCATTTCATCCGCCGCTTGTGCCGGATATTGATCATGCACGAGGGTAAAATTCCCGACCACTCCGACCACAGGTCGCGTCATAACAATATGCATCCATCTCTGACTGTTATGGCGAGCATATCCCCCAGCTTCGCAATAGAAAAGGGCGCAGCTTCAGCCGCGCCCTCAATCAACCCCAAAACAATCAGGCGTTATTCTTCTGCGGTCAGCCCCACGGCCTCGATCCCCGCAACGGCGGCGATCACGTCGTTATCCGATGTATCGCCCGTCACACCGACAGCGCCAACGATCTTGCCCGCCTTGTCACGCACCAAAAGCCCGCCCGGCACCGGAACAACCTTCCCACCATAGACGCCATTCATCGCCGCCATGAAGTAGGCTTGCTGCTCAGCCCGCGCCATCTGCGCACGCCCTGCCATCCCCAGCATGATCGCGCCATAGGCCTTGCCTTGCGCGATCCCGAATCGGCCCGGCGCCGCACCATCCTCACGCTCAAAAGCTTTGATATGCCCGCCGGTGTCCAACACCACGACTGAAAGCGGCTTGAAGCCCTCTTCGCGCGCCTTGGCGAGCGTCTTTCGAATGATTGTCCGTGCGCGGTTGAGTGAAAGTTCCGCCATTTGAGTCTCCCATGAAAAGAAAACCCGCCGCCACAACCGTGACAGCGGGTCTGTTATTTAGTTGGCGTTTGCCGCTTTCAGCTCCAACCGACGGCGATGCAGCACCGGCTCGGTATAGCCCGAAGGCTGCTCGCGCCCTTTGAACACCAGATCACATGCCGCTTGGAACGCGATCCCGTCAAACTCAGGCGCCATCGGCTGATAGAGCGGATCGCCTTCGTTCTGGCGGTCAACTACAGCGGCCATCTTCTGCATTGCTGCCATGACTTCCTTCTCGCTGACCACACCATGATGCAGCCAGTTGGCAAGGTGCTGCGAGCTGATCCGGCAGGTCGCGCGGTCTTCCATCAGGCCCACATCATTGATGTCCGGCACTTTGGAGCATCCAACACCCTGATCAATCCAGCGCACCACATAGCCCAGAATGCCCTGCGCGTTGTTCTCGACTTCCTTGATGATCTGTTCTTTCGACCACTTCCGGTAGCTCGCCATCGGGATATCCAGCAACGTATCGACAAAGGCACGCCGTCCGCCCTTTTTCAGCTTTTCCTGCACCGCGAACACATCGACCTTATGGTAATGCAGCGCATGCAGCGTCGCCGCGGTGGGGGACGGCACCCACGCACAGTTCGCACCGGATTTCGGATGCTCGATCTTTTGCTCCATCATCGCGGCCATCAGGTCAGGCATGGCCCACATGCCTTTGCCGATCTGCGCCTTGCCGGACAGTCCGCACTCAAGACCGATATCCACGTTCTGGTTCTCGTAGCTACCAATCCATGCCTTACGCTTGATAAAGTCCTTCCGGCTGAACGGCCCTGCTTCCATGCTGGTATGGATCTCGTCGCCCGTCCGGTCGAGGAAACCGGTGTTGATGAAAGCCACACGCGATTTCGCTGCGCGGATACATTCCTTTAGGTTCACACTGGTACGGCGCTCTTCGTCCATCACACCGATCTTCACGGTGTTCTGCGGCAGGCCGAGGAAGCTCTCGACGCGGGTGAAAATCTCGTCGGCAAAGCCCACTTCTTCAGGCCCATGCATCTTCGGCTTCACGATGTAGACAGAGCCATGTACCGAATTACCGCTTTCGCGCTTCAGGTCGTGAATGGCGATCAGCGTGGTGATCGCGGCATCCATCAGCCCCTCGGGGATCTCGTTACCATCCCCATCAAGGATCGCAGGGTTGGTCATCAGATGGCCCACATTGCGCACCCACAGGAGCGCCCGCCCCTTCAGCACCAACTCGCCACCATCCGGCGCGGTGTAACGGCGGTCATCGTTCAGGCGGCGTGTAATGGTCTTGCCACCCTTCTGCAGCGCCGCTTCCAGATTGCCCTGCATCAGGCCCAGCCAGTTGCTATAAGCCTGCACCTTGTCCTCGGCATCCACACAGGCGACCGAGTCCTCGCAATCCATAATGGCCGAAACGGCGCTTTCGATCTGCACATCGGCGAGCAAGGCCTGGTCGCGGCAGCCAATCGGGTGCGCACGGTCGAAAACCAGCTCCACATGCAGCCCGTGATTGCGCAGCAAGATCGCATCCGGCGCTTTCGGGTTGCCTTTGTAGCCGACAAACTTCTCCGGCTGCGCCAGCGGGCAATCATCCACCAACAGCGCCCCGTCCTGAACATAATAGCGGTGCACATCCGCATGGCTCGCGCCTTGGATCGGAAACGCTTCGTCAAGGAACACCCGCGCCCGCGCCACAACCCGCGCACCGTGCCCACGGTCATAACCGCCCTTCGGCGCAGGTGCGCCCATCGCGTCTGTGCCATATAGGCAGTCATAAAGGCTGCCCCAACGGGCATTCGCCGCGTTCAGCGCGTAGCGGGCATTGGTGATCGGCACCACCAACTGCGGCCCGGGAACGGAGGCAATCTCAGGATCCACATTCGCGGTATCAATCTCGAAATCGGGGCCTTCCTCGACCAGATAACCGATGTCCTTCAGGAACCGCTTATAGGCTTCGTGATCATGCGGCTGGTTGCGATGGCGCACATGCCAGTCGTCGATCTGGCTCTGCAATTCTTCGCGCTTTTCGAGGAACGCTTTGTTTTTCGGGGCCAAGTCGCCGATCATCGCCGCAAAACCGGACCAGAACGCCTCTGCCGACACATCCGTCCCCGGCAGCGCTTGCTCGTCCACGAAACGGGCCAGTTCCTTAGCCACTTGCAGGCCATTCTTGTCGATGCGGTTTACCATGTCGCGTCCCTCCAATTATGCTCTGGCGTACATTCGCATGCCGGTCGCCCGCTAAATAGCTCTCAAGTTTCCGATAGGCAACAAAATTGGTAAAACTATTTTACCAGTATGGCGCAGCTGTTTCATGATTTCCTTGAAAAAGACGGGGACCGCGCCTGACCACGGCACCGGTCAGAGCAATAGCGCACCTCGTCCCAGACCTTCGCCCATTTTTTCCGCCACGCGAAGGAACGCCCGCAGGTCGCGCAGGTCTTGCTCGGCAGATCGGCCTTACGGCGCATCTTTCCCATTGGAACGACTCCCTGATGACTGGGCCGCTACCTATACCGTCACTCACTTCCGGCAATAGGGCTGCGCGCGGGTCCATTCCACCATATCCGCCCGCTTCCGCTCCGAAAGGAACGGCGCCCAATCGGCTGCCAGCCCCGCGCGTCCCGTTCCCACCATGCCGTCCCGCGCAACCGTCACCGCCGCGATCCGCACCCCACACGAGAGGTTCGCCGCGCCATCCTTCAGCGCCTCGGCGTCACGCGCCACACAACCGTAATGCCGCGCTGTCGGCGGGGCGATCTGCAACAACCCGATCCAGCGTCCGCCCCCGCCTGACGCAAGCGGGTTCCATGTGCTCTCATGTTTGGCCAATGCCGAAAACAGGCCCGTCCAAAACAACTCCCGCGCTCCGCGATCCGCAGTCTCGTAGGCAGGGCACCATGTATCAATGTCCTCCGGAACCAAATCCACCAGCGCCGCCCCATGATCGGCCAGCGCGCCGCGCGTCGCCATTGTCCATTCCGCCGCTTCGGGCCTGTGATCCCAGCGCATCACCACAGGCTCTTCCCCCGCCTGCACCGTCGCGCAGCCCGCCAAACCGGCAGCCAGCGCCACTGCCCGAATCCATATCTTCATTCTCCGCTCCGCGCGATTGTTCCTCTTGCCGCCTAACCTGCACCGCGCCCCCTCGCCAGCGTCACGCGCAGCGGCGGCTGGTTTCGGCAGCTCTCCGCCACGCCTGAGCAAACATCCGCCACTTGCAGCGCCGCCGCCTCTCGCCTAGAGAATGCGCGACACCTTTCTGCCCAAGGGCCACGACTGATTAGCGGAGATAGTCCAGCCAATGCTCGATCTGACCTACGAAGCCCCGAAACCGAAAACCATCGCAGGCGCAACCGGCGATTGGGAGCTTGTCATCGGCCTCGAAGTCCACGCACAGGTCGCGACCAAAGCCAAATTGTTCTCCGGTGCCTCCACTCGTTTCGGCGCCGAGCCAAACTCCAACGTCGCATTCGTCGATGCCGGCATGCCCGGCATGTTGCCAGTGATCAACGAGGGCTGCGTCGCTCAGGCCGTCCGCACCGGCTTGGGCCTGAAGGCCGAGATCAATCTCTGGTCCGCCTTTGACCGCAAGAACTACTTCTACCCCGATCTTCCACAGGGCTACCAGATCAGCCAGCTCTACCACCCCATCGTGGGCGAAGGTGAAGTCATCGTCGATATGGCCCCGGGCATCGCGCGGCGCGTCCGCATCGAGCGCATCCACCTCGAACAGGATGCCGGCAAGTCGATCCACGACATGGACCCGCATATGTCCTTCGTCGATCTCAACCGCACAGGCGTCGCCCTGATGGAAATCGTCTCCCGCCCCGACATCCGCGGCCCCGAAGAGGCCGCAGCCTATGTCGGCAAGCTGCGCCAGATCATGCGCTACTTGGGCACCTGCGACGGCAACATGCAAAACGGCAACCTCCGCGCCGATGTGAACGTCTCCGTCTGCCGTCCGGGTGACTACGAGAAGTATCAAGAAACGCAGGATTTCTCGCATCTCGGCACCCGCTGCGAGATCAAGAACATGAACTCCATGCGCTTCATCCAGATGGCGATTGATTTCGAGGCCCGCCGCCAGATCGCGCTTCTGGAGGACGGCAAGGAAGTCGTGCAGGAAACCCGCCTCTACGATCCCGACAAGAACGAGACTCGCTCCATGCGCTCCAAGGAAGAGGCACACGATTACCGCTACTTCCCCGACCCCGATCTCCTGCCACTGGAGATCGAGCAGGCGTGGGTGGATGACATCGCTGCCTCCCTCCCCGAACTGCCAGACGAGAAGAAAGCCCGCTTCGTCACCGAATTCGGCCTCTCGGAATATGACGCAGGCGTGCTGACCGCCGAAGTCGCCAACGCCACCTATTTCGAGAAAGTTGCCGAGGGCCGCGACGGCAAGCTCGCCGCCAACTGGGTGATCAACGAGCTGTTCGGCCGCCTGAAGAAAGAAGATCACAGCATCGAGGACTCGCCCGTCTCGCCAGAGCAACTCGGCAAGATCGTCGGCCTGATCACCAAGGGCGATATCTCCGGCAAGATCGCCAAAAACCTTTTCGAGATCGTCTACACCGAGGGCGGTGATCCAGAAGCCATCGTCGAAGAACGCGGCATGAAGCAGGTCACCGATACCGGCGCCATCGAAGCCGCCGTCGATGAAGTGATCGCCGCGAACCCTGCACAGGTCGAAAAAGCGCAGCAAAACCCCAAACTGGCCGGCTGGTTCGTCGGTCAGGTGATGAAGGCAACCGGCGGCAAGGCAAACCCCGCCGCCGTGGATGCTTTGGTCAAGGCAAAGCTCGGCCTCTAAACACCGTGCGACATGAACACCGCCGGGCGCGCAAGCGCGCGGCGGTGTCTTATCACTCTTCCATATTCCGCGTCGCGGTTTTCAAAACCGCCGCGCGCCGCTCCAAGCTCTCGGGCGAAAAGTACTCTTTCGCGCCGTAGTATTCCTCATGCACATTCGCGTCAGGCGGCAGCACCACCCACGGCTGCTTGGTCGAGGTGTAAATATGGATGTCCGGCGGGAAACGGTCAGGATCATCCAACGTCCCCACCCTGATGAACTTGAAGGCCTCCCGATACCCGCCAAAGAAGTAATGGCTCCAAACCGTGACTTGGCATTTCGGGCAACGGACCATCAACTGCCCCTTACCACCGGGCGACGGGATCATCGTCTCTTCCACCGCACCCGCCAGCAATACGACCCGATCACTCTCGATTACCGCGTTGATCGCAAATGCGCTGCCCGATTGCCGCTGGCACCAACGGCAATGGCATCCATGCACGGTGATCGGCGTATCCTGCATCTGGTAGCGCACATGGCCACAGGTGCAGCCTCCGTCAAAACTTTCTGGCATGGTCCCTCTTCCTCCGTATTCGGTGTACACGCTAGCACAAGCCACCTGCCAAACCTAGGATCACCACCGCCTCTGTTTAGGGGCTGTTCTTTCCCCGCTTTCTGCTAACGTCCGCCGCAAAAGGAGAGTCGCCGATGCTGGCTGGGCTGGAAACCGCAGATTTCATCATGCTGTCATTCGCGGCCTTCCTCGCCTCAACGGTGCGCGGGTTTTCCGGTTTCGGCTCTGCGCTGATCTACCTGCCATTGGCTGGGCAAGTCCTCACCCCGTATCAGGCGATCACAACGATCATCATCTTTGACCTTGTCGGGCCATTGCCGCTGGTGCGTCGCGCCATGCGCAATTGCGAGGGCCGCGATCTCATGCGGCTGGTGACGGGCCTGATCGTCGCCCTGCCCGTCGGCCTCTATATCCTGACCATCGCCCCACCCGAGGTGTTCCGCTACGCCGTATCGATCATTGCACTTGTGATGCTGGGCTTCCTGATCTCCGGCCTGCGCTATCGCGGGCCGCTGACCCCTCCGCTGATCTATGGCACCGGCACCGCATCCGGCTTCCTGCAAGGGGTCGCAGGCTTGCCCGGGCCGCCAGTGATCCTGCTCTACATGGCCAGCACCCGCCCGGCAGCGGTGATCCGCGCCAACACGTTTCTCTTCCTGTTGATCACCGATGTCGTGCTTTTGCCGATGCTCTGGCTCTACGGCGAGCTGCAACTCACAGCCGTGCTCTGGGGCGTTATGCTGATCATCCCCACCTTCGCGGGCAGCATGATCGGCAACTGGCTGTTCCGTCCCCGCTTCGAGCGCGTCTATCGCACAGCTGCCTACCTGATCATCGCCGCGACAGCGCTCTCCGGCCTGCCACTCTGGGGCTAGCTCGGCGCGGTGTAAGCCTCCAGCGTCGCCTCGACCCCCTCCGCCCAGATCTTCGCCAGCCAATAGGCAAATCATGCGCCGAACTGGGGGTGGTCCGCGAGGTCGCCATAATAGACCCGCTGCTCCAACCACGCCTGCGGGTCAGATTTCGCCGCTTTGACCGCCGCATTTAATGCAGTCCAAGCCGGATCATTCGGCGCAATGACCGTTCCGTCCTCTCGGGTGCCCTCGCACATCCGCGCCCAAAGCGCCTCGACCAAGGCAATCCCGTCCACCGGCCCGCCAGCAGCAATCGCCTCACGCAGCACCGGCAGCAAGAAGCCCGTATGCCGTGACGATCCGTCAAACGCGACCCGCCGTGTCGTGTCCCGAATGGCAGGGTTCGCAAAGCGCCGCGCCGTCTGCGTGACATAGGCTTCCGGCGTCATCCCGGGCACCGCTTTCACATAGGGCGTGATCTCTTCCGCCTGCACCTTATGAAACAGCGCTGCAATCAACGGATGCGCCATGCAGCCGTCAATCGTCTGAACCGAAAGCAGCTCCCCCGCATTCGCGAGAACCTGATGCCCCGCGTTCAAAATGCGGATTTTCATCTTCTCGTAATCATGCACCGCATCGGTGAAGGTCGCGCCAACCTTGTCCCAGTCAGGGCGGCCCGCGCAGAAATCATCCTCGATCACCCATTGGCGGAAGTTCTCATGCGTCACCGGCGCTTTGTCGTCGATGCCAAGGCTCCGCACCAACTCCAGTTCGTTCGGGCCGGTCGCCGGCACGATGCAATCCACCATCGAATTGGGGAAGCTACACTGCGCATCAATCCAATCAGCCAGCGCCGGATCGCTCATCCGCGCGAGCGACACCACCGTCTGCCGCGCAATCGCGCCGTTGCCTTGCAGGTTGTCACAGCTCTGCACCGTCAGCGGCCCAACCCCTGCATCACGACGACGACGCATCGCCTCGACAATCGCGCCGAATGCACTGCGGGGGCTTTGCGGATTAGCCGCATCATGCACCATATCGGGATGCGCAGCATCAAATCCGCCACCCGCAGGCTCAATATAATAGCCGCCCTCCGTCACCGTCAGCGCCACGATCCGAATGGCCGGTTCCGCCAACTGCGCGATCAGGCTGGCGTTGTCTTCTTCCACAGGCAAGAACCCAATCATTGAGCCCGTCACCTCGGCCGCGCGGCCCTCGGGCGACAGCTCTATCAAGGTGCTCAAACAGTCCTGCGCCAGTAATCGGTCACGCTGCGCAGCGTCACCTGCCCGCACCCCTGCGCCAATGATCGCCCAATCGTGGCACAGGCCCTGCTCCATCAAGCGGTGCAGATACCACGCCTGATGCGCACGATGAAAATTCCCCAGCCCGATATGCACGATCCCCGGCGTCAACGCAGTGCGGTGGTAAGACGGACGCCGCACCCCTTCTGGCAAGCGGGCAAGCGTTTCATTGAGGAGTGGAATCAGCTCATCCATTGGCCACCGTCCACATTATAGGTCTGCGCCACGATGTATTCCGCCTCGTCACTGGCCAGAAACACCGCCATGCCGGTCAGATCATCGGCAACGCCCATGCGCCCATACGGAACCGAAGCCCCAACCTCTTTCTTCTTTTGGCCCGGCGCCTTGTTCTCGTATTTCGCAAAAAATGCGTCCACGCCGTCCCAATGCTCGCCATCCACCACGCCGGGCGAAATCGCGTTCACATTGATGCCATGCTGGATCAGGTTCAGCCCCGCCGATTGCGTAAGGCTGATCACCGCTGCCTTGGTCGCACAATAAACCGCAACCAGCGGTTCACCGCGCCGCCCTGCTTGGCTCGCCATATTGATGATCCGGCCCCTGACGCCGGCTTCAATCATATGCTTCGCCACCGCTTGCAAGGTGAACAGCGTGCCACCGAAGTTCACATCAAACACCCGCGCATAATCTTCCCGCGTGATCTCAACAATCGGTGCCGCCGTGAACAAAGCAGCGTTATTTATAAGTATGTCGATCTGCCCGAATTCCGCGGCAGTTGCCGCGACAGCCGCATCAATGCTGGCTTGATCGGTCACATCCATATGCACCGCAAATGCACCGATCTCACTGGCTGTTTCAGTCGCCCGCGCCAAATCCACATCGCCAATCGCCACGCGCGCACCTTCGCGGGTATACGCCTCGGCAAAAGCCCGCCCGATACCCCGCGCAGCGCCCGTGATCAGCGCCGTTTTACCCGCAAGCCGGCTCATGACAGGCGCATACCATCAGCGCCAAAGCGATGGATCACTTCAGCGCGCGGCTTCAGGTGGATCGTGTCACCATAGCGCAGCGAAACTTCGCCATCGGCCCGCACGGTGATTGTCTCACCCAAACCAGTATCATGAATATGGAAGAACGTATCCGATCCAAGATGCTCCGAAACACCGACAACGCCGGTCCAAACCCCTTCACCGGCGGCCTCGACCACATCAATATGTTCGGGGCGGATGCCAATCGTACGAGCACCGTGTTTCTCGGCTTCCGCGCCCGTGATCAGGTTCATCTTCGGCGAGCCAATGAAGCCTGCAACAAACAGGTTTCGCGGTGTCCGGTACAGCTCGAGCGGGCTGCCCACCTGCTCGATATTACCAGCACGCAAAACCACGATCTTGTCGGCCATCGTCATCGCCTCGACCTGATCGTGCGTCACATAAATCATCGTTGTATCGAGCTTCTTGTGCAGCTCCGAAATCTCCATCCGCATGCCAACGCGCAGGGCGGCATCGAGGTTCGAAAGCGGCTCGTCAAAAAGGAACGCCGCAGGCTCGCGCACAATTGCACGGCCAATCGCCACCCGCTGCCGCTGCCCACCCGAAAGCTGCCCTGGGCGGCGATCCAGATAATCCGTCAGGTTCAGCACCGATGCTGCGTTTTCAACGCGGCGGTTGATCTCGGCCTGATCCATCTTCGCCATCTTCAGCGGAAAGGCGATGTTCTTGCGGACCGACATATGCGGATAGAGCGCATAGGACTGGAACACCATCGCCAGACCCCGCTTTGCCGGTGGAATGTTCGTCGCGTCATTACCGTCAATGCGGATCGCCCCGTCCGTCACATCTTCCAGCCCAGCGATCAGGCGCAAAAGCGTGGATTTACCACAGCCCGACGGACCAACAAAAACGACGAACTCGCCATCTTCGATTTCCAGATCCAGCGGCGGAATGACAGTTACGTCGCTGAAGCTCTTTTTTACTTTATCGAGTACAATGCGTCCCATGTCTCTTTCCTCACTTCACCGCGCCGAATGTCAGGCCGCGTACGAGTTGTTTCTGGCTGAACCACCCCAAGACGAGGATCGGCGCAATGGCCATGGTCGATGCCGCTGATAGTTTCGCGTAGAACAATCCCTCAGGGCTGGAATAGCTGGCGATGAACGCCGTCAGAGGGGCCGCCTTTGCCGCCGTCAGGTTCAGTGTCCAGAACGCCTCGTTCCACGCCAGAATGAAGTTCAGCAAAATGGTCGACGCGATACCGGGGATCGCCATCGGCGTCAGCACATAGAGGATTTCCTCACGCAAGCTGGCCCCATCCATCCGCGCCGCTTCCAGAATTTCCCCCGGGATTTCGCGGAAATAGGTGTAGAGCATCCAAACGATGATCGGCAGATTGATCAGCATCAGAACGATGGTCAGCCCCAAGCGCGAGTCCAACAGGCCGAGCTGGATGAACAGCAAATAGATCGGGTAGAGTACGCCAACAGCGGGCAGCATTTTCGTAGAGAGCATCCACAGCAGGATGTCCTTGGTGCGCCGTGAAGGCACGAAAGCCATCGACCACGCCGCAGGCACGGCGACCAAAATCCCCAGAAGCGTAGAGCCTCCGGCAAGGATGATCGAGTTCGTGAGGAACCGCATATAATCAGAGCGTTCCTGCACGATCCCGTAGTTTTCCAGCGTCCAGATCGAGGACAGCACCGTCAGCGGCGTCTTAATCGCGTCGGCCTCTGTCTTGAGCGAGAGCACGAAAATCCACAAGATCGGGAAGAATATCAGCAAGCCGACAGCCCAAGCGAGGGCGGTATTCAGCGACTTGCGGCGGTTGGTAACAGCGCGTGCCATGGGCCTTCCCTCCTCAGTTATCCAGGTTCTTGCCGACGATGCGCATCAGGAAGATGGCAACGATATTCGCAAGGATGATCGCATAAACACCGCCCGCCGATCCAAGCCCGATATTTTGGCTCTCCAGCACTCTTTGGAAGATCAGATAAGTCAGCGTTTTGGTGCCGAATGCACCGCCAGTGGTGACGAAAATCTCTGCGAAAATCGACAGCAGAAAGATCGTCTGGATCAAGATCACGATCGTGATCGCGCGGCTCAAGTGCGGTAGAATAATATACCAGAACCGCTTCAGCGGCGTTGCACCATCCATCTCGGAGGCTTCCAGCTGCTCACTGTCGAGCGACTGGATCGCGGTCAACAGGATCAGCGTCGCAAACGGCAGCCATTGCCAGCTCACGATCATGATCAGCGACGGCAAGCTCGCTTGGCTCAGCCACTCTACGGGCGCGGCACCAAAGGCCCGCCAGACATGGGCGAAAAAGCCATTCACCGAGTCCATGAAAAGGTTCTTCCACACCAGAGCCGAAACCGTCGGCATCACAAAGAACGGCGCAATCACCAGAATGCGCACAATCCCCTGCCCCCACATTGGCTGGTCCAGAAGCAACGCCAGCAGAATGCCCAGAACCACCGTAATGACCAGTACACCCCCGACGATGATCAGCGTGGTAACAACACTTGGCCAGAACGAACTGCTGGAAATAAAACGGACGTAGTTATCAAATCCCACCCAGTCGAGCCCGTCACCTAACGAATCCCCGCGCAGCGGCAGGTATTTCTTGAAACTGAAAAACAGCGTCAGCGACAGAGGCACAAGCATCCACCCCAGAAGCAGAACGACGGCAGGTGCCATCATGATACGCGCAGCGGAACGGGAATGTTGGGTGGCCATTGGTGCATTTCCTCTGTTGGTAGAGTGACCCTACCTTACGGGAATGAAAGCATATTGATTGAGAGAATTCTGAGGGAGGGCGATCCGAAGACCGCCCTCGCCATCAGGAGGATTAGCGGTAGCCCGCAGCTTCCATTGCGTCGTTCGCGATGTCCTGTGCCTTCGCCAGAGCTTCCTCAACGGTCTGTTGACCGGCATAGGCTGCGGCGAACTCCTGGCTCACGTCGGTTGCAATACCGGCGAATTCAGGGATCGCGGCGAACTGGACGCCAACATACGGAACCGGATCAACAGTCGGGTTCAGCGGATCAGCTGCCAGAATCGCGTTCAACGTCATCTGTGCGAACGGAACGTCCTGATAGATTTCGTTGTCATAGAGCGACTGACGGGTGCCCGGAGGAATTGCCGCATGGCCATTCTCGAAGGCAACGAGGCGCATGTAGTCCGGACCAGTTGCCCAAGCCATGAACTCTTTCGCAGCGTCAACTTTCTGCGAACCTGCCGGAATGGCGAGCGCCCATGCCCAGAGCCAGCCGGAGTTCTTGCCCAAGCCGGTGTTCGGAGCCACAGCCCAGCCGATGTTGCCAGCAACATCGGATGCACCGCCCTTGCCGTCTTCAGCCAGCCAGCCAGCAGCAACTGTTGCGTCCATCCACATGCCGCACTTGCCCTGACGGAACAACGAGAGGTTCTCGTTAAAGCCGTTGGTCGCGTAGCCTGTCGGGCCGGATTCAGCCATCATCTCGGTGTAGAAGGTCAGAGCGTTGTTCCACTCTTGGCTGTCGAACTGTGCGTTCCAGTCCTCATCGAACCAACGTGCGCCGAAAGCATTGCCAAGAACGGTCGCAATCGCGCCGCCTTCGCCCCAGCCTGCTTTACCACGCATACAGATACCGTTGATGTCGTTCTCACGATCGGTCATCGCAGCGGCGGCTTCGCGGATGAACTCCCAGGTCGGCTCGTCCGGCATGGTCAGCCCAGCTTTTTCCATGAGGTCGGTGCGGTAATGCACCATCGAGCTCTCTGCGTAGAACGGTGCAGCATAGAGCGTGCCGTCATAGGACAGACCGCCGCGAACTGCCGGCAGGATGTCCTCAACATCGTAATGCGCAGGCATGTCATCCAGCGGCACCAGCCAGCCATTCTTGCCCCAGATCGGTGTCTCGTACATACCGATCATCATTACGTCGAAAGCACCGCCCTTAGTGGTGATGTCGGTTGTAACACGCTGACGCAGAACGTTTTCTTCAAGCGTCACCCACTCGACCGTGTGGCCCGTGCGGGCCTCGAAGTCGTGGGTCAGGCCCTGCATCTTGATCATGTCGTCGTTGTTCACCGTCGCGATGGTGATACTGTCTGCAAATGCGGCGCTTCCCGATACCAGGGCAAACGCAGTCGCTGCACGAAGTGCATTCTTCAGGTTCATGTGATTCCTCCCATTGAGTCAAAACCCAGCGACAGATAGCCACATCCCCTTACCGCGCGTCAACTAAATTTTTACGCGCGAAAACTTTTTTCTTATCACGCGGAGGCTCTTAGGATCAGGCGCGCGGCAAAAAGTGTTTCTTTTCGGTCGCCTAGAATGCCCCCGCTCTCGATCAGCTCAAACAAGGTTTCGACCGTCCGATTGGCGACCGAGTCGTAATCATGCGCCGCAGTGGTCAGTGACGGGCAGGTAAATTTCGCAAACGGGTGATCGTCATGGGATGCCACACGCAGCCCACAATCCTCACCGATTCCCACGCGGATGGATTTCTCGTAACAGGCCGAAAGCAATCCAATAGCCAAGCGATCGTTGCTGCACAGCACCGTGCGGGTCGGCAGCTTTCCGCGCTCAATCGCATCAAGCCCCCCTTGCCGCCCAATCTCCTCGAAGGCCCACCCCTCGCCCGGCACGCTGATCACATGCGGCTCGTAGCCCAAGGATTCCATCCGCTTGATATACGCAATGCGGCGCTTGTTGGCATTCGGGTTCGCAGGGTGCCGCATCTCGAAAAAGCAAGGCGGCTCTCCTGACCGCACCAGATAATCCACCGTTTGATCCACAAAGCTCGAATTATCCGATCCGATAAACGCAGCACCCATCCCCTCGATATTACTGTCAAATAGCACCGTTGGCACATCACGGCAGAACCGTTCCACCTCCGCTTTGTTCGAGGCCCTGCCCAAGGGCGCCAGCAAAACACCGGCGGGCTTCAGGGAACGCAGCGTATCAAAAATATCGACCTCCAGCGCCGGATCGCCATGCGCACTGAACAAGGTCGGATGATAACCGGCGGCGATACACCGCTGCTCGATATTCCGCGCGATCTCGGCAAAAAACGGGTCCGCGAGGTACGGAACCACGATGCCGACATTCTTCGTCAGTTTGCGGTTCTGATTCATCGCAAAGATATTGGGCCGGTAATTGTACTGCTCCAACGCGGCTTCGATCTTCTCCCGCGTGGTTTTACGAACGCTTTGCGGATCGTTGAAATACTTGGAGATCGTCGGGCGCGACAGTCCACTCACCGCCGCGAACTCGTCCATATTCCTGATCTTCGTTTCGGACATCCCGACTGCGCCTCCGTCGCACTCATAAACAAGAGCGTTTATCGCCTCTTAAAACTTTACACGAAGTTATCGCGCGGAAAGATTTGAGGCAACCCGTTAGCACTCTCTTAATCTTTCTGCAGGTGCGATATGCATAGGTTGTGCAACACTTGTGCATCGGCTTTTTCGCCAGAACTGGGGGAATTTCTTGGGGTTCACCCCCTCTGCGAAATCCTGTAAGTTAAACCGCTGTTAAGAACGCCAGGGCGCATCAGAAAGCATCATGATTACTTTTAAATCAATGTGTTATAGCATTTTATTGATGTTGTTATCAACAACACTCGCCGTGGCCGGAGAATCCGCAACCCGTGGCGAAGATTTATTCGGGAAAAGCTGCGCCGCATGTCACTCGATCATCGCAGAAAATGGCCGCCTAATCGCTGGAAATGGTCGCGATAATGCGCCTAATCTCAATGACTTAACAGAAAGATCCCCCGGCTCGGACAGCAACTACCGCTACGGTGTATCACTGGCCAGCTACTCCGCCCAAACCCCGCGCTGGGATCAGGAGGCATTCGTCGCCTACGTTATGGATCCGACCGGCTTCCTGCGCAGCCGGCTTGGCGACCGCCGCGCCCGAAGCCGCATGTCTTATCGCGTGAGGTACGAAGCAGATGCCATTGATCTATATGCATTTATCCTCGAAACTCAAAATCGCTAGGCTGCCCCATGTCCCAGTATGAATACAAAGTCGTTCCCGCCCCGAAACGCGCCAACAAGGCCCGCCGCATCCGCGGTCAGGACGCCCGATTCAGCCAGACGCTCGAAGAACTGCTGAACGACATGGCCCTCGACGGCTGGCAATACATACGCGCCGATACCATGACCGTCGAGACCGGCGGATTGCTGCGCGGCAGCAAAAGCCAACAAAAGACGATGCTTATCTTCCGCCGCAACTCCGCCCTCCAAGACAGCCAATCACTTGTTTCAGAAATACATATTGCTGCCCCTGCTGGCGAAACCGGCAGCGCGCTCAGGGCCAGCAAGGAGCGCCCCGAACCATCGATAAACGCCCCTCGCGCAAGCCGCGACGAGGTCTAACGGAACTCGATCGCCAGCGCGTGAATGCGTGCGATGATATCCTTTCCTATTCCATCATGCACTGCACGGTGACGCGCCAGCCGTGACTTGCCTTCAAAAGGTTGCGCCGAGATAACAATCCGCCAATGGCTCTCGCCACCCTCCTGATAGCCGGCATGGCCACGGTGCATTTCACTTTCGTCAATAACTTCCAAGTAGTCTGGTGCGTATGTATCCCGCAGCCGGTTTTCGATTTCTTGCGCAAGTGCCATTATTTTTCCTGTGCCCTCTTCAATCTCTGTCTACAGCGATTAAACTGCTGCGTCCGAGTCGAAAAGTGAGGCAGGCCATGTCAAAGACAGATCCTTTTGGATTTGATATCTCCGTTTCCGCCGCGAAAAAGAACAAACCGCGCGGGCGTCGCGGTATGTCCGGCGCATTCGAAACCTCCATGCGGGTGTGTGAGCACCCCGGATGCGAGGAATCGGCGCAATATCGCGCACCGAAAAGCCCAGATGTGCTCGACGACTATTTTTGGTTCTGCAAAGAGCACGTTAGGGAATATAATCTGAAGTGGAATTTCTTTGAGAATGCCACCGACCAGGAATTCGAAGAACAAGTCGATGATGATCGCGTATGGGGTCGCAAGACGAAACCCTTCGGCAAAAAATCGGAAGAACAGCGCGCTTGGGCGCGCCTTGGCGTTGATGATCCGCATCAGGTCCTCGGTGAAAATGCGACTCGTAATCCGGGCAAGTCAATCACGGGCACCCGTCGCCTGCCGCCGACCGAACGCCGCGCCATCGAGATTCTCGAAGCCAAAGATCATTGGACCAAGCCACAGATTAGGAAGGCCTACAAAGCGCTCATCAAGGTTCTTCACCCTGATATGAACGGCGGCGATCGCAGCCAGGAAGAGCAGCTGGCCGAGGTCGTCTGGGCGTGGGATCAAATCAAGGAAAGCCGTCACTTCAAAGATTAAGAAGCGCGTTTATACCCGAAGTTCGTCCGGACGCGCATCGCACGATGCGCGAGCCGCTCACGGACAAGCAAAATATGCGCAGCCGAAAGGGCCAAGAACCAAACCGCCAGAACCGAGGGCGCCGCTATTAATACGGTCACCGCGATAAGCGGCCCGAACATCGTCCCGTACACCGGCAGCGAAAGCGTGCCCGCAACAAGAGCGGCAAAGAAAGCGGCGCTTACCATCCCATTCACCGCCCGCAAATACCCAGCGCCTCCAGGGTGTCCGAAGCTGTGAAGCATTCGCAGAACTGCCAAAGCGCCCGCTAAAAGACTGGCAACCGGCACCCAAAACTTGAGAAAAGTAGGCAGTTCACCCCCATCAAGAGTCGCAACGGCCGCCACGCCGCAAACACATCCCGCAGCCGCGCCGAGGCTGACTGCCGTGCAAACGCGCGCAGTAAGAACTTCTCTCGGTTGAATCATGTCGCACCGATCCCATTCATCGGCCTGATCATTCATCAATCCGCTGAAATTGCCAATAATTTGAGAGAAACGAACTGTTTCTTTCAATCGGCCTGCACCAATACTCCCGAGGCTAGGGTCTGACCGGTCGGCCTTTTGCTGGTCGAACCGCCGAGCCTTTCCTCAGTCAAGATCACCTGCCCACCGGCAATCGAAGCACGCAGTTCGGCCGGAATAACAATCCTCTCCCGCTCACGGTTACCGACCACCCCAAGCGAGATCGGCGTATTGCTCCCAGCAGGCATAAGCCATAATTCCAACGCTTTCCCGCTCGGCGCCGAACCGGAAAGATGCCGAATGGCCAGAACGCCGCTTTCTCCAGTATAACCCACATCAACAGAAATCCCGCCCTCCGCCTCGCGCAAAGCCACGCCGTAATCCGGCTGCGGCCGCGCCGGTTCCATGCACAAATCAACAAAGGACAAAACCAAAAGCGCCATGACCAAGCCAAATGCCGCATAAGGCACGAGCCCGATCCGGCTCCATAGCCGACGTTTTTGAGGCTCGCTGACAGTGTCACTCTGCGCGGCATTTGGTTGTCCTGCTTGAACATTAAGGTCGGTAGCTTCAGGCAAACGCTCACAAATCTGATACCACAGTGCTTCCACGCGTTCGGCTGGCGCTGGCAACTGTGCAAAAATGGCGCGCCATGTTTCCTTTTGTTCGCGCAGGGAACTGTCCACCTCCGCAACCGCATCAAATGCTGCACGCTCGCTTTGTGTCAGCAATCCCAAAGCGGATTCTGCGGCCAGCAGGTTAGCCTCCTGCACCTGTTCATCGCGTGGCTCGCCGTCCTTATTCGCGCAGGCCTCCAGCGCCGATAAGCCCTCCCGAAACCACGGGCGAACGTCTCCGACGGGGATTTTCAAGGTCAGCGCTATATTTTCGTATGAAGATGTTTCTTGCTTAGCCATGACCAAGGCATCTTTTTGGTCTGCCGCTAACTTTTCGAAACACACCAGAACCCGATGATCCCTTTGATCAACGTTCGTCGGGAGGTCGGCAAAACACCCGAGCATCCACTCAGTCGCGGAACCTTCTTGCGCTTCAAATTCCGAAGCGCAGCGCCAAACCGCGTCAAAACCAGCGATAAACCACGCATCGGCGGTCGCAGAATCCGTGCACGCCTGCTCACACGTCGCCAACAGCTCCGTCGCGCGCGCATCGTAAAGCTTCTTGAAAGCGGACCTGTCCCCCGCTGCGACACTACCAATCAACAGACCGGTATCGTCCTCAGTCTCCATCCGGCTCCCCACCCCATATCGCCTGCGATATCATGGCCTCTTGGTTGAAAATTGCAAATACAGCCTATTTCCTGATGACAAATTGATGATGGACAAAATATCGAGAAAGGTTCTGCTTTCCCTTGCAGCCGCAAACTATATGCTGCATCCGAAACGCGAGAACTTCAAAACAATAAGAGATAGAATGGCAGACGGCATGACCGATGTGACCACCAAACCAACTGAAGACATTTCCGTTCGGGAAGTTTTCGGCGTCGATACCAATATGACCGTGAAGGGCTTCGCGGAACGCACAGACCGCGTTCCGGAAATCGACCCAACATACAAATTCGATCCGGATACGACACTCGCGATCCTGGCCGGTTTTGGTTACAACCGTCGCGTCATGATCCAAGGCTATCACGGCACAGGCAAGTCGACACATATCGAACAAGTGGCAGCACGGCTGAACTGGCCCTGCGTTCGCGTCAACCTTGACAGCCACATCAGCCGTATCGACCTGATCGGCAAAGATGCTATCAAACTCAAGGATGGCAAACAGGTAACCGAGTTCCACGAAGGCATCCTCCCGTGGGCGCTGCGTAACCCTGTGGCGATCGTATTTGATGAATACGATGCCGGCCGCGCTGACGTTATGTTCGTCATCCAGCGTGTGCTTGAGCATGACGGAAAGTTGACGCTGCTGGACCAGAACGAAATCATCACCCCGCACCCATCCTTCCGGCTGTTTGCTACTGCGAACACCGTCGGCTTGGGCGATACAACAGGCCTCTACCACGGCGTGCAGCAAATCAACCAAGCGCAAATGGACCGCTGGAGCCTCGTTGCCACGCTGAACTACCTCAGCCACGACGCCGAAACCGCTATCGTTCTATCCAAAGCGCCGCACTACAACACCGCTGAAGGCCGCAAAATCGTCAGCCAGATGGTGACCGTTGCAGATCTTACCCGCACCGCCTTCGTGAATGGCGACCTATCAACAGTGATGAGCCCGCGTACCGTCATCGCTTGGGCCGAGAATTCTCGCATTTTCCAGGATGTTGGTTATGGCTTCCGACTCACCTTCCTCAACAAATGCGATGAACTCGAGCGCCAAACTGTGGCCGAGTTCTATCAGCGCTGCTTCGACGAAGAACTGCCCGAAAGCGCAGCGAGCCAGAGTAATGGCTAGTCGGATGCGATCACTCTGGGCCGCATTATGCATCAGCGCTGCCGCGACGACGGTAGCGCAAGCGCAAGGCCTTGATTCTTTAAACGAGACAGAGGCAGTCGGATATTGCGCAACGTTCTACCTCGCGAAAATGGAACACTTCGCTGAGGATGATGCCGAAGGCACCATTCGCGCTGAAGCTGATGGCTTCGTCGCGGCTGCCGCCTCGGTAGCTGGCAAAACAACCGAGACGATGACCGACGATCTGAGCCAAGCGGCTGGAATGATGCGCAATTTCTTTCGCCTTGCAAACTTGAGTGATGACGCAAAGACAATGGTCGATCAGTCAGAAGCATTTTGCAGAACGCGTGCACCGCAGTACCCACAGACGATTGAGCTGTTTCAGTGAACAAGCCCTCGGATAATCCGGCCGACCCGTTCAAAAAGGCCCTTGCCGAAGCGACCAAAGTGCTCGCAGACGATAGCGAGCTGACGGTCAGCTATTCGGTAGATCCTCCGGGCCAATCCGAGGACAGTATTCGCCTGCCGCAAGTCTCGCGCCGCATGACGCGCGAAGAAGTGCTTCTTGCACGCGGCACTGCCGATGCATACGCCCTGCGACATAAATTCCACGATCCGAAACTGTCCTCCCGCTACATGCCGCAAGGCCAGCTGGCGCGTGATCTCTTTGATGCGATGGAGGGCGCGCGGATCGAAGCTGTCGGCGCTCGCTACATGCCGGGCACCGCTGGCAACATCGACGTGAAGATCCAGACAGAAGCTCTTCGCAAGGGCTACGATCAGGTCACCCAAGCATCCGAAGCGCCGCTTGCAACCGCGGCTGGATATCTCATCAGGCATCTCGCCACCAGCCGCGAACTGCCCCCCGCCGCAGGTAATGTTATGGAGCTGTGGCGCGGCTTCATCGAAGAACAGGCCGGCGAAAACCTTGAGCGGCTTGAGCAAGTCCTCGATGATCAACAAGCATTTGCGAAATTCGCGCGGGATCTGATTGCAGATCTGGGCTACGGCGATCAGCTTGGCGATGATCCCGATATGGAAGATCAGGATCAGGACGACACCGCAGAAGAAGACAATAGCGAACAAGACGATCCTGACAGCACTGGCGAAGAGGATGGCGACGACGATCAGACCGAAGCATCGCCCGAGCAAAGTCAGGATCAACAGCAAGACGAAAGCCAAGCACAAGTCTCTATGGACGAGACTGATGATGGCGAGCAGGAGGAAGAAGTCGAGCTGCCAGAGGGAGACGCTCCTATGGAGCCGCCCGCCCCACAGCCTGTGTCTGACGCCGATCCGAGCTACAAGGTTTATCTTGGTGAGTTTGATGAGGAGATTGGCGCAGAGGAGCTTGCTGAGCCCGCCGAGCTGGAACGCCTTCGTGCATATCTCGATCAACAGCTGGAACCGCTGAAGGGTGCCGTCAGCCGCCTCGCAAACAAGCTACAAAGACGCCTTCAAGCCCAGCAGAACCGCAGTTGGGAATTTGATCGTGAAGAGGGCATACTCGACGCAGGGCGCCTTGCACGCGTCGTGGCAAACCCCACCACCCCACTGTCATTCAAAGTCGAGAAAGATACCGAATTTCGCGATACGGTCGTGACGCTCCTTCTGGACAATTCCGGCTCCATGCGTGGTCGTCCGATCTCCATCGCCGCCATTTGCGCAGACGTGCTCGCTCGCACGCTTGAAAGATGCGACGTCAAAGTCGAAATCTTGGGCTTCACCACAAAAGCGTGGAAAGGTGGGCAAAGCCGCGAAAAGTGGCTTGCCGACGGCCGCCCTGCGCATCCCGGACGGCTGAATGATTTGCGCCATATCGTCTACAAGAGCGCCGACGCGCCGTGGCGTCGCACACGCGCTCATTTGGGCCTGATGATGAAAGAGGGCCTTCTGAAAGAGAACATCGACGGTGAAGCGCTTGAATGGGCCCATCGTCGGATCCTTGCCCGCCGCGAACAACGCAAAATCCTGATGGTAATTTCGGATGGCGCACCAGTTGATGACTCGACGCTCTCGGTCAACCCAGCCAACTATCTGGAAAAGCACCTGCGCGACGTGATCGAGATGGTCGAGCGTAAAAAGCTGATTGAGCTGATCGCGATAGGTATCGGCCACGATGTGACACGATACTACCAACGCGCTGTGACCATTACCGACGTTGAACAACTTGCCGGCGCAATGACCGAGCAACTTGCGAGCCTATTTGACAGCGATCCGCGCAAACGCGCCCGCGTCTTGGGAATGAAGAAAGCCATTTAGCTTAGAGAGGGTTCCATTGTTCCAGAATTTCACGTCAAGCGCCTCGCCGGAACATGGAGCCTCAAGGCTCGAAGCCCTACGAAAATGCGTGGCCCAACGAGGCCTGTCCGGCTTTATCATTCCAAGGTCGGATCGGTTTCAGGGCGAGTATGTAGCGCCTTGCGATGAACGGCTTGCGTGGCTGACCGGTTTCACCGGATCCGCTGGATACTGTATTGTTCTTGAACAGAAAGCGGGCATCTTCGTTGATGGTCGCTACAGGCTACAAGTGCGCGAACAAGTTGACCTTGCTCATTTTCAGCCGGTCGATTGGCCCGAAACGACGCTTCAATCATGGCTGTTGGAAAATGTTTCGGAGAAAAGTCAGATTGGTTTCGATCCGTGGTTGCACACCCCCTCCCAAATAGAAGAAATCGAAAAGGCGCTATCATCGGGTAACATTTCACTTGTCCCCTGCGAAAACCTCGTTGATGCAATTTGGGAAGATCGTCCGCCAGCCCCTTCTGCCCCGTTCTTTGTTCATCCCGATACATTTGCTGGCGAAACCCATCACGAGAAAAGACATCGCTTAGCTGCCGAACTCAGATCCACAGGCGTCGCAGCCGCAGTTATCTCACTTGCCGATAGCGTCGCATGGCTTTTCAACATTCGCGGCAACGATATCGAAAAGAACCCAGTGCCCCACGCACAAGCAGTGCTCTTTGCTGATGGTCATGCCCAACTTTTCGCCACAGAGGGAAAATCAAGCGCAATCGAAGATCATCTTGGGGACGAAGTGACCGTGCACGATGAAAGTGCGCTTCTCGAGGCTCTTTCAAAAGTCCAAGGTGTAATCCAGATTGACCCTGCATCAACACCAGTTGCGGTTCTACGACATCTCGAAGAGGCGCAAACCGTGGTCGTGCGCGGACAAGACCCGTGCGTTGTCCCCAAAGCGCGCAAGAATAAAACCGAGATCACAGGTATGCAAGAGGCCCATCTGTTGGACGGCGCCGCTATGGTCAGGTTCCTCGCGTGGATGGCGGAACAGGAAGGCCCGTCTCATTTGACCGAAATCGATATCGTCACTGCGCTTGAGGGGTTTCGTCGAGAAGCTCCAGAACTGCGAGACATCAGCTTCGACACGATCTGCGGCTCAGGCCCCCATGGCGCAATCATGCATTACCGGGTTACCAACGAGAGCAATCGCCGGATCCAAGACGGTGATTTGATCGTCGTGGACTCTGGGGGCCAGTATCAATGCGGCACAACAGACATCACGCGCACGCTCTGCATCGGATCACCGCTGCCATTACACCGGACCTGCTACACGCGGGTTCTGCAAGGACTGATCGCAATTAGTCGCGCTCGCTTCCCAAAGGGTGTTACGGGCGGCCACCTAGACGCCCTCGCGCGTGCCAACCTCTGGCACGATGGCCTCGATTTTGATCACGGTACGGGCCATGGTGTAGGCGCCTATCTCTGTGTGCACGAAGGACCACAACGCCTGTCGCGTGTTTCCACCACACCTTTGGAACCAGGGATGATCCTCTCAAATGAACCTGGATACTATCGTAATGGTGCGTTCGGAATTCGGCTCGAGAATCTGATCGTCACGGTTGATGCGCCTGCTCTCCCTGAAGGAGACGCACACAGAACGATGTTTTCCTTTGAAAACCTGACCTGGGCCCCATTCGAAAGACGCCTAATTGATCCAACTTTGCTTACAGAGGCCGAACGAGACTGGATCAATCTCTATCATGCGCATACGTTTGAGAAGATTGGGCCCCGTGTCGATGCAGCGGCGCGCGCATGGCTTGACAAGGCATGCCGCCCTCTTAGCTCGTAGGCTTGTTCGTCAACAGTGCGGCACATACAAAGGACGACATTATGACCGAGACCATTTCAATTAGGCCTATTGACGGAACATGGGTCGTGCGCGCGGGTGGTGCGGTCATTGGCGAGAGCACAAATGTCTTGGAATTGACCGAGGGCGATTTTTCGCCTGTGCTCTATTTTCCGCGCAAAGATATTGCCATGGCCTTTCTGGACGGAAACGAAAATACATCACGCTGCTCGCACAAAGGTGTGGCGCAATATTTCAACATCATTGCGAAAAGCGGGCCGCACGTTGATGCCGCTTGGTCCTACACCGACCCGACCCCGCAAGCTGAAGATATTCGCAACCACCTCGCATTCTACACCAGCAAAGTGACACTCGAAGAAGTCTAGATCAGGAATGCTCTTCCCGTGCCGTCTCCGATAGCGCGCGATTAACCTCACGCAATGCATCTACTTGGAAAAGAGCCCCTTGCAGTTCAGGAGGTGCATCTT
>Ga0181576_10000645_pt1 | contig 26139 bp, 21 predicted proteins | sample 101ome_22_FD_132464 | JGI IMG/M metagenome (GOLD analysis project Ga0181576, IMG submission 132464) | Coastal salt marsh microbial communities from the Groves Creek Marsh, Skidaway Island, Georgia - 101412BT metaG (megahit assembly) | ecosystem: Environmental > Aquatic > Marine > Intertidal... | reverse complement strand
GTTCTGGTTGCCGTGTTTATTCCGATCGCTTTTTTACCGGGCACCGCTGGTCGGCTATTCCGCGAGTTTGGCTTGGTGCTGGCTGTGGCGGTCGCGATTTCATCCTTCGTGGCTCTGAGCCTGGTACCAGCAGCTATGGCAACGTTAGACAGTCACCAACCCAGAGACCGGCGGCTCACCCGGCTAGGGGAATTGTTAGCCGGGTTTTACCACCGAACGCTTGGTTGGGTGATGGACCACCCCAAGTCATCAATCTGTTTTTGTCTGCTTGCCGCAGCAATTTCTGCTTCGCTTTATTTTCAGCTCGAGCAAGAGCTCCTACCCCCCGAGGATCGAGGTACCGTCAATCTGTTTGCACGGGGACCCGACGGTGTCGGCCTGGCTTATACCGAGCGTCAGGGCGATCGTATGGAAAATATTCTCGTGCCGCTCATCGAAAAAGGAGAAATCGACTCCTTGTACTCGGTGATCGGACGGTGGGATCCAAACATCGTGTTTATGGTGGCCAGACTGGCTCCCTGGGATGAGCGTGAACGCAGTCAGCAGGAAATCGCCGCCGAGCTGAAGCCACTTTTTGCGAACCTTCCCGGCATGACCACTCGTATATTCAGTGCCAATTCGCTGAATATACGAGGGGCCTCAAACGGTGGAGTTAGTCTGGCGTTACTCGGTACCGACTATGAGGCAATTTTCGCCGCTGCACGCAGCTACACGGATGCAATTCGCGAACGGCTGGATTCTGTCAGCAGACCGCGGATCGGTTACGACCCCTCTCAACCTCAACTTTCGGTGCGCATTGATAGAGAACGTGCATCTGATCTAGACATTCCCCTAGAGGACATTGCACAAACTTTGCGGGTGATGGTCGATGGCTTTCGGGTAATTGATCTCAACGCCAACGACCAAGCTGTGCCGATTATTCTGGAAGCCGGGTCAGACAAAATCGATGATCCAGATGACTTGGTCAATCTTTATGTACGAACCCGAGGCGGCGCGCTCGTTCCTCTTTCGAGCGTGGTGACGCTCGAGGAGCATGGTGTCGCAGGGCAATTGGATCGCCGCATGCAGCGGCGAGCCATAGAAGTAGACGTTGAACTTAACCCGGGTGTCGCCTTGCAAACCGCAGTGGATGATCTTCTGGCTTTGGGACAAGAAGTCCTGCCAAGTGACGTAACGCTGATCACCAGAGGAGAAGCGGCTGCCCTCGATGAGGCGAGCAAAGATACCCTCACCACCTACGGCTTCGCCCTATTGGTTGTGTTTCTGGTTTTGGTCGCCCAATTTGAAGGCCTCATGTCGGCGGTTGTGATCATGACCATTGTGCCTTTTGGACTTGCAGCCGCCATCTTTGCCCTATTTCTTACGGGAACCTCTCTAAACATCTACTCTCAGGTAGGCTTAGTGATGCTCATTGGCCTTATCGCCAAAAATGGCATCCTGCTGGTCGAATTTGCAGATCAACTCAGGGATACGGGTGCCACGGTGAAGGAGGCTATTATCGGCGCGGCAAAAACTCGCTTACGACCGATTGCCATGACCCTGGTATCCACTATTTTTGGCGCGTTGCCGCTGATACTGGCTTCTGGTCCGGGCGCCGAGGCGCGTTCGGCGGTGGGTTGGGTTGTTTTTGGAGGGATGGGGCTCGCAACGGTTTTCACCCTTTACCTAACCCCTCTGGTCTATCTCGGTCTGGCGGGTTTTGCCAAGCCTCGCTCTGTGGCTGGAGATCGACTAAAGCAAGAGCTCGACGCGAGTTAAAACTATTTTCAGCGGGAAAAAAGATCGGGTGTGTCCGGTTTTTCAACTGCCCTCTTTGATTCCAGCGTTATCTCCTCCAGCAATGTAGGGTCATCCTGATCGGGCTTATTCACTCTCCTGCTCACCGGATGACAGCGCACCTGATGGCTCACGCCACTGGCAAATAAATCGTGTCCCTCCAACCAATGATTGATAGCACGCTCCTCTAAAAGCACGGGCTGCCTGTGATGAATGTCGGCGAGGTGCACGAGCGCAGGACGAGTGACAATGGCACACCCCCCATTGCGCGAGCAAATGCCCGCAAAAAAAAGCAAAGCTCCATCGAGATGGTGGTACCAAGGCTGCTTATGGTTCCCCCGGCGCTGCCATTCATACCAACCGTCGGCGACAAAGACACACCGATCCGCCTTTCGAAACGCTGGCTTTTCTCGAAGCGTTTCACTGCGCGCATTGGTGAGATGCATGGACTCACGTGCCCAGACCGGAGAATAGTCCCAGGGCTTGATCTCGTAATCACCCGCGGAGTTAATTACGAGCACAGGAGACTGGGGTGCTATATTGAATCGATCCGCCAGTGGGAGCCCCAGCGTCGAGAGTGTTGGCCGGTTACTGACCTGTAAGGTATAGCGACCACACATCCCAGCATCCTCCCATCGCAAGAAGGCACGAAGCTATGTCGCCTTGCCGAAGAGAAAGGCGAGTCCCTGACTTACACCAGCAATTCCCCAGCTTCGATCTTCTCAGCCACAATCGCGGGGGCCGAGAATCGATCCCCATAGGCGGCCACTAGCTCGTCGCAGCGTGCAACAAAACGCTCGAGGCCGTAGGTGTTGACGTGCTGAATTAGCCCGCCAGTCCAGACAGGGGCACCAATACCCATAATAGACCCGATGTTGCCATCAGCCACTGAGCGAAGCACATTGGTTTCGTAGCACTTCAACGCCTCAATCACCTGCCGGAACAACAGGCGATCTTTGATATCGTCTTCGCCAATTGCGGCGTCAGATTTGTAATAGAGGTCGAGAAGGGTCGGCCAGATCTTCTTACTGCCATCTTCTGAATACTCGTAGAAACCGCCCCCATGGTGACGGCCGCCACGCTTGTGATCATTCACCATCGTATCGACGACCTCACGGACAATGGAACCATCTCCCCAAGGATCCTCAATGCCCATTTCCTTCCAGGTTTCAGCCGCCTTACGCGACAGCTCGAGACTCACTTCGTCATAAACAGCAAGTGGACCTACAGGCATACCCACCGCTTTGCCCATATTATCGATTTTGACGGGGTGGACGCCCTCCTTTAAAAGACGAACACCCTCATCCAGATAGGTACCAAAGGTCCGCGAGGTAAAGAATCCCAGCGAATCATTGACCACGATGGGGGTTTTACGTATTTGCTGGGTGTAGTCAAACGCCTTGGCCAGGGCGAGATCACTGGTTTTTTCACCCATGATGATCTCAACCAGCGGCATCTTATCGACCGGAGAGAAGAAGTGGATGCCAATAAAGTTCTCAGGCTTGTCACTGGCTTCGGCCAATCGGGTAATCGGCAGCGTTGAGGTGTTAGAGCCCCATACGCCTCCATCAGCGAGGTAGCCCTCGAGTTCCGTGGTCATCTCGTGCTTGAGACCGATGTTTTCAAATACTGCCTCGATAATAAGGTCACAGCCCGCCAAGTCATCGTTGGAGGCGGTCGGCGTAATCAACGCCAACACAGACTGGGCTTTTTCTTCGGTCATACGTCCCTTGTCGACACGTTTCTTTAACAGGGTCTCCGAATACTGTTTTCCCTTGTCAGCGGCTTCCTGAGTCAGGTCTTTCAGTACAACCTCAATACCCGCCATGGCCGACACGTAGGCAACACCCTGCCCCATCATGCCCGCTCCGAGAACGCCAACCTTCTTGGTCGCTTGAGTCTCAATGCCCTCTGGCCGTGATGCCCCGCCGTTAATCTGGTTCATCTGAAAGAAGAAGGTGTTAATCATGTTCTTTGCTTGCGGGGTATTGGCAAGATAGGCCAGACCCCGGCTTTCAACACGCATTGCGGTCTCGAAATCTACTCGCAGTGCGGTAACGGCGACATCGAGAATCTTTTCGGGCGCGGGCAGCAACCCGCGAGTTTTTTGACGCAGCATTGCCGCGGCTACCGGCAACATTTGCGCAACTGCCGGATGCGTCGCATTTCCCCCGGGTATTTTGTAACCCTTGGTATCCCAGGGCTGGGTCATTGCCGCCTCGTTGTCCTTGTTTTCTGTAAGCCACGCCTTCGCCCGTGGGAGCAGGTCTTCCTGAGCAGCGACAACCTCGTGGATTAACCCGACGGCCTGAGCCTGCTCAGGGGCTACACGCTTGCCTTCCAGCAAATACTCATTGGCGGCCATCAGGCCCATCAAGTAGATACCCTTAACAACGCCGCCACCGCCCGGCAACAAGCCGAGGGTCACCTCGGGGAAACCAAGCTGAACCGACTTATGGTTTACCGCGATGCGATAGTTGCACGCGAGCGCCAGTTCAAGGCCCCCACCGAGTGCGGCGCCATTAATCGCAGCAACAATGGGCACCGGCAATCTCTCGAGCCGTCGCAGTTCGGCTTTGGTTGCCTCGATCCCTTCATAAAAGGCTTCCACGGTTTCATCGGTCACCTGTGAGAGCAGGTTCAAATCACCGCCGGCAAAGAACGTACTTTTTGCTGAGGTGAGCACAACGCCTGTCAGCCCCGATTCATTTTCGAGTTTCGTGGCGGTCTCTGCTAACAGAGGAAGAAACTCCTCACCCATGGAGTTTACGGGGCCCGCCATATCCATGGTTACAGTCACGATACCATCGCTGTCTTTTTCGTAATTAAATCCACTCATGTGATGTCTTTCCTCGTGACGTCGCGTTACACGCGCTCGATGATTGTAGAGATACCCATGCCGCCACCGACACAGAGTGAGAGCATGGCGCGCTTCGCATCCCGACGCTCCAGCTCATCAAGAACGGTGCTCACCAAACAACCACCAGTAGCTCCCAGAGGATGACCCATCGCAATGGAACCACCATTAACGTTGGTAATCTCTAGGTCGAGGTCCAAGTCCTTCATGTAACGCAGTACCACCGAGGCGAAGGCTTCATTAATTTCCCACAGATCGATATCCGAGTGCTTCATACCCGCGCGCTCGAGGCATTTTTTAGCTGCAGGGCCGGGACCTGTCAGCATAATGATTGGATCAGTAGCGAGCACAGCGGTAGCGACAATTCGACCGCGAGGTGTCATGCCCAGATCTTTGCCTGCCTTTTCGCTGCCGATTAAAACCGCTGAAGAACCATCCACAATGCCCGAGGAATTTCCGGGGGTATGTACGTGATTGATGCGATCGAGCTCGGGATATTTGGCGATGATGATGTCGTCGAAGCCCAACCCCCCGGGCATTTCGAAGGAGGCCTTCAGGTTACCGAGTCCTTCCAGCGTTGTTTGAGGCTTGATGAAGTCATCACGCTCAAGAATTGTGACACCATTTTCATCTCTGACCGGAATAACAGAACCGTCGAACCAGCCGCTATCACGGGCGTGTGTAGCGCGCTGCTGAGACGTCACTGCATAGTGATCGACGTCCTCGCGACCCCATCCCTCCAGCGTGGCGATTGTGTCTGCGCCAATTCCCTGAGGTACAAAACCGGTCTTCATGGAGAATCCGGGGTCGGATCCCATGGCGCCGCCATTTGACCCCATTGGTACCCGAGACATGCATTCAACCCCACCTGCGACCACTAAATCTTCCCAGCCCGAGGCGATTTTTTGGGCTGCAATATTGACCGCTTCAAGACCAGACGCGCAAAAACGATCAAGCTGAACCCCTGCGACCGACTCATCCCAATCCGCGTTTTGAACGATCATCTTCGCGATATCGGATCCTTGCTCGCCGATCGGAGTGACACAGCCCATGACCACATCATCGACGTAGGAGGTGTCCAGATCCTGACGCTGCTGCAGAGCCCGCAGTAAGCCCGCACCCAAATCAACGGGCTTTACCTCATGAAGGGTGCCGTCCTTTTTTCCCTTACTGCGGGGTGTTCGAACGGCATCGTAAATGAACGCTGAGTGAGTCATAGCTCCTCCCTAATAAAAATGCGGTGGGTCGTCTGGCTGGACCGTTGAGTGATGGGGTCGGTTACTCGTTGGGCTCAAAGCCTGACCGGCAAAAACCGAGCGGAAGAAAAACATACTGGAAGTTCAAATTCAATCTCTCGAGGACAAAATCGCAAGATAACTATCCAGCGCTCTCTTCGTGAGCGCCTCACTCCGCCGGTAAAGGTGTCACGGTATCGCTGAGCTCCGCTTCGATCACATCGCGAATACGATCAATTAGCTGCCCGTAAAAGCGCCTAGACGGGGCGTGTCTCCGATACAGCAAGGCATGCTCACGGAACAGCGCCCGTCCCTTGAGCTTTTGAATACGCAATTCTTCGGGCCGGTGGATTTCACTTCGAACATAAAGGGCAGGGAGAAACGCCAGCCCCATCCCCATAACAACCATTTGACGCAGGGTATCCAGGCTGGTTCCCTCGTAATCCCGATTAAGCTTGGCGCCCGTTTGCTTGCAGATGCGCTCCACTTCTCGGCGCAAAGCATGGCGCTCGTCTACTGCCAGCACCTCGAGACCACTTAAATCACTCTCGGCCAAATCACCACGTGGGGCCACATCCATATCGACAGGACTCGCAAGTAACAGAGGCTCGCGGAAAAGCGGGACACGAACAATAGACTCTGACTCCGCCGTGATTGGGCCGATTACTAGGTCGAAACGGCCTTCTTCCAAACCCTGTAACAATCCATCGGGCACTTCCTCTCTCACGTGCAGCCGAAGGTTAGCGTATCGCTGGTGGATTGAGGGGAGTAGTTGAGGCAGCAGGTAGGGGCCAAGCGTTTGTGGCACGCCAAGCCGGTAAGTGGAGTGGGCGTCGTCACTAAGTAAATGGGCACTTTCGATGACATTGCGCCATTGGGACAGCAAATTCATCGCATCGGGCAATAATTCCCTACCCGCCGGGGTCAACAGTGTGGCGTTTCGCGTCCGCTCAAACAATTGAACGCCAAGGGTGTCTTCCAGCGCCTTTAGCTGCACGGTCAGTGTAGGCTGAGTCACCCCCAATCGTCGTGCTGCCTTGCGCAGAGACCGCGCATCAGCGACTGCCACGTAATACTCCATTTGCCGAAGCGAAGCCATCTCAAGTCACCATGAATATAGTGCCATTCCCGTTCCGGGGTGATAGCAAAATTCTATATAAAATGCCTAGATATGTCGATATATAGGTGCACCTACAATGCACTCCGATTTTATCAAAAGGCGCGTATACCAATGCTTACGGCTCTGAAATTTGACCTTACTCATCTCCGAGGGGACATCTATGGTGGACTCACCGCTGGGGTGGTCGCTATCCCCCTAGCCCTTGCATTCGGCGTGGCCTCAGGATTAGGGCCGATGGCAGGAATGTACGGAGCCATCATCGTGGGATTTTTCGCCGCTTGGTTTGGTGGCACCCCCACCAACGTATCGGGACCAACAGGTCCGATGGTAGTTGTTCTAGCCGGCCTTTTTGCGAGCCTCTCTGGAGACGTAGGCTTGATATTGACCGCCGTAGTACTCGCTGGGCTTTTCCAAATTGCTTTTGGGGTTGCGAGGATAGGGGACTTTATTCGTCTAGTTCCCTACCCTGTGGTGTCAGGCTTTATGAGCGGCATCGGTGTCATCATCATTATTTTGCAGCTTGATGCCACCGTGGGGCACATGGCTCCCGCCGGCACGATTCCAGCCCTGCTTTACCTTCCAACGGCATTTTTGGATATCAATTTTTCGGCCTTCACCGTGGCTGCTGTGACCTTGTTGGTTGTCTATACCTGGCCAACCGCATGGGGAAAATATCTGCCCAGCGCCCTGGCCGCCTTGATCGTGGGGACTGTGCTATCCCTGTTTCTCGGCGAGCTGCCCATCCTAGGTGATATCCCAAGCGGGCTACCTGAATTCCATATGCCCGTGTTTGAGCAGTCGGCGATGTTGTTGGTCGTGGAGGCCGCATTCATCCTGGCGGTGCTCGGCTCTATCGACAGCCTGCTCACCTCTCTGGTGGCAGATAACATGACGCGAACCAGACACGACTCCAATCAGGAACTCATCGGGCAGGGAATGGGCAATGCGATCGCGGGCCTCTTTGGCGGGATTGCTGGTGCGGGTGCCACGATGCGAACCGTCGTTAATATTCGATCTGGTGGGCATACCAAAATTTCCGGCATGATCCACTCCGCTGTGCTCGCGGCGATCGTCCTCGGGGTCGGTCCCATCGCCGCCTATATTCCCCACGCAGCCTTGGCTGGTGTCCTGATCAAGGTGGGGTTAGACATCATCGACTTTAGCTACCTGAAAAACGCCCATCGCGGACCCCGCTGGGATCTTGCGCTTATGGCCCTGGTATTAGGCCTTACCGTGCTGGTCGACTTGATCACAGCGGTCGCCGCAGGGGTTGTACTGGCAGCACTCGCCTATGTGCGGCAGGTAGCGAAGGTCCAGCTCGACGAGTTGATGTCGCGACCGCTAAGCGCAAGTAACGATGAAGAGATGCAACTACTCGATACACTGGGTGATCGCGTGACGGTCTTTGAATTCGGCGGGCCACTCAGCTTCGGCGCAGCCGCCGATGTCGGTCATCACGTCAGGGAGCGCTACACCGACGGCATGCATGCCATCATACTGGATTTTCAGCGTGTGCCCTTTATCGATGTCTCCGCTGCCAGAGCAGTCGAGACGATTTCCTGTGATGCTGAACGCGCTGGAAAAAAAGTTTTCATCGCGGGCATGTCCGATGACATCGCGCAAACCATGGCAGGACTTGAAGCCGACTGCTGTCTTGATATGGACGGGGGCCGGTTCGAAGAGCGCATTGATGTATTGCGCGCCCTGAAAAAGGAATACAACTAAGTCAACATAGGAGCCGGGGATGGCAAGGTTGCGCGTCCGGCGACTGATCTACAGGCAACCCATTTAACAGCAAGGGATTTTTATTCATGAATAATGATGACATCGTTCAACTGTTCAGTAATTGGAATGACGCCATACAAACAGGCGATCCCGACAAGGTCACCGCCATGTACGCCGAGGATGCAGTTCTGCTTCCAACCGTCTCAAATCAGGTGCGCCATAACCACTCGGAGATCAGGGACTACTTCGTCAGTTTCCTTGCCAAATCACCAAGCGGCGAAATTAACGAATCCAATCCTCGCCAGTTGACCGACGACTTGGTCAGCAACACCGGCGTGTATACCTTTACCTTTGGTGACGGCGCTCAAGTTATGGCTCGCTATAGTTACTTGTACAAGTGCATCGGTGGCGAGTGGAAAATCCTCGAGCACCATAGCTCAATGATGCCAGAGCCGGTCTAATCAGGGCTTCCAACACTGGCAACGCCGTTGGGTCAGTCAAAATTCACCTCGGCGTTTTGTGGATGGACACTTGTATTGCTCTCTAAAAATTATCGGGCTTGCGCCTGCTGCACTGGGCCCGTCTATCTGAGTTGACGGTGAGCGGCTCCGTACCTAGGTGTTTAGTTGGCAGGTAGGACAGGTGTAGATTCGCCTTGAATTTGCCGTCTCTCTTCGTATTTTTGTACCGCAGACTCGGCAGGGCTGTCCCGCACGACCGAACACGAAAAAGCGCGCTCTATCATAACTCGCGCCTTGCTTTTTGAGCGCCTTGTACAGGCGCTCAGGCACGGTAGCGCCGGCCAACGTGTAACTCCGCCTACTAACATCCAGCGTGGTCCGAGCAAGCTTGCCGATCTCCCCCTTGCTGAGGTCACGGGCCTTTCGCACGGGATCGATACCAGCAATAAACAGAATTTCGCTGCGCAGGTAATTGCCCAAGCCTGCAAGAAATGCCTGATCAAGGTAAACAGAGTTCAGCGCCCGTCCAGCAAAGGCCTTACTTCTTAATCGCTCGGCTACCTGCCGCCACGTTAGTTCGGGATTCAGAATGTCGGGACCGATCCGCTGTAAAAAGGGATGATTTTCAATGTCACCTGTGCGCCAGACGCTGATGTCGGATGCACTGTAGAGCAGCGCACTGTGTTCGTTGGTGTGAATTGCCAACCTGAGCTGCCGATTAGTTGCTGGCAGTCGGTCGCGCTTCACGACGCGCCAAATACCATAGAGCTGGTTGTGGGAGTATATGGTTAGCCCCGCATCAAAATGGGTAAGCAACGCTTTTCCACGGGTCTCTAGAGAGAGCACTTTACTGCCCGTTAATGGTTTCGAAAACTTTTTTAACGGCTTCAACCCAAATTCAATTTTTTCGACGGTTCTTTTTTTTAATACCGCTTCGATCTTGTCAGCAGCACGCCGTATTTCTGGCCCCTCGGGCATTATCCATTCCCTTTTTAAACGGGTCTCAGTCTCGCACTACCGATTGCCGGCTCGAACACTTCATCATTTGTCTGCGAGCCCAGGCACAGGCCCCTGAAACGAATCCTCATTATCTGGGCTAAATTAAAGCGAATGCAGCTCGGCAATCATCCCCTCGGCAGCACTGCGAAGGGCCTCTGGATCGGGACCAATCAGCGTGATATGCCCCAACTTGCGTCCCTTCCGGGAGCCCTTACCATAAGTCTGAATCAAACTACGAATGGGCCCTTCAGGCATTTCCCGCGGTAGCGGTGTATCAAGGAGGTTAATGAGCGCTGCCGACTGGTCAAACACGGGCTGCTCCACGCGCCCACCCAGTACGCAGGTAATGTGTTGAGTGAACTGATCGGGGCCAACAGCACCGATGGTCCAGTGACCGGTGTTATGGACTCTGGGGGCGATCTCGTTAACTATCAATCGATCGTCGGTCACAAAAAATTCGATGGCGAGAACGCCAACGTACTCCATGGCATTGACCAATTTACGCGCCATCAAGGCAGCGTCTTCTGCCATCGCCTCGTCAATTGATGCAGGGACGATACTGCCGATAAGAATGCCGTCATGCATGTAGTTTTGGGTCACGGGATAGACCACCGTATCGCCCGTCACATCTCGCGCAACGACAATCGCTAGCTCTCTGTCGATATTGATCTCAGCCTCAGCAATGACAGGATAAGCGTCGCTTGGAATAACCTTTTCACTGGCGGCCTTAGCCACCCGCCACTGACCACCACCATCATAACCGCCCAGCGTCCTTTTACAGCGGACGACGTCACCTGGCAGTCCTGCCAGTGCCGCCCCAAGCTCTCTGTCGGAGCTCACCATCGCCCAGGGGGATGTGGGTATATCTAGGGTGTCGAGCATGGCTTTTTGAGTATCACGCTCACGGAGCACCACCAAGGCGTCGTATCCGGGAGCGAGGCCCACGCGGTCCTGCGCCGCTTGTAACATCTCGTCGGGCAGACTTTCCCTCTCCACGGTGACGGCATCACAGCTTCTCAGGAACTGGTCGAATTCTGCAGTCTCGTAAATGCGGCCCAGACCCTGTACCACCGGGGTTTCGTCCAGACAAAGAAAACTAACGGTCGAGCCTCGCCGTCTCGCGGCCTCGGCCATCATTTGACTGAGCTGACCACAGCCCATAATTCCAAGCCGATGTTTCACACGCGGGGATCCTCCGGAACCTCCTCGGTTTGCTTGGCTCGATAGTTATCGAGGGCTTCAGCGAGGGCGGGATCCTGATTCGCCAACATAGCCGCGGCAAACAGGGCGGCATTGATTGCGCCGGGCTGACCGATGGCGAAGGTGGCGACCGGTATACCCTTAGGCATTTGTGCAATCGAGAGCATGGCGTCGGCGCCGTTGAGTACCGTCGCCGCGATTGGTACACCCAGCACGGGAACTGGGGTCATCGCAGCGGCCATACCCGGCAAGTGGGCGGCCCCGCCGGCGCCGGCGATGATCGCTTGGTAGCCCTGCTCTCGCGCGGTTTTGGCGAAAGCCACCAACCGATCAGGAGTTCGATGGGCCGAAACTACTTTAGCCTCATAGGCGACCCCAAGAGATTCTAGGGTTTTGGCAGCCCCCTCCATGACTGGCCAGTCAGAGGTGGAACCCATAATAATGGCTATTTTTGCTGTCATGGTCGCTCCCTTCTCGAGCTCTCTCTGGCACGCTGCCAGCCCAAAAACAAAAACCCCCTTTCGGGGGTTTCGCGGATTTTACTCCAAAGTTGGGATAAAAGCTCTACCTGCCGGGGGATTAGGCGATGGCAAGATTGGCCTCTCTGATTTCGCTCAGCGCGCCGAAAAAGGCCTCGCGACCCGCCCGAAGTCGCTGTCGCGCTGATTGCATTTCCTCGCGAAGCGCCGCCATTCGCAGGTTGAGCTCTCGAGCCAAATCATCCTGAGCACTACCTACCCGCTCTCGAGCAGCAGCCATACGTTCAGCACCTAGCTCACGAATCTGTTGCTTGAGACGCTGCTGCTCCAACTTGAATTGATCCCAGGCTTTTGCAGCCGCTAGCCACTCGTCACTCACCGCGGACAGGGTCGCTTCCCATTGCTGCCAAATAGCGGAGGCCGAGGCGGCCTCACTATCTCGGACATTTCGCTGCGTAATAATCTTCGCCTCCTGAAGACGACTGGCGTGATTTAACCCACGGACCAAGCCCACAGCCCTCAAAAAAAGAATAGCGTAGCGAGTCGGGTCTAAAAGCCAACCGCTCCAGCCAAAGCCATTGCGGAAATCTCGGGGGTAATCATGGTGATCGGCATGATGATTGCCCTCACCAAGAGGGCCCAGCCAAATGTAGTTATTTTTGGCAGAGCTCAGCAGCCCGCTGTTAAACCCCCACATGTGGGTCACGCTATTAACAGTCCAGGTGTTGTGCTGCGCCAGAACAAATCCCGCAACACTCGCCATCATCAGGCACAGGGCACCCTGCCACCCTGCAAGAGCCATTCCCAACACCATCGGCAACACAAAGTTAGCGGCAATAATTAGCCACAAGTAGTACTTATCCTGCCAGAGAATCGCTGGATGGGACTTCGCCTTGAAGGCGGCATCAAATTCAGCAGAAGGGGGATGATTGAACAGAAAGGTCAACATATGCGACCACATGAAGTTGCGCCATTGGGTATCAAACCAGGTGGCTGAATAGGGATCGAGGTGATGCTGTCCGGTCTTATCAACCGCGTGATGAATAACATGCTGAGCAGACCAGCGCCGCACGCTGCCCTGGACTGAAAACAGCTGGGCAATCAGAAAAAATACGTGGGTTGGCTGCCGGATTTCATTCGCGGCTCCGTGAGCTATTAGCCGATGGGCGTAAACAGTTGTGGCGAGCGCCCCCAGAAAAAAATGAATAAGCGTCCATGCCAGCATCACCTGCCAAAGTCCTTCGGGGGCAAACAGATAGGCGACAGGCGTCAACAACAGTGCTGCGAGATGGCTAATTACCAAGAAAGAGCCGATACCCCAATCGATGCTGAACCCTGCGTCGAATAGATCTACAAACCGGCGATACAGCGGCAGTTGGATCTTTGGTTTAGGGTGGCTAGTCGGTGAGGAAGTCACGATGGGGAGGCTCCGTACTAAGGGTCGATGCGTGCATTGTCATTAAGTCTAACTCAGAGCAAACAGGCCACCAAAGGACAAAATAGGACATGGGCAGGACACCGATCGTAGATAAGTGGCTGAGGCACGGCGGAGAAGGAGGGATTGATTCGAGCGGCGCTGCCTTCGCCGCTCTCACCCCTGCGGGGCGCTCCGCCTAACGGCTCCGCGTCCAAACTCTGCTCCAAGCAGAGTTTGTCGAACCTTCGGTTCTCATCCCACCCTCGTAGTCCAACTAAAAAAGGCGCCCCACGGGACGCCCTTTTCAGTTGGATGGCGGAGAAGGAGGGATTCGAACCCTCGATACGCTATTAACGTATACTCCCTTAGCAGGGGAGCGCCTTCAGCCACTCGGCCACTTCTCCATTTTTTTAGCGAGTTCAACGCTGCCGAACCCGAGATCACGACCCCGAAGTTTATCACAAACGGTGACGACCCCAGATATTTGCGATCTCAGGTGTTGCCTAGGCCCTCTTCTTCTTCCCGGTCCGAAGCCGCATCGGCTTGGATTCTATTTAGGATTTCTTCTCGATGAACCGCCACGTCTCTGGGTGCGTTCACACCAATGCGCACCTGATTGCCTTTAACACCAAGCACTGTAATGGTGACATCGTCTCCAATGATGAGGGATTCACCCACTCGTCTGGTTAATATCAGCATGAGTCACATCCATGTCGTTTTTCATCAATACGCGCTTCGTCGCGCCGCAGCCCACGACTGTCATGCGTCAGCTGCTAAGTTTTCAGGTTCCACATCAAGCTCAAAGGCGGTATGCAGGGTCCTGACAGCAAGCTCCAGATAATTCTCCTCAACAATGACTGAGATCTTGATCTCTGAAGTGCTGATCATCTGAATATTAACACCAACTTCGGCCAATGCCTTAAACATCCTTGCCGCAACACCTGAATGGGAGCGCATACCGACGCCTACCACCGACACCTTGGCGATTTTGGCATCATCCTTTAGCTCAGCAGCACCGAGCTTGGCGGCCACAGGCTCAAGAATCTCCCGTGCCCTAACCACATCGCCCCTCGCGACTGTGAAGGTAAAGTCCGTATGGCCCTGCTCCCCGGTGTTTTGAAGGATTACATCCACCTCGATATTAGCCTCACCGATGGGACCCAAAATCTTGTAGGCAACACCCGGTGTGTCAGGCACGCCTAACACGGTTAATTTCGCCTCATCACGATTAAACGCGATGCCCGCAATGGTTGGCGCTTCCATATCGCCCTCCTCCATGGTGATCAATGTGCCAGGGCCGTCATTAAAGCTGCTCAAGACGCGCAGTGGCACGGCATATTTCCCGGCAAACTCTACCGCACGTATTTGGAGCACCTTGGAGCCCATGCTGGCCATCTCCAGCATTTCTTCAAAAGTGATTTGCTCTAGACGCTGTGCCGTCTCCACAATCCGAGGGTCGGTCGTGTAAACCCCATCCACATCAGTATAAATCTGGCACTCGTCAGCTTTCAGCGCCGCCGCTATTGCGACCGCAGTGGTGTCTGAGCCCCCTCGACCCAAGGTCGTGATATTGCCCTGCTCATCGACGCCCTGGAAACCTGCGACCACCACCACGGCACCCTCGGCAAGATCGCTGCGGATACGGCTGTCATCAATTTCACGGATCCGCGCCTTGGTGTGCGCGCTGTCGGTGAGAATCCGCACCTGAGAACCGGTGTAGGAGCGCGCGGGCACATCTATTTTGTGGAGCGCCATGCTCAACAACGCGGTAGTAACCTGCTCGCCCGTGGCCACCAGCGCGTCCATCTCTCTGGGGGTTGGGTGCGGCAGGATTTCCCTGGCGAGTCCAATGAGCCGATTGGTCTCACCGGACATGGCAGATACCACCACGACCACCTGGTGACCTTCGCGCTGAAAACGCGCCACCTTTTCGGCTACATGCTGGATTCGCTCGACGGTTCCTACCGATGTACCGCCGTATTTCTGAACAATGAGTGCCATAACGAGAAACTGAAGCTATCGGTTACCCACAAAAAACGGGCGCGAACAATAGCACAGAAGCCACTTGGCCAGAAGCGTGAGTCTCGCGGAATTATGGGGTCAACTGATCCGCCACCCACTGGGGAAAGGCTGATATCAGACCGGGTAATGCCGCTACATCGGTGCCGCCCCCCTGGGCCATATCGGGTCGCCCGCCGCCCTTTCCTCCAAGCCGCCCGGCCACGTCACGCATAACGTCTCCCGCTTTGATCCTGTCGGTGGCATCCTTGGTAACCCCCGAAACCAGGGCAATTTTCTCGCCGTCAATGGCTGCCAGCAGGATGACCGCAGAACCCAGCTTGCTCTTGCACTGATCGAGGGTCTCGCGCAAGGTGCTCGCGTCGGCCCCATCAACAACACTCGCCAGAACCTTAAGGCCTGCTACTTCCACGGCGTTAGCCGTCAGGTCGCCCCCCGCTCCCGAAGCGAGCTTTTGCCGAAGTTTGGCAACCTCTTTTTCCAAGTCCCTCACTTCAGCACGGAGCCCCTGAGTCTTCTCCACCACCATATCCGGCGACGATTTAACAACATCGGCTGTCGCCTGCAGCCGGGCAAAGGCCCCGCGCACCTCTTTCACAGCAGCTTCTCCGGTGACCGCCTCGATACGACGGATACCCGCTGCGACACCCGACTCACTGGTAATGAGAAAAAGGCCGATATCTCCTGTTCTGTCAACGTGGGTGCCGCCGCAAAGTTCTACCGAGAAGTCTTCGGCCCCCATGCTCAGCACCCGCACCTGGTCACCGTACTTTTCACCAAAGAGCGCGGTAGCGCCCTTGGCAATGGCTGACTCCATGTCCATCTCTTCCATGGTCACTGCCGTGTTCAGGCGCACCTGCTCGTTGACGATATCCGCAATGGCCAGTAGCTCATCCGGCGTGACCGCCTGCCCATGGGAGAAATCGAAACGCAGCCGCTCGGAATCGACAAGGGAGCCTTTTTGCACCACGTGATCGCCAAGAACCCGTCGCAGCGCCTCATGCATCAAATGGGTTGAAGAATGATTGAGCCTAATACTCTGCCGCACGGAGGCGTCGACTTTCGCATCGACCCGATCACCGGTTTGCAGAGCGCCCGAAGCCACTCGAACATGATGTAAGTGATGCCCCTTGGACTTCGTGGTATCCAACACGTCAACTCTGCCATCACCTAAGAGAAGAACACCGCAGTCCCCGACCTGTCCCCCGCTCTCACCGTAAAAAGGGGTAGTGTCAAGAATAACAATACCCTCCTCTCCCTCCTGCAGGGCTGGCACGGTGGATCCCTCACGAATCAGCGCGACAACACTCGCCTCCGATCCGGTGGTTTCATAGCCCACAAAAGTCGTTTCACCGTCGACTGATACCGAATCGCTGTAATCCACCTTGAAACTACCGCTCTCTTGAGAACGCTTTCGCTGGTCTTCCATCGCCGCCTCGTAGCCCACAAGGTCGAGCGTCAGGCTTCGCTCCCGCGCAATGTCATTGGTGAGATCCACAGGAAACCCGTAGGTGTCATACAGCTTGAAAATCACGTCCCCGGGAATGACATTGCCATCAAGAGACTCGAGCGCCTCGTCTAGAATCGCCATGCCATTATCCAACGTGCGGGCAAATTGCTCCTCCTCGGCGAGAAGAGCGGCGGTGATTTTGGCCTCCTGAGCACGGAGGTCATGATAGGCATCCCCCATCTCCGCTACCAGCACTGGCAGCAGCTCGGCAAAGAATACGCCCGAGGCACCGAGCTTATTACCATGGCGAATCGCGCGACGGATGATACGGCGGAGGACATAGCCGCGGCCCTCGTTACCGGGCATCACACCATCCGCGATCAAAAACGCACAGGAGCGAAGGTGATCGGCGATCACCCTCAGGGATTTTTCCTCTAGATCCGTTACCTCCAGTCGATCGGCAACAGCTTTGATGAGCGCCTGAAACAGGTCAATCTCGTAATTGGAATGGACGCCTTGAAGTACTGCGGCAATGCGCTCGAGCCCCATGCCGGTGTCCACCGAAGGTGCGGGAAGCGGATGGAGCTCGCCTTCGCTGTCCCGATTGAACTGCATAAACACCAGGTTCCAGATTTCGATGTAGCGATCAAGATCATCATCGGCGCTGCCGGGTGGTCCCCCGGGTACATCGGGACCATGATCATAGAAGATCTCTGAGCAGGGACCACAGGGGCCGGTATCCCCCATTTGCCAGAAATTATCTTCATCTAGTCTGGACAGCCGATCGGGGCTCACCCCTATATCGTTGACCCAAATTTCAGCGGCTTCGTCATCGCTGATATGCACCGTCACCCACAAGCGTTCCTTGGGCAAACCAAGAACCTCGGTGAGGAAGCTCCACCCGAAACGAATAGCATCGCGCTTGAAGTAATCGCCAAAACTGAAATTACCCAGCATCTCAAAGAAGGTGTGATGACGCGCGGTGTAGCCAACGTTTTCCAGGTCATTGTGTTTGCCGCCAGCCCGCACACACTTCTGCGACGTGCAGGCCCGGGCGTAAGACCGCTCCTCGAGACCGAGAAAGGTTTCCTTAAACTGATTCATGCCCGCATTGGTGAACAGCAAGGTGGGGTCGTCGTGAGGCACGAGAGAGCTCGAGGCCACCCGTGTATGGCCCTGTTCTTCAAAATAAGATAAGAATGACTCGCGTATCTCTGCGGTTTTCATGTTTGCTCTCTACTACTCGCTTTGTATAACCAAAACGCTGTTTGCGCATGATGCGGCAGCGGCTTTGGCTCAATTCAGGCCCTGCGCCAATTCTCCCTCGGCCATGGATCGGCCCGCTAGGATATGGAGATGTAGGTGAAACACTGTCTGCCCACCTGCTTCACCGTTATTCACCACCAAACGAAAACCATCACCGACCCCAAGCTGTCTGGCTACCTTGCCCGCCACCAACATGAGATGGCCCAGCAATGCCTGATCAGATTCATCAGCATCGGCCAGTTTGGGGATGGGTTTTCGGGGAATGATTAACACATGGGTAGGGGCCTGAGGCTGGATATCCTGAATAACGACACATTGGTCATCCTCGTAGAGAAATTCTGCTGGAATTTCCCCGCGGGTGATTTTGCCAAATATAGTATCGGTCATTTCGCGCTCACCTCAGCCCAGCTTTTCGTCAGCGGTCAGGACCCGAGCCTCGCTCTCGAGCATGACGGGAATATCATCCCGGATGGGGTAGGCAAGACCGCTCGCACGACAAACCAGCTCCTGCTTTTCCTCATCGTACTCAAGGGGTGCCTTCGACACCGGACAAACCAAGATTTCAAGTAGCTGGGGGTCGAGCACCGTGTATCTCCCGTGTAAGCGTTTACCCAAAGGCCCAGTATAAACCGGGGCCGGAAGCTTATCACTGATCGTCAGGCATGGGGGGCACCAGCAGTTGGGGATCGATCCGCTGGTCAAACCAGCTCATCCGCCAGTCGAGGTGAGGGCCAGTCGCCCGTCCGGTGGCACCGACTTTACCCAACAAGGTTCCGGCGGTGACCTCATCTCCAACCTCAACCAACACTTCGCTCAAATGCAGAAAAGAGGACGACAGACCATAACCATGATCAAGAATCACGGTTCCCCCGGAGTAAAACAAATCAGGCTCCGCGAGGGTGATGATACCGGGCCCCGGGGCGACGACAGGATGACCGGTTGGGCGCGCCACATCGACACCATAGTGGGGCGATCCAGGCGTACCGTTGTAAAATCGTTGGCTGCCATAGACGCCACTGATGCGTCCTGTGGCGGGCCAGCTCAAGCCCGAACGCACCCACCGCAAAAACTCGGGCCGCTCAAGACGTGCCGACTTGGCTTCCCTGACCAGCGCGCGCTCCCTGGCGATTCGCTCAAGAACCTCCTCGGGAGGTGTCACTGTCTTTTGCGGCACACCCTCAACCCGCTGGATACGGTAGTCCCGCTGACCGATAGCAACCACCTGCTCACAGCGGACGTCCGCCTCAGTGACGAGAGTTATCTCGGCTTTAGCATCACGGCCAATGCCCACCAGCAAGGCGCCGTCAGGCATCACCGGCACTGGCTTTCCATCCGCCGAAACCTCAGTTCCGGGCGCTACCTGCCCCCAAAGCAATCCGCCCTGAATCGGGTCACCGCTGAGGTCGACACAGTCAGCTCCCGCTGTTTCAGCGGCAATCGTAACGAGCCAACCAATGATCAGCAGCTGGCCAGAGCGAATGATTGGCAAAAGGCAGGGTATATTCATGCGCCTAGCTTCGGCAAAAATTGATCCACTTGCAATAAACTACAGCCATGAGTCGCTATCGCCCCCCTCGCGTCAAAGGATCGCCTTACATCACGCCAGCCGGTGAACAGGTTCTGCGTGACGAGCTCCATCAGCTCTGGAAAGTAGAGCGACCCACGGTCACCGCTACAGTGCAGGCCGCAGCAGCGAACGGTGATCGCTCAGAGAACGGAGACTATATCTACGGCAAAAAACGCCTTCGGGAGATTGATAGCCGGGTGCGGTTTCTACGCAAACGACTCGATGAACTGGTCGTCGTCACTGAACCGCCTACTGATAAAAGCAAGGTTTACTTTGGCGGCCACGTGACCCTGGAAGACCAAGAGGGTCAGTGTGTTGAGTGGCAGATCGTCGGCCCCGATGAATTCGATATTGGTCAAGGCAAACTGAGCTGCGACTCACCCCTCGGTCGGGCACTTCTGGGCAAAGCCGTCGACACAGAAATTAACGTGCATAGCCCCGCTGGACCGCAGTATTGGTTGATCATTGACGTCCGCTACGGTCAGCACGAGTCGGGGCCTGGCCAGCCGTAAATCTCGTCATTTTGTTGGCTTGACGGGCCCATGCTGTTGGGCTGCGCACCCACCCTTGTTAAACTCATTGCGTGACTGACGATTGAGCGGGTGACTTTGGCACATCACCCGATACCGCAAGCTCAATCCCTACTTACCAGAGAGTGATATGTCCTTGAATAAGCGAGTAGACGATGACCGTCATCCCGCGGATTTCGATCGGCGCCATATTGGGCCCTCATTAAAACAACAGCAGGAAATGGCGCGGGAACTGGGCTACGAATCGATGGATGCCCTAATCGACCGCGCTGTCCCGGAGAAAATTCGCAAACGGGACTCACTCAATCTACCCGCCGCGCTCACCGAGCAAGCGGCGCTGGCAAAGCTCAGGGAATACGCAGCGCAAAACCAGGTGTACCGAAGCTGTATTGGCATGGGTTATTACGATACCTTCACCCCAGCCGTGATCCAGCGGAATGTGCTTGAAAACCCCGGCTGGTACACCGCCTATACCCCTTACCAGCCCGAGATTTCTCAAGGGCGGCTCGAAGTTCTGTTGACCTATCAACAAATGGTGATGGATCTCACGGGGATGGAACTTGCTAATGCCTCATTGCTGGATGAAGCCACAGCAGCGGCTGAGGCCATGACCCTGATGCAACGGGTCAACAAAAAAAATCGATCAAACCGCTTTCTGGTCGCCAACGACTGCCATCCACAGACCATCGCGTTGTTAAAGACTCGTGCTGAACCGTTAGACATCGTTGTTGAGACCGTGGAGCCCGAAGCCCTGAGTGATTCCACTGATGCCTTTGGCCTGCTGGTCCAGTATCCGGGTACCTACGGCGACGTGAGGGAGCTAAAGAGCCTCTGTGATGCCGCGCACCAGCGGGACACCCTGGTGTGCGTGGCAAGCGATCTTCTCGCCCTCACTGTGTTGCAAGCACCGGGACAACAGGGTGCCGACGTCGTGGTGGGTAACAGCCAGCGTTTCGGCGTGCCGATGGGTTTTGGGGGTCCCCATGCGGCCTTCTTCGCTACGCGCGATGCTTACAAGCGCTCAGTTCCCGGGCGGGTTATTGGGGTCTCGATTGATCGACGCGGCAAACAGGCCTTACGCATGGCCATGCAGACGCGGGAACAGCACATTCGACGCGAGAAAGCCACCTCCAATATCTGTACCGCGCAGGCGTTGCTCGCCATCATGGCCGCGTTATACGCCATGTACCACGGACCAGAGGGACTGCGCGAGATAGGTCAACGGGTTCACCGACTGACGAGCCGACTAGCCGCCGCTATCAAGGGAGGCGGCTATACCGTCGTCAATCCGACATGGTTCGATACCCTGACCGTATCAGTCGGCGAAGGTCAACATACGTTGATGGCCAACGCGCGCGAAGCAGGCTTTAACCTGCGAGCGATCCGTGGGGATGCCCTTGGGATTAGCCTGGATGAGACCACCACGGAGGCTGACATGCAGATCCTTGCCAATCTCTTTGGCGCGGATATGCCACCGGCCAGCCCCGGTGCGGGCTTTGCCAGCACACTGCACCGACCTCTCGACTACTTGCAGCATCCGCTTTTCGAACACTTTCACTCTGAAACCGAGATGCTGCGCTACCTCAAGCGACTAGAGAACAAGGATATTTCTCTGACCCGGGCGATGATCCCTCTTGGCAGTTGTACCATGAAGCTAAACGCCACCACGGAAATGGCTGCCATCACCTGGCCCGAGTTTGGTCGGCTGCACCCCTTCGCCCCAAGCGATCAAACACAAGGGTATCAACAGTTACTTACCGAACTGACAGACTGGTTAGTGGAATGCACGGGCTATGACGGGATGTCCCTGCAACCAAACGCGGGATCGCAGGGTGAGTACGCAGGTCTCCTGGCCATTCGTCGATACCATCAGTCCCGCGGCGAGAATCAGCGGCTCATCTGCCTGATTCCCAGCTCTGCCCATGGCACTAACCCTGCCTCCGCGGTCATGGCCGGGATGCAGGTCGTTATTGTGGACTGTGATCATGACGGCAATGTGGACATGGAAGATTTGCGTTCCAAGGTGACGCAACATAGCGAACGACTTGCGGCTATTATGATTACCTACCCCTCAACTCACGGGGTATTTGAGGAATCAGTGGTCGAACTGTGCGCCCTCATCCACGAGCATGGGGGGCAGGTCTACGTCGACGGCGCAAATCTAAATGCACTGATCGGGCTAGCAGGGCCGGGTAAATTCGGGGCCGATGTATCTCACCTCAATCTCCACAAAACCTTTTGTATCCCTCATGGCGGGGGTGGCCCTGGCATGGGACCTATCGGTGTGGGGGCCCATCTAATACCGTTCCTGCCGACCAATCCGGTAGTGCCGGTGGCGGGGGTGAGCATCGACAATGATGTAGTGTCCGCGGCTCCCTATGGCAGCGCGTCAATCCTGCCCATTTCATGGGCCTACATTGCCTTGATGGGGCCTGACGGGCTCACGGCAGCCAGTAAGGTGGCCATTCTCTCCGCCAACTATATTGCCCATCGCTTGGGCGACCACTATCCCGTCCTTTATCGGGGGCGGGCAGGACTGGTGGCGCACGAGTGCATCATTGACATCAGACCCATCAAGGAGGCGTCAGGTATATCCGAGGAGGATCTCGCCAAGCGCCTCGTTGATTATGGATTTCATGCCCCGACGATGTCATTTCCTGTTGCCGGGACACTCATGATTGAGCCCACCGAATCGGAATCCCTCGCTGAAATCGATCGATTCTGTGACGCGATGATTTCCATCCGAGAAGAGATCCGCGCGGTCGAACTAGGCGAGAGCGATCCGAAGGATAATCCCCTCAAAAACGCCCCGCACACTTTGGAGGATATCGTCGACGCGGATTGGCCACATCCCTACAGCCGCGAGCAGGCCGCCTTCCCAATCCCCTCTCTCCGTCAAGACAAATACTGGGCACCGGTTTCTCGTGTCGATAACGTCTACGGGGATCGACATCTGTTCTGTGCCTGTCCGGGCATGGAAGTATGGAAAGAAGAAGTCGATAACGCCTGATCGAGAACCTCAAGTTCATCGTAGATCGCAGATATAAATGTCCGTACTATTGCTGTCCGGTTTACGGCGTCAGGAGAAGCTGCGATGAATACCGATCGTCCTCTGGAAGGTTTGCGCGTTGTTGAAATGGGCCAGCTGCTTGCAGGACCCTTTGCAGGCACCGTGTTGGGTTACTTTGGCGCCGAGGTCATAAAAGTCGAGCCGCCCACCGGCGACCCCATTCGCCAATGGCGCGAAGTCCGCGACGGCATGTCACTGTGGTACCACTCTCTTGCACGCAACAAAAAAAGCGTCACCTTGGATCTCAAATCTGACAAAGGCCGCGAAATCGCGTTTGACCTTCTGACCAAGGCAGATGTCGTTGTCGAAAACTTTCGACCCGGTGCGATGGAGAGCTGGGGTCTCGGTCCTGAAGACGTCAAACCTCACAATCCCGGGATTATTTATGCACGCATCTCGGGTTACGGGCAAACGGGGCCCTTTTCAGAAAAACCCGGCTACGCCTCGGTCACCGAAGGTTATGGGGGCTTCCGCTATATCAACGGCGAACCAGGCAAACCGCCCATTCGCCCAAACATTTCCCTCGGGGATACAGCCGCTGCTATTCAGGCGGCGATGGGCGTGCTGCTCGCGGTGATCCAGCGTCAAAAAACAGGTAGCGGGCAAGTGGTGGACGTTGCCCTGTACGAGGCGATTTTCAATATGCTTGAGGGTATCGTTCCCGAATACGACGGCGCCGGAGTAGTCAGAGAACCTTCGGGCACCACCATTACCGGTATTGTCCCAACAAACACCTACCTTTGCTCTGATGGCAAACACGTGGTTATTGGCGGCAACGGCGACAGCATATTCAAACGCCTGATGAAAGAGGCTGGCCGTGAGGATATGGCCGACGATCCAGAACTCGAGCACAACCCGGGGCGGGTCATTCATCAGGAACGCATCGATCAGGCGCTTGCTGACTGGTGCCAGCAACACACCTCCGCCGATATCATCGCGAAACTGGAATCTGCACGGGTGCCTGTCGGCCCGATCTACAGCGTTGAAGACATGATGACAGACCCGCACTACATCGCTAGAGGCATGTTTGAAGAAGTCGATGTCAATGGAAAGGCGCTAAAAATACCGGCCATCTCTCCAAAACTGAGCGACACGCCCGGGCGCACCGACTGGCCGGGGGCTCAGATCGGCGCCCACAATCAGGAAATACTCGGTGACCTGTTAGGTCTGTCGCCAGAAACCCTCGAGCAACTGCATCAGGACGGCATTACAAACTGAGGATACGCCGTGAAACTTGAGGGTATAACGGTCATCGACCTGTCGCTGTTCCTGCCCGGTCCCGCAGCCACACAAATGATGGCTGACCATGGGGCGCGCGTGATCAAGGTCGAGAACCCCAGAGCACCAGAGCCTACCCGCTCGCCCGCTGCTTTTCCCTGGCAGCAAGGCGGAGAGACTGTGATGCTGCGAAACACCCAGCGGGGCAAGGAAAGTATCGCGCTCGACCTAAAATCCGAAGCGGGTAAAGCCGCGCTTCGTGAGTTAATCAAAGGCGCGGACGTTCTGGTCGAGGCTTTTCGACCTGGCGTCATGGCGCGACTGGGCTTTGATCAGGAGACAGTAAGGGAAGTCAATCCCAAACTCGTCTATTGCTCGATTTCTGCTTTTGGTCAGACGGGACCCTGGCGAGATCGACCTGCACACGATACGGCGACCGTCGCCGCCTCTGGCGTGCTGAGCCTCAGCTGCTCGCCAGAGGACCCCAACGGCGGCCCTGCGATTGTCGGCGTCGCCATGTCCGACATGCTCTCATCCTACCTGGCGCTCTCGGGCGTGTTGATGGCCCTGCTTCGACGGGAAACCACGGGTCTTGGGGACTATCTCGACATCAGCATGCATGAATCGGTACTCGCCGCCTCCCCCAATATTCTGGGACCCGTCTTTGGGGGCGATGAAGCGCCGGATCGATTCAATGAACGAAGCCATGGGGGCGGCGCCATGCTCAATGTTTACCGCACTGCGGATGATCGGTTTCTCGCCCTGGGTGGCGGTGAACACAAGTTTGTTCAGGCATTATTCGAGGGTCTGGGCCGCCCCGAGTTCATTGAAGCCGTGTGCGGACCCGCAGGGCCCGGTCACCGGGAAGCCATTGCTTTTTTGCGAGCCTCTTTTTCGGAACGGTCTCTAGCCGACTGGGAGGCGTGGTTTAGTGGACGGGACATCTGCTGGAGCCCCGTGCTCGATCTAAAGGAGGCGTGGGAGCAAGACCACGTCACCGAGCGCCACATGCGTGTGACTGATGAAGACGGTAATCATCACATCGGTATCCCGGTCAAATTCGCCCATGAACCGGGCGCCATCCGGCCAAAACCTCCAAAAATGGGTGCAGATACCGTCCAAATTCTTTCAGAATTAGACTTGACCGAGGCCCAGCGCAGAGCGATATTGGGGGAGCTCTAAGACTTGTACGGACAAATGAGATCCCGGGCTTTCCGGTGATCCATCCCGCCCAAATGCGGGTATTCACGTTTTAGGTATAAAACAACTGGTTACACAGGAGACGCCCATGTCACTCAGAAACCGTCTGCAACGCCACATTTCCCCTGGCCAAAAGGTTCTACCCGCTGTGATTGCTGCCTTAGCCGGTGTCGGCGGCACCGCCCTCGCCCCATCGCAGGTGAGCGCCCAGCTCGAAGAGGTCGTGGTGACCGCTCGAGCCCGCAGCGAATCCCTCCAGGACGTGCCAGCCACTGTAACCGCGTTTACTGAGAATCAGATTCGCGAAGGCGGTATTCAAAGGGCAGAAGATTTTGTCTACATGACCCCTGGGGTCACTTTAGTCAACACTGTGGAAGTCGGCGACACCCAACTCTCTATTCGAGGTATCAATGGTGCCCGAGATGGAGAGACAAATTTTGCTTTTATCGTCGACGGTATTCTTTACACAAACCCATCCGCTTTTAACCGGGAGTACCCGGACCTTGCACAAATTGAAGTCTTGAAAGGTCCTCAACGGGCCCTCTACGGC
>Ga0181576_10000644_pt1 | contig 26148 bp, 24 predicted proteins | sample 101ome_22_FD_132464 | JGI IMG/M metagenome (GOLD analysis project Ga0181576, IMG submission 132464) | Coastal salt marsh microbial communities from the Groves Creek Marsh, Skidaway Island, Georgia - 101412BT metaG (megahit assembly) | ecosystem: Environmental > Aquatic > Marine > Intertidal... | reverse complement strand
TTTAAATATTGGCGCCTCATTATTTGAAGTTTTTGATAAGAAAAAAAAAATTAATTTAATTTTAAACTTAGGTTCACAAAAAAACTATTTAAGAAACAACGCATATGTGGGTTCCACTTGTGGACGTTTTGCTAATCGAATTAAGAATGCCTCATTTGTATTAAATAAAAAAAGATATCTTTTATCTCAAAATGAGGGCTCAAATATATTACATGGTGGTAAAAATAATTTTAGCACCAAAATTTGGAATTTAATTCATCATAAAAAAAACTCTGTTAAATATCATTATTTTTCAAAACATCTTGAAGAAGGTTTTCCAGGAAATTTAAATTGTTTTTGTGAGTACTCACTAAAAGATCAAGAAATTTATATTACGATGCTCGCAAAAACTGATTTACCCACACATGTAAATCTAGTTAACCATGCTTATTGGAATTTAAATAAAAATAAAAATTTGATTAATAATCATCTTATTTCTATCAATGCCGACCAATACTTAAAAAATAATCACGAAAACATCCCCACTGGTAAAAAAATTAAAGTAGAAAATACACCTTTTGACTTTAGAAAATGGAAAATTCTAGGAAATCAAATTGACTTAAATAAAAAAGGTTTTGATGAAAATTTCATCGTTAATTCTAGCTTAAATGCACGCTTATACTCACCTCAGTCTGGAATTCTTTTAACTCTTCATTCCAATCAACCGGGATTGCAATTTTATACTGGTCAGCACTTAAATTTCAAAAGCAACAAAAAAAAATTAATTCCATTTCAAGGGCTATGCCTTGAAACTCAAGCCTTTCCTAATTCTCCAAATAATAACAATTTTCCAAGTACTATTTTAAAACCTGGCAATTTATATAAACATAAAATGAAGATTAAAATTACTTATCAGTAATTCTTTTATGCTAATCAGTTTTTTCGCGTAACTTAATATTTAGATTATCATATATGAATTGAGGAACGTTAAATGCAAAATCATTTAGTAGTGAGAGAGAGCCTAACTGAAACTGATTTCCACTTAAGTCAGGATCAATAAATTTTGTTACCTTTATTTCATCATTGAGATAATTCCAATCAAAAGTCACATGGATGCCTTTTTCTGGAATATCGTAGAGTTTCATGAATAAAACTACATTATTATAGAAACTAAATCTCACTTCGAAATTAGGAGAGGCTGGTAAGTAAGATCTTAATACATATCCATTATGTTGCACATCGGATAAAGTTTTTTGTACATCTTCTATTTTAGACTCACTAATTTCAGAAAACTTTGGTAATGCATTTTGATGTTTTAAAAAACCATCCTCGTTTAATAAATTAATCATTTGATTATTATTATATATTTGAACATTCTTAATAGTTGAAGATCCGATATTAATAAGGTCATTTGGCATCCAATAAAAAGGTGATGTATCAGTAGTAAGATTTGTAGACACCAATAAAGATTGATTAGTATCGGCAAACTTTACGTACGAGCCAGGGATGTTGTAATTATAGATACCCAAATCAAGCGTCAAGATGGAGTCACCAATTTTGTCTTTTAATATAAGCTTTGATTTATTTTCATCATCTAATCCTAATTTATACAACAAGTTAGGCAGGTTTGTTTTAGGCTCAACTATATTAGCCTCCCTTAATTGAATAAAAAATCTACTTAATAGCTCGGTATTTACAGGAAAATTATCTGAATTAGATAATAGCCATTGATCATTAATTAACTCGATAATAGTTGAGTCATTCTGATTAGAAAATTCGATATAATTAAGATTTGCTAAAATCTCATCAAAGTTTTCAATCAAAGGGCTGCTTTCGCTAATATTTGTAGATTTGTTGTTATCAAAAAACATACCAATAGCGATGACTGTAGTACCAAAAGAAATGGCTAAAAGAATTTTAAGTTGTTTTAACAATTATGATCTTCCTTTTCTTCTTCTAATACCTAAATAACTTGGGATGATAAACATCAATACAATAAGAGTAATGGGGATAAGGAAAGTATTAATAATATTTATCTTATTCGCAAGATTATCAATATCCTTACTTAAATTTCTTCTAACCTCTCTTAACTGTTTTCTAGTGCTTTCAACTTCTAGTTGAAAAACAGCTAGTTCTTCTAACTGTTCATCTGATAAATTAACTTCTTCGCCTTCTCTTCCACTAGATAAATTTCTAATTTTATTAAGTGTTTGATCTAGTTGAGCTTGAAGTTCTTGTTCTTGACCTAAATATTTTTGCTCAGCATCTGCTTGTAATTGTTGAACAACAATGAAAGGTCTAAATGGAGTCTCTTTATTCCTTAGATTTATAAATTGTTGGTACCCAGTCATAGAGTCAAGAACATTTGTAATTAATGAACCATTGTCTGATGTTTGCTCAATGACTGTTGAATTAAGAAATTTTTGTATTCTTGCCCAAAATGCATTTCTAATAAAGTCGGTATCACTAAAAACAACAACATTGAGGTCTTGAGTAGACTCACTAACATGATTTTCATATTTTGATTCAAAATTATTAAAGTTACTTTGAGCTGAACCTGTTAATCGCACACCAAAGTCATAACTTATTCCACTAGGTTTAAAGTTATTTATTAGTTTAATTGGATCTAAAACATCTTTCATTGGTAAATCCATGGTGGCTTCACTTGATGATAGGATTGGAAAATAGTTAACGGAACTTTCTTCATTGAGAGGAGCTAAACCACCGGGGGACACGAGTCTAATTAAAGACAAACCATCACTAATATTTTCATTTTGATTAATAAAATTTCCCCGAACCTCAGGCCAATTAAGCTTAAGCATTGTTTGAAGAGATGTATTATCAGTTATGTTTTGTTGGGTTTGAAGCCTAGTAGCTTGCGCCCCATCTAAAATAACTTGATCTATGTAGTTAATATTGAGTGTTTTAAATACGGTTTTAAGATCAGATGATTTTTCTGGATGATTATTGCGTTCAAAATAGGGATCAACTAATATAACTGTGCTTCCACCATTCAGAATAAATTGCTCAATGGCATACTCTGTTTTTTCCTCAATACTTGATGGGTGATAAACAAAAAGAAGATCTATTCCCTCAAAACTATCAACATCTGTATCTAAAAATTCAAAATCATAAAAATAACTAAGTTCTTCTAAGATTGTGTATTCCCCTTGGCCAAGTTGATTATTAGGCATCATCGGAGGAGTAGTATCGACCCAAGACAAAAAACCAACCAGGGGTTTCTCACTACGATTTAGTTTAAATATTATGTCTGTAAGTTGTTTTTCTAATAAACTAGCTTTTGAGGGGTCAAAAAATTCCACAACTTCAATATCATCAGTGGTATTAGATGCAATCATGCCAAAATAAACTTTAGATCCTTCTTGATCAATCGGGAAGCCTTGTACTCCATAACGCTCAACATAATCTTCCTCATCAGAGTAAGGTTCAGGTTCGGTAATAATTAATTCAATCTTATTTCCAGCTAGATCGGCATATCTATTGAGAATACCTTGAATTTGATTGGCGTAGTTTTGAATAACAGGAATATTTTTAGATAAACCTCTACTATAAATAAAGTTTATTTTAATTGGCTCTTGAATATCACCAATAACTTTTTTTGTTCCCTCAGACAAAGTAAAAGTTTTAGTCTCCGTAAAATCAATACCAAGGGAGAAATTAATTTTATTAATGATAAAATTAAATGACAAAAAAAGTGCTACAGTGGCAATGATAGCAATTAAAAAATAATTTTTTTGAAGAGTGTTATTCATCTTAATCTCTATTCATGAATTTCAAAATTGTTAAGTAATTCCACAATGCAGTAAAAGATACAAAAAATAAAAGCCCTTTGATTGAAAAGAAGCCAGTTTGAATAGATGAAAAATGTGTCAGAAAGCTAAAGCTTGAAATTAACTCAACTATATCAATAGGTAAAAATCCAGTAATAAAGTTTATCATCAGTGGAAAACCACTTATCGTGAATAAAAATGAGAATAAAATCGATAATATAAAAGCAACAATTTGATTGTTGGTTAAAGAAGAAAAGAAAATCCCAAGAGATATATAGGCACCGGACATAATAATCACACCTAAATATTGACCTACAATAATAAGATTATCTGGATTGCCTAGGTAGTTTATTGTTATCCAAATTGGAAAAGTAAGAATAATCGAGAAAATAACAAAAATCCAAGTGGAAAAAAATTTGCTTAAAATGATTTTCCATAAAGGAAGAGGTAAAGTGAGTAGTAATTCTATAGTGCCTAATCTCTTTTCTTCCGACCAGCTTTTCATAGTTACAGCAGGAATAAAAAATATAAATACCCAGGGAATAAAACTAAAAAAAACACTTAATTCAGCAACACCTGAGCTAAAGAAATTTCCAAAGTAGAAAGTAAGAGACATAGATGTCATAATAAAAATTGCAGTGAATATATAAGCAACAGGAGTAATAAAATATAATTTTAATTCACGTATAATAAGAGCCAGCATTAATTAACAATCTTTCTAAATTTTTCATCCAAAGACTTACCAACTTTTCTTTTTAATTGGTTTGGTGTGCCTTCAAACACTTTTTTTCCTTCATTAATAATAAGACATTTATTACATACCTCAGGCACCTCATCTAAAATATGAGTAGATATGATGATAGCTTTCTTTTTAGATAAATTTTTGATTAATTTTCTCACTTCAAATTTTTGAAGTGGATCTAATCCATCTGTGGGTTCATCTAAAATTAAGAGTTTCGGATCATGAATTAACGCCTGTGCTATTCCAACTCTTCTTTTAAAGCCTTTAGATAAAGTTTCTATTCGCACATCTCTTACTTCTTGGAGTTGTAATTCATTAATAGCCTTTTCTATATTTTTTTTAGAATTTTGAATTTTTCTAACTTGGCAAACGTAATCTAAGTAAAGATATGGTGAGAAATCTAGATACAGTGGCACCCCTTCTGGAAGGTATCCAATCATTGATTTAGCATGAATAGGATCAGTTTCAATACTCTTATTATCTATGTAAATACTCCCTACATCTGACTTAAGATAGCCAGTAATGACCCTCATAGAAGTTGTCTTGCCTGCTCCATTAGGGCCTAAAAATCCCATAACATCACCTATTTTTACCTCAAAAGATAAACTATCTATTGCTTGAAAATCGCCAAAGGATTTAGAAATATTTTCAACTTTTAACATTTATGTCTTAGTTATTTAATTAAGGATTAGAATATTTCAAGTTTTTGGATTAATGCAAATGATAAAAAACCTCAGCATTACCAAGCAGATTTATAAATATCAAAAGCATCTTGTTCTAAAATCTCTTTTGGATTGTTAATTAACAATCGTGTTTGCTTCATGGCATCTTTGGCCATTGTTTCACAGGCATTTTCAGGAATCCCAACATCTCTTAATTTTTGTTCTAAACCTAAATCCTTTGATAAAGAGCTAATTTTTTCAATAAAAATAGCGGTGATATCTTGATTGCCCGAGTTCATATCGATTTCTGGAAAAATGATGGGCGCCAATTCACTGTAACTTTTTATGGCCTCTGAAGATGTAGAATTGAATCTTAATACATGAGGTAAGACAAGGGCATTTGAGAGCCCATGAGGTATATGGTATGTCCCACCAATAGGATAGGCCAGTGCATGCACACCTGCTACTGGGGAATTGCCAAAAGATACACCTGCGAGCATAGACCCTATAAGCATATTTGATCTAGCTTCAATACTTTGACCATTAAAGACAGCTTCTCGTATAGAGGACCCCAAAAGTCTGAGTGCCTCTTTGGCTAGGGATTGAGAAATTAAATTATTATTTTTACTTTTAGACGCGTAGGACTCGATAGCATGAACCATTGCATCAATCCCCGTAGCGGCAGTAATTTTTGCCGGAAGATTGAGGGTTAATAAAGGATCTAATATAGCTAAATCTGGTAAAATTATGGGAGATGACACACCTTTCTTTTCAAGATCCAATTGAGTGATAATGGAAATAGGAGTCACTTCTGATCCAGTACCGGCTGTTGTTGGATATAATGCTAATGGTAATCGCGGACCTTTAGCATTAGCTACGCCCCAAGCTTCGTGAATATCTTCTCCAGAACCTAATAAGAGGGAACAAAGTTTTGCTACATCCATTGAAGAACCACCGCCAAAGCCTATTACTCCAGTGGTGTTACTGTTTTTGGCAATTTCAACGGATAGCTCTAATGTTTTAATCGAAGGGTCTGCTTCTACTTCAGAGAAAATTTCAATATTTGAGTGTTTTTTAAGCTCTTTAATAATAGGTTCAATTAAACCAATTTCTTTTAAGCCAGGGTCAGTAATAAAAAAAATATTATTACCAAGTTTTTTTGAAACCTCTTCGGCGGTTGTGATAGCAAAGTTAGAGCCAAATCTTACTCCAGGAGTTGTGTTAAATGAAAAGCTTTCCATAAGTTGAATATAAATGAGAGCGTTGTTTTTTAAACATTTTATTTTTAATCATTCTGATTCGAGCTTTAACTCTATTGATATTTTTCTATACTTGAATTAAATGACTAAAGTCATAACAATAGCTCAACAAAAAGGTGGCTCTGGAAAAACGACTTTAGCGGCTAACTTGGCTGTAAGCTTATCTTCTAAACATAAACTCAAAACTACTATTTTAGACGCTGACCCTCAGGGCAGCTTAGGTAAATGGTTTATTCAAAGAGAAAACAAATTAAAAGATAAAAATCTGATTGAAATGAAAACTTCTAGTCTTTGGGGGGTGCAGTATGAGTCTAACTCTCTTAAAGATAAGACCGATATAATTATTATTGATACCCCTCCCAAAATAGATGCTGATGGTAGGCCTGCAATACAAATTGCAGATTTGATTTTAATTCCAGTCTCTCCTTCTCAGGTAGATTTTTGGGCAACAGAGTCCATTATTGATTTAGCTCAGAGGGAAAAGAAAAAAATCTTAGTTGTTATTAATCGAGCTAATGCAAAATCTCGATTAATAAAAGAAGCAGAGTTATTTATTTCTAAAATGAAAGTTCAGAAATCGGCTATCATTATTGGCAACAGACAAATTTTTATTTCCACAATGGGTATGGGTCTGTCAGCTATTGAAAAACAGAGAAGTGGAAAAGGAAGTATAGAGATAAACTCACTAACGAGTGAGGTATTATCTCTTATATAGAGTTTATCTATTGTGGCTGAAGAAAATGATACTCAATATCTAAAAGATATTACCCTCAGACTAATAGTTGGTTTTAATGACTGGATAAGTCTTAATTCTGATAAAGAAAAGTCAGTGATGTTAGATAATGCATATGAGTTTAAGAATGAAATTATTCATAATCAAAAAAATTCTTTACAAAAAAAATATTTTTTAAACCCTGAGTCATTAAAGAAAGAAGAAAAAATACTTCTTCTAGATAAGTGGAGAGTTACATTTACAGAACTAATCAATTCTAATTTAGATCGAGTATCTAAAGACTCATTTAAAATATGGTTTTTAAGTTTGGCTTCTGAAATATTTGAAGAGTTAAAAGAAGCTGGGCAATTGATGTGGAAGTCATTAATCCAAGGAATAGAACATTGCCAGAATTTTTCATTAACAGATATACCAAGAGCTCTCAATCAGTTTTCTAGTAATTAAATAAATGATATTTTCTATCTTTATGAGGGTTGTGATACTTCAAATATGTCTTTTATTATTTTTTCATAAAGCATACTCATTAGAGCTTTTTGGATATAAGCTATATTCTCCTATTCATGATTTTTCTGATCAAGGTAGCTTCACTTATAACCAAGATCAGATAGCAGGTTTGAATTTAGATCCTAATAAAATTATTAATTCTAACAATCAAGTTGCTAATTATTTTTTGAAATCTACTAAAAATGGAAATATTTACGAAGTAGAGGGAACAAATGATAAATTATCTCTATCGCCGATTGAGTGTCTAGAAATGCAAAAAAAATTTGTTGTTTCATTTGAGAAAAAAAACTCAAATTTTTATGATGTGTCTTCCCAAAAACTTGAAGCTAATCTCCAAAGCAAGTCTACATGGGATGTATATTTGAAGGATGAAATCAATAATAAAAATATTATTTTTACATTTACTTGTGATTACTCCTTTAATAATCGAAGGCTCAGTATCAGTTTAAGCGATTTTCAGTATATGGAAGATGAAAATCAAATTTATGAAGAACGTCTTCAAAAAAAAATGAATGAGGAAGAAGTAAAAAAGATTGATACGAGCGGAATTTAATTATGAAATTTTGTTACTAACGATAGCATATTGATAACAATATAAGCCTTAATTTCACTTTTTAATTGTTGATAATTATGAGGAAACTTATCAGTTAATTGAAGGGCAAAATCTACTATTTCTGAAGCTTCATTTTTATGCATTCCAATTTCTTGAGTTAGATCTTTTATTAATTTTTGCCTGATCACTAGAATTGATACTAATCTTTTGGCAAGAGATTTTTTCAAAGCTTTTATTCTTTAGAAGGTTTTTTTAATTTCATTTTTGTGCCTCCCAGTTGCATTCCACCAGAGGCCTCACAGAGACTCTTTTTTTCCTTATCGCATTTTTCTTCTTTTTTATCTGCTTTGTTATTTTCAGCAGTTGTTTCTTCATTTTTAGGTATTATTTCTTTCTCTGGTTCTTTTTGTTTTTCTTCAACCGGAGTGGATACTACTTGTTGTGTAGCATTTGAATTATTCATGATGATAGAACCACTTTGTATATCACCGAGCATTTCAATAATTTGATCCTGTTTAGATTGTTTTTCTTTTTGTTTCTCTCTCCACGATTTAGGCAATTTTAAGTCGATACAACTTTCCGAGCCACAAAAAAGCACATCCCCTGTTTCATTGTCAAATAAGAAACCGCCACAGTTTTCAACACCTTTTTGGGTACAATTAGGTATATGCATTTCATACTCTGCAAAAAGAGAGGAAGTAAAAAAAGTTAGCAAAGCAGCGACAATAAGAGATTTCATTAATTTAATTTTATCATTAGTTAAAAACTTCTGTAAGTCTTTTTATCAAAATTATTCATATTTGAAACTAACTCCAGGATTTGATTCTTTCATAAATTTTTCTTCACAAACTTTCTCATACCAATCATATAAATTAGAGTTTTGGTTTTTCCAATCATTTGAGAATCGAAAATTAGTATAGTCAAGGGCACAGGCAATAGAAATTAAATCCATGGATAAAGTATTCAGATTAATATTATGGAAATTTTCTCCAATCCAATTAATTGATCGAATAATCTTTTTTTCAAATCGTAAAATTGCTTTTTCTCTTTGTTCTTTTTTCTCAATCGCACTTATTTCTATATATCTGTTTACTCCATTTTCCATAATACCATTTGCAACATTGATAAAAGATAGACAGTCCCAATAACGTTCACTGGGGTACAATGAATTTTGCGATGAAATCTTATCAAAATATAAGCAAATGTTATCGCTATCAGCGATGACTTGACCATCAGCTACGAGAGTAGGTATTTGTCGAAGGGGGTTAAAGCTATCTAAAAAGTCAGACTGGTAAACATTAATAATTTTTTCTTCAATAGGTATTTGAAGAATATTAGCAGCAATTTTACACTTTCTTCCAAAAGGCGAGGTTGGCCCATTGTAAAGAATTAAATTTGAGGCCATCAATCAATGATTATGGCAACAGTGCCAGGGCTTACCCCTTCTTGATCATTTTGAATATTAACTTCAGTAATAGTCCCACTAATAGGAGCGTTATGGTTTACCTCTGATTTCATTACTTCCATTATAAAAAGCACATCTCCTTCGTTAACCTGATCTCCAACTTTGACTAAAACTTTCCAGATGTTTCCAGGAACGGATGTTAAAACTTCGGTACTCATAATTAAATCTAAGCTACACTCCTCTCTGAACAAATTTCAGTTTGATGAGATCGCATTTCTTGTGATTTTTCAACAGATATTTCTTTAAACTTTAAATGGTCATTAGGTTTGGCTTGTCCTAATTTCCAAAATGAAGCTGAAGGAACGGTGTAAGGAACAATAAAACCTCCCATACTTGGACCATCATTAACTAAAATAATTGGCGTTTGACCAGCAAGATTAATTCCTCCAATTGGGTAACCTTGATCAATTATATTGGAGGGTTCAAATCCATGTTCAGGAGCTTTGTCTGTAGCTTTGTCAGTAAAGCTTAAATTAGGACCATCCAATCTAAAACCGGTGCGGTCACTACGAGCTTGTAATTTCCATTTTGCATTAGTAAATGTTGCATACCCTTTTTCATCAAGCCAATCATCATTAGGACCTCTTACTACTTCAATTTCCCACAGACCATCAGTAGAAATTTGGGGCCGAGATGTCTCTAAAACCTTTTTTCCAATAGTTCCATTAGACTGGCCTAACTTGATTTTCTGACCATCTTGAATTGCATGCCCTTTAATACCACCGACTCCAGCTTTATGAAAAGTAGATTTTGAACCAAGCCAAGGTTCTGTCTCAATCCCGCCAGAAAAAGCAATATAAGTCCTTGCGCCATTCAAAGCGAAACTTAGCTCCAGAGTTTGTTCCGCTTTAATTAATATACTTTCCCACATAGGCACTGGTTGCCCGTTAATTTTTGGTTGCATATCTGCCCCACAAATAGAAATAATATGATCAGACTCAAATTTTAGAGTAGGGCCCATAAACTGACATTCTAAGGCACCTTCATTAGGATTATTTCCAACTACTAGGTTGGCCAGTCTAAAAGACCAGCTATCCATCGGACCAGATGGAGGAAATCCTTGGTTTAAAAATCCAACTCTTCCAGGATAGTCTTGCAAACTAGTCTCTAAACCTTTTTTAATAACTTCAAACATATTTAAAATTTCTTTTCATAATCGAGATTGTCTACCCAAGTCTTATATTGTTGAATAGAAAACTTATGATTTTCCATAACATTGTACTGATATGAGCCTTCTTCTACTTTTCTTTCGATTTCATCAAATTCTTCATAAGAGCAAGGGTCAAATTTAATACGATCACCCGGTTTAAAGAGACAAATGCTATCTTTAAAAACGGAAAATCTTTTTTCAGGATCCCAAATAGGAACAGGAGTTCGACCAAAAATCTGATATCCCCCTGGCAAACGATCTGGATAGATGGCAGTGGAGGAACCTCCCATTCCCACCGTCCCTCTTGGCGTCCATGTTCTTGGAGGATTGTATTTTGGTGCGGAGAGTTTGCATCTAGGGTCAAGAGGCATAGTAAATGGAAGACCAGGCCAAAACCCTAAAGAAGCAACCCAATATTCAGTTCCTGAATGAACTCGCACAAAATGATCAACATCATCAAGGTCATTTAAATCTACGATATATTCCGGATCAGACTGTTTAGGCGCAATTTTCGAAGTGTAATCATCAATCGCTTCTTTGGTCCATTTATCGAGATAAACAGTTGGAAATCTAAAAAGTCTACTTTGTACGACTACATCATCTGAGCTTTTTAACTGTCCAACAAGTTGTTTGAGCTCATTTTTAAGATCATTGAATTTAATATCATCAGAGTTGTAGTGAACAATCATCGAAGCAAAACAAGGAAGCGTTTCGTACACACCTTTAATTTTTGATTCTTCCACCGCCTTTGCCAGACCTTGAGCTTTAAAATTAAGTTCTAAGTTCATTACGTTTCCAAATTCAACTAATAGATATTTATCTCCTCCAGGAAGATATTTTGGCTCTTCATATGCTCCTTGAAAAGATTTAGATATATTTTTTTGAATTTTTTTTGGTTCTAATTTTTTTGGATATGTGCCATCAGGATTTATATGAGTCTTAATTGAAGGTCTACTTTGGACCACTTGATGACTATTTTTGTTATGCGGATACATTTGTTTAAACCCGTTATGATCGTCAATACTCTTTTGATCAAAAAAATAGTTATTTGAATTTTTTTCTAAGATAATTTTTTCACTAGAGAAATTATTTGGCTTGCACTGAGTATTTTTAGAAAACTTTATATTTGATTCTTTTTTATCACCTTTATATGAAACAGAACTTTTACTTGGATTGAGTATTTGATTAAAATTTTCAATATCTAAATCGCTATATTTTTGAGTCATTTAAATTCTAGAAGTAGCTAATTTTAATTTCTTTTTTTTCATTATTTTTTGAAAAGTCGACTACCTTCACATTTTTTCTCGACGGTGGTTTTGCAATATATTGGATTGGTTTATTGTTTTTATTGTCTTTATTAAGAACAGCACCAGTGTTGTCTGCAGTATTTTGATTTGAGTTCTTGGTGTGGCCAAACATTCCTTCTAAAATAGTATTTGGCTCTATGTCTTCTTTCTCAAATGTTTCAAAAACACTTCCATTTCTAAAAACCACAACTCTGTGGCACAAACCAATAAATTCCTCTAATTCACTTGAGAGAAAAACGACTGTTCCGCCATCATTAACGAAATTTCTCAAATGCTTATACAAGTCTCTTTTGGCCCCAACATCAATTCCTCTGGCAGGGTCGTTTAAAATCAAAATTTTTGGAGTAGTAGTAAAAGCTCTGGCTATCATGACCTTTTGTTGATTGCCTCCGCTCAGAGATGTTATTAAATTTGATTTAGGTCCAGTTTTGATACTAAGTCGCTCGACTTCCCAATCAAAGATACCATTTAATTCACCCCATTTAATAAAACCTAGAAATCCCCCAGAGGTTTTAGCCTGCTTACCTTTATATAATGGGATAACCAAATTTTCATAAATGCTCATATTAGGGAAGATGCCCTCTTTTTTTCTATCTCCTGAAACATATGCAATACCATTCTTTTTAGCATCAATTAAACTTTCAACTCGCTTATATTCTTTTTTAGTAATCTCTATTTCCTCTTTAGATTGTTTAATATAAACATCCCCTTCTAGTGGACTTTCAATACCAGCTAAAGCTTTAACAAAATTATCTTGTCCTTGACCATCAAGACCAGTGATTCCTAAAATTTCTCCTTTAGGTAAATCAAAATTTATTAGCGAGCCTTCTTCCCATACCTTTAAATCTTTTGCTGATAGAACTACTTCTTCTGATTTAGAGCTGGGGGGTGTAGATTTAATTTCATTCGCCGTTGATATTTTCTTATCACCAGTCATTAAGCTTAGGAGATTTTTTTCTGTTATTTCTTCTCCCGCTAAAACCCCAACATCTAATCCATCTCTCATAACTGTAGCTCGATCACTAATTCTAACCAATTCAGCAATTCGATGTGTTACTATAAAAATGGCTGCTCCTTGAGATTTCAAATCTCTCATTTTTGCAAATAATCGCTCAGTTGAGTCAAAGTCAAGAGCGGCTGACGATTCATCTAAAATTAAAACTTTTGGATTTCTCAAAAAAGCCCTTCCGATAGTTATCCAAGCCTTCATCCCTAAAGATAGTTGACTTGCAATAGTATACGGATCTACAAACTCTCCAGCCAATTCAAGCATGATACTGGCTGCTTTTTCAACCTTATCTCTATGTGTTAATTTTTTTCCAAAGAAACCATCATATCCGATAAATAAGTTCTCATAGACTGTGGCTTCTTCTGCAATCATTACTTCCTGAAAAACAGTCGATATTCCGACTTTCTGCGCTTCAATTGGCGATGAGGGGGATTGCCCTAAAATAGAAACCTTTCCTTTATCTAGCGGTAGGACGCCAGATATTACTTTAGCTAAGGTGCTTTTACCGCAGCCGTTGCCACCAACTATGGCATGAATTTCACCAAAATTAGCTTTGAAATTTACCCCGTTTAGAGCTTTAGTAACACCAAAAGACTTGTGAGCATCCTGAACATATATATCTCCTCCAACTTTGGTGTTGGATAGCGCCTCAGCAGAGGCACTATCAGTAATATCTTTTTCATTCATTAAAAATGATGTTTATCAACTATAATAGAGCTGCACCATTATCAAAGAAGTTGTTTAGGTACTCGTCACTTGCCCAGTTTTCAATACCGATGTTTCTAAACTCACTTGAGTTTCTGTCACAATCTTCTGGAACAAATGATTGAATGGTCTCAACATCTTCCTCATATGGTGGAACTAAGATAGATTGTATCTTTAGTCCTTGACCTTCCATAGTTCTGAGTAATACATTCATCGCAAACTCAGCATCATCTCCTGGAGGCCATGCATAAATCGCTCTGTCAATAAAGTCAGGATTATTTCTCCAGTAACAGAAAGCACCAATCTCTCCACCTAAAGCCATCGGTACCATTTCTCTTCCAGAAGATTCTAGAGCATTTAACGCACCAGACTCGCCTGATGATTGAACAGCAAACCCGTCAACTTGAGTAGTGTTTGCGGATAGCCACTTTTGAAGTTCAGCTTGAGCAACTTGTGGTGTCCACATACCTGCTATTTCAGCAACAACATTAATATCTGGATATTGAGCAAATCCATCCAACATTCCTTGGTGCTGTGAGTCTGATGCAGAGGCACCTGGAATACCTTCAATGATGACAACGTTACCCTCTCCACCAATACTTTCAGCTAACCATTGAGCAATGTAATACCCAGTTAAAGCGTAGTTAACAGAAGTGCTGATTGCATATTCAGATGTTAAATATCCAGTCATTGATGCTGTGGGAATGCCTTGGCTGTATGCATATTCAATAGTAGGGTTCAACGCAACAGGGTTTGAGCAACACACAATCAGACCATCAACACCTTGGTCAGTTAATTGTCTCATTTGTTGAATTTGGACAGCGTCTTTTAAGTTTGATTGGGTAACAACAATATCATCGAGATAGCCTGCCTCTTTCATTTTTGGCAGATAGTCACCATACAATCTTTCCATCACACCTTTTCTCCATAGGTTTCCAGCATAGGAGCTGGCATATCCAATAGTCCAAGGTTTTGGTCTTTCACTTTTCCAGTTTCTATAAACACTCTCACCTAATGGTTGGTTAGGGTCCATAAAATCAGGATTATAAACGAAGTCACGAATATCAGCAGGAATTTCATCTAAAACATCAGCATTTAAATTTGCTGAAGTTGCAACGAAGCTTACTGCTAATATAGCTATGATCTTTTTAAGCCATATCATCTTAAATCCTCCTTAATATATTAAGTGTTCGTTATGATATAGGAAAACAAAATAAATTTCTTCAAAAAATATTAACTTTGATTTTGATAACGTTTCAAAAAATTATTTTTTATATATACTTTTAAAATAAGGGGAGGAATTTTATTTGGTTGATCTTAATTGCGATATGGGCGAAGGGTTTGGTATTTACTCTTTTGCTGACGATAAAGAAATAATGCCTTTCATAGATTCTGCAAATGTTGCTTGTGGCTTTCACGCCTCCGATCCTAATACCATGAGAAAAACTGTGGAACTTGCCAAAAAGTTTAATGTGAAGGTTGGTTCTCATCCTGCTTATCCTGATTTGGTTGGATTTGGAAGAAGGCCAATGAAAATGCAAAGAGAAGAAGTAAAAAATCTTGTGATGTACCAAACAGGAGCCCTAAAGGCTTTCCTTGACGAATATAACATGCCTTTAAATCATATTAAGCCACATGGTTCCCTGTATGGTGTTTCGGCTAAAGAAGAGGACGTAGCGCAAGGAATTGCAGATGCTGCAGAAATTTTTAATGTAGGTGTTTATGGAATGGTGAATACATTTCACGAGAAAGTTTATAAGGCGAGGGGTGTAAAATTTTACGCTGAGTTTTATTCAGACCTTGAATATGATGAGACAGGTTACCTAGTTATTGCCAAAGGTAGAAATAAACATTACCCAGCAGATCGAGCCGTAGAGAGATGCTTAAGAGCAATAGCAGAAAATAAAGTTAGAACTATTAGTGGTGAAGATGTCGAGGTGGGATGCGAAACTATTTGTGTTCACTCAGATACTCCTAATGCGATCGAAATACTTACTTCTTTACGAGAGGCTATGAGCAAATCATCAATTAAGCAAGACTCCAATAGTACACATAAAGATAAAATGCCCTACATAGTTGATTGATGAAAAAAATATTAATCGCCAATCGTGGGGAAATAGCCTGTCGAATAATCAAAAGCTGTAAAAATCTCGGATACAAATCTGTTGCTGTCTTCTCGGATGCAGATAAAAGTTCTAAACATGTGAGAATGGCTGATGAAAGTTTTCATATTGGGCCGAGTAAATCACAAGACAGCTACCTCGCTTTTGATAAGATATTAAACGTAGCTTTGAAAGCTAAAGTCGACGCCATACACCCTGGCTTTGGTTTTTTATCAGAAAATGAGCATTTTGCTAATTCTGTTATCTCAAACAAAATTCATTGGATAGGACCAAAACCCGAAACCATTAAATCGATGGGCAATAAAGATATTGCACGAGATTTAGCCTCTAAATCCAATGTTCCTATATGTCCTGGTATTGATAATGTTTTATCTCTCGATAAGAATGAGTTGAAAACTCAATGTGATAACATTGGATACCCTATTCTCGTAAAAGCTAGCGCTGGAGGAGGGGGTATAGGGATGAATGTGGTTAATAACTTTAATGATTTAGAAGGTGCTATTGAAAAAACATCCACTTTGGCAAAAAAAGCCTTTGGAGACGGAAGCATCTTTCTTGAAAAGTTTATAACAAACGCCCGCCATATCGAAATTCAAGTTTTCGGTTTTGGTCAACAAGGATCTGTTCATTTGTATGAAAGAGATTGTTCGATGCAAAGAAGATATCAAAAAATCATTGAAGAATCTCCCGCACCTAATATTGAACGATCTATAATTAATGAAATGGCAGAGGCCGCAGTCAAACTTTCTTCCTACGTGAATTATGATGGAGCAGGCACGGTGGAATTTATTTATGATATGAATGATAAAAAGTTTTACTTTTTAGAAATGAATACTCGTATTCAAGTCGAGCATCCTGTTACAGAATTAGTAACTAATAATGATCTAATTTCTTTGCAAATTCTTTACGCTTTCAATCAAGAAAACAAAACCCTAAGTCAAAAAAGAATTGCCACCTCGGGACATTCAATTGAATGCCGAGTGTATGCCGAGGATCCCTCTCAAAATTTTCTTCCCTCACCAGGAAAGATTAACAAATTAAAGATGCCCAAAATTCCGAACGGTTTAAGATTAGACTGGGGATTCGAGGAAGGTGATGAAATAAGTTTTTATTATGACCCTATGATTGGAAAAATAATCTCTCATGATTTGACCAGAGAAGATGCGATAGACAAGTTAATAAATTTTTTGAAGTCTATTCACATAGAGGGGATTAAAACTAACATTTCATTTTTAATATCACTTCTTAAAAATAAGAATTTTCTAAATGGTAAACACAATACAAAATTTATTGAGAATAATTTAAAAAACTTAAATGTAGATTCTCATTCTCCATCTTTTAACCATTTTGCAAAAGGAGAAGACATAAATAAAGATTTTATAAAAATAGTTCATACTGATAAGATGAGTTCATCGAACAGAGCTAGAAAAACATTTAATGGGGAGGAAATTAAAGTTGTTTACTTTGATTGATTTTAGTTAATTCATGCAGGCTATAACTTCAATAAAACCTTCTATGATTTCTGGTTCCGATCCCCAGTCGTCTAAATATCTCATTGTTCCAATATTCATATTTTTCGCTTTGTTAATATTTGCTATCATTCGTGGACCTCAGATTATTTCTAGTACTGGAATCGGAACTGCAATCATTGTTTCAACCCCATTAATCTTAGCGACCTATGCTTTAACTGCTTTAGCTTTAGCAGGAAGAGTAACAGTTGATTTGTCCATGGGTCCTTTAATTGGGTTTATTAACGTCACTACTATTCAGTTATATGGTGCAGGCTACATACAATCACCTATTGCTTATTTTATTTGCGCTTTGGCAATTGGAGTGATTTATCAGTTTTTGTACGCGTTAATTGTAATTTTTGTCAGAGTTCAGCCTATCATTGTTGCACTCAGTATGTTTCTAGCATTTTCAGGGTTGAATTTAGTAATTTTACCTCGTCCTGGCGGAAGAGCGCCGGATTGGATGTCTTCATGGAGTGCTGGAACCGAAATAATTCAGCCTGTCTCTATATTATTAATTTTTGCCACTTTGATATGGTATGCCTTAACCCATACTGCCTATTGGCAACATTTAAAATTAATGGGGTCTGATGAAAAATCAGCTTATACCAGTGGTGTTAGAATCTATTGGGTGAGGATAGTCGCTCATGTTATCGGAGGAGTTTTTGCTGCACTGGCTGCTATTGCTTTTACAGGTTTAATTGGATCAGGCGACCCTTCGCAAGGAACAACCTACACATTAATGGCTGTTACAGCTTTGGTATTAGGGGGGTCTAGCTTAGTTGGAGGTAGGGGCGGAGCTTTTGGAGCCATCTTAGGATCTCTGAACATTTATTTAATTAATTTTATTCTTTCAACTTTTCGTTTTGAAAGATTCCAAAGTTTTGTAACAGACTTGTCGTATGGAGCTGTTTTAGTTGCTTCTTTGCTAATTTTAATTGCACTTCCTTATATTCAAAAAGCTTTTAAAAATATGTCTGTATTTGTCTTTTTTATTATTGGAACCATCTGTGCTGTGGCTGTTCAAATTCATATGAAGTTTGATCAAGTAACCAGGGGTACTGTAGGAGGATTTGGTGGACAATCAAAAGATGCTCAAATTTTTGAGAAAGCTTTGGAGTCAGGAAGTGATTGTCTTATTACCGGAAAGGCTTGTGCTGAGGGGGGTGACTCTACGGTTTGGTTATTTATAGCAATTGGTATAGCAGCTCTAATTTATCTAGTTTATTTACTTGTCAAACACCGAGATGGCTCGACAGTTTCTTTTGCTATCGCTTCAGTAGTCATATTTTTTGGTTGTGTCTTTAGTGGAACAAGAGCCATCAATTTTGTAAATCAAGACCTTGGCACTAATCTTCAGTATATCTTAAATTATGCACCTCAATACTTTGCTTCAGAATACCTAGCAGTTGGCGCCGCTCTTCCAGACTTTTCTTCAACTAGTTTGTTAGTAGGACTGGCCTATGCGGTTGCAACTCTAGCAGGAATTGTATTTTTTACTTCTGCAGTGGTTATTATTGCCATGCCAAAATTTAGAAAAGAAATAAAAGTTCAATCATTAATACTTTTTGCCATAGCAGTTTCATTTATTATTTTTGCTGCTGTTGCTTATTATGGAGTTGACTCAAACTCTCAAAGCTTTTTTGGAATAGAAGGCTATGCAGCTATTTTAATTTGCTTCCTCCTTTTTTTACTTACTACACCAACATTATTTTCCAATATTAATTTAAATAACGTTTTCATTATCTTCTTGGGTATTTTGGCAATATTAGCTGTTTATTTCTTAGCATCGCCTTCTGGTAAAATTATGTCTGATGATGGAACAAAATATTTCACCCCTATCATTACAGAACTAAATATAGGTGATACATCTTCAATGATTTACGAAAAACCAATCAGAGGTACCTTTAATTTTGAAAATCTCTCTTTACTGAAAGAGATAGCTATGATCATATTTTTTATTTTTGTTTTTCAATTTTTTACATACTTAACTCTTAGAGGTAATATTTCATATAAATCCTTAAGAGCTTATATTCCAATCTTAAGTATTGCGGCTTTGACCTGGTCATCTTTATTTTATGGCATAGGCTATCCCTTCTGGAAAATGTTTGTAATAGCTTCTATTGGAGTTGTGAGTGCCCCGCTAGTTTGGCAGGCATTTAATGTTTATAGGGTCAAACTTAAATCTCAAGAAGGACTTGAAAAATGGGGAGGTCTATCAGATGATAGAGTTGTGTAGCTAACTTATGGAAAAAAGAACTTTTAATTTTTCAAAGGGTCTAGGTATTTTTGTTGCCGTTGCAGCAGGTATCGGTACTGCCGTACTTGGATATGTAGATAGAACTGATTGGATTCAAGTCGCGTTCTACTCACTCGCTGTTACCGCACTAGTTCTATGGGGATGGCATCATTTTTCAGTTAAGTGGTCATATTCACTTTTTGCAAAAGAAAAAGGCATTGAAGATTCTTTAGAAGAGGAAATTGATGAAAACAAAAAAAGAAGTTTATTTTGGGAGATTATTTCTAAGAATTGGATAGCAGTAACTGGATTTTTAATATTACTTGGTCTTTTCATAATACTTTCTTTTCTCGTGCCAGGCTTTTTCTCGGGAAGAACAGTTGTTTCAGCTTTAATATTTTTAGGTTTTTTAATTTTAGCTTTTATTGCCTACAAGTTTTTAAATATTAATAAGAGTGTAATTATAGGAGTGGCTATACTCATAGGTCTATTCATTATTGGTTCTGTCTCGCTTGATGGTTTCTTATCTATTCAAAATATTAAATCTATGTTGGTTTTCGCGTCATTCTTAGGTTTAGCTACTATTGGTCAGACTTTAGTTGTGATGTTAGGAGGACTTGATTTGTCCATACCATTTTTAATAGGTGCTTCAAATTTAGGTCTCATGTCTATGATTTCTCTTGGGGTGCCACCATGGTTAGCGTTTATAGTCATTCTAGCTTTTGGTTTGATAGTCGGATTGTTTAATGGATTGATAAGTTACAACTTGCAGGGTCAGGCATTGATAGTCACGCTTGGAGTCGGCTTTATGTGTGTCGGTGGTGTCCAAATACTTGTTTCTCTTCCTACAGTTACAGGTGGAACTGTTTTTGGTGTTGTGCCTGATTGGTTAAAAAACTTAGCATCTTTAAATGGAAAATTTTTTGGATTGCCTATTCCACCTGTGATTTTGATTTGGATTTTAGTAGCAATCATTTTGATCGTAGGCTTAAGGCATACTAAATGGGGAAGAAACCTTGTTGCCTTGGGTGGAAAAAGATTATCTGCAGATCGACTATCAATATCTGAGAGAGTTTACTGGGTCGGAGTCTATGTAATAAGCGGTTTTACCTCAGCTGCTACCGGCGCGATGCTATTAGGCTGGAGTGGAGGAGGTTTTATCGGCGTCGGTGACCAATACTTATTTTTAACTGTAGCCGCAGTTGCTGTTGGCGGTACTTCATTGCTCGGGGGGTACGGCGGCTATGGGTTTACAGTTATAGGCTGTCTTGCATTACAAGTAATCAGTACTTTTTTAGCAGGATTGGGTTTAAGCTTTGAGGGACAACAATTTATTTTTGGACTTTTGATTCTTCCATTGGTCGCATTGTATTCTAGATCGCCACATATTCGAGAACAAATTTAATGATAGATTTCAATAAAATTTTTTATTACTTACTTAAATAAAGTACTCGATTCAAACAGAGAAATAATATAATTTTTTTTTATAGGGGAATATTAGGGTTATGAATAAAATGTTGCTTCCCTACGATATCGTAGGAGGTTCTTTCTGGTTAATTTCTGTCGCTATGATCGGCGCTACTCTTTTTTTCTTTTTCGAAAGAAGCAAAGTGAGCGTTCGTTGGCACACTCCTATGACAATGATTGCAGTAGTGTGTTTGATGTCATCTATACACTATTTCTTTGTTAAAAATTTATGGGTTGTCAGTGGAACGGCACCAACTCTTCTAAGATATATTGATTGGTTTTTAAACTTTCCTATGCAGGTACTTATTTTCTATGCGATGCTGATGTCAGTCACAAAAGTGAAGCAAGGTATGTTTTGGAGACTTCTGGTTGGTACCTTAGTATTTATTACAGCAGAATTTTTAGGGGCAGCGGGTTATATGAGTAAAACCCTGGGCTTTATAGTTGGACTAGTTGGGTGGCTTTATATTCTAGGTGAGCTGTATGTAGGTGAAGCTGGTAGAGCAAATTCAAAATGTGGAAATGAAAATATCCAAATGGCATTTTTCTCTAATAGACTAATTCTTACTATAGGATGGGCTATTTATCCTATGGGTTATTTCATCGAGCACTTAGGAGGCGGCATTGACCCGAACAGCGTAAATATCATTTATAATCTTGCAGACTTTTTAAACAAAATCGTTTTTGGACTAATTATTTACAAAGCAGCAACACAAGATACGAGATCCAATGTTTAATATTAATTATTTAGGAGGTATAATTTTATAATGAACATCACGAGCGGCGCAGACATAATTGCAATAATTATTCTATTAGCTTTAGCTATTGCGATTATTGTTTATCTACTACATTGGCTTTATAGAAGGTCATCAAAAGAAATAGCTTTTGTTCGAACTGGTATGGGAGGCGAAAGAGTAGTTATCAGTGGCGGTGCTTTTGTTTTGCCAATTATCCATAACATTACCTCTGTTGGAATGAAAACCTTATGTATCGAAATTTTAAGAAATGGTAGTAAATCTTTTATTACAAAAAATAGAATGAGAGCAGAAATGACTGCAGAGTTTTATGTCAGAGTAGCCCCTAACATAGATAGCGTTTCAATTGCTGCACAAACGTTAGGCAACAGAACGCTTGAGCCTGATCATTTAAAAGAATTGGTAAGTGGTCGTTTTGTAGATGCCCTTGGTGTTGTTGCCGCAAAAATGACTCTTGATGAAATTCAAGAAAATAGATCAGAATATGTAAAGGCAGTTTCTAAGCATGTTGAAGAGGCTATTAAGCACACAGGTTTAGAGTTAGAAACTGTATCTTTGACATCTTTAAACCAAGCTCCGGTATCGGTTTTTGATCCATCCAACACATTTGATGCTGAGGGTTTAACTCAAATTACGGAAATTACTCAATCAAGAAAGAAAAAAAGAAACGATATCGAAAAAGATACCCAAGTTAGTATCAGAAACAAAAATCTCCAATCAATCAAGCAAGAACTAGAGATCGAGAGAGATGAAGAGTTTGCGAAGTTCCAACAAAAAAGAGAGATAGAACAACAGAGAGCCTCTGAGCATACAGAGTCTATCAAAACTCGAGCTGTCAAAGAAAGAGAGTCAGAGTTAGCTGAAATATCTTCTCAACAAGATATTGAAATAGCAAAAATAAATAAAAAAGATCTCATTGAAATGGAGAGAAGTCTCCAAGAGACTAAGCTAATTCAAGAAATTGAAAAGAGAAGAAAAGAGCAAAATGATTTCAGACAAAAAACTGCAATTGAAATTAAACAACAAGATATTGAAACTGAAAAACAAATACTCGAATTGGAAAGAGATGTTGAATTTAGTCGCTTAGAAAAACAAAGGCTTGTTGATGTAAAATTAGCTGAAGAAAAAGCCACAACAGCAAAAGAAGAAGCTAGAAAAAGATACGAGTCTGAAGAGGCCTATATTATGGCTGAAGAGCAAATTAAGAATGCAAAGACAGCTCAACAAAAGAATGTGGATGCTTTCAAAATAGCTGCTGAACAGGAAACTCGAGTTTTAGATATTGAAAAAGCAAAAAGAATTGAAATTGAAGAAAAACAAAGACAATTAGATGTCATTGAAAAATCAAAGATAGTCTTAAAGTCTAAAATGGAAGAGGAAGTTGCAAGAGCAAAAGCGGTAGAGGCTGAAGAAAAAGTTAATACAGCAAGAGATGTTGAGCATGCTGAAAAGCAAAAACAACTTGGAGTAATTGAGGCTTCGAAAAACGCTGAAAAAGAAAAGTTAGCTGCGATGGCTGCAAAAATACGTTATGAAATTGAAGCAGCTGGTAAAAAAGCTCTTAATGAAGCTGAAAATCTTAGAAGTGATGCAAGTAGAAGAAGTGCTCTTAGACTTAAGCTTGCTGAAAAAATCGAAGGAATTATTAGAGAGTGGGTTAGACCAATGCAAAATATCGACTCCATTAAAGTTGTTGATGTGAATGGACTCCCTGGATTTAGCCAAGGCGGAGGAACTGGAAAGGATGGATCAGCAAATGGAGGAGGTGACTCTGCTTCCTATGACTCTAAAAAAGGTTCTTTAGCTGATAACGTTGTAAACTCTGCTCTTAGATATCGAGCACAGCAACCTTTCTTAGATAGTCTTTTAAAAGAAATAGGCATGTCTCCTGGAGAAGCAAGTAATATTAGAAATATTCTTGGAGACTACGAAGATGCAAAAAAAGATAAGCATATGAGATTTGAAGATGATGTTCCTACTAAAGGTCCAAAAAAGAAATAGGTGATTGAATGAGTATGGATGTAAAAACTTGGGCTAAAAAATTTCAGGAACTTACTGATAGTGACGAAACCATCAAAGCGATGGCAAAATACTATACTTGTTCTTTTTTATTCGACATGGGCAAAGTGAAGGTCATCGTAGAAATGCATGATGGTAAAGTTAAAAATATTAATACTAACCCCGGTGGTTTAGATCCTTATGACTTTGCTTTAAGAGCTTCAGAAACAACATGGAGAGAGTTTGCTAGACCTGTGCCTAAACCAATGTTTCACGGAATTTATGCTGCATCTTTTAGAGAAGATTTAAAGATTGAGGGTAATCATTTAGTTTTGATGCAGAATATTAGAAACTTTGTTGTTCAATTTGAGCTACTTCGAAAGTCAGGAGTGCCAGTATGATTTTAATTTTTAAAAAGGAGATATTCCAATGCCAGTAAAACATCATGATCCAATTGGTAGATATGTAACAATTGAGGTAGATGGTAAACAATACAAAGTTTTTTATCTTTCTAATGGAAAAGGTACACCTTTAGTATGTCAACACACAGCAGGATGTCATAATCATCAGTGGCGAGGACTTTTGGAAGATGAAGAAATTACTCAAAACTATCAAGTTATTGCTTACGACCTTCCACGTCATGGAAAATCAGATCCGCCACATAATACCGAATGGTGGAAAGAAGATTACAAATTAACTGCCGAGCATTACTGCAACTTTATTGTTGAACTTTGTAAGGCTTTGGATTTAGACGATCCAATCTTTATGGGCTCATCATTTGGTGGAAATGTTGCTTTACAATTAGCCTTAAAATATCCTAATAAATTTAAAGCGGTTATTCCCGTAGAAGCCGCACATTATTCCCCAGGCTTTTATATTGACTGGTGGAGGCACCCACATGCCAATGCTGCCCAAGTTTGTGGAAGTGGTGTATGGGATCTAATGGCTCCTCAGTCTCCAGACATGGACAGATGGCTTACCTGGCATTATTACACCCAAGGATCTGAAGCTTTTAAAGGTGATTTACACTTCTACTCCGTAGATCATGATTTAAGAGAAGAACTTCAAAACATTGATGGACATAAATGCCCTGTCGTAATGTTAACTGGCACATATGATTACTTAACACCTCCTGAGGCTACCGAAGATACTGCCAGACAAATTAAAGGTGGTGTTTATATTGAAATGAAAGACATTGGACACTTTCCTATGAGTGAAAATCATGAGGTATTTAGAATATATCTTTTAGAGGCCTTAAGAATAATCAGGGAAAAAACTGAATAAAAATCATTTTTCTATTTTAGATCATGTTATCTAATTTATATTGGTTTTTTTTCTTCATCATCATCTACTGGAGCTTTTGTTTGTTCTGGGGTGCGAGGACCCTAAGACAAAATAGCGATCCTGAGTCTTATTATTTAGCTAATCGAGGTATTACACCTTGGGTTTTCTTTTTTTCTGCGACTGCCGCAACTTTTGCAGGGATTACAATAATAACATATCCCTCTCTTATCTACTCTGATGGATTTTCTTTTCTTTCCACTGCAGCAATTGTCATCACCATACCACTTGGTTCAGTTCTCTTTTTTAAGAGACAATGGATGCTAAGTAGAAAATTTAATTTTATTACCCCGGGAGAAATGTATTTTTATTATTATAAAAGTAATACTCTTAGAATTTTACTATTAATTATTGGTTTATTTTTTGCTGTTCCTTTTTTAGGAATTATTATTGGAGCCACCGGCAGTATTGTTGAATTTATAAGTCTTGGTGAAATTTCTCGAGACTCCGCAATGTGGGTATTAACTGCTGTTGTTTTATTTTATGTCGTATCAGGAGGCTTTAAGCCAATGATAAGTGTTGGTGTCGTTCAGTCATGGTTGTTCTTTTTACTCTTTTTAATCATCGGTATTACCTCATTTAATTATCTTGGTGGCTTGAATTTTTTTGAACAAATGTCATTAGCAAATAACTTTGTTTCATACGGCTCTTGGGGAACTACAGGGGGCTACGGAGGAGGAGATCTTTCAAGTTATTTCCATGTCCCAGGAGTTATTCAATGGATTGCGGGTATAGGTAAAAATAACCCTCTTGGAGGCCCATGGACAGCAGTGATGATTTTATCTTTTACATTTTCTTATATGGGCATTGTTTTATCTCCATCTTTTTCGATGTGGTCTTATAGTGTTAAGTCAC
>Ga0181576_10000639_pt1 | contig 26291 bp, 8 predicted proteins | sample 101ome_22_FD_132464 | JGI IMG/M metagenome (GOLD analysis project Ga0181576, IMG submission 132464) | Coastal salt marsh microbial communities from the Groves Creek Marsh, Skidaway Island, Georgia - 101412BT metaG (megahit assembly) | ecosystem: Environmental > Aquatic > Marine > Intertidal zone... | reverse complement strand
GGGGGGCGGTGGGGGGGCGGGGGCAGAGGGGGCAGGCGGGGGCGGGGCGGGGGCGGTAGAGGGGGCCGCCGCGGGGACAGTCACCGCGGGGGCGGGCCTCGCCGCGGCCAAAGATGCCCCGCGCTCCGCCCCGCGCGCCCCCGAAGCGTGACCGCCGCGACCCCCCCCGCCCCCGGGCGGGGTCCCGGCCCCCCTTGGCGGTCTCCCCCCCGCGGCAAGGTGCCGGGCCAGGCGGGCGTCGGCGCCGAGGGCGGCAGCGGCGCGACGCGGGCGGGACGCCGCGGCGGACGGCGTCGCGGTGGCGATATTTCCACCGCGGCCGGTGGAGGGCGAGGACGAGGGGGCGCCGAGCGAGAGGCGGGCAGCACCGGCGGCCGTCGACCCGCCGGCGGGCGAGGGCGCGGGCGACGCGTCAGCCGAGGGGGGCGACTTCCTGACGACGGCAGCGGCGGCGGCAGCGGCGGCAGCGACCGTGGCGACAGCGGTGGCAGCGCGGGAAGAGGCCCGCTTGGCTGCAGGGGGGGCGAGGGCGAGGGGAGGGCCCAGCGCGGCACGACGCTTCGCCCCGGCGCCGACCGGTACTCCCAGGCCGGACAGGCGGGTCAGCGGGTGCTCCGTCAAGGCGCAAGCTGCGAGATGACGAGAGATTCTGTCGGAGGGGGGGAAAAACGGCGAGAGCGACCGAAAAAGAGCCGCGAGGCTGCCAGACGCATCGAAATGCAGGCTGTCCCTCGCCCAGCAGCGCGTCCCGGCCAGCGACAGCGGCTCGTCGAGGCGCGACATCGCGCATGGTGGTGTGACTTTGGTGTCGGTGAGGGTCACGGGGGTAGACAAAGCCGAAATGGACGAGCAGCAAGCTCTTGTGTCCTCATCCTGCCACTCCCCACGCCGCTTCGCCAACCCCCTCACTTAGTCGTACCCCGTCACGGCCCGCTTGTTCGCCAGCTTGGCCATCTCGGCCACCTTGACCCCCGCCTCGCGCAGCGGCTCCGGCGTCCCATTGCCCGGAAACTTGCCGCTCACCACCACCTCGTCCACGAGGCCGAACGCCACAGCCGCCTCTCCCCCCAGGTACATGTCCCGGTCGGTGGCCTCCTCCACTTCCTGCAATGTTCTGCCGCACCGCGCGGCCAGCATCGTGTTGACCACCTGGAGGTTGCGCGACACTTCGGTCGCGGTTACGTGCACTTCAGGGGCGCTGCCCGCGGCGTAGCCAAAAGGCTGCTGCAGCATCAGCCGGGCGTTCGGCATCATTCCACGCTTCCCCTTAGCGCCGCTGGCAAGGAGGAGGTTGCTCGTGCCGGCGACGAAGCCGAAGGCGACGGTGCGGACTGGGCACGACAAGGCGTTGATGACATCAGTCAGCGCGAGAACGCTGTGCACCTGGGCGCCGGGGCTGTTGATCTGGAGGACGATGTCGGCGACGGGGTCGGCCGCTTGCAGGGCCAAGAGGGTCGCGATCGTCTGTCGTTGCGGAGGGGGAGGGGGGAGTCGTCGGAGGGGAGGGGAGGGCGGCCAAGGGTACCCGAGCAGTTAGCGCTGCGGAGCTGTGGCATGGCCTCGGTGCAGATCTTGGTATGAGTAACTGTATCGGCAGTGCCGTGTTACGGGCGTACGATAACCGCATCAGTCGTGGTTTGTCGTCCCCGGCCGGCGCAGCGGCGCGGTGGTGGCGCGGTGCAGCAGCGGCGCGGCAGCGGCGGCGTCTCCCCTCCCCGCCCTCGTCCCTCCCCCGCTCCCCTCGCCTTCATCGCCACGTCGTCGTCGATGCGCCCGCACACTTGGATGATGCGGGACTCGAGAAGCATCTGTGAGAGGTTCATAGGCTGACCGTCAGCCCCGACCGAGGGCGGGACATGCGGGTAGTCTGGGCGCCGGTCGGCCCTCGCCATTCTGGTCACGGTGCGGTCGTTGGCCCGCTGCTGCGGGGCAGCGCGGCGGCCGCTGCGATGGCAGACAGGGGGTGTATGGGGGGGACGGGGGTAGATTGCGGCGGCGGGAGGGGCGCCGCATCGGGCGCGGCAGCGGGGGGTGGACAAGGCGGCACCGACGGGGCCAACGCCGGCGTAGCAGACCGAGGGGGGTTTTCTCCCGGCTCTGGCTCCACTTCGACCGACTCAAAGGGAAATTATCGAGAACTTTCTCGCGGCTTCAACATAAGAAGCGGGCGAACCTCAAAGCAGAGGCGAGGGGGGGCGTTTTGGTGCCGACGAGGGCGGTCGCGCTTGACCAGCTCGAACGCTGGTCAATGAGGCAGTCGAGCGGGGAGAGTCAAAGCAACACACGAAGAAATTCGCCACAAGCTCGCCGAAAAGGTCCGCCAGATGCGCGAAGAGCGGAAGCGGATGCCGACGGCCGGGCCGAGGCCATCGGGCCAGCAGAGAGCGAGCTCAGCGCGCGGGCGGCGTGAGACATTGCTGAGGGATGGAATTTCAGGCGGTTTTCTTACGCGGTGACGCTGGGGCGAGGTCTACCTCGCCATCGCGGGTCACCTCGACTCCCATGTTCGTCCTCGTGACGCCCACTTACGTTTTCGCCCGGGGAGGGTCATCAGGCAGAGGTGCGACACCATGCCGCTATCCCTCGTGTCCTTTTCTCTCCGTCCGTTGGGCGCCGCAAAGCCCTCGTCAGCGAATACGTCCGCTTATCCTGTACGCGGCACAGGCGTCGCCGGCGTCACCCCCGCCCCACGCCAGGCATCTCCTCGCGCCGTTGAGGTGCACTCTACCAAGCCCACATTCGAAGCGCCGTGGTCTGGCTCGCAAGTTGAACCTCCTCGTCGCGGCGAGAGATCACCAGCTGCACTGTCCCGGCCGGAGCGCGGCGGCCGTGGACGGCAGTCGTGCACACTGCCCTTGCCCCACCAGCCCAGCCCTCTTTCGCCGTCTCCTCTTGCCCCACCCCCCCCCTGCCACCTCGTGAAACGAACCCCAGGCAAGTGCCATTTCCTCCACCTCGACGACTTCACCGCCGCTGAACTTCGCTCGATGCTGGTGCGCGGCCTCGAGGTCAAGCGCCTCCTCCGCGAGAACCCCCGCGCGTGCTCGACGTCGGCCCCCGCCCCCTACCGGCCCTTCGACGGTTTCCGGCTCGGCATGATCTTCGCCAAGGCGTCGATGCGCACGCGTGTGTCGTTTGAGAACGGGTTTGCCAAGCTGGGCGGTGTCGCAAGTTATTACGGTCCAGCCGAGCATGGCGTGGGTCAGCGGGAAGAGGTGCGGGACGTGGCCAGAGTCCTCTCGCGGTACAACGACGCGCTAATGGCGCGGCTGTACGGTCACGACGAGATGCTTGAGCTCGCCCAGTACAGCTCGGTGCCGGTTATCAACGGGCTGACCGACCACAACCATCCGTGCCAAATCATGGCTGACGCGCTGACGATGGCGGAGGACCTGGCGGCGCGGCAGGGTGATGCTTCGAAAGGCATGGGTGAAGACGGGAGGTCGCCCGAGGAGGTGGTCAATGCCTGCTGGGGCCCCGACGCACCGGGGGTGAAGCTCACCTACGTCGGGGACGGCAACAACATGGCGCACTCCTGGCTCCGCCTCGCCGCGGTCCTGCCCAACCTCACGACAACCATCGTCTGCGCTCCGGGGTACGAGCCTGACGCCGACGTCGTCGCCCTCGTTCCCGACGCCGCCCGAGGCGCAGTCGTCGTCGTCGCGGACGGCGCGACGGGCGTCGCTCGTGCCGTGCAGGGCGCCGACTACGTCTACACCGACGTCTGGGCCTCGATGGGACAAAAGGACGAGGCCGAGAAGCGCGCCAGAGATTTCGCGGGGTTCACCGTGACGAAAAGCGTGCTAGAAGCGGCGGGGCCCACGACACGGCTGCTTCACTGCCTGCCGGCCGAGCGGGGCGTCGAGGTGGACGATGGGGCCATTGAGGACGCGACCAGGAGTCTCGTGTGGGACCAGGCGGAGAACCGCATGTGGGCCCAGATGGGGGTGATGCTGCACTGCTTCGACTGTCCCCGGCCGGGACAGTAACGAGGGTGGTCAACCCCTCGCTCCCCCTGCTCTCCTCCCCCCCCTCTCCCTCACCCCCCCTTCTTCGACGCCTTCAGAGGATTCAGCGCCCGGCTCCTGCCCGCCGCCCGCGCCGCCGCCTCGGCCACGTTCGGGTCCGACGCATCGTCCCCATCCACCACGTCCACCTCGGGGTCGGAGCGCACCTCCTCGGAGGCCCACACGTTACCCCGTCCCCCCGTCCAGTCGAGTCCCACCGGCTGTCCGACGGCGTGGGGAAGACCCGCGCGAGCGAGGTACCCGCGGAGTCGGGCGCCGAGGGCGTCGCGGGCGACGGCGGCGGCGAGGGGCTCCGGGCGGGCAAGGGGTTGGGCGGTGGGGCCCGACGAGTTCAGCGCCGGGCCGTCAGACCCCACGTCGTCCGAGCGGTAGAGGAGGGACTCACCGTGTTCGAAGGTGACGCGGGCGAGGGCAGGTCTGCGGGGGGGAAGGGATGGAGGTGGAGGGGGGTCGCCGAGAGATAAACCAGCGGCGGCATGGCGCAGCGAAGTGGCGGAGGGTGCAATCGCCCGGTCCTCCCACTTTGCGCCTTCGGCACCCAGCTCGCCCTCCGTCGCTTCGCACAATCTCTTCGATGACGGCCTCCCCCGACCGTGGTGGAGCCCCCGGAGCTGGTGGCGCGGCCTTGGCGCGACGGACAGTCGCGAGAAAGTCGCGAAAGCGACGGGCGTCCACGCAGCTGGGGTCGTACGCGACGCGGACGGTGGCGACGAGGTCGAGGTCCAGGGGAGGGGCTGTAGACGCGCTAGAAGGGCTGGCGCGGGTCCCAAAGGTGCGCTGATACGACACGCCTACGTCACGACGAGGGTGGAGGGGGAGATTTCCGTACGCCGCGGCAACGACGGCAGCGGCCCCGCGGCTGGCCGTCTCGGCTTGCGACCCACCGCACGCCGCGTAGCTCGTGGCGACGGCCCAGGAGAGCGACCTCCTGGCTCGGCGCATCATTTCACGGGCGGGGGTCGGGGGGGGCGCGGTCGAGCGAGAAAAAGTTCGCGCGTGGCCTCTCTCGGAAGGAACGCCGAGGGTGTCGCCGTGTAGGGGCCCCCTCGATTTCTGCGCGACCATTAGCCTCCTTCGACTCTTGGGGAAGAATGTCCGGGACCGTGGTGGACCGTGGGCGTCGAAGGCGCCCCGCCAGGATCGCCGGGGAACCAGGGGGGGCGGGGTCCCCGGGCGTTCCTCCTACGCGGGCGACGCTGCCGTGCCACCCCCGCGCGCCCGTGGCGAGCCTGACGAGCGTCGCCCTGAGTCGCGCCTCTCCTTTCTCTGCCGCGGTGGCTCGGGACGCGGCGCTGGTGGTAACCGGCGCCGTCGTCGGCTCTGCGGTGACGCGGCACGTCGAGGGCCTTGGCCATGTCGTGCGGTCTGCAGTGTCGGCGGCTGCGACCCTGCCTGAGCGCGCCCGAGCCAGCGTATTCGACCGGACCCGCCCCTCCGACGTTCGCGAGCGGTTCGCACAGCGCATGCGTCCCCCGAAGACCGCGCTGGTCAGAGGGCACAGCGACCGCACAAGCCCGGCGGCCAAGGGTACCAAGGGCGCGCCTGCAGCGCGACGGGGCCGGCCCGTGGTGGCGGCGGCCCGACGGCCCCGGCCGCCCGACGCCGCCACGGCCGCCGCCGCCCTTCTCTCGTCCGTCGTCGACCGCCTGGTTCACCCCGAGCTGGACGAGCTTCGCCACACCTTGGCCGGGACCCTCGCTCGCACCATGTCCCAGGCGAGACGAGAGAAGAAATATGGGGAGAGGGAGACTGGAGCGATACTCGTTGTGCGAGTTAGGAAACAGCGCGCGTGCGCGCGACTCTCTCACTTAATTCCCCCCAACCCCCCACACAACCCCCCAGGTCCTTATCCACCCCATCGACACGGTCAAGACGCGACTGCAGATTCAAACGCCTGTGGAGAAGCTCAGACGATGGCGCAGCAAGATCAGCAGCAAGACTGTCGCGATGCGGTTCGGCGGCCGTACGTTCGACACAGGCGTGTCAGATGTCGTCTACCGCGGGCCGGGGGACCTGTACCTGGGGGTGGTTGGCAGTGCCATCGCGACGCTTGGCGTGGGCGCTCTATACTTCGCGACTTATCAGGCGGTGAAGAAGCCGCTGGACGAGCGGCTGGCGGGCACGACATGGGAGCCCGCCGCCCACGTCGTCGCCGCCTCGGCGGGCGCAGCGTGCAGCGCCGTCGTGCGCGTCCCGGGGGACACGATCAAGCACCGCACGCAAGCCTACCTCCACCCCAATGCTTGGGCCGCTTTGACGGGCATCGTGCGCGCTGAGGGCGTCGCGGGGCTCTACCGCGGGTTTGGCCCCACGTTGATCCGAGACGTGCCAGAAATTGTCGTTCAGTTCGCGTGCTATGAGGCCCTCAGGCGGCAGCTCCTGCGGCGGCGCGGTGACAGCAAGATGCCGACCTACGAGCATGTTCTTCTGGGCGCGGCTGCGGGCAGCATCGCCGCCACGTGTACGATGCCGCTCGACTACCTTAAAACCGTCATCCAATGCGGCCGCCAAGAGCGCCTCGTCGTCGTCCTCGCTCAGACGCTCCGGCAGGAAGGCGTCCCCGGCCTGTTTCGCGGCATGCGCGCGCGGGTGCTGATGACGAGCACTATGAGCGCGGCCTTTTTTGGTCTATTTGAGGTGTGGAAGCAGGTGCTCAAGCCCGCCGATCGTCGTGACGTGCGGCTCGACCGCAACCTGGCCATCAAGGTGTTTTCGAAACAGCGGACGAAAATCTACAAGCGGAACCTCCAGAGTCCGTCGTGAGGGAGCGAGAGAGAAAGAGATAGAGTTGTCGTGAGGAGCGTTCGTCGCCTTCGCCGAATAGCTCGATCTCCTCGCGCCCTTCTCTCCGTCCCGGCCTCGGCCTCAGCCGAGACCCCCGGCCTGCCCCCACTCCGCTCTGTACCCGCAGTCGTCACCCCCCTCCCTCCCCCCCCACGGCTCGTCAGCCGCGTCTCCTGTCTTCGGTTCCGCATCCTCCCCGAACTGCAATACCTGATCCACGGTCCCCATGACCCTCGCCACGCTATCCTCGTCACCGATGTCGAGGGTGGCAAAGGACACGAGCGCCCACTCGTCCAGCACGCCCGCTAGCGCGCTGTTGAGCGCTCCCCAGGCGTCCGCCGACGGGCCCGTTCCGCCGCCCTCCTTTGACCCGCCCGACCTTGGATCCTGCGCAAGCTCCATCCGCAGCCCCTCTCCGTCCGGCACGAGCATCCGCTCGACCGCCTCCCTCGCTCTCCTGTCGCACAAGTCGAGCTTGGTCAGCACGCTCACATGCGGAGCTTCCAGAAGCACCATCGCCGCCAAGGCCTGCAGAGCACCGGCGACGAACCGGGAACCGCCGGCAGCGCACGACGTGGCGTCGAGTAGGTAGACGACGCAGACTTGCCAGTCGCCGGCGCGGAGCCACTCGATGAGGGTACGAAAGACGGTGGAACTCGAGTAAAGCTCGATCTGGGGGAGTGGGGGAGGGGAAGATGGTGAAAAAGAGAGGAAGAGAGAGGACCAGAAGAAGAGAGGAAAATAGAGGAAGAGACCTCGCCTGCCCGGGGCAGTCGAAGAGGACGTAGTCTTCGTCGGAGTAAGAGGCCATGACCTCACCGAGCCACTGTGATGAGGGCAAGGGTTAGAGTTGGGGTTACGGTCACCGGGTGCTGAGCACCAGAGGGAAGCCCCAGCCCGACCCTCACCGTCCAGCCCGCTCCTCGCCTCCTCCAGGTTGTCCTCGAGGTACTCCATGCAGTGGACAAGCCCCCCGTTGGGCCCCAACCCCAGGCTCTCGTCCCCGCACACGTCATCCAGGGACACGAGGTCGCGGACGTCGGCGTCGAGCCGGTACTGAAAGGCCTCGGCGGCAGGGTCGAGGTTGACGACCGAGACGGGGCGACCTGACACGTCGCCATGGTCCTGGAGCCGGTGACAGTAAGTGGACTTGCCGGTTCCAGCGGGGCCTATGACGAGCTGAACATAGCGCATACCGGGACGGGCAAGGGGGGGCAGTCCCTTCCGGCCGCCGGAAGGGAGTTGGCTATGGTCCCACGCGGGGGTGCCAGGTCTCGACGGCGGCGGCGCCGGTGGCGGCGGCCAGGGGGGCTGGGGCTGAGCCGGCGCTGCTGGAGCACGTCCGGCGAGGAAAGGGAGCGCGGCACGGGACAGCGATGGTAGCCCTCGGCGAAAAGATACAGTGGTGCGGTCCCCCGAGCTCGCGACTGTCTCACGCGGCGAACGCAGTCAGTCTCGACTGGCCGCCCTGGCCGCATCCCAGCGGAGCGCAGGGCGCACGCCGCGACAGCGATAGAAGCCGCCCTACTAGCGGCCGAACTAGCCATGGCGGAAACCGAGGTGGCGAGTCGTCAGGGTTGCCGTCCGCGAAGGGTGAACCGGCCGCGCGCGCCGGGTTGAGCCGAACGCGGCGCCGGCCACTTCATCTCAATTTCCGCGCGGCTCTCAACGTTCCGCCCGCGCAACGCCGCGATATGCCCAATACTATCCCGCACCGCGATCTCTGACACGCCAACCGTCTCGATTTTCTCGCAGCCACCCGGCACCCCGCTAGGCACCCCGCCCCCCGCCGCGACCAACCTGGACGTTGAACCGTCGGTCATGAGCGACGTCGGCGGCGCCAGTGACGGCGGCGAGCGCGAACGCGCCCCCGGCCAAGATGACGAGATGGCGGACGACCCGGACCGCCCCGCCTCGGGCTCCGGGGCCTCGGCTGGTCTCCTTGAGAGCGAGCACCCCAACGGCGACTACGGCCATGGCTGGGGGGATGGCTCGAACTCTGGGTCAGACGACGACCCCGAGGCCGCTGCCGCCGCCGCCGCCGCCCGCCACCCCGCGTGCGATGTGGTCCGCCGCCGCCTCGCCGCCCTCCCCGTCCCCATCGCCCATGGGGGCGTCGGCTCCCTCGACGAGGGCGAGGGGGTGTCGGGCGACGGCCCGATCGACGTCGTCGGCCCCCGCAACGCCGCTTCCCTCTTCAACCCCCGCAACCCGCGCCACGGTCTCGCCGTCGCCGCCCTGGCCGACGGCCCCGACGGTCTTCTCCACGGACACGCCTCTGCCTCGGCCTCTGGCTCCTCAGCACAGACCCAGGCCCGGCGGCTCTTCGCCGTGGTCCGGCCCACTGGCGACGGCGGGCACCGGTTGGACCTGTCGGTTGACCTGCCTCGCGGATGGACCCAGTGCCTCTACCTGGTGCTGCCCGCCAGCGGAGCGTCGGGAGCGAGCGATCCCACGACGTCAGCGAGCTCTGCCAACGCTGCAGCGTCCTTCGACCGGCGTTTGCAGAGCGGAGTGCTGGCGCATGATCACCTCCTGCTGCGGATGCTGCGGACGATGGAGACCCTCTACGCTCCCGCGGCACTGGCCAACTCGACATGGCCGGGCGTGGTGAGGACGGAGCTGGTGGGTTCCCTGCACCGCTTCATGGCAACTCTGACTGAGGAAGCGCACGCGACTGCGGGCCGGACGGTCCTCTATCTGCCGCGCGAGGATGTCGACGACCCGGCGACCAAGGCGCGGGACAAGAGCCTCGTGCAGCGGCTCGAGACGAGCGTCATCCACTGGACCCGGCAGATCAAGGAGGTAGTGACGCACCTCGATGTCGCGTCATCGACGACAGCGGCCTCGGGCCAGGATGGCCGGGCACCCGATGATGGGCCCCTGGGGGAGATCGACTTCTGGGCGGAGCGGGCGCGGAACCTGACGTCCGTGCGCATCCAGCTTGAGCAGCCTGCTGTGGCCGGCATCTGTGCTGTGCTGCGGGAGTCGCGGTCCGGGTACCTCGAGCCCTTCGAGCGCCTCGCTGAGGTCGTGCTCAATGAGGCAGAGGCTGCCGAAGACTCAGTCAAGTTTCTGCGGGCGCTCAAGGACCCTGGCGAAGCACTGGCGAAGGCGAAGATGTCGGAGATCCCTGGACTCCTTCCCGACCTCCTCAACGCTGTGCGCATGATCTGGACAATCTCGCGCCACTACAATACGCCGAGGCGCATCGTCGGCCTGCTGCGCAAGACATCAAACGCGGTCATCGGCCGGTGCGTGGCCCAAATCACTCTCGACGACGCATGGACGGGCGACGCCGAGTCCGTCAAGCGGCAGCTTGACGAGGCTGTTGAGGCGTGCCGCGCCTGGGACGGTATCTTCCGGTCTGTCCAGGCCGAGGTCAACCGCGTCTCCCCGCCGGGTCGCAGGTGGGACTTTGGCCCTGATTCGGTTGACTACGTCTTCGCCTACGTTGAGACGTTCGTGCAGCGGTGCCGCGACCTCCGCGACGTATGTGATTCACAGCTCCAGTTCGCGCCCCGTGCGTCGACCCCCGTGCCCACCTTTGGTGGTACCACGGGACCCGACATCCAAAAGGGTCTTCGGGACATCCAGACGACGTACTTGGGTCTAGTCAAGCGCATGCGCGCTCTGCCCTATTCTGTGCTCGACGTTTCGATGTCGACACGGTGGCATGACGATTACTCGACGTTCTGCGTCGGGGTCAAGGACCTCGAGATGATGTTCAGCAATGTCATTGCCCTCGCTTTCGGGTCATCCTCATCGCTCATGGCCCGGATGGACTTGCTGGCCGCCTTTCACTCGATGGCCCAGCGCGACTCGATCCGTCGGGCCATCGAAAAGGAGGGCGGCCTCCTTTGCACGGCCCTCATCCACGAGGCCAGTCGTTGCTCGCCCAACCGCGCCGGCTACCGGTCCAAGCCCGATCCACACGTGCCCCCGCACGCTGCAGAGGCTCTTTGGGCCCTCTCCCTCAAGAAGCGCATTGACACGCCCATGGCTCGTTTTCGCCAAATCGTCCCTCGCCTCATCAGTGCTGATGGCGGCTCCAATAGCGGCGGAGACGCCCCCCGCTCTGTCATAGCCAACCACATCGACGAGGTCGAGGAGACGTACGCCAAAGTCGTGGAGCAAATCGAAGTATACGTTGACAAGCACCATGCTGCATGGATGAGCACTGTACACGAGGGCCTCCGCCGCGGCTTCGAGTCCCATCTCATCAAGCCCCGTGCTGACCTCCCCGACTCGGGTCTGCTTGAGGTCGACTTTGACCCCGCGATCCTTGAGCTCTTCCAGGAGGTGCTGCACTGGGAGCGTATGGGCCGTGAGATTCCCTATGGGGCCATGATGATCAATGCCGGACGAGAGCGGCTTCGCATTCTGCACGAGCAGGTCCTCCTTGTCGTGGGCGATTACAACCGAATTGTGCGCGCGCTTGAGCGGCCACCGGGTGACGTTGCAGGCGGCCGGTCATCCCGCGCGTCTGAGCGTCGGCTCTTTGCCGATCGCATGAAGTTCCTCGGGAGGCGCGTGGGACCGGGGCTCGAGAAGCTCACCTGGGCCAGCGACAAGAAGAAGCTGGAGGCCTACGTGTATGAAGCACGTCGACACTGCCGTGACGTGTGGGCCGTGGTCGAGCGGTGGCAGGCGGCGCGCAAGCACATCGCGATGTCGTGCGAGCTCATCCAGTCGTCCATCTTACTGGACATCGAGAGGAAGCGTGTCTACGACCACGGTGACTTCCTCGAGCGGCAGATGGGCCACATGGGGCGGGTCAAGGACCTCTTTGCCCGGGCCATATCCGAGCTCCAGGCGACCGTAGCCGATGCCCGGGCCATCTTTGCCGACGACAGCCCTGAGGTCCACGCCGAGTGGCGCCGCTTCTCGGCCCAGTGGGACGATGACGTCAAGACCGCTCTCGTCCACACGTGGAAGAAGAGTATTCAGGAGCTCCTGCGGGCCCTCCAGGGTGACACTGGCTCGGACGCCACTGACGTGTCTCCCGTCTTTCGGGTGCAGGTCGTCCTCGCCGATGGCCACACTGAGATCCGTCCGAGCGTCCAGGAGCTATACGACGTCATCTTCCAGCTACGCGACGAGATCGTCCTCGTAGCCAAGGTTCTCCCGCGCCTCAAGGAGCGTCGCGACGGCGCGGCCCGCGCCGGGACCATTGGCGGACCAACGGCTGACCGCGACACTGCCGCCGCCGATGGAGCTGTTGCCAATGACGACGTGGCGGCGGCCGGGGCCGATCTCGCCCCCGTCGCTTCCACTTCCGAGCCCAGCCAGATGAGCATGTTCGAGTACCTTGCCAAGAAGAACGAGGAGGATGAACACACGCTGTCGCAGCTCCGCGAGTTAGGCAAGGTCATCACCCACCAGATTTTCGCGTATGTCAGCCGCTGGGAGTCGAGCTACGGCCGCGTCTGGTCGCGGGACAAGACGCGCACGTTGGAGAGGTACGCGCGGCAGAATCAGCCGCTGGCGCACCTTGTAGCCCAAATCGACGAGTATGTGCGGGCGCAGGATGAGGTAATGCAGGAGGAGACGACGTCGTCGCTTGCCTTCCTGCGGTTCGATTGCTCGCCCATCAAGCAGGCGATCCTGGCCCACTGTGAGGAGTGGATCACGCGCTACAATCGGCTTCTGCACGAGCAGGCTCAGGCGAGCCTCCACGAGCAGCAGACGTACCTAAGGAGCACGACAGAAGCCCTCGCGGCCTTCCCTTCGACACTCGATGAGCTGTCTGTCGCGGTACGCCTCCACTCCAAGGTCGCGGGCAACGCCGAGCGCGGCGTGCCCGCGGAGAAGGCCGTCCTCTACGGGCGCATGGGGGATCTCATCGACCAGTACACCGAGCTCAAGAAGCTGCCTTTGCCTGTCCCTGAGGACGAGCTCGAGGCCGTGATGGGCGGAGGCCTCGAGGATGAGTGGCGGCAATTCGACCGCATGCTCAAGACCGCCGACGCAATGCTGGTGCGGGCGAAGGACTCGCAGCGCGACCGCTTGATCAACCTCGTGCAGCAGGCTGTGACGGACTTTACCGAGTTTAAGGCGCGCTTCGATGCTGCGGCGCCGTCCCAGACGGATGGTTACGAGCGCGCCGACCGGACACTTGACGTCGCCAAGGCCGTTGCCTTCCTTGACAGCTCAACCAACGAGCTCGGGCGCATGCGCGAGGCGGCCGCAGGCCTCAAGGGTGGCATGGACATCTTTTCAGTCGCTGAGCCTCCCTTCGCCGAGGCTGCGGCCGTCGAAAAGGACATCGCTGCACTGCGCAACCTCTGGGACGTCGTCGGGCAGTGGCAGAAATCGTACAACGCCTGGAAGGACACTCCCTTCCGCATGGTTGTAGTGGCGTCGATGGAGGAGACTGCCACACGCCTGAGCAAGACGGTCGTCAAGCTCGGCCGCGAGCTCAAGTCGTGGCCCGTGTGGGCGCGCCTCCGTTCGACGGTCGATTCCTTTGTCAAGACCATGCCCCTCATCGTCGATCTTGGCAACCCGGCGATGCGCGCCCGCCACTGGCGCCGCCTCATCGACCACGTCGGGGAGTCCTTCGATCCCGAGAGCGATGACTTCCGCCTCGAGATGATGATGACCCTCGGCCTTCACACACACGCCGAGTTTATCGGCGAACTCTCGGGCAACGCGAGCAAGGAGCTCCAGATCGAGGAGGGCATTGGCGCAATTTCGACCACTTGGGCCACTCTCGAGCTCGACCTCGCATCCTTTAAGTCGACCTTCAAGCTCACCTCGACCGACGACATCTTCCAGGCGCTCGAGGACAACATTGTGTCTCTGTCATCGATGAAAGGGTCGCGCTTCTTCCCTGTGTTCAAGGAGGACATCCTGCGGTGGGAGGCTGTGCTCACGCTCGTGTCCGACACAGTCGAGCGCGCGTCATCCGTCCAGAGGTCCTGGCTCTACCTCGAGTCCATCTTTGTCGGGTCCGAGGACATCCGGCGGCAGCTCCCCGTCGAGTCGAACATCTTCGATGAGGTCAACCTCGCCTTCCAGCGCACCATGCGGGAAATCAATCGTCAGCGCCTCTGTACTACGGCGTGCACGCCCGAGCGCCTCGCCGTCTTCAACGCCCTCGAGGAGCGGCTCGACCACATTCAAAAGCGGCTCGACCACTACCTGGAGTCCAAGCGGCGGCAGTTCCCACGTTTCTACTACCTCGCCGACGCCGATCTTCTCGAGATCCTCGGGCAAGCGCGCGACCCAGCCATGGTGCAACGCCATCTGAAGAAGATGTTCGAGGGCGTGGCCACAATGCAGCTCCTAGTCCCTGACGCTAATGGCAAGGGCGGCCACGCCGTGACGGGATTCGTCGCGCCCGATGGCGAGGTCCTCTCGCTCAAGAACAAGCTCAAGCTTGAGGGCCGCCCCGAGGAGTGGCTCAACGACGTAGAGACGGCCATGTACTCGGCGTCCAAGACGCACCTCCTCCAAGTGCTCGAGGCCAGCCGGTCCACCCGCCGGGAAAAGTGGCTCCGCGAAAGCGTCGGGCAGATGATCATCACAGCGGGTCAGACCGTCTGGACGGCCGAGTGCGAAAAGGCTCTCGCCGACCCGAGCACGTCCAAGAAAGACCTGCGGCAACTCAAGCGCAAGTGGATTAGCTACCTGGGCAAGCTCACAGCTGTCACGCGCCTCCCCCGCCTCTCAAAGATTGACCGAAACAAGACGGTTGCACTCATCACTATCGAGGTCCATGCACGCGACAGCATCGAGAGGCTCTACAAGGCTGGCGCGACTGCCACCACCGACTTCGAGTGGCTCAGCCAGCTGCGCTTCTACTGGGACCGAGAGCCGCCCGCGGGCCTCGGTGGCCCTGCAGGGGCCGCGGCCTCGGGCGTAACCGGTGGATGTGTCGTCAAGCAGGTGCTGTCCGTCTTCGCTTACGGCTACGAGTACCAGGGTAACAATGGCCGTCTCGTCGTCACTCCGCTCACGGACCGGTGCTATGTCACCCTCGGCGCTGCCCTCTTCACCGGCCGCGGCGGCAACCCCCTCGGCCCTGCCGGCACAGGCAAGACCGAGACGGTCAAGGACTTTGGCAAGGCCCTCGCGCGCTATGTCATGGTTTTCAACTGCTCCGACGGCGTCACGTCGGCCATGACGGCCAAGATGTTCGCCGGCCTTGCCCAGACGGGCGCCTGGGCTTGCTTTGACGAGTTCAATCGCATCACCGTCGAGGTGCTGTCGGTCGTCGCCTCACAAATTGGCACCGTCATGACTGCTCTCCGCGCTGGCCTCGACGTCTTCTCCTTCGAGGGCCAAGACCTGCGCCTCGTGTCGACGTGTGGCGTCTTCGTCACGATGAACCCGGGCTACGCTGGTCGCGCCGAGCTCCCCGACAACCTCAAGGCCCTCCTCCGCCCTGTGTCTATGATGGTGCCTGACTTCGCCTTGATTAGTGAGATCATGATGTTCAGCGAGGGATTTGCTGGCGCCAAAGGCCTCGCCAAGAAGATGGTGGCAATCATGGAACTATCGCGGCAGCAGCTGTCCAAGCAAGATCACTACGACTATGGCCTCCGGTCCTTTGTCATTCCCCTCGCCCGCGCCGCTGGTGCCACCCGCCGTGCCGACCCCGAGGCCCCCGAGGAGGTCGTCATGTTCCAGACGATGGTCGCTCTTATCCAGCCCAAGCTCGTCTACCAGGATCTGCCCCTCTTTGTTGCCCTGCTGTCAGACCTCTTCCCCGGCGTTGAGGCGCCTCCAGCCGAGGTCGGTGTCCTACGGGCTGCCATCGAGGCAGACATCAGGTCCCAAAACCTGGTCCCCGTCCCCGCCTTCGTCAACAAGGTGATCGAAATCTTCGACTGTAAGCTCGCTCGCCACGGCAACATGATTGTTGGCAAGACGGGCGCGGGCAAGAGCTCCGCATGGAAGTGCCTTCAGCGCACGCTCAGCACTCTGTCGGCCGTTCACCCGGACGAGGAGCACTACCAGAAGGTTCACGTCCACACGATCAATCCCCTCGCCCTCAGCAACGACGAAATCTACGGCAGCTTCCATCCGAGCTCTGGCGACTGGCAGCCTGGCGTCCTCTCTCACATCATGCGTGAATGCTGTGAGGACGTGACGCCCGACCAAAAGTGGATCCTGTTCGACGGCCCAGTTGACACTCTGTGGATCGAGTCGATGAACACCACGCTTGATGACAACAAGCTTCTGACGCTCCTCAACGGTGACCGCATCCTCATGACTCCGCAGACGTCAATCCTCTTCGAGGTCGAGGACCTTTCGCAAGCGTCACCCGCGACTGTGTCGCGCGCTGGCATGATCTACCTCAACTCTGAGGACCTCGGCTGGCGGCCCTTTACGCAGTCGTGGCTAGCCGACCCCGTCAAGGCGCGCCCCTCTGGCTTCCGCGACGCCATGCGCGGCCTGCTCGACAAGTATCTCGAGCCCGTCCTAAGGGCCCGCGCTCGCGGCGACCTCTCCACTTGCGTCGCCGTTGATCCCCTCAATGGCGTCAAAACCCTCACCCGGCTCATTGACCACTTTGCTACCCCAGCCAATGGGGTCGATCCTGCCGCGACCCCAGAGGTCCTCATCCGGTCCCTCGAGCTCTGGTTCCAGTTTTGCCTGACGTGGTCGCTGGGCGCTGACCTCACGTCCGAGGGCCGCCGCGCCTTTGACCTCGTCATGCGCGAGATGGACTCGCGGTTCCCGCCTGCTGATACGGTGTTTGAGTACGCGCTGCAGCCGGGTCGCGGGGACAAGGACCCCGAATGGGTGCCGTGGGAAAGCCGTCTGTCTGGCTTCCGTCCGTCGGCCGAGGTGCCCCTCTACCGGCTCATGGTCCCCACGGTTGACACGCTCCGGACGTCGACCATTGTACGGGCCCTCCTCGCTGACGGGCACCACACGCTCGTTACGGGCGAGGTTGGCGTCGGCAAGACTATGATCATCAAGGACGTCCTGGCCCCCAAAAAGGGCGACGAGAACGGACCCACCGTCGCGATGATAAACTTTTCCGCCCAGACTTCCAGTCAGTCACTCCAAGAGACGATCGAGGGACGCCTCGTCCGCCGCAGCAAGGGCATCCTGGGTCCTGACAGTGGCCGCCGCATGGTGGCCTTCATCGACGACCTCAACATGCCCCAAAAGTCTCAGTTCGGCTTCATTCCGCCCCTTGAGCTCCTCAAGCTCTGGTGCGACAACGGCTTCTGGTACGACCGTAAACGATGCACACCCACGCACATCGTTGACACTCAGCTCCTCGCCGCTATGGCTCCGCCCGGGGGTGGGCGCAACGCCTTCTCGCAGCGCATTCAGGCCTGCTTCTCTCTTGTGAACGTTACGCCGCCCTCAGATGGACAGCTCGGCCGCATATTCACGACGCTCCTCTCACTCCAGCTGGGCGACTTTGAGGACGAGGTAAAGGCGGCTGTCGACCAGATTGCCCAGGCCTCGATCAAGGTCTACCGCGCTGCCGTCGGACATCTACTGCCCACGCCGAGCAAGTCCCACTATCTCTTCAACACCCGCGACCTGTCCAAGATTGTGCAGGGGGTACTTAGAGCGGACAACGTGACATACGACAGCCGCGAGTCCATCCTCCGGCTTTGGTGTCACGAGACGCACCGGGTCATTGGGGACAGGATGGCCGACCCCGATGATACAATGTGGCTGTCAAAGGAGGTCGATGCCACCCTGCAGAGTGTCTTTGGCACGTCCTTCCAGGCCATCCACGCCGAGCAGGGCGGCGTCATGGCGCGCTACGTGTCCTTCCTTTCGGACCCCATCGAGTCCAAGCCGACGGGGCCCGGCGCCATCGCCCCAAAGGAACAGGATGACCGGCCTGTCTACAAGCCATTCGTCGGCGAGGAGGGCTCCGCCGAGATCAAGAACTACCTTCTCAATCGGCTCATCGAGCACGGCGCAGAGCCCGGCACCATCAAAATGAACCTCGTTCTTTTTGAAGATGCCGTGGGCCATGTTTGCCGAATCCACCGTGTCCTCGAGCAGCCCCGCGGCCATGTCCTCCTCGTCGGCGTTGGCGGCTCGGGTCGCAAGTCTCTCGCTCGCCTCGCAGCCTACACGGCTGACATGGCATGCTTCTCCATCGAGCTCACCCGCGGCTACCGCCATACGGACTTCCGCGAGGATCTCAAGCGGCTCTGCTCCAAGGCCGGCCTCGACGACCAGCCCACCGTCTTCCTTTTTGACGAGACCGAGATTAAGTACGAGACATTCCTTGAGGACGTCAACAATCTGCTCACGAGCGGCGAGGTGCCCAACCTCTACCCCAAGGAGGAGCTTGCGGGCCTCCTGAGTGACCTCGGGCCCGCGGCCAAGGCCGCCGGCGTCCCCGAGACGGCGGCTGACATCTATGGCTTCTTCCTCGACCGGGTAGCCAAGAACCTCCACGTTGTCCTGTGCCTCTCGCCTCTAGGCGACACCTTCCGGGAGCGGTGCCGTATGTTCCCTGGCCTCGTCAACTGTACAACGATCGACTGGTTTACAGAGTGGCCGGGCGGGGCTCTGCAGGAGGTGGCCGAGCGCCTCCTTGAGGGCGTGCCTGAGGACGTCGTCGACGCCGAGACGCGCAAGGAGGTTGCGGCCACCCTCGTCGCCGTGCACAAGTCCGTGCTCGAAGTCTCGGCGCGCATGCGGGACGAGATCGGCCGCGTCAACCACGTTACGCCCACCAACTTTATTGAGACCGTCCGTGGCTATCTCGAGCTCCTTGACGAGAAGCGGACGGGTCTCCTGGACAAGGCGGACAAGCTGCGGAGTGGTTTGAATAAGTTAGAGGAGACCGGCGTTCAGGTGGCCGAGATGCAGGAGGTGGCCAAGGCCAAGAAAGCCAAAGTGGCCAAAGCCAAGGCCGAGTGCGACAACCTGCTTGTGCAAATCGTGCAAGATCGGCGGGTTGCAGATGAGCAGCAGCGGGCGATTGATGCCGACGCGGCAAAAATATCAAAGGAGGCGGCCGAAGCGGACGCGATGGCGGCCGAATGCAAGCGTGACCTTGAGCTCGTGCTGCCCGTTCTCGAGGCTGCTCAGGCGGCCCTAGAGATCAAGGGCCTCCCGCAAAACATCGCCGAGCTCAAAAACTACACGACACCGCCGCGCCTTGCTGAGCTCGCCCTCGCCGGCGTCCTCACTGTTCTCCGTAAGCCCGCGAGCTGGGACAACGCCCGCAAGGCCATGGGTGACCCTGGCTTCCTTGGGTCCCTCACAAACTTCGACAAGTCGCGCATCGATGACGCGCTTCTCAAGAAGATGGCGAAGTACGTCAGCAACCCCGAGTTCACGCCCGAGCGAGTGGCCACGCAGTCGGGCGCTGCGGCCCCGCTGTGCCAGTGGGTCATCGCGATGGAGGAGTATGGGCAGGTGAACAAGCGTGTTGCCCCCAAACGCCATAAGATGGAGACGGCCGAGGCCGCAGTGGCCAAGAAGAAGGCGGCGCTGGCTCGGGCGCTGGGACAGCTTGAGGATGTCAAGGCGCAGGTGCAGGGACTGGAGAACCGGTACAACGAGTCGACGGCGGAGAATGAGCAGTTGGCTGCGGACCTTGCCGAGCTCGAGGGCAAGCTCGAGCGTGCTGAGCGGCTCGTGTCGGGCCTCGCGGGGGAGCAGGTCCGCTGGGAGGCGACGATTAAGGACTGCGAGGGCGCAGCATCGCGGCTCCCGGGTGACGTCGTTCTTGCCGCAGCCTTCTTGTCCTATGCGGGGCCCTTCCCGTCGGAGTACCGTGACGCCATTGTCACCAAGACGTGGCTGCCTCAGGTCCGTCACCACAAGCTCCCGGCATCACGGCAATTTGACTTCGCGACCTTCCTTGCTGATCCCTCGGACGCACGCGATTGGCAGATCCAGGGCCTCCCCGCCGACTCCTTCTCGACCGAGAACGGTGTCCTCGTGACGCGTGGCAAACGGTGGCCCCTCGCCATTGACCCCCAGGGCCAGGCATCCCGGTGGATCCGCTCGATGGAGGCTGGCCTGCTGGACAAAAGCAAGCTTGTCGTCGTTCAGCCCGCGCAGGCCGATCTCGTCCGCCAGATCGAGCGTGCGTTGCAGTCAGGCTTACCCGTTCTCCTCCAGGACGTTGAAGAGGAGATAGACCCTGTCCTCGACTCGCTCCTCGGGAAGGCCTACACAGGCTCGGCCGCCAGCGGCTACTCCGTCCGCCTTGGCGATCGCGAGGTGGATGTCTCCCCAGACTTCCGGCTCTACCTCACTACCAAGCTGCCCAACCCCGTCTACCTGCCCGAGATATCGACCAAGGTCACCATCGTTAACTTTGCGGTCAAGGAGGCCGGCCTCGAGGCCCAGCTCTTAAACCTTGTCGTAGCCGAGGAGCGGCCCGACCTCGACGAGCTCAAGAACGATCTCGTGGTGCGCGTGGCCCGGGGCAAGCGCACCCAGGCCGAGCTCGAAGACCTTATTCTCGAGAAGCTCGGCGAGGCAACGGGAAGTCTCCTTGACAATGTCGAGCTTATTAACACTCTCGACTCCTCCAAGACGACATGGGAGGAGGTCAAGGCCATGCTCAAGCGCGCGGAGCGGACCTCAGCCGAGATCGAGGTCGCGAGTCAAGAGTATGCTGGCGTCGCCCAGCGCGCCAGCCTCCTCTATTTTGTCCTCAACGACCTCTCCAAGATCGACCGGATGTACCAATTCTCTCTTGACGCCTACGTTGAGCTATTTCGCCTGTCGATGCAGCAGGCACCCAAGCCGACCCAGGTGTCCGAGCGTGTGCGTCTTCTCAACGACCACCACACTTACGCCGTCTACAAGTACACGGCGCGGGCTTTGTTCGAGCGCCACAAGCTGCTGATGTCGCTGCAAATGTGCGTGCGGGTTCTGCAGACGTCCCCAGCGGCTAAGTTTGACGACGATGACTGGCGCTTCTTCCTTCGCGGCGTCACTGTCCTCGACCGTTCGGCACAGCCGCCCAATCCCTCGCCGGCCTCGCGGACAACGCAGGGCCGCGAGGGCTGGATCACCGAGCAGATGTGGGACCACATCACTGAGCTTGGCAATGCGTCAAACGGTTTCGAGGGCCTCGTTGGCTCGTTCGACAGCATGCTCGTCGAGTGGGAGCGGTGGTACCGCGACCCCGAGCCCGAGAACCAGCCCCTCCCGGGCGAGTGGGAGAGCCGCACCAACGAGCTCCAGAAGATGGTCATCGTGCGATGCCTCAGGCCTGACCGCGTTATGTTCGCGTCATCCAATTTTGTTGCGTCATCCCTTGGCCACCGCTTCATAGAGCCCCCCGTGCTCGATCTCGCCGAAATCTTCAATGACTCTGTCGCGTCGATCCCCCTCGTCTTTGTGCTGTCGCCAGGCGTCGACCCCTCGGCAAGCCTCACGCAACTCGCCAAGAACCGCGACATGGAAGACAATCTCTTTACTGTGGCCCTGGGGCAGGGGCAAGAGGCCAGGGCCGCTGCTTTGATTGCCGCGGGCGCCGCCAATGGCCACTGGGTCTTCCTCGCAAACTGCCACCTCATGACGTCGTGGCTCCCCGACCTCGACGCCATCATCGAGGCCTTCTCTCTGCCCGGCTCGGCCCCGCACCCGAACTTCCGTCTCTGGCTCTCGTCGAACCCTTCGGATCGCTTCCCCATCTCCATCCTCCAGCGGTCAATGAAGATGACGACAGAGCCGCCCCGCGGCCTCAAGGCTAACCTCGTCCGCCTCTACAACGGCCTCACCCCCGAGGGCTTCGCATCGTGCCACAACCAAGTGCCCTACCAGCGCCTCCTCTTTGCCCTCGCCTTCTTCCACTCGGTCCTCCTCGAGCGCCGCAAGTTCCGCACCCTGGGCTTTAACATCCCTTACGACTTCAATGACACGGACTTTGTCGTGTCCGACGACCTCCTCCGCAGCTACCTTGACAGCTACGATGAGGTGCCCTGGGATGCGCTGCGCTATCTGATTGCCGAGGCCAACTACGGCGGGCGCGTCACGGACGAGCTAGACCGGCGCGTGCTCAACTCCTACATGAATCAGTTTTATCGGGAGGAGACGATGACGGTGCAGCACTGCAAGCTGAGCGACCTGCCCCAGTACTACGTGCCTGACGCGGGCACGCTGGGGTCGGTCAAGGACTACCTGTCGACCCTACCGTCTGTTGACTTGCCCGAGGCCTTTGGGCAGCATCCCAACGCCGACATCAGCTATCAGCGGGAGGATAGCATGGCTCTGTTGGACTCGCTGTATTCTCTCCAGCCCAAGACGGCGACGGGCGGGGCGGGTGGCAGAGACGACGCGGGTGCGCGTGTGCTCGCCCTTGCCGCCAACCTCCTCGTGCAGTGCCCAGCTTTCCTTCCCGAGTCCAAGGTCGGCGCAGGCGCCGGCGGCGATGATGCAGACAATGACGACGGAGGTTCCAATGAGCTATCGGCCCTCGATGTCGTCCTCCGCCAGGAGACGCAGCGCTACAATGTGCTCCTTGCACGTGTCCGTGCCGATTGCCACGCTGTGCAAAAAGGCATCCGCGGTCTCGTGGTCATGTCATCCGAGCTCGACGCGGTCAGCGAGGCCTTGGCCGCGGGCAAGGTGCCCGGGCCGTGGCTTCGGGCCTACCCCTCTTTGAAGGGTCTGGGCGCTTGGATGCGCGACCTCGACCAACGCATCGACCAGCTTCGGCGGTGGGCCGAGCAGGGCAGGCCGCTCATCACGTGGATGTCTGGCCTTACATACCCCACCGCCTTCCTGACGGCTGTCCTCCAGACGACGGCCCGCAAGAACTCCATCCCCATCGACTCGCTGACGTTCGAGTGCTCCGTCCTTTCGGGATACGAGGACAAAGACATCACGGCTCAGCCGAAGGAGGGCGTGTACGTCCGGGGCGCCTTCTTGGAGGGTGCGGGGTGGGATGCCGACCGCGGGTGCCTATGCGAGCCCGACCGGATGCGCCTGGTGCAGCCGATGCCCATCATCCACTTCAAGCCCGTCGAGGGGAGGAAGAAGGGAGGGCGCGGGACCTACGCTTGCCCTCTCTACCTTTACCCAATTCGCACGGGGACGCGCGAGCGGCCAAGCCTCGTGACCCACGTCGACCTGCGCCCGGGGCCGGTGGATCCCGACCACTGGATCAAGCGCGGCACCGCTCTGCTGTTGTCGCTGGCGACCTGAGGCGGAAGGATGGAGTGAGGGACGAGTCGCGGGAGGCGGCTTGTCTACGTTTGAATGGAAATGGATTGATTGAAAGTCGGCTCCACTCCCGCCATGTGGGGGGAGCGGGGCTCCTAGACTTGACTCCACCCCCCGCCACCCTCTGCTGCGCCCCGCCGATCGACGCAGCCAACCATGTCATACCCCCCCCCTCCCCCATCCCTCAGTTACACCCAACTTCTCGCCTCCACCCCTCGTCCCGGAGAGAGGGAGGGTCCAGAGCAGTGGTGACGACGACGGCCGACGCCAATGTCCAGGGGGGCGCGGCTGGGGCTCCGGCCATTACGACGGTTCCTCTCGCCTGGTCGGCGACCTTCGACTGCGATTTTGACCCAGTTGACCGCAAGGCGCGTCGAGAGTGCCTCATGTCACGAATATCGACGGCGGGAAGGCCCGGCTGGCCGACACGCCCCACAGCGCCCACGCTGCGGTCCACGCCCTCGATCCCACGCTTCGCCGCAGGCTACCCTCGTTGCCCTCCTCGTCGAGTTCTTCTCAAATGACGACGGTGCCCCTTTTTTGAGGCGTATGGAACGGCGCGGAGACGTCTACGTTCTGCCCCTTAACTTCGCCGCAGCCCGCGCTGTCGTCGCCTCGGACGACTTTGACATGGCCGCACAGTGCGCCCCCCGGGAGTTCCTAGCGTGTGTCGGCGTCGCCGCGCACGAGGTCCTCTTCGCCCAAGGATTGCGCCGCATCGACCACCTCTTCGCCCCCCCTGCCCCCCCCGCGGGCCGCGTGGCCGTTCGAGTCTACGGTCTGGCCGGCACAACGCGGCCCATATCGGCCCTCCGTGCCTCCCTCGTTGGCAGCCTCGTCACCCTCGACCGTGTTACCGTCATCCGCGCTGGACCCATCTCGTCCCAGCTCGGTGGTATGGAATTCGCCTGCCGCTCCTGCGGCGCTCGCCGGTGGCGCTCGTTCGAGGACTGGGCCTTTTCGCCCCCGCCCGGACTGTGCGGCGCCCTCGCCTGCGCTGAGCGGTGCCGAGACGCGGCGTCGCCCTGGACGGGCTGGACTCCCGTCGTGTCGTCGGCGTCGTTGGTCGATTGGCAGTCTCTCCGGGTCCAGGAGACGGCCGGGGCGGGCCCAGGCAGTGGTAGCGAGGCGGGGGGCGCCGGGGGCGACGTGGCCGGGTCGACGGGCGCAGCCGACAGCGGAGCGGGGGCGGGCATTCGCATCGGAGCCATCGATGTGGAGGTGGCGGAAGACCTGGTTGGGGCGGGGCCCGGCGACGTCATCCGCCTCGTTGGCCTCCTGCGGACTACGGATGACCCGGGTGCACCAGCCCAATCGCTTTTTCTCGAGGCCGTCCACGTCTCCGTCCTCGAACGCCCCCTATCGGGCAGCGTCGGCAGTGGCAGCGGCGCAGGCTCTCCCGACGGCCTCGACGCGCCCGGCGGCGGCGATGCCGACGCCGCCGCTCTCCTTGATCCATCCCGGTCCCTCGCCCCTGCCGAACTGGATTTCGTGCGGACCTACTGGCGTGAGTGCAGAGGGCAATACCTGGAGCAGCTAGTGCGATCATTCTGCCCCCACCTCTACGGGCACTGGACAGTCAAGGCAGGACTGATCCTGGCGCTGTTCGGGGGCGTCGACAAGATCGTTGACGCAGCGGCGAGCTGCCTTGGGGGCGGCTGGTTTCAGGGAGATGGCAGCCAGCAGAGTCAAGGCCGGGGTGGGTCTCTTGACGTCGACCCCGACGGATGCGTGGCCTCACGGTCTTCCATACACGTGCTGCTGGTGGGCGATCCAGGGACGGGCAAGTCGCAGCTCCTTGCTGGGGCAGTCGAGGCGGCACCACGATCTGTGGCCGTGTCGGGCCAGTCGACCACCGCCGCCGGTCTGACCCTCTCGGTCAACCAGGACAGCTCCGGCGAGTTCAGCTTTCAGGCCGGGGCCGTTGTCCTCGGGGACCGCGGCTGCGTGGCCATCGACGAGTTCGACAAGATTCCCGGCGGTCACGGCAGTCTGCTCGAGGTGATGGAACAGCAGAGCGTCTCATTGTCCAAAGCAGGAATCGTCACGTCGCTCCCGGCGCGGGTCTCAATCCTAGCGGCAGCCAACCCGTCGAGCGGTCACTTCGACTCCACTCGATCCGTGGCCGAGAACGTCAACTTGTCGCCAGCGCTTCTGTCGCGATTTGACCTCATATTTGCGCTGCAGGACCGGGCCAAACGCGACGTTGACGCTCGGCTCTCCGGCCACGTCATGGCGCTCCATGGCGCGGCGCCCACGAATGGTGGTTCGGGCCGGGCCCGCCTCGAAGGCAGTTGCCCCCCCCTCCTCCTGGCTGACGTTCCCGCCCGGCACGTCGGCGGGGGGGCGGTGCCCCCTGGTCCTGCCCAGGGCAGTGGCGGAGGCGGCCGCATGATGCTCGCTGCGCGCCTTGCCCGCGCCTCCCGCGAGGCCGACCTCGACCCTCTGCCCCCAGCACTCGTGCGGCGCCTCGTCGCATACGCCCGGTGCTTTGTGCACCCAGTCCTGTCGGACGAGGCGTGCGCAGTGCTTCAGGACTTCTGGTTGCGATGCCGGCAGGCGGTGGTGCCGGAGGGCGGCATCCCAGTGACAGTGCGGCAGCTCGACGGCCTCGTCCGCCTCGCCGAGGCGCGGGCGCGGGTCGACCTCGCGCCTGAGGTCACAGCGGCCCACGCGCGTGACGTTGTCGAGATCGCTGAGTGCTCGCTTTCGGCGCGGGGCAATGCGCCACCTGGGGAACGCGGCAATCGGGGCGGGGAACGAGACTCCAAGCGCCGCAGGGGTGGGAAGGCAGCCGAAGCTCAACGGCTCCATGAGGCTGCCCTTGCGCAGTGTCGCCGTGGCGGGGTCGACACGATTGAGCTGTCCCAGCTCTACGAGCTTGCCGACCTTCTCCAGACCCCCGGTGATGTAGGAGCGCTCATCGAGGCCCTGGGGGACGAGGGCCTGCTGCTGAAACGGGGGCCGGCACGGTACCGCGTCACCGGTGTGGTGCGTGGGTGAGTACGGGTCGCCCCCCGATCCGGGAAGGTGGCGAACGCATTGGCGCCCTTCTGTGAACGATTGAAGGACTAGAACCGTTTCCTCGGCGAGTCCGTCCTCCCAGCTCCAGACCCGATGGGTGCGAGGGTCGACCGCCCGCCCCTCCCTAGCGAAGGGAGCGACCCCGACACCGCACCCCCGCTGCCGCCGCCCTCCCTGCCGTCGTTCCGGCCCAAGCTGGGCGAGTCCCGCCCCCCTCCACTTCCACTCAGGTCCTGCCGGGACCCAACCCTGCCCCCCAGTCCCTCGCGCGCCTCGTCGCGCTCGGCCTTGAGGCGAACCGCGTCACTCTTGAGCTTCTCG